>TARA_R110002051_G_scaffold171982_3_pt1 | contig 53328 bp, 30 predicted proteins | sample TARA_R110002051 | Tara Oceans TARA_R110002051 (sample SAMEA4397023) | marine metagenome | biome: Polar Biome; feature: [MES] marine water layer (ENVO:01000295) within the mesopelagic zone...; material: water (ENVO:00002006), including particulate matter (ENVO:01000060) such...
GTAAGTAAAAAAGTACTAGTACCCATAATTGCCATCGCTTTTCTATTTATAGGAAGTAGTTATAAAAGCGACTTCTTTGAAATTGCTAAGCAAATAGAAATCTTTACCACATTGTTCAAAGAATTGAACATGAATTATGTGGACGAAACTAACCCGGCTGAATTAATGGATACTGCCATTAAAAACATGCTTGAGGAATTAGATCCTTACACCAAGTTTTTAAATGAGCAAGATGTAGAATCCTATAGAATTAATAATGCTGGTGAATACTCAGGAATAGGAGCTATGGTACGCTCATTTAAAGATAGGTTATTAATTATAGAACCACACGAAGGTTACCCAGCTGACAAGGCTGGTTTAAAGGCCGGAGACGAAATAATTCAAATAGGAGATATCAAAGTAGCAGATTTTGAAGAAAACGCCAGTGAGCTCTTAAAGGGTGCAAATGGCTCAACTGTGAATGTCACCTATAAAAGGCGAGGTAAAACCAATACTACCTCTATTACGCGTGAAGGAATAGAGGTAGATGCCGTTCCTTTCTATAAAATGATTGACAATAAAACAGGCTATATCGTTTTAGCAAAGTTTAACGCTAAAGCTACCGAGCAAACAAAATCTGCATTATTAGATTTAAAAGGAAAAGGTGCTGAAAAAATTATATTAGATCTTAGAGGTAACCCAGGTGGATTACTATCTGAAGCTATAAATGTTACTAACTTATTTGTACCTAAAGGGGAGCTTGTAGTAACTACAAAATCCAAGGTTAAAAAATTCAATCGCGAATACCACACTACAAACCAAGCAGTAGATGAAGAAATACCGTTAGTGGTTTTAGTAAATGGGAGTAGTGCCTCTGCCAGTGAAATTGTATCAGGTAGTTTACAAGATTTAGACAGGGCCGTAATAATGGGCGCACGGAGTTTTGGTAAAGGCTTAGTTCAACGCCCTTTAAAACTTACGTATGGCACACAACTAAAAGTAACAATATCTAGATATTATACTGCTTCTGGCCGCTGTATACAGGCATTAGATTATTGGAATAGAGATGATGCAGGAAATGCTGTTAGAAATACAACATTTAATGATTTTTCCACCCGTAATGGACGAAAAGTACAAGATGGCGGTGGTGTATTACCAGATATTGAAATTGCAACCTCAAAAACAAACGACCTTACGTTAGCCTTGCTGCAGAACAACGTGATTTTTGATTATGCAACTGACTATCATTACGCACATAATTACACCTCGGTTTCTGATTTTAAATTTACTGATAGTGATTTTAATGAATTTAAAAACTATGTAAAGCAAAGTAGTTTCTCTTTTGAAACCAAGGCTGAAAAAGCAATTAAAAATGCGCTTTCAGGAGATGAAAATGATTTCTTAGGAACAGATGTAAAGGATAGTTACAAAACACTTTTAGCAAATATTGAAAAGGGTAAAATCAATGCTTTGGATAAGTACCAAAGCGAGATTCAAAAGAACCTAGAAGATGAAATTGTTACGCGCTACTTCTATAGAGATGGTTTGTATCAATATTACTTAACCAATGACGATGCTATTTTAGCTGCAACTGAATTATTGAGTAATAATTCTAAATATAGCAGTATTTTAAAATAGAAGCCATTTACTCATAAACGCACGATTTAGCATCTGAAACAACATAATAATCCCTATAATTTTTAGCCTTAGGGTCTGTACATCCTTTTAAATTTCTAATTTTAATATCTCTGAAGTCTATAGGTTGACCTTCACTTTGTAATGCTATCATACCTTCTTTTAAAGGCTTTCCATCTTGCTTATATTTAGGATCATAACCATTTGCTACTTCTCCACCTATTTGTGGTTTTGTGTATTGCAACACTGTTTTTCCATTAATGACATGTGTAACCAACGAATCATGAAGTACAATTAATTCTGCTGTTACCCATTGATCACCAAAATAAGTATCGGAAGTTGAATTTATACAATGTCTTGGGTCAATTTTGCCGTTATAAACCACATCGGTACCTGGTGAACACATATTACCTGTTGGGCGCTCCTTTCCTTCTTCTACACCGGCTAAAAACTGCATTTCTACTGATATAGGCCAATCTTGTTCTTTCAACATTGTTTTTGGGTCTTGTGAATGAAACATAATACCGCTATTTTTTATCGTATACTCTGGTGCTCCTTGGTATAGCTCACCAACAAAACGATACTGCATCTTTAAATGAAAATCAGAAAATGGCTGATTGTAGTATAAATGAGAAAAGCGGTCATTAAAATCACCTTCATACTTATCATAACGCACCTTCACCATATTATCCTCGGCCCTAAATGTATCTCCATAATTATCACCCACTTCGTAATGATGAATTTTAGTTGTCCACCCGTCTAAATTAGAACCATTAAACATAGTTACCCAACCATCTTCTGTCTGTTGCGCTTGTGTTAATCCAATCCCAATTAAAAATATAACTGCGTTAACTAGCAATCCCGTTGTACCTACTTTTCTTTTCATTAATAGTGGTTTAGTGTAAATAGAATATTATTTCTGTTTATAACCTTGAAAATTAATACCCTCCTAAATATAATAATTGTTCTGTTATAAAATTATAATTGTCTTTAACCCCATTGCATTTTACAACCTGGTTTAATGTGTTCATATATTATTGCTACTTTTAAAATAAAAACCACAAACACCATATCTAAACAATATAAATTATGCGAATTCACCTATTAATAACTTCTGGTATATTGCTTTGTTTATTTTCAAATGCCCAGGAAGCTAAAAAAGAATCTCCCCTAAAACCAATACCTGAAGCTAAATCTTTTGTAACCAAACATCAAGGTGTTTTTGGTGGTAAAACTATAGACTATACCTCTACGGCAAAAGAAACTTTTTTAACCAATAAAGATGGTGATTCTATCGCAACATTTTGGTCTGTAGCTTATACAAAAACAACAATGGGAGATGTTACTAAAAGACCCGTAACCTTTGTTTTTAATGGAGGTCCTGGTTCTGCTTCTATGTGGCTGCATGTGGGGTTTTTTGGCCCTAAAATTGTAAAGGTAGATTCTGACGCTACTCAAGATGACGGTGCTGCTCCTTATAGTTTAATAAACAACGAACATGGCTTATTAGACATAACCGATTTAGTATTTATAGACCCTGTAGGTACTGGTTATAGTAGATTAGTTGGTACCGGTGAAGGAAAAGATTTTTACGGACTTAAGGAAGATGTAGATTCTTTTGCACAATTTATAAGAAAGTGGATTACTGATAATGAACGCTGGTTTTCCCCTAAATACCTGGCTGGTGAAAGTTATGGTACTACACGTGCCGCTGCTCTTGGCAATGCTTTAGAGGGTTCTGGGCAAAACATGGCCTTAAACGGAATGATTTTAATATCTCAAGCCTTGGATTACGCTGGTTCTACCTCCGAGCCTAATAATATAACATCGTTTATTACGTATTTACCTAGTATGGCCGCTACTTCCTGGTATCATAAAAAAGCAGGAAAAGGAAAATCCTTAGAAGATTTTGTTCAAGAATGTCGTGATTTCACATACAGCACATATATACCCGCTCTTTATAAAGGTAATTTGTTAAATGAAAACGAGAAAAATACTATAGCTGAAAAATTAGTGTATTTCACCGGATTGGATAAAACCTATATTCTACAATCTAACTTAAGAATATTAATGGGCCGTTTTCAAAAGCAATTGTTACTAGATAAAGGATTGGCTATTGGTAGGTTAGATGGGCGTTTTATGGGTGATGAGGAAGATAAGGTTTCTGAAAAACCACATTTGGGAGATCCCGCTAGTTATCAAATTAGTGCGGCTTATACAGCTAGTCTTAACCACTATTTTGCATCAGAATTAAAAATAAAAATGGACAGACCTTATATAACATCGGGTGGTGGTTCTAACTGGCGTTGGAGAACAGTACCCGATAGCCAATACTGGGAACCAATGCCTGTAAATACCGCTCCCCAACTAGGTGAAACCATGCGTAGAAATACAGCAATGAAAATAATGGTAGCTAGTGGATATTATGATTTAATTACTCCTTTTTTTGATGCCGAATATACTTTTGATAGAAATGGCATTGTTAAGGAACGTGTGCAAATGAAATACTATGAAGGTGGTCATATGATGTATACCCACGAACCAGATTTAATTAAGTTAAGTAAAGATATTCGTGAGTTTATGACCTCCAATTAAAAAAGATTGTAATGAAAATCAACCCAATTTTATTGGCCATATTAATGCTCTCGCTTATACTATTGGGTGGGTGTAAAGAAGAAACTTCAAAACAGATTGATAAGACATACACAACATGGTCCTCTTATTTAGGGGATTCAGGTAGAAGTCATTTTACCACCCTTAACCAAATTACACCTAAAAACGTTTCGCAGTTAGAAATAGTTTGGCGGTACCGGTCAAAAGACTGGGGACAAATGCAAATGAACCCATTAGTGGTAGATAGTATTGTTTATGGAGTTACCGCTGCTTTACGCGTGGTAGCACTACATGCTGAAACAGGAAAAGAGTTGTGGCAATTTGGTGATTCTGTGCAGGTATGGCATTCAACTAGCAGAGGTGTTTCTTATTGGAAAAAGGGTGATGACCAGCGCATTTTATGTACACGAGGTTCGGACCTATTTGCACTAGATGCGCTTACTGGTAAGCCTATACCCTCTTTTGGTGATGGTGGAAAAATAGATATGCGCTCAGGTATGCCTGTTTCAGCTAAAAATAAATTCGTTATTTCTAATACCCCTGGTACTGTTTATAAAGATATCATAGTAATGCCATTGCGATTATCTGAAGGGGCAGACGCAGCTCCTGGAGATGTCATGGCTTTTAATATTATTACAGGAAAGTTAGAATGGGTTTTTCATACCATACCTCACCCAGGAGAATTTGGATATGAAACATGGGAAGACCCTAATGCTTACAAAAACCCAAAAATTGGTGCGGCTAATAATTGGGCAGGAATGGCATTAGATGAAGAAGCCGAAATTATTTATGTTCCCACTGGGTCTGCAGCACCAGATTTTTATGGTGGAGACCGTTTAGGGAGTAATTTATTTGCCAATTCTTTAGTTGCATTAAATGTAAATACAGGAGAATATCTTTGGCATTTTCAATTTACACATCATGATATTTGGGACCGTGACCTTCCTGCCCCACCGAATATTTTAACAGTAAAACATGACGGACAAAAAATTAAAGCTATTGCCCAAATTACGAAACAAGGCTATGTTTTTTTATTTAACAGATTAACTGGAGAGCCTTTATTTGATATTGAAGAAGTAAGTGTGCCTTCTTCAAAATTAGTAGGTGAAAATGCCTGGCCTACACAACCTATACCAAATAAACCAAAACCATTTGCAAGGCAATCTAATGAACTTACTGAAAATGATATTAGTCCTTATGCCGAAAATAAGGAGGAGCTTTTATCCTTTCTAAAATCTGTAGAGAAGTCGGTGTATAGTCCGCCAAGTATTGAGCCAACTTTATTGCTGCCAGGTTATGATGGAGCTGCTGAATGGGGCGGAGCCGGTGTTGATCCCGAAGATGGAATTTTATATGTAAACTCGAATGAAATGGCCTGGAACCTTCAAATGAATAAAAATGATTTACCTTCCAAAAATATTGCTATTGGTGCATCTATTTATGCTGCTAAATGTATTACTTGTCACCAACCAGATAAAAAGGGTTTGGTAAATAGCGGATTCCCTTCTTTGATTGATATCAATTTAAAAAAGACTAAAGAAGAAGTTTTTTCTATAATTACTCAAGGGAAAGGAATGATGACCGGTTTTCCTGCATTAACAACTATAGAAAAAGAGGCTCTTGTTCAGTTTTTATTTAATGAAGAGAAAACCATCACTAATGATAAAATAGAGGTAGTATCAAATATGAATTTAGATATATATCAACATGGTGGTTATAATAAATTCTTAGATAGTAATGGGTTGCCCGGTATATCGCCGCCATGGGGTACATTGAATGCTATAGACCTAAATTCAGGTGATTTTTTATGGTCTATACCTTTTGGCGAAACTATAGCGCTTAAAGAAAAAGGGTTTCCTACTACAGGTACCGAAAATTATGGTGGCCCTATTATTACTAAAAATGGTCTATTGTTAATTGCTGCTTCTAAAGATGGTTATTTTAGGGCATTTGATAAATTTACAGGAGCTCTACTTTGGGAGTATAAATTGCCAGCAGCTTCATTTGCCACACCATCCACTTATGAATATAAAGGTAAACAATATGTTGTTCTTGCCTGTGGTGGTGAAAAATTAGGAACTAAAAAAGGAAATGAAATCATTGCATTTTCTTTACCTAATCTATAATTTTATCCGCCTTTTTAAGATTAATTATATTTTTATCCTCTATATTAAGTATTCTTTTCGCCCTCAAATAGCGGCCAACATTAAACCCATCATAGTTCGGTGATTCTTTGTCTACACTACTAATACGTACCATATTCGAAGAATGGATAAATTGATTGTCACCAATCCACATACCCACATGAACAACTTTTTCTGCAGTAGAATCAGTTGCTTTTCTGCCAAAAAACAACAAATCACCCTTGCCTAATTTACTAAAATCTGCAATGGAATCTATAGATTTACCGGCATGTACTTGTTGCGATGCATCTCGTGGAATTACCATTCCATTTAAATAATAAATAGTCTTGGTAAAACCACTACAGTCAACTCCTTTTGTTGAGGTACCGCCCCACAAATATGGGACACCCATTAATGTTTTAGAAGTCGCTATTAATGAGTCAGCATCAAAATCTAAATTAGACAACCATATGTTATAATCATTAGATTCCTCTTTTAGTACAAAAGCTTTTCTACCATCTGGAAACTCAACCTTATAATAACCCTCCTCTTCATTTAATAGCTTTATTAAATTACCAGCTACTAGATCAGAAACTATACCTTCTTCATCTATAGTATTATATGCATGACCATAGGTTTTGGTAAACATAATCTTTTTAGCAACTGTCCATTCTAAAAGTTCATCCTCATTCATTAATTGTATTCCACCAGCATCCACCCATGCCAAATAATCATCTGGCGTTTGTATTAAATACCAATCTCCCTCATTTTTTAAAACATTAACCGCAGTTCCAAGTATTGCTTGTGTTGCTAACTCTGCTGAATGTTTTGGGTTACTTCTTAAATTAGCCACTGAAATATTAATAACTGCTCTTGTTTTTCCATTTAATTCTAATGAAGGAAGTATTTTAATATGGTCTTCTACCTTAATTCCTTTTTTATGTAAAACCGCTTTCAGAGAATCCACCGCATTTGGTAAATTACTTTCACCTACTAATGTAAAACTTGATGAACCAGATAAAACATCAATATTAAAAAGAGCGGTCCGTTTGTCTGGAGCAAAGTGATTTTTAACACTTTCTACCTCATTTACTAAAATATTCTTTTCCTTTATATTGATGCCACAAGACATATTTAATGATATCAAAATCAATATAAAAGCTTTCTGGTACAATGTAGTCTTCATGCCTAAAGTAATTTCTTATAGTAATAGCCTTGTGAATTTATGTAATTTTATCGCAAATGAAGAAACTTAAGGTCATAGAACTTTTTGCGGGAGTAGGCGGATTTCGTTTAGCACTAGAAGATACTAATGTGTATACCGTAGTTTGGAGCAATCAGTGGGAACCTAGTACAAAAACACAACATGCTTCTATAGTTTACGAGGCCAGGTTTGGAAAAGAAAATCATAGTAATAAAGATATATCCGAAGTGCAAACCAAAGATATCCCTGATGCAGATATGTTAGTCGGTGGTTTTCCTTGCCAAGATTATTCTGTGGCAACAACATTACAAAACTCTAAAGGTTTAATTGGTAAAAAAGGAGTGTTATGGTGGAGTATTCACAGAATATTATCTGAGAAAAAAAATCCTCCAAAATATTTATTTCTAGAAAATGTGGACCGATTACTTAAATCTCCATCAAACCAACGAGGAAGAGATTTTGCTATAATGCTTAAAAGTCTAGATGATTTAGGCTATGCTGTGGAATGGAGGGTAATTAATGCGGCAGATTATGGTATGCCTCAACGACGACGACGAATTTTCTTTTTAGGGTATCATAAATCCACAGCGCTTTACAAACAGTTAAAAAAAAATTCTCCAAAAGAATGGATATTTGAATTTGGCACTATAACATCGGCCTTTCCAATTGCTAGTACTTCTTCTCTAATAACATCTTTTACTATTGATGAAGACTTGGTTTCATTATCAGAAAATTTTAATGTTGGCGCTAAATTATCTCCATTTCAAAATACGGGTGTTTTTATAGATGGAAAAGTATATACTACTAAAACTACTCCTAATTTTGATGGAAAAAGAACTGTATTAGAAGACATACTAGAAAAAGGAAGCATACCTGAAGAATTTTATATTGCAGAAGAAGCATATGAAAAATGGGAATATTTAAAAGGTGCCAAAAAGGAAACAAGAACGGCTAAAACAGGTTATGCTTATAGTTATAGCGAAGGAAGAATGATTTTTCCAGATGCCCTAGATAATGCATCGAGAACCATTATAACTGGTGAAGGTGGTAAAAGTCCGTCACGATTTAAACATGTTATATCCACCAAAAAAGGATTACGACGATTAACACCAATAGAACTTGAACGTTTAAACATGTTCCCAGATAACCATACTTGTTTGGAAGGTATTTCAAATACTAAAAGAGCTTTTTTTATGGGTAATGCATTAGTGGTTGGAGTTGTTCAAAAAATAGGACATGTTTTAGCCAAGAAAATAAGTGAATCATGAAAAGCAAGTTCACATCTGATTTAAAAAAAGAAAAACAACTTTCTTTATTATTAGATGTGTACTATAAAAAACACGTATTATTTTACAGCACAATCCGCGTACATGATATAAAAAACCAATTAGCTGGTATAGATATTAAATTTATACATAAACACACTAAGCTTATTTACAATATTGATGAAAAAGCACAACTAGATTATATTAATGAAGACCTACCCACTTTTGCTTTTGAACTAGGCTACTACAAAAACAACGACTATAAACAAGGCTGGCTTTTTGATGAACATAAAAAAACAGATTTTTATGCCTTAATAACCGGTATTTATGAAGATGAACCAGGAGTGTTTACAAGTTGTAAAATAACATTAGTAAACAGAAAAAAACTATGTACTTTTCTAAATCAGCTAAAATTAACCAAGCAAATTTTAGATAAGTATTGTGATGAAAATAAGAACATTAACGGTAAACTAAAACTAGCTGAATTAAATAGCAGAAGTGAAGGTTATTTATATTTTTCTAAAAACAATAAAGCCGAAAAACCAATTAATTTAATACTAAAATTAGATTTTTTAATGGAACAAGAAATTGCAAAACGTTTAGTTTAAAAATGTGTCATTAAACCCAACATATTGTTAATCAGCGTTTAAAATTTGGAATTCTCGCTTTTTTTGTTATCTTATTAGGTATGGTAAAAGTAGAAAAATCAGAAAACACAGCGTTTTTAGAAAAATCAATTCAACATTTAGAAGCCACTGGCTTCGAGAATATTAAAGCTGATATGGAGGGTTATGAAACCCCTAAATCATACTCCAGAAAAGGTAAAGAAGACAATATTACTCCAGATATTGTTGCTATTAAAAATGGTAGAAAATACTATTTTGATATTAGCCTTAAATCTCCGAAAACCAGATTACTTAAATCTAAATGGCTGTTTTTAGATACTTTAAGTAGAATGAATTCTAACCGATTTAGAATTATAACTACTAAAGGGCATTATAAATTCACCGATAGTATGTTAGAAGATATTAACCTAAGCAATAAAACACCTATTAAAATATAAAACCATGTAAAGGAATCTTTTTTGTCCTTCTTGGCTAAATATGAAAAGATATTTTGTAAAAATGACCGCTAATAGCGGTCATTTTTAATTTTTAATCATTGATATGTGTGGAATACCATCTTCTAAATAGCCTTCGCCTATTGCTTTAAAACCTAGCTCGGTATAAAATTTAGATAAATAAACTTGAGCAGAAATTCTAATTTCATCTTCATTGAATATCTTCTTTACAGCTTTTATAGAAGCTTTCATGATATCCTTTCCATAACCATATTTTCTATACTCTTTATGTACGGCAACCCTGCCAATACTAGATTCGTTAAAATAATAACCAGGTTTAAAAATTCTGGTATATGCAACAACCTTATTATTATTATAGCCTATAACATGTATTGCTTTATTATCTTTTCCATCTAAATCTTGATAAACACAATCTTGTTCTACAACAAAAATTTCACTTCTAAGTTGAAGTACTTCATAAAGCTCTGGTGTTTTTAGTTCACCAAATTCTTTTACTTTAATTTCTAACATAAATATGCATAATTAACCAATATTGTTTATAACCAATACATTATAAATATTTGTAATTTAATAAGTTATAATAATCTTATTTAGGTTATTAACATTACTATACTTACTATTATTGAAGCGGTATTTTTTCTATTCTACGCTCATGTCTACCACCAGAAAAAGACGTATTTATAAATGTAGAAATCATTTCAAGTGCTTGCGGCAATGCTATGTATCTAGCAGGTAAACTTATAACATTAGCGTCGTTATGTTCTCTTGCTAATTGGGTAATTTCTTTTGTCCAACATAAAGCAGCTCTTACATTTTGTTGTTTATTAGCTGTCATACAGGCTCCATTTCCACTACCACAAATTAAAATTCCAAAATCCACATTACCTTTTTCAACATCTAATGCAACAGGATGAGCAAAGTCTGGATAGTCAACACTATCAGTACCATCAGTACCATAGTTTATAACTTCTATTTGTTTTGATTTTAATAAACCAATTATGGCTAGCTTATACTCGGTACCCGCGTGGTCATTACCAATAGCTATTTTCATAAGTGTATTAATTACAGGTTAATAGTTCATAATTTATCGTACGGGGGATCGATAAAATGCATGCTAAAGGTACAATAATCATACATTGACAACAAAATTTAAGCGATTGACAACATTTGTTTTTAAATGAAATCTAATAGTTGTTAATTACTATGTTATAAGCAAGGTTTTCTTCATTCATAAATTGTTTAAAAAAACATGTTTAAATATTTGCTTATTAATATTGACTTCTGCTTACATTATTAATTTTCTAAAGAAGAATTAAAATATTAGAAAGTATTAGTACTTTTTCATCAAAAAAATACTTCTAGTTAACATTAAAATTACATTTAGTTATTAATAAATTGATGTTAATAGGGGTTATCAACCAATTCTAATAACTTCTCAAAACACTGATTTTCAAATATCATTTAGTAATTATATCTGTCAATAACTTTTAGTATCTCATTAAATCAAATATTTAATGAATAAGTTATAGCTGTTATTAACAGACTATAATAATCATCAAATTTTAATTTAATTTAAAAGAAAAAATGGCAATTATGATATATATGTTAATAACAACTTATTTGCATTACTATTCTGTAATGGGTTATCTTATAGGTAGTGGATTATAATTCGTAATTTTCCAACAAATAATAAGTTTAATGTCGAAAAGAAATAAGAAGGCGAAGAACCATAGAAAAAATGAAATTACAAGAGGGATTTTTAGAGTTCTAGAAAAAGAACCAAGTAAAAGTTTTAATTATAAACAAATAGCCGCCAAGATTAATATAACTAGTGCTGAAGATAGAAATCTTCTTATAAAAAGATTAACTGAATTAAATGAAAAGAAGCGTATTCAGCAAGTTGATCGTGGGCAATATAAAGTTTTAGAAAATACAAAATCTTACCATGAAGGAACGGTAGATTTAACTGGAAAAGGCAATGCTTATATTGTTGTTGAAGGTATGGATGACGATATTTTTATTCCTTCAAATAAAATAAATAAAGCTTTTCATAAAGATAAAGTTGAAGTTTATATATACCCTAGAAGTAAAAGTAAAAAGTTAGAAGGTGAAATAGTAAAAGTAATAGAACGGTATAAAACTACTTTTGTAGGTATTGTGGATATGCAAAAAACATTTGCATTTGTGCGACCAACAGACTTTAGAATGTACACCGATATTTTTGTTTCAATTGATAAATTAAATGGAGCTAAAAATGGTGAAAAAGTTTTAGTCGAAATTACAGATTGGCCAGATGATGTGGATTCCCCTTTTGGTAAAGTAACTGAAGTACTGGGAATACCTGGAGAGCATGATACAGAAATACATTCTATTTTAGCAGAATACGGATTACCATATTCTTTTCCAGCTGAAGTTCAGCGTTTTGCAGATAGCCTGGATACAAGTATTAAACAAGAAGAAATCCTTAAAAGAAGAGATGTAAGAGATGTTCTTACATTTACAATTGATCCCAAAGATGCTAAAGACTTCGATGATGCTCTTTCTTTTCAAGTATTAGATAATGGTAATTATGAAATAGGAATTCATATTGCTGACGTATCTCATTACTTAGAAAAAGAAACCATATTAGATGATGAAGCTTATGAAAGAGCAACCTCTGTATATTTGGTAGATAGGGTGGTTCCTATGTTACCAGAAGTCTTGTCAAATAATGCATGTTCATTAAGGCCTAACGAAGAAAAGTATACTTTCTCTGCCATTTTTGAGCTGGATAGTAATGCAATTATTAAAAATCAATGGTTTGGACGCACTATAATCAATTCTAATGAACGTTTTGCTTATGAAGAGGCCCAGTATATAATAGAAACTGGAAAAGGGGAGATACCAAAGGATATATCAATAAGAGATGACGCTTATTCTGTTTCAAAGGAAGTGGTTAATGCAACTTTAGAAATGGATCGTTTGGCGAAGATTATGCGTGATAAAAGAATGAACCAAGGTGCATTATCTTTTGATAAGGTTGAAGTACGTTTTAATCTAGATGAAAATAGTAATCCAATTGGTGTTTATTTTAAGGAATCTAAAGATGCTAATAAGCTTATAGAAGAGTTTATGCTTTTAGCTAATAGAAAGGTAGCTGAGTTTATAGGTAAACAAAAACCTAAAAAGACTTTCGTTTATAGAATTCATGATGACCCTGATCCAGATAAGTTAATAGCCTTAAATGGTATAGTTTCTAAATTTGGTCATAAATTGGATTTTAAAGATAAAAAATCAATTAGTTTATCTTTAAACCAACTTTTACAAGATGTAAAAGGTAAGAAGGAACAAAATATGGTAGATACCCTTACTATTCGTAGTATGAGTAAAGCGGTTTATACTATCGATAATATTGGTCATTATGGTTTAGCTTTTGATTATTATACACATTTTACATCTCCAATTAGAAGATATCCAGATGTAATGGTACATCGTTTATTACAGCATTATCTAGACGGTGGAACTTCAGCAAAAGAAGAAGAGTTTCAGAAAAAATGTAAACATTCATCAGATATGGAATATTTAGCTTCAAGTGCTGAGCGTGATTCTATAAAGTATATGCAAATCAAATTTATGCAAGATCATAAAGATGAAGAGTTTCGTGGGGTAATTAGTGGTGTTACGGAATGGGGTATCTATGTTGAAATTATAGCTAATAAGTGCGAGGGTATGATTCGTATTCGTGACATAAAGGGAGATTATTATATCTTTGATGAAAAGCAATATGCAATTATTGGTGAACGTACCAAGAAAAAATATCAGTTGGGTGATGAAGTTACTGTAATGGTAAAAAGTACTGACTTAATTAAAAGACATCTAGATTTTGCTTTGATTCCTGATACTATTAATTAATTTGGAATGAAATTTGGTATAAGGTGGCTGTATTAGAAGAGTAACTTAATAATTGGTTATAATTCTATTAAACAAATTTATACGTAAATAATGAAACAAGTAGTAATTTTTATGTTGCTCTTATGTTGTGTTTTGGCCACTGGCCAAGATACTAAGATTACCCAAAATTTAAATTCTTTTAATGAATTAAAAGGTTTTGATGGTTTATCCATTAATTTAATTAAGTCTACGGAAAATAAGGCAATAATTACGGGTGATAATACAAGTAAAGTAGCTATAGTAAATAATGAAGGTATTCTTAAAATACGAATGCAAATTGGTAAAATATTTAGTGGATATAAAACTTTTGTTGACCTTTATTATAGTAGTGATATTTTGGTTATTGATGTCAATGAAGATGCACGAATAGTTACTGAAGGTATCATTAAGCAAGATGTTTTGGAATTAAAGGCCCAAGAAGGAGGTGAAGTAATTGTGAACGCACAAGTTGAACAAATGTTAATAAAAGCAGTTTCTGGTGGTATTATTATAACGAAAGGAAATTCTAATTTGCAGGATGTTCAAATAAATACTGGTGGTGTTTACGAAGGTAAAAATTTTACTACTAACTTTTCTACAATTAATGTTAACGCTGGTTCTAGGGCAGAAGTTAATGCAAAGGATTACGTAAAAGCAACTGTTAAAGCTGGAGGGGAAGTTTTAATTTATGGAAATCCTAAAAAATTGGAAGAAAAAACGGTTTTTGGTGGTACAATTAAAAGAATGTAAAGTTTAATGTTAGAAGATATACAAACAGCAATTCCTTTGGGCTTTTTTTTAAGTTTTATGGTGGGTCCTGTTTTTTTTGTTCTTTTAGAAACTAGCGCAATCAAAGGTTTTAGAGCTGCAATAATTTTTGATTTAGGAGTTTTATTAGCGGATATTCTATTTATAATTGTAGCATACTTTAGTAGTTTTCAATTACTTGAAAATTTAAGTAACCAACCTGGACTTTATGTTTTTGGAGGGGTAATTCTATTAATTTATGGATTAGTAAATTACTTTAAAGTTGATATTAAGGAAATACCGGTGGTGTCCAAAAAAATTAAAAAATCTGATTTTTTAGGGTTATTTGTAAAAGGATTTCTTTTGAATTTTATTAATATAGGTGTATTGGTTTTTTGGTTGGGTATTATAATAATTATTGGACCAAGTTTAGATAATGAAGCAAATCGTTTTTTTACCTTTTTTGCAACGGTCCTTCTCTCCTATTTTATAACTGATATTTTTAAAATTTTATTAGCAAAGCAGTTAAAACGAAAATTGACGGCTAAAAGAATTTTTATTTTAAAGAAGGTTATAGGTGTTATACTTATTATATGTGGTATTGTGCTTATTTCGAAAGGTTTCTTACCTAAGAGTCAATTTAATATAGAAAATGGACTTGAAAGATTAGAACATACTATTGTAGAATAGAAAAGGCCGGTATGTACCGGCCTTTTTAATGCATTAAGAAATAAGTTTATTTCTTGTAACTATCATTTAATAGCTTAACTATTTCATCAGTTAGATCGTTGGTTTCAGTACCGTAAAGTACGCTACCTCCGTCACCTCCACCTAAGATGTAAGCGTACCCGTTTTTCTTTCCGTAAGCTTTAATTTCTTTTTTAACTTTAGATACAATGCTATCCATTTCGGTTTGTCCGGCTAATTGAAGTTGCTGATCTTGTTGTTGAAGTTGTTGACCAATAATTTGTCCTTTTTGTTGCATTGCTGCATATTCTTCTTGAGCTTTTGCTTGTGGCATAGATTGAGCTTTAGCTTGAAAAGCTTGTGCTTCCATTTGAAACACTTGGGAAATACTATCTCTTGTTTTTGCAAGAGCATCTGCTTGGATTTTAAATTTAGCTTCAACATCAATTTTTTGTTGGTATTCATCCATTAACTTTACGTTATCTACGAATCCAATTTTTTCTTGTTGGCAAGATGCTAATAATGCAATTGATAAAACTACTATAAGGTTTTTCATTTTTTCATTTTTAATGTGGTGCAAAAGTAATAAAGCTTTTTTGATTGAAAATATATTTAATTTCAAATGAAGTTGAAATATACCATTATATAAAAATTATTTATAGTTCTGTATTTTTATATAATATATTATTATAATTATTAACTTATTTAAAGACTATTTAAGAGCTTTTTAGGTTTTTTAGTTATCAGTATATGGTTTATTTCTTAAAATTTATTTAAGGCCTTTAAAAGAGGTATTTATTCTTTTTTAAGGATATATATTAGAGAAGAATATTCTCCTGTAGATTTTGCTTGTATATTTGAGAGCCAACCTCTATACATGGCTTTAATATAATTTGTTTTTCCATTTTTATATTTTTCTGATAATAAGGATACATAGTAAGAATCAAAATACATTGGTAGGGTTTCGATAATAGTTAAATTATATTTTTTGAATAATATCGAAATAGATTTCTGTGAGAAATGCCAAAGATGTCTTGGGGTATCATATGCAGCCCAATATTGTTTGTAGTATTGTGCATCATAAGATTTATAATTTGGTACGGCTATTATTAATGTCCCTTTGTCTAATAATAGTGTTTGTATTTTTTTTATTTGATTTTCTAATTCTGGTAAATGTTCAAGTACATGCCAAAGTGTAATTGTATTAAATTTTGTTTCGCTTATATTTTCAATTTTTTCAGTGGTATTTATTTTTTTTTCTTTTGCTTTTTGTCTGGCTATTGGGTTTACCTCTACGCCATAAGTTTCCCAATTATTTTTTTTAGCGTATGTTAAAAATTCACCTGTTCCACAACCAATGTCTAATATGGTTTTACTTGAATTCGAAAATCTGTTTATTAGTTTTACTTTTTTATTTAATGTATATTTTTTAACTTTTTGATAAACTTTTTCTATCAAATTTGATCCTTCGTCTTTATGTGATATGTAATTATGTGGATCATAATATTTAGATAATTCTTTAGGTTGTGGGACTGTAATAAGCATGTCTTTTTCTTCATTATACTCAAGATTAAATTCTTCGTTGGTTACGAGATAATCTTTTGTTTTTATGAATAGTTTATTTTGAGACATTGGTATCACTTGGTTGGTTAGTAATTATTTTGGTATTGAATATTTCATTGTTCCACGTGGAACAATTTCTCCTACCGGCCGAGAAAAACTAAAAGTACACTGATATCACTTGGCGTTACTCCACTAATTCTCGATGCTTGTGAAATGGTAATTGGTTGAATTTTGGTTAGCTTTTCTCTTGCTTCAAAGGATAAAGATTTAAGTTTAGTATAGTCAAAGTTTTTAGGAATCTTAACTGCTTCGAGACGATGAAGTTTATCTGCGTTTACTTTTTCTTTTGCTATATAACCTGAGTATTTAATTTGAACTTCAGCTTGTTCTAGAATTTCACTATCAAAATTATTAACTTTTACAAATTCAGATACATCTTTAAGTTGAAGCATGTGGTCTATAGTAACATTAGGTCTTGAAAATGCTTTATACATTTTATCAGATTGTTTGACTAAGGAGGAATCTAAACTTTTAAAAATTGGATTAATGTCTTCTGGTAATACACTTGTTTCTTTAAAGAAGTTTACAAGAGTTTCAGATTGTTCAAGCTTCTCCTCCATTCTTTTCATTCGTTTATCCGTTGCTAAACCAATGCTATAACTTAATGGCGTTAAACGTAAATCGGCATTATCCTGTCTAAGTAACGTTCTATATTCTGCACGGGAAGTAAACATACGATAAGGTTCTTCAGTTCCTTTGGTAATTAAATCATCTATTAATACACCTATGTATGCTTCGTCTCTTTTTAATATTAATGGTTCTTGTTCATTAAGTTTTAAGTGTGCATTTATACCTGCCATTAATCCTTGAGATGCTGCTTCCTCGTATCCAGTGGTTCCATTAATTTGTCCAGCGAAATATAAATTTTCAACGAGCTTGGTTTCTAGAGTGTGCTTTAATTGTGTTGGTGGAAAGTAATCGTATTCAATTGCATATCCTGGTCTAAAGAATTTCACTTTTTCAAAACCTACTACAGAGCGCAATGCTTTAAATTGTACATCTTCTGGAAGTGAAGTTGAAAATCCATTTACATATACTTCTACAGTTTCCCACCCCTCTGGTTCAATGAACATTTGGTGACTATTCTTATCTGCAAATCTATTTATTTTATCTTCTATTGAAGGACAATATCTAGGTCCAGTACTTTTTATTCTTCCATTAAACATTGGAGATCTGTCAAAACCTTCACGTAATAGATCATGAACCAAAGAGCTTGTATGGGTCATATAACAATCTCTTTGATGTGATAGAGGTTTTGTATTTGTGTATGAAAATTTTTCAGGAATTATATCTCCTGGTTGTATAATCATTTTAGAATAATCTAACGAGCGTCCATCAACCCTTGGTGGTGTCCCGGTTTTCATTCTTCCACTTTCAAAACCAATGCTTACCAATTGTTCTGTAATTCCGGTTGCTGCTTTTTCTCCAGCTCTACCTCCACCAAATTGTTTTTCGCCTATATGAATTAAACCGTTTAGGAATGTTCCGTTAGTTAAAACAACCGATTTTGATTTTATATCAATACCTAAAGATGTTTTTACACCAACAATTTTATTGTTCTCAATTAACAAACCACAAACCATTTCTTGATAAAAATCTACGTTTGGCGTACGTTCTAACATTAATCTCCATTCTTCAGCAAAACGCATTCTATCGTTTTGAGTACGTGGACTCCACATAGCAGGTCCTTTAGATTTATTAAGCATCTTAAATTGTATGGCGGATTTATCAGATACTATACCACTATATCCACCTAAGGCGTCAATTTCACGTACTATTTGTCCTTTAGCTATTCCACCCATCGCTGGGTTACACGACATTTGCCCTATATTTTGCAAATTCATGGTTACTAAAAGTGTTTTTGAGCCTAAATTGGCTGCTGCGGCAGCGGCTTCTGCACCTGCATGGCCTCCTCCTACTACTATTACATCGTATTCTTCTCCAAACATATCTTCTATTGTTCCACGTGGAACAGCTTTATTTTTTCTTCTTCTTTAGCACGCATTTCGGCAGTAGCTGTATCCGATTTATCCGAATAGCCCATTAAATGTAAAACACCATGAACCATTACGCGCTTTAATTCATTATCAAAGGAAACATTAAATTCCTCTGCATTTTCTTTTACACGATCAATTGAAATGTATAAGTCTCCAGATACGTTTTTTCCTGACACATAATCGAAAGTGATTATATCTGTTAAATAGTCGTGTTGTAAGAAATCTTGGTTGATTTTTAGTAAGTACTCGTCAGTGCAAAATATATAATTTAATTCTTTAATGGTATATCCTTCTGTTTTACAGGTCTGATAAATCCAGGAATCATAATTATTTTCTTCTTCGAGTTTAAATTCTGTTAGGTAATTGTAATTAATCATTGTCTTTGAAGTACTCTTTAACCTTGTTTTGAAAATTTTGCCGCAAAGGTAAGCTTTGCCTATTTAAAATTTCCACTTCATTGCGATAATTCTCTAATAATGAGGGTTTAGTAGTGATTGGATTGCTGAAATCATTCAAATTTGAGTTACTTTCTCGCTCAGATTTTTGTCCTTGCTTTAATGCAGCGTTTTCTAATTTTAATAATTCGTACTGTATTGTGTTGACTTTGTTGATTGTACGTTGTGTAATTCCATTTTCGAGTAAATCATTCTCAAAATCTTCCATCTGCTTAATTAGCTTTTGACCCAATTTTTGGTCACCGCGGTTAATCATGTTTTCTAGTTGTTTTTCTAACTCTTGGCGAATTTTTTGTTGGCTTTGGTAAATTTCATAAATTTCTTTCAGCTCTGCTTCGCTCATTTGTCCATTACCTTGTTCTGCATTTCCATTAGAGCCACCTTTTCCATTTCCTTGTCCGTTTTCTTTTCCTTCTCCACTATCGCCATTTTTACCACTTTTGCCATTCTCTCCATTTTTACCTTCGCTACCATTTTCTCCTGATTTTCCATTAGAACTTTGCTTTCCATTTTCGCCTTGTTTGCCACTTTCACCTTGTTCTCCTTTTTGTCCTTCTTTACCTTCCCCACTTTTTCCGTCATTACCAGATTTTCCTTGTTTACCCATTTTTTCTCCAAGCTCTTGCTGACCCTCAATAATATCCGGTAACTGAAACCCTCCTTCACTTTCTCCAGAACCTTGTCCCATTTGCATACTTTGGTTCATGTTATCCATTACTTCAGCAAGAAAATCTGCTAGGCTATTGGCCGCGGTTAAAACATATTTTTGATGAGAAATACCTTGGTATACCTGGCCGTCGGCCATTGTTTCTAAGGATTTGTCAATATTGTAGTATACTTCAGTAATTTGTTCATTTACAAATTCGGATAACTCTGCTTGTCGTAAGGATAGGGCAAATAAGCTGTCATCTACATGTTCAAATAGGCCTCTTAGTTCGTTTTGGTCGCGTACGGTTTCCGAATATTGTTGGGATTCTTGGTCTTCCTTTTCTGTTAATTTATCAAATAACGCTTCTTGTTTAAAAGAGAATATTATTAGGTTGTCTAATATTTGTCTAAGCATTTCCGCGTCTTCGGCTACAGATGAGCCACTACTACCCTTACTAGATGAAGATTCACCTAATTCTTCACTCATTTCTTTCATTTTTTGGGCGGCAGATTGCTGTTTTTTACCAGACTTGCTTTCCATGGCTTCTGAAGGGGATTGACCTTCTTTCGGGGATTGTTTTTCTAGTTCCTCTAATGCTCCTTTTTGGTCCAATTTTATGTTGGATTTTTTACCTTCATCAATTTTTAAATCAATTGGTTTTTTTAGTTTTTCGTTGTCCTTTTTTAAAGCATCCATTTCTTGTGAAAGTTCATTGAACTCTTTATTTAGTTCTTTCTGTTTTTCAGCATTTTGTGTGTCTTTACTTAGACTAGAAAGTTTATCTTGTTTTTTGGATAGTTCTTTTAATTCTCTTGCTAATTGTGACGCTTTTTCAGTTACATAATACCGTTTGGTTAGCTCTAATAGTTGTTCTAAGCTACGTTCACTATTTTGTTGTTTTTTACCAAGTTCTTCTAATTTTTTTGTTAGTTCTTCTTTGTTAATTTTGTCCGCTATTTTATTGAGCTCTTCAATCAGTTTTTCATTCTTTTTGGCTTCTAATTCTTGTCGCTCCAAACGTTCTTGTAACAATTGGTTTAATTTATCATCTTTATATTCCTTGTTTAGGTTTTCTTTTAATTCTTTGCTGAATTTTTGCATGAATTCTTCTTGTCGTTCCTGTTTTTTAAGAAAATCCTTAATTTGGTTTTTATCATTAAAATTTAGACTACTTTTTTCTTTTTGAATTTGATTAAGTTCTTCTAAAAATTCTTTTTGTTCTTTTGCCTTTTCAAGTGATTTATCCAAATCCTTTATAAGTGATTGCTGGGATTCAAGATCTTTATTTTTAAGTTGGTTATCATCAAGTAATACCTGTTGGAATATTTGGCTTTTTGCCACTTTACCGTTATGTATTGCATCGTTATCGGTTACTTGAAAATAGAATTCATAATTTTTTCCATGTTCTAAAATTAATCCTGATGGAAATGTGTAATAAAATTGTTCGTAATTATTTTTAGGCATACTGATATTAACAGTTTTTTCTTCTTTCTCCTTGCCGGCTTCAAAATAAACAACTTCTATTTTTTTCAATCCATAGTCATCACTTGCACTGCCTGTGTAATAGGAAATGTTCGGGTTTAATGAATCTAAAACTTGGTTTACTTTTATGGTTGGGTAAGCGTCTTTAATTATTTTAAAGTCAAAAGCTAATCGCTCATAATTTTCAACATTTTTATTAGTTGTGGTTAGCTCGTAATTGAAATCTTTATAAATCTTTTGGGTAGTAGTAAAGTTATTATTGTCTTTTGTAAATGGGATTACTGTATCATTAGTAACCAAATTAATCTTATCGGTATTTTCACCATTTATTTTCCATAGTACTTTGGTACCCTCGGGTATTACGGCGTTTCCGGTACTTTTTATTGTTTCATTCCGCTTGTTTATGTACGATGGATAGATTAAATCCATTGTAAAATCTACAATCGAAGGGGTTTTTAAAGAAGTTAATGTGTGGGACCTAGAATTTATTTCATTAGCATAGAAATTAAACGTAGTTGTGTTTATGGGTGGTGAAAAAGTATACTCATATAGCCCATTTAGTTGTTGAAGCAGGATGGATTTACCATTAATGTTGATATAAACATTTTCAGGTTTAATAGTTCCTTTGGTCGCTACTTGAATGGTAAAGGCTTCGTCCTGTAATGTATAAAGGGCATCAGATAATAATTCAAATTGAAAGGCAGCTGGTTTTTCATATGCTAATTCATAATTTACAACACGCTCATAACTTCCAAAAAAAGTATTCCAGTTTCCGGAAATATAAAGGCCACCAATAATTAATATAGGAATTACGGTATACTTTAGGTATTTGAAGGAATCTTTAAAATCAATGGCGCTTGTAAAAGGTATTAGTTCCATTTGTTTAGAGCGTTGCGCAATACTTGCTAATAATAATTCCGACTGTTGGGGGTCTTCTGCTAAATCTAATAAGTTGGTTAACTTATCTCCTACCTCAGGAAAATGCCGGCCAATCATGTTGGCGGCATCTTTAGGACTTATTCCTTTTTTCAATTTTAATAAATAAAATATAGGAGTACCTATATACTTGAAAAGTAAATACAGTTCAACAATTATGAAAATGCCAAATAGTACCATTCTACCGTTAGTATTTAACCATAGAAAGTATTCAATGCCTAGTATTATCAAGAAAAACAATAATCCGAAGGCGAAAAAGAGTAAAATACCCTTTAAAAGAATCTGGGAATAATGTTTTTGAATAAATTGATTTAATCGGTCTAAAATGTGTTTATAGTATTGCAATTGCCCTTTTTTATACCAAGATAACGGATAAAAGGAATGATTAGTAGGAATATTTTGTTAAAAGGATTGGGTAACACGCAATAGATGTTGAAAATAATTAGGTTTTTCACTCATTTTTTGAAGAAAAAAGAAAAGGGTGAAACCTGTAACTTATTTTACAGATTTCACCCTTAAATGAATTTTTATTTTATTCTTTTTAATTTGTTTCTAAAGTAACCTCGTAGTTTAATTGATATATAACCCCATCAACTTTTATAAGAACATAACCTGTTTTATCAGCTGCCAATGAGTTGTAATTTTCATTGCTTAAAACGCTACTAGAAATTGAAGAAGTATAGGTAAAATAATTCCCTATTTCATAGTCTACAGCAACCCATTTGTCAATTTCAAAATTGGCTAATTCTTGGGAGAATGTAACATTTAATTGCCCAGGAAAATACTGGCTATCTGGTGTAATTAATGTCGCCTCAGTTATAGTGATATCTGGGTGTACTGGGTATTCGTTCGTTGTGGTAAAAGTTAATGTAGATTCTTTAAATTTATTTGTTCCTTCTGTTTCTGCGCTAATGATTACTTCATAGGTGGTATTAGGTTCTAAATTGTTTAGCTCATAACTTGTAGCGTAGGTAAATGTATTAGGCGCCGGATAGCTTACACCATTTGCAGTAATAAGATAATAAACCCTACTATCGTCAGATAATGTGGACGGGGTCCAGTTTAAAGTGGCAGATGTGCCTGTAATGTTAGAAGCTGTTATGACGAAATCTGACGGTATCGGGCAAGCTACTTGTAGAAAGGAAACTTCTTCTTCGGTTTCTGCCCCGCTATAACTTATAGCTACCACTTTGATGATATGTTCTTCACCTTCGGCAACCGACATGTTAAAAACTGTTCGTTCTGTACTATAAGAACTGTAGGTTTTTACATGCTCACCATTTAAATAAATCTTATAAAAATAGTCTGAGCCATCTTCAACGGTTGGGGTTGGCCAACTTATGTTAGCAACTCCACAACCAATATTTTTGTGTGTTATTTGAAAACTAGATGGAGCTGTACCTAAAGTATTAAACTCCTTGGTATTAAAACTTTTTTCTGCATCTTCGGCCGATGCTTCTATTTTTACTTCATAGGGAGTGTTCGATTCTAAATCGACTAGGCTATATTCTAATTCAGTAAGATTTTCGGCTACTATTTCGTTATTTAAAAACAAGCTGTAGTTTACAGAACTATTATTAGAGGCAGTAACTTTTGTCCACATAATTTTTGCACCTGTTTGTGAAATGTCTTGAAAATCAATTTCAAAAGAAGACAGGGTAATTTCAACGGGTATGTTGTCTATTTCAGGTATGGAATCGTCAGTAGAATCTGAGCTACATCCTGTTATTAATAGAATTAAAAATACATAAAGGAAATTTAAATAATATTTCATTTTGCTAGATTTAAGGTTTTTAAATAACGTTGAACATATGGCATTCGTATACTTTTTTATGTTTTGTAAATAGATTTACTTTTTCAACTAGTAGTTCTAATTAGTTTTTTACAAATCTTAATTACTACTAGGTTATTGAAAACTAAGGTAATAAGGCGATTTAATAAATCTGAGTAATTAATTCACCTACGGTAGATATAAGGCTAAAGGTGTTTTTTATACCTTTGTTAAATGACAAAGAAAGTTCGTGTTCGTTTTGCTCCTAGTCCTACTGGAGCGTTACATATTGGCGGTGTTCGTACCGCTTTGTTTAATTATTTGTTTGCTAAAAAACATGGTGGTGATTTTATTCTTAGAATAGAAGATACCGACCAAAATAGATATGTTGAAGGTGCTGAGCAGTATATTATAGATTCTTTAAATTGGTGTGGTATTCCCTTTGATGAAGGTATAGGTAAAGATGGTGGTTTTGGCCCATATAGACAGAGTGAGCGAAAATCGTTGTACAAGAAATATGCTGATGAACTTGTGGAAAATGGAAAAGCATATTATGCGTTTGATTCTGCAGAAAGCCTCGATGCGCATAGAAAAGATCATGAAGAAAAAGGAAAAACATTTATTTATAACTGGCATAATCGTCTAAAGCTGAATAATTCACTTTCCTTAGTGCCCGAAGAGGTAAAGAAAAGATTGGATAATGGCGATGATTATGTTATTCGGTTTTTAACTCCGCCAAATGAGATATTACAGCTTAAGGATATAATTCGTGGTACCATACAAATAGATACCAATGTTTTAGATGATAAAGTATTATTTAAAAGTGATGGTATGCCAACGTATCATTTGGCTAATATTGTAGATGACCATTTAATGGAGATTTCGCATGTTATTCGCGGTGAGGAATGGTTACCTTCAATGGCCTTGCACCAACAATTGTATGATGCTTTTGGTTGGGATGCTCCAGAGTTTGCTCATTTACCATTAATAATGAAACCTGTTGGTAAAGGAAAGTTGAGTAAACGTGATGGTGAAAAACTTGGCTTCCCAGTATTTCCTTTATCTTGGAACGAATCTAAAGGGTATAAGGAAGAAGGATATTTTCCTGAGGCGGTTGTTAATTTTTTGGCATTACTAGGATGGAACCCAGGTACGGAACAAGAGTTATTCTCATTAAATGAATTGGTAAATGCGTTTAGTCTAGAGCGTGTAAATAAATCTGGGGCTCGTTTTGACCCAGAAAAAACCAAATGGTACAACCAACATTACTTACAAGAAACAGCAGATACTGTTTTGGCTAAATTATTTTTACCAACGGTTAAAGAGCATAATACCAATAAGGACAATTTAGAGTATGTAACTAAAGTGGTTTCACTTATAAAGGAACGTGCTGTTTTTGTTTCGGATTTTTGGGAACTAAGCGATTACTTTTTTGTTCCACCTACTGATTATAATGAGAAGGCAGCTAAGAAACAATGGAAAGAAGACACAGCTGATATTATGGATAATCTAATTACTGTTCTTGCAAATATTCAGGATTTTTCCTCTGAAAATACTGAAGCAGAAGTAAAGGCATGGATTAACGAAAAGGAATTGTCTTTTGGTAAAGTAATGCCTCCTTTACGATTGTTTTTAGTGGGGGATATGAAAGGGCCACATATTTTTGACATAATGGCGATGATAGATAAAGAAGAAAGTATTTCTAGAATAAAATCAGCATTGGCTAAATTAGGCTAATGTACAAAGTCCTTTTACTTTTAAACCAGTTAGTATATGTATTAGCTGGTTTTTGTTTTTTTGAAAATGCGGCTAATATTTCTATTGCCTTTACAGCAGTTATTATATTTTATTAATGCACTTGTTAGTGCAGCTATTAGCCCATCAACTTCAATTATGGAGTGAACGTTTAAAGTTATCTACGAGGAAACAAATTTGTAATCAAAATTAATTTCGTTGGCTTTCTTTTTTGAGAATAATCGTAACACTTTAGGCTTCTTTAAATACAAACTCTAATTTAATGGTCAATCATTTTTAGGCAGCGAAAACATAGCTTTCATCATTTAAAAATGGTTTTAAACTTTTTAATATAATGCAGAGTGCTGTTTCTACAGCCATTATAGCTTTGGTGCTTATTTTTAAAATTTTTTTCGACCCTTCGGGTCTTTTTAAGATTAAATAGGCTTAAATATCCTCTATTTAAATCTTATAGAAGTTTTCGACGAAAATTTTATTCAGTTTTCCATCGTTCGGTTGCCCAAGCTTTCATTTCTGGTGCGGATAAAAATGTCCATGCAATTATTCTACTCATTTTATTTCCTTGTCCCATTGGGGTTGTTTTGTGTTCAACAACACCTACTTTTTCTAGTCTGTCGTAGAAAGAACGTAAGTTAGATTGTTTAGAAACTAAAGTGGAATACCAAGCGCTATTATATGGAAATTGTGCGCTTTCATTAATCATATTTAGAACAAAGCGTTTTTCTCCTCCGTCTGTCCAAAGTTCACCGCCTTGACCACTAAAATTTAATTCGGCTTTTTTAACTCTCTTCTTCTTTAAATTACTCAACTTGCGTAAGGTTCCCGCTTCTGATTCTGCCTGTGTAGCGTGAAAAGGTGGATTACAAATAGTAAAATCTACTTTTTCAGTCGAATTCAACACTCCAGAGAATATATGTTCAGGTTGTGGTTGCAATCTAAATTCTACTTTTCCTTTTAATACGGTATTGAAATCTGCTATTTTTTGAGCAACATCTATAGCTTTTTGGTCAATATCAGAACCAATAAAGGACCATCCATATGAGCTATTTCCAATTATAGGATATACACAATTGGCCCCTACTCCAATGTCCAAGCATTTTATATGGGCGCCTTTTACCAAAACGCCTCCATTACTTTTGGCTATTACATCTGCAATATGGTGTATATAGTCAGCTCTTCCTGGAATTGGCGGACATAAAAAACCATCTGGTATATCCCAATATTCTAAACCATAATGTACTATTAAAAGCGCTTTGTTTAGGGCTTTTACGGCATTAGGATTAAAAAAATCAACAGACAAATTCCCGTATTTGTTTTTTGCTACAAACTCCTTAAGTTCAGGATTAGTAAGACGCAGTGCTTTTAAATCGTAACGTCCTTTGTGTTTATTTCTTGGATGTAAACTGGGCTTTTCTAAATTTTCTTTATTCTTAGGGTCTGGCATAATTTTAATGAATTCTTTAGAGACCAAAGCTAATCCTAAATTTTAACCTATGTAGTTATTTCTTCGCATACGTTTTGGACCATACCAAAGCCAAAATCCGGTTATCGTAAAAACTAAAAGGGCCACACCCATAACTGAGGTATAAAATACTTTTATTTGGTTATTACTTGTACCTAAATATTGATCCAAAATAGATCCGTCATGAATATGTTCAATTAGGTCAGAATATCGTCTTTCTGTATTCAAAATTTTACCTGTAGCCCCATCTAACTGAAGTCCCCAAAAATGATGGGCATAAACAAACTTAACCATGCCTTTTTCTTTTCGAATATCAATACGATCAATTTCTGTTGAAAGTTCTGGTGAAACGGATTTTAAAAGATAAGCATTTGCTATAGTGTGTAAACTATCTACCGATAACCAATCTTTTAAATCTGTCGACGTCCCTTGGTGAGATGTAGATAATAATACCCCACCACTATGTTTTTTCCAACCTAACAATAATCCGGTTACAGATATAAAAAAGAAGAAGATAAATAAAGCAGCACCTGTAGTTCGATGAACTTTTCTAAATATCCTTAATATTTTAGCTTGATTTTTCCGCGTATTTTTTCCTTTCATATATAGAAACCAATATAGCAATGCAATATAGTTAGATTTCCTACGAACAGTATTTTGTACACTGTTAAAACAATTGTTTATAGTAGACTAAATTAATTTGAAAATGGATTTGTTAATTTAAGTCGGAAATAAGAATGAAATAGTATTAGGTGTGTAGAAATTTATATGTAATTGAAATCTGTATCTTTAGGTAACTATTTAAAAATATGATATGTATGCTAACTTAAAAATATCACCATAGTTTTTATCTATAGAAATTATATTTATAATAGTTACTATATTGATAGTTTTACATTAACGAATTAAAAACAACTTAAAAATAATATAATCATGAGTAGTACTAACGGAAAAGGTGAAGCTTGGGATGTAAACGATCCGGCAGCAGCAAATTGCCCATTTTTAAATGGTGAAATGAATCAAGCAGCAGGTGGTGGCACAAATAATAAAGATTGGTGGCCAAATATGTTGAATTTGAATATTCTGAGGTTGCATTCTAAAATGGCAGACCCAATGGATGACGATTTTAATTATGCAGAAGAATTTAAGTCTTTAGATTTAGCTGCTGTTAAAAAGGACTTAACCACATTAATGACTGCTAGTCAAGATTGGTGGCCTGCAGATTACGGACATTACGGTCCTTTCTTTATTCGTATGGCATGGCACAGCGCTGGCACATATCGTATTGCAGATGGTAGAGGTGGTGCTAGTTCTGGAAATCAACGTTTTGCTCCATTAAATAGTTGGCCAGATAATGCTAATTTAGATAAAGCACGTTTATTACTTTGGCCTATAAAACAGAAATACGGAAGAAAAATCTCTTGGGCGGATTTATTGATTTTAACAGGTAATGTTGCTCATGAAAGTATGGGATTACCAATGTTTGGTTTTGCCGGTGGACGTGAAGATATTTGGCAACCAGAAGAAGATATATACTGGGGTTCTGAAACAGAATGGTTAGGTAATAAGCAGAGATATGACGAGGATGGTAATGAGTTGGAGAACCCGCTTGGAGCTGCACATATGGGATTAATTTATGTTAACCCAGAAGGGCATAATGCCAACCCAGACCCTTTAGAGGCTGCTCATTACATAAGACAGACATTTAAAAGAATGGCTATGGATGATTATGAAACTGTTGCTTTGATTGCAGGCGGACATACGTTTGGTAAAACACATGGTGCCGCAAGTCCTGATGATTATGTTAGCGCAGAACCAGCAGCTGCGGATATTACAGAGCAAGGTCTAGGGTGGAAAAATAGTTTTGGAACGGGTTCTGGAGCAGATACTATTACTAGTGGAATAGAAGGTGCCTGGTCGCAAACACCTACAAAATGGAGTCATTATTTCTTTGAAAATTTATTTGGTTTTGAATGGGAACTTACAAAGAGCCCCGCTGGAGCTTGGCAATATAAACCAGAAGGTGATGCAGGTAAAGGAGAAATGCCAGATGCTCATATTCCTGGTAAAACACATCAACCTTTTATGTTGGTTACAGATATGTCTTTACGCATTGATCCTGCGTATGAAAAGATTTCAAGAAATTTCCTTGAAAATCCTGAAGAGTTTAAAGACGCTTATGCACGTGCTTGGTATAAATTAACGCATAGGGATATGGGTCCTGTAGCTCGGTATTTAGGACCAGAAGTACCTAAGGAAGAATTGCTATGGCAAGACCCTATTCCAGAAGTTAATTTTGAATTAATAAATGATGCAGATATTGCAACATTAAAGAAAACAATATTAGCATCAGGCCTTTCAACTTCAGAGCTTGTTTCTGCTGCTTGGGCTTCTGCATCAACCTTTAGAGGGTCAGATAAACGTGGTGGAGCAAATGGTGGTCGTATTCGCTTAGCACCTCAAAAAAATTGGAAAGTTAATAATCCAGCTCAATTAGCAAAGGTTACTGCTGAATTAGAAAAAATTCAGAAGAATTTTAATGATAATCAGTCAGGAAACAAAAAAGTTTCTTTCGCTGATCTGGTTGTTTTAGCAGGTTCTGCCGCAGTTGAAAATGCAGCAAAAATTGCTGGTTTTGATACTAAAGTAGCATTTACTGCAGGCCGTACCGATGCCACTCAGGAAAAAACAGATATAGAGGCATTTGATGCCCTAGAACCTATTGCAGACGGATTTAGAAATTATACAAAACAAAAATTCTCTGTTAATGCTGAGGAATTATTAGTAGATAGAGCTAATCTTTTAACTTTAACTGCTCCTCAAATGACGGTGTTAGTTGGTGGTCTACGTGTATTGGGCGCTAATTATGATGGTTCTAATAATGGTGTTTTTACAGATAAACCTGGTACATTAACTAATGATTTCTTTGTAAATCTTTTAGATATGGGGACTACATGGAAAGCATCTTCAAATGACGATACGGTTTTTGAAGGAAGAGATAGAAGAACAGGAAAATTAAAATGGACAGGCTCACGAGCCGACTTAATATTCGGTTCTAATTCTGAGCTAAGGGCATTATCGGAAATTTATGGTACTGCGGATGCAAAACATAAATTTGTAACAGATTTTGTTAAAGCTTGGACGAAGGTTATGAATTTAGATCGGTACGATATTTAATTTATAAAGTAAGCTTAACCCCTCATGGAAAAGGCAGCTTGAAAGAGCTGCCTTTTTACTTTATAAATTTTGAAAACCAAACGTTAAAAGCTGGTTTGTCCAAAAGTTAATAGATTATTATCTGGATCCAAAAGAGAAAATTCCTTTTGTTTCCATGGTTTCAATGATAATTTTCCATTTGGATGTATGGGCACATTGTTTTTTAATAACGATTGGTACAAAGTGTTTATATCAGTCGTTCGTATATAAACTTGACCATAATTTTCCCGAGGATTAAGCGCCTCAAATAAAAAAAAATGAATTTGAACATTGTCTTTTTCTACCATAAGATATTCTGGATAATCTATACTTCCATACTCAATAAAACCCAGGAAATTTAAATAATAGTCCTTTGTTTTAGCCTTATTGCGCATTGGCAATTTTGGATTAACAGATGCTAACATTATATAATCATTATTAGGTGTACCAATTAAAGATACTATTTTAAATGAAAGGCTAAACTTATATGGTGTAAATCAATTATGCTATTTAAAAGTTTATAGGCACATACCATATTGCTCTTTACAAACTGTAACATTTGCTATGTAATTACTACTAATATTAGGAAGGCATTTAGTATCTTCCAGTATTAACTAAAAAAGAAATAACTATGGGCTCATTTATTTGGATTCCGATTGCATTTTTGGTGATTTTCACTATACTTTCGGGTGTATTTATTGTAAAACAACAAACGGCAGTATTAATTGAAACGTTCGGAAAATTTACAAGCGTAAGACAATCTGGTATTCAATTTAAAATTCCTTTCGTGCAACGAATTGCAGCTCGTATTGGATTAAAAATTCAGCAATTAGATGTAATTATAGAAACAAAAACACTGGATGATGTTTTTGTTAAGCTAAAGGTATCTGTCCAGTACGTTGTTATTAAAGATAAAGTATATGACGCATATTACAAATTGGAATATCCCCATGAACAAATAACGTCTTATGTATTTGATGTCGTAAGGGCAGAAGTGCCTAAGATGAAATTAGATGATGTTTTTGTAAAGAAAGATGATATCGCCATTGCAGTTAAATCTGAATTACAAGAAGCAATGTTAGATTACGGATTTGATATTATTAAAACGTTGGTAACAGATATTGATCCAGATGCACAGGTGAAAGAAGCCATGAACCGTATTAACGCTTCTGAACGTCAAAAGACCGCTGCACAGTTTGAAGGTGATGCTGCTCGTATCTTAATTGTAGAAAAGGCAAAAGCCGAGGCAGAAAGTAAAAGATTGCAAGGTCAAGGTATAGCAGATCAAAGAAGAGAAATTGCTCGTGGTTTAGAAGAGTCGGTTGAGGTACTAAATAAAGTAGGTATTAATTCACAAGAAGCTTCTGCCTTAATTGTAGTAACACAACATTATGATACTTTACAAAGTATAGGTGAAGAAACAAATACGAATTTGATTTTGTTGCCTAACTCGCCACAAGCAGGGAGTGACATGTTAAACAATATGGTTGCAAGTTTTACGGCTAGTAATATGATCGGTGAAAGCATGAAGAAAACCAATAAGCCTAAAATTAAGGAGTAAAATACTGTTTTAGAGTAAAGTTTATATAGCCAGAAACGACAACGTTTCTGGCTTTTTTATTCTATTAGTTTGTGTAGCCCAATATCATTTATTGAAACAGTTATTGTTAAATGTATCTATTAGGCTTTTAAAGTGCTTGTTATACCAATAGGTCTAAAAAACAAAAAACACCTCTAAACTCAATGTTTAGAGGTGTTTTTTGTAGTAAAAAGCGATCTATTTTAACCTGTGTATTAGGTAATGTTTATATTACTTTTTTTCTTGAACTTTTGCCCAAGAATCACGTAAACCTACAGTTCTATTAAAAACTAAATTATTGGCTGTTGTGTCTGGATCTACACAGAAATATCCAATTCTTTGAAATTGAAAGCGATCTCCTGGTTGAGCATCTTTTAGTGCAGGTTCTACAAATCCTGTAATTACAGTTAAAGATTCCGGATTTATGAAATCTAAGAAATCTTTATCCTTATGTGTATCTGGGCTTTCATCCGTAAACAAACGGTCGTACAATCGAATTTCAGTCTTTACGGCATGTGCAATAGATACCCAATGTAGTGTTCCTTTTACTTTTCGTAAGCTTTCTTCCGTACCACTTCCACTTTTACTTTTAGGGTCATAGGTACATTGTACCTCTGTAATATTTCCATCGGTATCTTTAGTGCAAGTTTCTGCTTTAATGATATAACCGTTTTTTAAACGAACCTCACTGCCTAACTTTAATCGAAAGAATTTTTTGTTAGCCTCTTCTTTAAAATCTTCTTGTTCTATATATAGTTCTCTAGAAAATGGTACCTGTCTGGTTCCCGCGGCGTCATCCTCTGGAGAGTTTTCAGCTTCTAACCATTCCGACTCACCCTCTGGGTAATTTGTAATTACTAGTTTTAAGGGGTTTAACACACCCATTACCCTGTGCGTAGTCTTATTTAAATCTTCTCTAATATTAAACTCAAGAAGAGAAACATCAATTAGGTTATCTCTTTTTGCTATACCTATCGTTTCAACAAAATTACGGATAGACTCAGGAGTATATCCTCTTCTTCGTAATCCTGAAATGGTTGGCATCCTCGGGTCATCCCACCCGGTTACAAAGCCTTGTTCTACCAATTGCGCCAGTTTTCTTTTACTTACTACGGTATGACTTAGATTGCGACGAGCAAATTCTCGCTGTTTTGGACGTATTTTACTAGCATCATAAACTTGGTCTAAAAACCAATCGTATAATTCGCGATGCATGGCAAATTCTAATGTACAGAAGGAATGTGAAACCTGCTCTAAATAATCACTCTCTCCATGTGTCCAATCGTACATGGGATAAATACACCAATCGGTATTTGTTCTATGATGTGCTTTGTGTAGTATACGATACATGATAGGGTCTCTCATTAACATGTTAGATGAGGTCATATCTATTTTCGCCCTTAGGACATGCGTACCCTCTTGAAAACCACCATTTTTCATCTTTTCAAATAAAGAAAGGTTTTCCTCAATGGATCTATTTCTGTTTGGACTGTCTGTGCCAGGTTCTGTTGGAGAACCTTTTTGAGAGGCCATTTCTTCTGAGGACTGATTGTCCACATAAGCCTTACCTTCTTTAATTAGTTCTACAGCCCAGTCGTATAGTTTTTGAAAATAATCAGAAGCATACCGTTCGGTATACCACTTAAACCCTAGCCATTCTACATCCTTTTTTATGGCATCTACAAATTCCTGTTCTTCTTTAGCAGGGTTTGTATCATCGAACCTTAAATTTACAGGTGCATTATATCTTAAACCTAAACCAAAATTTAAGCAAATAGAACTAGCATGGCCTATATGTAAATATCCATTGGGTTCTGGGGGAAATCGAAAACGCAAATCTTCTTTAGAATACCCATTTGCTAAGTCTTCCTCTACAATTTGTTCAATAAAATTCAAAGACTTTGATGTCTCACTCATGTTGTTTTATTTCAGGTTACAAAAATAGCAAAATTGCAGCAATGGGACTGTTTAATTTAAACACACCTTATATAAAATGCTTTTCACAACATAAATGTTCCTTCCGACAACATTAAATTTCATTTCGTCGTATAAAAAAACATATTTGTCTATGAAATTATGGATTAATAAAAAACTTATTAACCATTTTTTCAACCGTAGTGGCCCCCATAACTACATATACATATGAAAACCTTAACCAAAAATTACATTTTTACTACATTACTTATGCTGTTTGGCGTCTATATAATGACAGCCCAAGCAATAGTAATTAATGCTCCCGAACCAGCTGATAATCCCAACTTGTCCGGTAGTACACCGTGGACCGCCATTTGTGCCGGTAATGGTGGCTTCAACGAATATTATGTTAATATTAGTTGGATCGGAACAGCAAATGCAAGTAATCAATTTATTTTAGAATTATCAGATGCAAACGGTGGGTTTACCAATGCAGAAACTTTACAGACTATTACTGATAAGAATACTGTAAAGGATTTTAATATAAGTTTTGCTATACCTACAACCACTAGAGGTGATGGCTATAAAATGCGCGTTCGTAGTACTGACCCGGTAAAGGTTGGATCAGAATCAAGCGCTTACAGTATGTACTATATGGATGTTACCTCCAATTTGAATATTAGTGAAATTGGTAATGGTATTCCTCCTGGTAGTGTGTGTAGCACAGGACCTATAACACTTCAGGTTGATAATATCGCAAATCCAGAAACCTATCAGTATATTTGGTTTCGAAGCGGTACAGAGTTAACAGGAGAAAAAGGTCATACACTTAATGTTACTCAAACGGGTATGTACAATGCATATGTGGATTATGGACAAAGATGTACAGGCTCAGGAAATACAGATTCTAATATTGTTGATGTAACTATTGGTGGCGCTGGAAATGGTATTGCAATAAATACTCCTTCAAAAACTTCGCTTTGTAGTACAGACTCGGAAACTTTAAGTATAAATCAAACCAATGCTTCTTGGAATTATCAATGGTACAAGAATGGAAATGCAATAATAGGAGCTATTGGAACAAGTTATACAGTAGATGCTGCTAATGCTGGTTTTGAAGGTGACTATACTGTAGAGATAGCGGGTACTGGTATTTGCAATGAAATGTCGGAAGTAGTAAGTATTACAAATGCAGATTTGTATACCGTTACGGTGGAGAATGAAACGAACATGGTTATATTACCTACTCAAAGTCAAGTATTATCGGTTAGTACTACGGCTAATACACCAAGTTTTAAGTGGTATAGAAATACCGTTGAAATAGCTGGGGAAGTAAATAGTACATTAACAATTACTCAAGATGGCGAGTATTATGCAGAAGTAACCCAAACTGGTGGAGCCTGTACTGTTTCTTCTAAAAATTCAGTAAGTACAACTGTGGTCTCTCCCGTATCCTTTGAAATCACCATAAATTATACCGAAGAGTATACGTCTTGTGAATCTACAAGTACCACATTGGGTGTTGAATTGATTAATGCTGTAGCTGCTAATGGAACTTTAACAGATGTTACTGCTGCTTTAATAGATGCATTTTCGTATAAATGGTCAAAAAATGGAGTTGATATTACTGGAGCTACTAGTAAAAATATCAGTTTAGCATCTAATTCAGAAAATGGCAACTATCTTTTAAATGCTACCATTGAAAGTTTTGATGAAAATTCTAATTCATTGTCTGTTCAATTGTTAACTAATGAGACTATTAGTATTTCGAGTACTGGAACTGTTTTATGTAATGGAGGCGAAAATATTACAATTAGCACTACTACAGATTTAACTTCTGTTACTTATGAGTGGCAATTAGACGGAGCGTCAATAAATACTACAGATACCATATTGTCGGTTTCTACCACCGGTTCTTATAGGTTAGCAATTGATAAAGATGGGTGTACTTTAATCTCTAATGAAATTGTCATTTTACCATTAAATGAGAATCTTATTACACTTGATCCGGGTACAGATATAGTATTACCAGAAGGAACTATAAGAACAGTTACGGCAAGCGGTGGAACTGCTTACAGATGGTTAAATGCAAATACTGAGGAAATAAGCAGTTCCGAGAGTGTTACTTTTTCTGAGGCAGGTAACTATACGCTAATTGCATCAATAGATAACTGCGAAATTATTATACAGGTTGTTGTTTCCCTTTTAGATACGTTTAAAGTGCCTAATGTTATAACAGTAAATGGCGATGGTATAAATGACCAATGGGTAATTCCAAATACGTATTCAAACAAAGCAGATGTAAACATTATAATTTACAATGAACAAGGTCAAGAAATCGTAAACGAATTTAATTATAAAAATAATTGGCCGCAGTCAGGGACTTCGTTCAATAAACAAAATATGGTATTCTATTATAAAATAAGGAATGCTAGTGAAGTACTTAAACAAGGTACGATCACAGTAATACGTTAAGCTCACCATGCTAAAGAAAAGTGTTTTATATTTATTGTTATTTGTGTGTACTATCCTAAAGGTTAGTGGGCAAGAGGAAAGTCCGTTTGTATCATACGATGTTCCTGCTCAGAATCTTTTAAAGTATAACCGATTTTTAATCAACCCTACTTTTTCTACGGTTAGGGAAGACAAATCATATATCAACTTGCTTCACCGAAACCAATCGGTACAATTTGATGATAATAATCAAAACTACTTTTTAAGCTATAGTGGGCGTATAAGTGATAAAACCGGATTAGGTCTAAGTTTATATTCTCAAAGAGAAGGTATCTTAAGCAACTTTGGTGTGTTGGCAAATTATGCCTATGGTATTAAACTAAACGACAAAAGCAACTTTACTTTTGGTGCAAATGTTTCTTACTACCAAAGTGGATTTGATAATGGTAGAGCTTCCACTGTTGAAGAAGATCCTTTTTTAGCCGGATTGCAAGATCAAAGTTTACTATCTTTTCAACCAGGTTTTAACCTTTCATACGGCAAGTTTGATGTGGGTATGTTCGCAGAAAACCTTTTTGATTATAACTTAAAGAATAGTGAATCCGTTACTGATTTCAAAGACAAAACATATTCTGCACATTTACAATATACCCATCAGTTTGAAAATAAAGATGGAATTTTTGAACAAGCTAGGTTAATGCCTTTGGCTAGGGTTAGAAAAGTGGGAGAAGAAGATGTTACCCTTGGCGGTAGTTTAATACTTGATCTTCCCAAATTAGGATGGATCCAAGGTGGATATGATAGTTTTTATGGAGCTGCTGCAGGTGTAGGTTTTAATCTTAACCAAAGAATTTCTTTAGGGTATACTATGGAAAAAGGATTGTCTAATAACTTTGATAATTTCGGTGTTACACATGAAATATCTGTAGCCTATTCTTTCTCTCCTAATCTTACCGAAGATAGGGTAATGTTAGAAGATGATTTTGAGGATGATTTAGTGCAGAATGATGAAGAACCAGAGAATATTGCTACCAATGAAGAGATTGAAGAATTAAAGATGAAATTGGCAGAGAACGATGCCATCATTGAAGAACTAATGTTCCGCCAAGATTCAATAGAAGCTACGCGTCAAAGTGATCTGGAAAGACGTTTTGCCATGGTAATGCGTATGGTGCGTAATGAAACGAACGGTAATAGACCCGATTTAGAAGAAAAGGCGAAAGAGCTTTTTATGGATAATAGTAGTAATACACAAATGGCCTCTAAAGACTACCAAAGTAATGCAGGGGAATCAGTTTCTACTAATACCGGTGTTAACGAAATACAACAAGATAGGGCAGTTGTTAAGGCTAATGAAAGAAACAATTTGGTTAATGAAAAGAAAGAAGTTGCGGAATCTACTACTAAGGAAAGCACTATTTTAGAAGATAGGTTTAAAGACCAAGTTCAACCCAAAGATGCTGTTTTAACAAACAGACCTAAAACTATTTCAAAAACTGTTAAAGCCGAAGAATCTCAAGTGGCACAAGACGGGGTTAAAAGCAGAAAATTTAAAAACCTGCCTAATGTAACTGATGGGTATTATGTAGTAGCTAATGTATATAAAGGTGGTAAGTATATGGACAGTTTCTTGAATACATTAAATGATGAAGGAATTAGTGCAGATTTTATTGACAATCCTAATAATGGTTTAAAGTATGTATACCTACAGCGTTTTGAAACCTTTGAAGATGCAGTAGCTGCTCACGATTCTAAATTTAACGGTAAGTACAATGGCGCAATGTGGATAATGAATGTCGATAATACATATACCAATGACGCTTATGTTAGTAATGTTAATAAAATCAAGAAAAAATCATCTAAATATGATAATGATATTTTGACATCTAATAGAATAGTAAAAGACAACGTTACCTCTAATGATACTGATACAAAATCGTATAAAATTGAAGGTGCTGGTTCTGGGTATTATTTAATTGCAAACGTATTTGCAAATCCTAATAATGCTAAAAGGTTTGTGGCGCTTTTAAATTCTTATGGTTTAAATGCAAGTTATTTTATTAATCCAAAGAACAATTATAGATACGTTTATCTTAAAAAACATGATTCTTGGACCCATGCGCTTATATCCTATTACTCTAAATTAAATGACGCCTATAACGATAAAATGTGGATTATGCGCGTTAATCAAGAACAGCTCGTGTAGCGCGCTTATTTGTTACCATGACGATTATATAAAGCCCTTTTCATCTAAGATGAAAAGGGCTTTTTTTGCAATTGTTTGGGCTTTATCAAAAACCAGTCATTATATTTTAACTTGTTTCTTAAATTTATACATGAATTTTAAAATGATGTGCTAAGTATTAAATTTTGTATTGACGTGAAAAATAAAATACAAATTGGTATTTTTTGAAAATTCTAATTTTTGAAAACATCTTTAATTTAAGTATCAAGTGTTATCAATTCTAGCTAATTCTTTACTCGACAATCGACCATATAATACTTAGACGTTTGCATCGATACCTAAATATAATTTTCAATTCAATACTTTATGGGCTAGCCCCCTGGGTCGTTTACTAAACGAATCGCAATCATATTTGAAATTTTTCAATCTTCCATTTACCGATTAATTCATTTTGCAAAAGAAGTTCAGGGGTACTATGAACTTGAATTATTTTTTTGAACGTATTATTGCTATAGCTCTGTTGGAATGATTCTTGTTTTAATCATTTTATGAGAAATTCAATATTCTTGCTAACACTCTTTTTTGCTCAAATATGTTTTGGTCAGGAAAAACAATTATCCGAATCTTATTTAATTGGTCGTTGGACTGTGGATCAGACCATCAAAGAAGGTGATTTTGAAATTACAGTTTATAGGCGGTGTACAACCAGTCAAATAGGTAGGGTACTTCGTTTTTTAACTACTGGAGAATATCGCATATCCTTTAATTTAGCAAGGAAAATTGGTCGGTCGTGCGGAAATGAAGTTCGCCCAGGAGTAGTAAACGGATATTATCGTTTTAATTACAAAGAACAAACAGTAACCTTTGAAAGCTATAATACTGATCCAATTATTAATTGGGATCTTATGTGGTTTAATGAAAACTCCTTTGGAGTAAAAAAAGCGAAAGACAACTTTAACTATAATTAAAGTTGTCTTTTTATAGTTGGTATTTTGCCATCGATACCAAAGAAAATACTTATCATGTATCCGGAAACTAAATACATTTCTGGATGTTAGTTGTTGTAGCAAAACTTTATAATTTAGATTATTGTTTTTCCCTTTAATAACAAAGTAGGTTTTTTGAAAATCAATCTATCCAAAATATAGTTTCAATATCAGCTTCTCTTTTTGTTTATAATATGATACTTACAAAAGCTGTTTTCCACATATCTAATCCTATATTCAGATAACAGTTGTGAAATTATTTCTCTGGTTTCATTTTCATCTAATTGAATTTTTTCTCCTAAGTCAATTTCATTTAATTCACCTTGGTTTTCAATTAGTGCTTTAAAGTATCTGTCTTTACTTTCCATGTTTTTCTTTTTTTACGGCTATCATCATGTGCGGGCTTAAAGGTAAAATGTAGCTGTCGTTTTCTGTGATTTTTAGTACTTGAATTAAGGTTTTTCTCTTTTTATCATTCAACATGTTTGCAAAGAAGTCTTTATCAAGCCAAGCCATACCTTCAATTGCATATGTATTTAGATATATTAAGTCTTGAATATTAAATTCAGCTTTAAGCTGTTCGGGTTTGTGATAATAGGCCTCGGCCAATAGCCATGGAAAATCATCTGGCGGATTGTGCATTCCTGTTGTCAATTCATTCTTGCACATTTCAAAGAAGGACTTTTTATGTATTAGACCATTTAAAAGTCCAACTAAAGTTGAAGCCGTATAATTGATAGCAAAACCTAAAATGATTCCGCCATTTTTTAGTACACGCTTAGCTTCTTCTATGCTTATTTCTCTATCTTCTTTTCTTTGAAGATGATAAAGTGGACCATGAAGAATTACTAGATCTGCAAAATTATTACGGAAGTCTAATTTTCTTGACTCACCTAGGTGAACTAAAAACCTATTTTTTAATTTCTTAGCTCTGTTTTCGGCTATGTGCAGATGTTTTTCTACTGGTTCTACCAAATGCACTTGATGTCCTTTATTAGCAAGCCACTCGGAATACTTTCCGGTTCCACCACCAACATCTATAATCGTTAAAGATGTATTAGAGATATATTTTTCAATTAAATCTTTAATTCTTTCAAATTCAAAAACTCCCATTCCTTTTTCAAGTCTGGTTTCTTCAGATGCTTTGGTATAGAACACCTCTATATTTTTGGGTATTAACTGTTTACTTTTCATTATAATGTACTTTAATATCATCACATTCCAAATTGCCGAATACAGTTTTAAACTTAATAATTCAATTGAATTTCAATTAAGTATTAATTTAAAACTGGATAAAATAAATGCGTATAATTATCTGCGCATTAGAAATTAGATATGCGTTATTTACTCCCTAGTAGAGAGTGTCTTTTTTGGAAAGACTCAGATAATATGTGGAATTAGTAAAACAGATTATAAAGATATAGATTATTAATTAGTTTTTAGTAATAGACACGTATAGTGAATTAAAACAGAATTGGATATCTCAAGGCCATAGCGAAATTAGTACAGGTCATATGTAGAAAGTGCTTAGTATCATTGTGATTTCAAATTAAGGGTAGTTGTATACTAATTAATAATAAAAGTGATTATAAGCATTACTAGTGTTCCTTAATGCTATAGAAAGGTAGTTTTAAAACTATATTGTTATACAATTTACTATGGCTTCGCACATTTCTTTTAATGATTCATTAGTCCTTAGACCAAAATACCTTAACAATCTAATGAACTTAACATTTGTTCATTAAAGCTTCTTATGCTTCCTTGAAAAAGGACTAGGCCATAATTTAATGGAGGTAAACTTTATGTCAAAATCTTTTTGATGGATTTCAATTATTGATAGACTCGAGTATTTACTATTCTAGAGGAATATAAGTAGAGAAGAATCGCATAAAATAGAGTAAAAGATGTTCCTACATAACTTCTTTTATATACATTTTTATAGTGTTAAAATGCAAAATTTTAAGGGAATATATAGGTTATTATGCCCTTTTTTTGACTAAAAAATGACGTTTCTTTTTGGTTTTTCGTCAACCAAAAAAGAGTGAGATTAGTTTTTCTAAACTGGTTTTTAGTCTAAATTTTAGAATTTAATTAAAAGGTTTAACCATCATAAATTCTCAAAAAAAAACCCTGCTAAAAAGTTCAAAAAACCCTTTTTAAATTTATAGTTTGCTCATTCTTTTTTAGAATATACTTTCCTAGAACATGGTATAAAATACTGTTACAGTACTAATATTATCGTTGAATAACACATTTTTTTATAAAAGCAAACCCATTCTATTTGCTGTTTCACAACAGAAAACATTCATACCACAACAATAAATTCTTCACGTTGCTACTATAGTGAATATTTGTTATTGGAGAATTTCGGCTGGAACGGTTTTAATTATAAATCGAAATGAATGAATTTCTTCAAAAGTATAGCATGACCAAACTGATTACTTTTTTAGACTTTACCAAATACGCTTCTCTTATGGGAAAACATTACGCTAAATGTTTAGTAGTACTTATATTTTTAGTATTAGGCTCTCAAACGGCATTTTCACAAGTTAAGAATGATTTTGATGTTCGCTATGAAGCTGATATTCGTGGTGAACTTACTTTTATCGCGAACAATATTGTAAACAGAAGGATTCCTGAAAGCACACGTACCCAATGGGTGTATAGAAATGGTAGCTGGAGAAGGGAAACAGTAACAATTCCCGGTGTTTCTCCGAACGAACCGCTTAATGATACGGGAAATTCATCGGATTATAATGACAATTACGACATGCAATACATTGATGTCGATAATGATAATACTACTTTTAGTTCAAGTAGCGCAAATTTAAATATTCCAGATATTGATTGTGCTTTGGTTAGGTATGCAGGGTTGTATTGGTCAGCTGTTTATGTAAATAGCAATAGAAGTACTATTGACGATATTAAATTTAGAACACCAGGCGGAGCTTATCAAGATATTACAGCAGATGAAATTATATTTGATGGAAATGGAGATGTGGATTTTGGATATTATAGTCCATATGCCGCATATAAAGATGTAACTTCCATAGTAGCAGGTTTGGCTAATCCTAATGGTGATTACTTTGTAGCTAACGTTAGAGCTAGTACAGGTAGTAGTGTATCAGGAGGTATTTCTGGTGGTTGGAAAATGGTCGTGGTATATGAGAACCCTAATTTACCAGGAGATAAATTCATTACTACTTTTGATGGTTATGCAGGGGTTGCCTCATCGCGAAGTGTTGATATTCCTATAAATGGATTTACTACACTACCAGCACCTTTCCCAGTATATGCCAATATGGGGGTAGCGGCTTTAGAAGGAGATAACAGAATTGGTGGAGACGGTTTACAAATTAATGCCAACGGCACATTTTACACATTATCTAACGGTCAAAATCCGGCAAATAATTTCTTCAATTCTAGTATTACCATAAATGATGCACAGTTTACCAATAGAAACCCTAATAGCATTAACACCTTAGGTTGGGATGTGGATTATTTTGAAATACCAAATGGTGGAGTTAATAATACAATTATTCCTAATGGAGCAACAAGTGCTGTATTAAGAGCTAGCTCATCTCAAGACAAATATGACATCTTTTTTGCTTCCTTCGATGTTGATATTATTGCACCGAATATAATATTAGAAAAAAGAGTACAAACTCCAGGTGGCGTAGATATAACCGGGCAAGGTGTTAATCTTGGACAAACATTAGATTATGTATTAACTTTTGAAAATATAGGTAATGACGATGGGGTTAATTACACGATTAGAGATGTACTTCCTGTAAATGTATCTCCACCAGATGGACGTAGTTTTTTTAATGCTTCAGATTTTTCTTTACCAACAGGTGTAACGTATGTTTATGACCCTTTATCTCGTGAAATTATTTTTACTATTCCAGATAGCTACGTTGAAGATGAAGATGCAGATTATTCTATTCGTTTTCGTGTTCAGGTAGCCGAAAACTGTTTTGATTTTATAAATGCGTGTTCAGATTTAATTGAAAATATAGCATTTGGAACATATAGAGGAGAAGATAATTCAGCACAAGTTACTGATGACCCAAGTGTCACCGATTTTAACTCTTGCGGTTTTACAGTACCTGGTGCAACAAACTTTTTATTAGATGATCTTTCTAATTGTACTTTTGAAAGAACAATAGAGCTTTGTGGTACAAGTGCAATTTTGAATGCAGGTGATGGTTTTGATACTTATGTTTGGTATCGTGACACCAATTTAAATGGTCAAATTGATGTTACCGATGTTGAGGTAAATGATGGTGACCCAGATAATGACCCTAGTACACTTGTTGTAACTGCGGTAGGCACATATATAGTAGACAAAATTGTTGCAGACCCTTGTAAGGGTTTTCAAGAAATTATTACTGTAGAGCCATTTGGTTCAGGGAACTTACCTAATCCTGTTACAGAATATTTTAATGAAGTAAATAATGACAACGATTCTTCAAATGATATTGCAGGGGAGATAGTTTTCTGTAGCATAGATAATTCTTTTATTCCTAAAATATTTTTATGTGGTATTAATGACACTAAACCATTAGCAGTTAATATTGTTGATGCACAAAGTGTTAGCTGGGAAAGACTTGATGAAGGTAGTTGTACCTCCGTTGGTGAAGATTGCGCCAATAAAGCCCTTACCTGTACATGGAACCAAGTAGGTAATGGAAGCAACTATTTACTTAATGCACCCGGAGAATATAGACTTTCAGTAGTTTATCAAAATGGTTGTACTAGTCGCTTTTACTTTAAGGGTTTTCAAAATATTGTTAATTTCGACCCACCTATAACCCGTGATATTGTTTGTAATACCAATGGTAATATTACAATTCCTATTGGAAATGGGTACGCTTTTCAATTGGTAGATAATGATACCGATACTGTATTGATTCCATTTAGTGCAAATAACGGACCTAGTTTTGATTTTGCCTCGGGAGAAAATGGTTCATATAGGGTAGAGTATACTCCTGTAGATACTAATGGCGACCCAATTGTAAATGCATGTATTTATTCAACTGACGTTATTGGTATTCGCGAACGTAATGTTACCTACGATGTTAATGTAACCCCAGAAACGTGTTTCAATTTAGGTTCAATAAACCTACAAATTGGTGATGCAGATGCACCATACGAATATGAAATTAGACGAGATGACGGCACAAATGGTGGGCAAGGAACTTTAATTGATAGTGAAAGTGCACAGACCGACAACAACTTTACATTTACAGGTTTAAGTGCAGGGGATTATATTGCTATAATTAGAACGGATGATGGTTGCTCTTATAGTGAGAATGTAACTATTATTAATCAAAATGATTTAACCCTTACTGCACGTGTGTCTCAACATATCACATGTAGAGAAGGTAATATTTTAATGGATTCTGATGGGGGTAATACTCCTCATAGGTATGCAATTTGGTCTTATGTTGATGACGGAGGTAATACAGTTACTTCTTACCCAAGTTATGCAGATATACCAGCCACAGATTTTCAGACCAGTCAAATATTTGATATTTTAAATCCAGGCGATTATACTTTCGTTGTTTTAGATAGAAATGGGTGTTACTCAGAATCTAATGTTGTAACTATTGAATTTCAACCCGCAGCTGAGTTTAATGCGACCACAGTTACTGATGTAAATTGCTTTGGGGACTCTAGTGGTAGTATTCAATTTAATTTAGTTGACAATAATGGGTATCAGTTAACTTTTTCTCTTTTCGATTCTAATGACCAACCTTTAGGAGAAAATGGTTCTGGTAATTTTCCAAACTTACCATCAGGTGATTATAGAGTTGTAATCAATCAAAGAAGAGGTAGTGCCTCATGTGATTATGAAGAAAATTATACAATTTCTTCTCCGGCAACTGCGGTAAGTGGTGATGCTGTATTAATACAAGATTATACCTGTCTACAAGATGGTATTATTGAAGCACAGAATGTAATAGGCGGCGTTGCACCATACGAATATAGTATTGATGGGGTGAATTTTATACCAGATTCAACACCAAATGCGCACCGTTTTGAAAACTTAGTAGATGGTAATTATAACATTACTATTAGAGATGGTAATGGATGTACTTTTGTTACAAGTCAAATTGTAATTGATAGACCAAATCCACCAACGGATTTAACTATTATTGAATCTCAAATCACTTGTCCTAGTCAAACAGCAAATTTAACCGTGAACGCTATAAATGGTACTGCGCCATATACCTATTCAATAATAGCGCCTTCAACAATCAACCCCACAAGTACAACCGGTAACGAGGCTGCTTTTAATGGATTAACTCCTGATACCTATACTATTAGAGTTACAGATGTAGATGGGTGTTTTTATGACGAAAACTATACTATTAATGCTATTAATCCAATATCAATTAGTAGTACTACCGTACAGCCCATTAGCTGTTTCGGTGCAGCAGATGGAAGTATTCGATTTAATGTAAACTTCCAACCTGGACAAAATTTTACCTATACAGTGACAGGTCCTACTGGAGTTGTTTCAACAGGTGGCACACAAGCGGTTATTAATAATCTTACTGGGTTAATTGCTGGTGACTATACTATAGATATTGTTGATACAAATACAAATTGTACGTATACAGAAACACATACCTTAGAAGGGCCAACTTCTGCTTTATCAATTTCTAATTTAACAGAAACTCAACCAAGCTGTTTAACCGATGGTAGTGTAAATATTAGTGCAATAGGTGGGTGGGGATCATATGTTTACAGATTAAACAACCCAGACACCTCTTCATTTGGAAACAATACAACAGGTGCATTTAGTGGGTTAACACAAACAGGTACCTATAATGGAACAATAACCGATGCTAATAATTGTAGTATTCCTTTTACATTTAATTTAGATCCTGCTACTGCACCTGTGTTAGCAATTACACCTAATGATAATTGTTTTGACGATGCTGTTTTATTAACACTAACTGCAAATGTAACCTCTGGTGGTGATGGTAACTTTGAGTATAATTTAAATGGAGGACCGTTTAGTACAACAAATGTTTTTTCTGGATTATCTGCAGGTACTTATACAATAAATGTAAGGGATGGTAAAGATTGTACAGCTTCTGAAAGCATAACTATTGCTCCAGAATTGTCTGTTAGCGCAAGCGCAAGTAATATTACCGCATGTGGTACAGATACAGATATTGATATTGTTGGTGCAGGTGGAGATGGTAACTATGTTTACGCTGTTGTTGCAAATGGAGTAACACCAAATGCTGGTAATTTTGCTGCTTCATCGACAGTATCTGTCACTGGAACTGGTGATTATGATGTATACGTAAGGGATAATGGTGGTAATGCTGATTTTTGTGAATCAGTATACGATATCACTATAAATCAAGATGCTCCATTAGCACTTTCTATTTCAAATACGCCAATACTCTGTAGTGGAGAAAATCAAGCTTCTATAACTATTACCGCTTCGGGTGGGGAAGCCCCATTTACTTATAGTATTGATAATGGTGCAAATTATCAAACAAGTAATACGTTTAATAATCTTGGTACAGGTTCATACAATATTAGAGTTAGAGATGTAAATCTTTGTGATATTACGCAAAGGTATACGATTTCTGAACCTCTAAACTTATCTGCATCTGCTGCTGTTGCAGCCCTTGTGGAATGTAACCCTACTGAAGGCGCAGAAGTTAGAATTACAAATGCACAAGGTGGAAACGCACCATATACCTATAGTTTTGATGGTGGAGGTACTTTTGTTAATAGTCCTATAGGGTATTTGTTACCTGGTAACCATACTGTTTTTATTCAAGACGCCAATAACTGTTCATTTCCAATGAACATTACTGTAGATCCTTCACCAACACCACCTACATTGTCTGCAACGGTAGATTATTTGTGTAATGGAGAAGGGACCATTACAATTACACCAAACAGTAGTGATTTCAATTATACCTATAGTATAGATTCAACTCCTAACACCCCTGTAACATCTAATATTTTTAATAATGTTGCAGTTGGCACACATACCATCGATGTTGATTATGTAAGTAATACACCCCCTTCTCAAAGTACTTTGTTACAAGAAAGTTTTGGTGCAGGTGCTAATACTAGTATCACCCAAATAGATCCGGCGTATTGTTACGAGCCCCAAGACGGTAGTGCTAGTTTATGTGGGTTCGGTACAAATACACATATTCAAGATGGTGAATATTCTGTTACTAATGTAATTGCCAACCCTTATGGATCATGGCTAAGCCCTAATGATCATACTGGTAATGCCAATGGAAGATTCTTGGCTATTAATGTAGGTGGCGCCGCAGGAGTTGGAGGAATAGTTTATGCCAAACGTGGTGTAGAGATCATACCGAATAGAGATATTACCATATCATTATACGCATTTAATTTATTACGTTCAGGATCATCTGGCGGAGATCCAACTATTGAAATTCAGCTAGTAGATGCAGGCGGAAGCGTTATTGCCAGCACAGCAACAGGGAATATTCCAAAGAATAATGGTGCTAATGATTGGCATAATTACAACGTAACTTTAGATCCAGGAGCAAATACTAATTTAGATATTGTTATAAGAACTAATTCTGCTGTTATCAATGGTAATGATATTGCAATTGATGATATTATAGCTACTCAAACACCAGAACAATGTGCTGGTACTGTAAGTATCGATGTAATTGTTGAAGACGGTTATGCTTTTGAAGCATCTATTTTAACCTATGAAGATTTAGATTGTAATGCCGATAATTCTGGTTCAATAACTTTTGAAGTTGAAAACTATGGAATAAGCGGATTTGAGTATAGCTTAGATAATTTTGCTAGTGTGCTTGGCAGCACAACAGTATCGCCACAGACCATATCAGGTTTAACAACTGGTAATTATACCATTTATGTAAGAGATATAGACAACCCAATTCCTAGTTGTTCGGTAACACTTACCCAAACAATAGCTGAACCTACCGTTGTAGTTGCTAGTGCATCTCTTACGCAAGAATATACCTGTAATAATAGTGGGGCAGAAATTAGGGCTAGTGCAACTGGTGGAACTCCAGGATATGAATATCAATTAGAAGATACTATTGGTGGAATCATAACAGCATACCAAAGCAGTACTGTTTTTAGCGGTTTATTGGCAGGCACCTATAATGTTCGTGCAATGGATGCAAATGGCTGTTCAGATTTAATAGATTCATCAATTGTAGTTACTGCACCATTAACACCAGTATTTACGCTTCAAGAAACCGTTTGTTATAGCGGAAGTAATGATGCAACGATTTTAGTTGATGTAACTTCAGGAAATGGGGATTATCAGTTTAGAATTAATGGTGGCGCTTATGTAACTCCAACACCTACAAATGCTACATCATATACATTTACAGGACTTTCTAATGGAACATATACAATAGAAGTAACAGATGCTTATGGGTGTGATGCCGTATCGCAAACAATCATAATAGAACAATTAGTAACAGTTACTGCAACGGCCAATACAATTACAGCATGTGGCACTGATACTGATATTGATATTATTGCCGCTGGTGGTGATGGTAATTATGTTTATGCAGTTGTAGCTAATGGAGTAACTCCAGTAGCTGGGGATTATGCAACAACAAACCCTGTAACGGTAACGGGTGCTGGAGACTATGATGTTTATGTTTTAGATAAGAATGGTGGCACAGACGCATGCCCTGCAATGTATGACTTAAACATTATTCAAGATGCAACAGTTACTGTAGTACCAACTGTAGTTGATGTTACATGTTTTGGAGGTTCTAATGGAAGTATTTCTTTAGCTGCAAGCGGGGGTGAAGCTCCTTATACGTATAGTATTAATGGAGGTTCAAGCTTTGGTTCTGTAAGTACATTTAATAATCTTACAGCAGGTACTTATGATGTTAGAGTAAGAGATGTAAATAATTGCGAAATAACAATCTCAGTGCCAGTAAATGAATTGCCAGAATTAGTTGCAGAGAGTGTTCAAACAGAAAATTATACCTGTAACCAGTTAGGAGAAATTACTGTAGGGAGCGTAACCCCAACAACAGGAGGTTCTAATTTATATCAATATAGCTTAAATGGCGGAGCTTGGACAACTGCTACTTCTGGAGGAACTGTTTTTACCGGTTTAATTGACGGAACATATACGGTTCAAGTTAGGGATGCAAATCATATTGGGTGTTCTATTAGTTTACCGAGTATTATAATAAACGACCTTCCAATTGAACCAAATTTGAGCCATAGTATTGTTTATAATTGCGATGGAACAGGAAATATAACAATATTACCTAATGACCCATCATTCACTTATAGTATTGATGGAAACACACCACAGCCAAGTAATGTATTTACTGGTGCTGCAATAGGTACGCATACAATTACAGTAAATTATGGTAGTGAATGTACTACAGATATTAGTGTTGAGGTAGAAAATGGTAATGCGTTTGAGGCTTCTATATTAACATATGAAGATTTAAATTGTAACGCAGATAATTCTGGTTCAATCACTTTTGAAGTAGATAATTTTGGAGCAAGTGGATTTGAGTATAGTCTAGATAATTTTGCTAGCATTTTAGGAAGCACAACAGTTTCTCCACAGACGATATCAGGCTTATCAGCAGGTAATTATACTGTTTATGTTAGAGATATAGCCAACCCTATTCCTGGTTGTACGGTAACACTTACCCAAACAATAACAGAACCAACTGCACTAGTAGTAAGTAGTATTGAAACACAGCCAACATGTGTTGACGACGGTTCTGTATCAATTACTGCAACCGGAGGTACTGGAGCATTTTCCTATGAAATTGAATTACCAGATACAACAACAACAGGTTCACAGAGTACTGGATTATTTACAGGTTTAGTTCAGTTAGGGTTACATACAATTACTGTAACAGATGCTAATGGATGTTCTGAAACTAACACATTTACTTTGGTAGCACCTGCTACACCTGTAGCAAGTATTTTACCAAGTTCAAACGTATGTTTTAATTCTTCTGTTTCCGGCTCTGCAACAATTGTAGTAGGAGCAACAGGTGGTTTATCGCCATTCATGTATAGAATGAATACAGGAGCGTTTAGAGCGTCAAACACATTTACGAATCTTACGCCTGGCAACTATACTTTTGAAATTAGAGACGCCAATGGCTGTACTGATTCAGTAAGTTATACAATAGAGCCGCAGTTAACAACAAACCTTGCATTGACTAAAGATCTAGATTGTTCGGTTTCACCAGAAGCAACAATGAATTTACAAGTAAATGGAGGATATCCTGCGTATTCTTTTGAACTGGAAGTAAATGGTGGTGGGTATACTGCTTTTGCAGGAACATTCCCTTACGCAACTTCAACTCCTGGCACATATAGATTTAGAGTAACCGATAGTCAAGGTTGTATTGCCGTTTCAAATACTATAACCGTAACACCAACTGTTAACCCGGTTGCTACTGAAACGGTTACTGCACCTACTTGTAATGGTGATTCAAACGGCATAATTGAAATTAATATTGACCCTAATTTTGGCTCATCGCCATACAGAATTAGTTTTGAGGGAAGTGCTTTTACAAACCAAAGAGTTTACTCTGGATTAACAGCAGGGACATATACATATACGGTCAGAGATTCTAAACAATGTACCTATACTCAAACTGTTACAATTACTGATCCAGTATTATTTGACGCAAATGTGGTTGCCACAGATGTTAGTTGTAGTGGAACAGGTGATGTTCCAGGAAAAATTGACATTGCAATTACAAGTGGTGGTGCACCTAATTTTACGTATACCCTTTATGATAACCTAAATAACGTGGTGGTAACGACAGGACCAAACCCTATTGTTAATACTTCAGCTACAACTGCCACTTTCGACGGTTTAGCTTTTGGAGATTATTACGTTCGTGTTTTAGATGCTAATGGTTGTGAATATTACGAAAATCCAGTTAGGGTTCTTTCTAATCCTTATGTAGCTGTAGACGCTTTAATACCAGCAGTTAGCTGTGTTACTGGTGCTACGGTTGAACTTTTAGCAAGTGGTGGTTCTGGTAACTATGATTTTACGATTTATGGAATTGGGACTACTCCAGATAGTGAGGTTGCTGGCCCAGGTGTAGATGAAGAAACGGCTACGTATAATGGACTTAACCCTGGACAATCGTATGTATTTCAGGTAATTGATACTAATACAAGTTGTTCTAGTTATGTACAAGTTGATATTCCAAACTTATCAACTATTGATGTAGTTGCAGACCCTACAGTTACAGATGTAGCATGTTATGGGGATACAAATGGGGCTATTGCTTTTCAGTTTGAACAATATAATAGCGGAGTAACTACTATTAACTATGAAATTAGAGAAAGATTAAGTAATGTATCTTTAGGTGCTGCATACGCAGGTACAGCTACAGGCCCAGTTGGTCCTGGCCCAACGGTATTAGAGACTGTTTCAAACATTCCTCCAGGAGATTATGTTTTATTCTTTCAAGAGGCAACAACTCCAGAATGTACAAATACGTATGATTTTAGAATCCTAGAACCTAATCCAGTTACCTTAAGTTTGGCCGATCAAAATAATGGATATTGTTCGGAAGATGCTAATGTTACCGTAATTGCAGGTGGTGGTAATGGTTCATTTACCTATGCTTTTGTTGAAGATGGAGTTGCACCAGTTGCGGGGGATTATAATACAAGCAATTATAAGCAATTAGATCCTGCTGTAAATACAGATTGGGATGTATATGTTTTAGATGGTAATGGTTGTTCAACAACACTACCTTTAGATATTACTATTTCAGATGATGCTTCACCAGTTATTTCTGGTGTAGTCATAAATCAATGTACTGCAGATGAAGGAGATTTTATTATAGAAATAACCTTAGATGGAGAAGGTATACGCCCATATACACTTAGTGTAAATGGTGGTTCTTATGACTCGTCTACGTTAACTACTGCAGGAACTACGCACCAATTTGGGGGCTTAAGTTCTGGAAATTATACCATAGAAGTTCGTGATTTCAATGGGTGTGGGAATGTAGAAACGGTTGAAGTTTTTACTCCAACATCTATAACAGCTGAGGTAACCACACAACCATCTTGTACGGAAGGTGATGGTGAAATTCTAATAACAGCGTATGGCGGATCTCTTTCTTATGAATACGAGTTATTTAATTCAGGAGGAGTTAGTGTTAATGGTGCGCCACAATTGTCACCTATATTTACAGGATTAGATTCTGGAACATATACCGCTTTTGTGTATGATACACTATTGGGTGGATGTAATGCACAAGTAGATGTAGAATTAGAATTAGCTACTCCGGTTCTTTTTACAACAGATGTTACAGATGTTACTTGTTCTGGCGATACAGATGGATCAATTGTTGCAAGGTTAGATGCTTCAATGGATAATCCTCCTTATGTATATCAATTATTCTTAAGAACGGGAATGGTCCCTCTAGGGATTCCTCAAACATCAGGAATTTTTATTAACCTAAGTGCAGGAGATTATGTTGTAAGAGCGACTTCTGCACGTGGTTGTTCTTTAGATATAGATACTACTGTTGGTACACCACTCCCAATTGCAAATATTAATGCTACGGTATTAGAATTTGGATGTAGTGTTGGTAATAATCCA
>TARA_R110002051_G_scaffold83650_9_pt1 | contig 52751 bp, 54 predicted proteins | sample TARA_R110002051 | Tara Oceans TARA_R110002051 (sample SAMEA4397023) | marine metagenome | biome: Polar Biome; feature: [MES] marine water layer (ENVO:01000295) within the mesopelagic zone...; material: water (ENVO:00002006), including particulate matter (ENVO:01000060) such as......
CGTAGGCCCGTCGGGCTGTGGCAAATCCACATTGCTGCGCATGATCGCAGGTCTTGAGGAAATTTCCGATGGCACCGTTGCGATTGGCGACAAGGTGGTAAACGATGTGGCTGCCTCCAAGCGCGGCGTGGCGATGGTGTTCCAATCATACGCGCTCTACCCGCATATGACCGTTTATAAAAATATGGCGTTTGGGCTTAAGCAGGCAAAAACAGACCCTGCGGAAATCGAACGGCGCGTGTCTGCCGCTGCTGAAATCTTGCAAATCACCGACTATCTGGAGCGCAGCCCGCGCAACCTGTCGGGCGGCCAACGTCAGCGTGTGGCCATTGGTCGTGCGATTGTGCGCGACCCAGAGGTGTTCTTGTTCGACGAGCCACTTTCGAACCTAGATGCGGCCCTGCGCGTGCAAACCCGTCTGGAGATTGCGCGGCTGCACGAGCGGTTGGCAACCACGATGATCTACGTGACCCACGATCAGGTCGAGGCGATGACGCTGGCCGACAAGATCGTCGTGTTGCGCGATGGCCGGATCGAACAGGTAGGCTCACCCATCGAGCTATACGAGCGCCCGGCAAACGCATTTGTCGCGCAGTTCATCGGCAGTCCAAAGATGAATTTCTTTAAGGCGGGCGATCTGTCCGCGAATGCGGGTAAGGTGCTGGGCAGCGATGTCGCTGTGACCCAGCAAGTTGGCCTGCGTCCAGAAAACATGGTCGAATGCAAGCCGGCAGACGCCGTGGTTGAAGGACGGCTTGAACTGGTCGAAAATCTTGGGGAATACGCGCTGGTGCACCTTATCACCGCCAGCGGCGTCGAGTTTATCGCAAAAACTGAAAAGCCCCCAGCGGCGCAGAAGGGCGAAACAATCGGCTTTACGATCAAGCCCGAGCTTGCCCATTATTTTGATATCGAAACCGGCCTGCGCGTTTGATTGTGCACTCTCATCCGGTCCTAATCGGGTGAGAGTTTCGGGTGCAGGCATTGTCTCGCAACTGGAGAAACACCCAGCTTAACCTTATCTGAGGTTGGCCGTGGGTAGAGAGTGAATGTGGTCCTAGCTGATATTTTTGCATTGTCACGGGCGGCTAATTTTATGGGCGTTCGTCTACCTCGGTAGTGCGCAGATCAAACCGCCCAGAGTATGCGGGGTGCGCTTAGGTCTAACCCAATGGAGTAAATCCAAAAATCACGTCGCGTGCGGCGTGAAAACCTCACTATCCGAGCTTAACCAGAACATTTGAAGATCACCGCAGGTGCGTCGCCCCGTGGCAAGAACCGCGATATCCGCAGCCAAGACAGCAATCACCCGATATCTGTCTATTAATACCTCCGCTGAGTTATCTTCAAAAAGATTTGTATTCCTATCAAGGTTGGTTGCGACCGAAACCGCTCCGAGAAGTAAGCTGTCGGCACCGTGTCGTGGATTTAACCGGCACAGGTCGCTGATGGCCGCAGATAGGCCCGCCGCCTCGGTCAGGACGCGTACCGCGATCTGTTCCTCAAAAAACTCCCACTCGTCGCGATTCATCATCTTTGAATAGACCGTTTTTCCGCTCGGCACGATATGTTTGCGCCGAAATCCTCGTAAAATAAATAATGCGGACGTCGCGATATCCGAAAAGGCGGGCATGTTCTGGCTTGAGACGAGGCTGTTTTTTACGTCGTTTACCAAAATAGGTGGGATGGCGGATAGGGCGAACATCTCGGGATATGCGTTGAAAGCCACCGTTTCAGGGTGCCGACGAAACACCTGCACGGATCGTCGGAAAGAACCAATTTTTGCGCCACTAATCTGGCTTTTGCCGGAACTACCGTATTGAAAGGTTACAGGTGTTCCGACCGTTTGTGGATTAATGCTCAAAAATGACATGTTGCACTTCATGGGCTGAAAGGGGCAAAGTTGGCCGAGATAAATTCTTCCAGATAGGCCCGCATATGCAAGACCAAAACCCTGACTCCAAAGCCAAAAACGATGAACAACCGTCCAGTAACTATTCGGTTTCGTCTGGGTTGCCCGGGTGGTGCGCCAGTCAGGGTCTAAGCATCGCGTTGACATCGTACCAGTCAGGTAAATTCTACCTCTTGAGCCGCAATCCAGAAACAGGCGGATTGATGGTCAACGAACGTATTTTCCAAAAAGCGATGGGTTTGGCTACGCCAGAACCCGGGACAATTCTGCTTGCGACCCTTTTTCAGATCACGCGATTTGAAAACGTTCTCAACAAGGGTCAGATCGCAAACGGAAAATTCGATGGTCTATTTGTGCCGCGCGTTATGCACACAACTGGGGTATTGGATACCCATGACGTTGGTCTGCTGGCTGACGGGCGGGTCATATTCGTCAACACGTCATTCAACTGTCTCGCGACCGTATCAGAACGCCATTCCTTCGACGAATATTGGCGGCCACCGTTTATTTCAGAACTGGCGCAAGAGGACCGTTGCCACTTGAATGGCCTCGCGATGGGAGAATTCGGCACACCACAGCAGGGCCAGCCGCGTTATGTCACGGCCTGTTCGCGGTCTGATACGATTGACGGTTGGCGTGATCGCCGGCACGACGGTGGCGTTGTGATTGACGTCGAGACGGGCAAAGTTGTTTGCACTGGGTTGTCGATGCCGCACTCGCCAAGGCTACACAACGGCAAGCTGTATGTGTTGAATTCGGGAACCGGAGAGTTGGGCCGGGTTGATACCGATGCGCCGCCAGACCAAGCGTTTCAGCCAATCAAGTTTCTACCGGGGTTCGCGCGCGGTTTATCCTTTGAAGGAAACCACGCAATTGTTGGCCTGTCAAAACCGCGCCACGACCGGTTTGAGGGGCTAGAGCTCGACCAACGGTTAAAGGACGCGGACAGCGAGGCTTGGTGTGGCGTGCAGGTCATCGATCTGACGTCTGGCAAGGTAGAGCACTGGTTCCGCATCGACGGCAAGGTGACAGAACTTTATGATACCGCGATTGTGAAGGGTCCGACCTGTTCCATGGCGTTGGGTTTTGCATCGTCGGAAATCCTAAATCTGATCACGCACGGGCCCTAAGATTGCGCGGCCTGTGCCAATGCCGTAGCAATCCGTCCGGCGGCATCGGCGGTATAGTGGAATTCGTCTAGATAGCTTAATTCTGCTGGGTCGCAATCGGCCACGCGTGCGCCGTCCGGCATGCCACCTAGGATCGCGTCAGTATAGGCCCGGTAGCGTAGTTTATGGGTCTGAAACCGCAGACGATCAGGTTCGGACTGTGCAACGCCGACGCTGCAGGCGATCTCTGAGGCACTCGGCGTCGGAGAAACCGAAGGTGGAGAGGTCATGGCCTTTCTCGAAAGCCTCAAAGCGGAAATTGTGACCGCGTAGTCGATTGTAGTCAAAACATATCACAATTAAGCACCACGCAACAATTCCGGAGGACACTATGCCAAGCAGTTCCAAAATTCGAAATGGCGGTTGCACTTGTGGTCATGTCCGATACCAAATGACCTCTGACCCGTTGATTGTCCATTGTTGTCATTGTCATGGCTGTCAGCAAAACTCCGGCTCGGCCTTTGCGCTAAACGCGTTGATTGAAGCGGATCGGGTGACGTTGGTTTCAGGTGAAATTGAAGAGATTACTGTGCCGACACCTGGTGGTACAGGGCAGGACATCGCCCGATGTGCCCTTTGCAAAGTTGCGGTCTGGAGCAATTATAATCTTGGTGGGCCCTTACGTAAATATATCCGCTTTATTCGCGTCGGAACGCTAGATATCCAAGACCAAATGCCGCCGAGCGTTCATATTTATACTTGTTCAAAACAACCGTGGTTCAGCCTCCCCGACGATGCGCTTCAATTTGATGAAATCTACAATTTTGATACGACATGGTCGAAGGACGCGAGGGAGCGGCGGGTGAAATTGCAGCAAGCAATTGGCCTTTCAGCGCGAATATGACTGCGAAGGCTATCAAAACTGCTGTCTGAACATGCAGCACGAAAACTCATCTTTCCCGTACCTGTGTGTTCTAAACTACTTTCTCACCGCGCCCCGCCTATACGGCCGGTTCGTTCGCCTAGTCTGCGTGCAGCGAAGAAAACGTATTTGCAGGTTTGGCTCTACGCCGACGTCGGACGCCGAGCGGCATCGAGATAGAGCATCCGGCAACGTCAGGTAGTCATTGTGAAATAACATTGCGGATTGGATGAGAAATCAAGCAAAGACCAAACTTGCTAGCCATTCAACTAGCTTGGAACGATCGCGATCTTGCCCTGTTTAATATGACATTCGCCCTGCCAATATGAAATCAAAAGCGCGTTGCTCGCGCCTTCAGTTTCACCAGACAGCCACACGCCACGTTGAGGTGAGGGCGTTGCCCTCGCCCCGCACGGCTATGATGTTAGCCTACAAGGCTTCCTGCGGCGATACGTTGCACGATGACGGAATGGTTAATCGTGTGAACCGCTCCGAAATCTACAGCGACCTCGGCAAGTAATCCAATGTGATAGAAAGATTCTTTTCCCGTCTGCGCAACATGACAGAAGGCCAGCATCGCAGCGTAACGCCAAAGTACCTGCACCAGTATGCAAATAACTCCATAATGATATGTAGTGCAGTGACGAATGGTGCCCAAAACTGCCCCGGGAACCGTGCCAAGAACCCGATCACCACGTAAATTCGGGTGCAGTTCCGACATTTTCTGGAAAGTCCCTAATCGGTTTGACAATAAACTCACGGATATATTTATTGGCAAAATCGACGGTTGTTTCGCAAATTTGCCATAACATCGCCTTTTTTTTTCCGTACGATCACATTTAACCGCTCAGGTTGTGCGTGTGTGGGCAGAACGAGTGAAAAGAGAAAGATGGAGTACCAGTATGAAAATTCTTGCCGTAGACGACGATCCTTTAATTCTCGAGCTGCTAACCACGATGGCAGCAAGGGTCGGTTTTACGGATATCTCAACCGCTTCTTCGGGTGAAACCGCTTTGGATATGTTGAACGATGGACGGGTCGTTTTCGATTGCCTGCTCCTCGACATCAGTATGCCGGGAATGGATGGGATCGAACTCTGTGGTTTGGCCCGTGCGCTCCCCGCCTACAGCAAGACGCCGATCATCATGCTAACCGCGATGGCCGACAAGAACTACATCGACCGCGCTTTCAGCGCTGGTGCCACTGATTATTCAAACAAACCGTTTGATATTGTTGAACTGCACGCTCGTCTACGCATGGCGGAAGAACTGGTAGCCACCCAGCAAATGGCGATATCGGGCAGTACGACGGGCGACAGATTTCAATTCGATGATGCGCACCGTCACGCTTTCGATCTGTCCGACGAGGTCAGGGTCGAGGGTGCCGAAGCGCTTATCAGATACAATGCTCTAAAGAACTATCTGACCCAGTTATCCAGTGCGGGGACAACCAGTTCGCAAGTCGTGGCCGTGAAGATTGATCGCATCGAGGGCATCTACGCACAGGCGTCTTCTGAAGAGTTTCTCTATGCGCTCACAGAGGCCGCAGACGCGATCAGCGATGCACTCAAAACAAATAGCTACATGATGGCCTATGCTGGGAATGGGACTTTCGTGGTTGTTTCGGGCAAGGCAACCCTAGAATCGTCTGCCGGACTTGAGATTGAAATTCAGAACCTGCTCGACGAAAGGGAAACCGAATATGACAATGGGGGTCCGCTGGACATCGAAATCTCTATCGGAAACCCGATCCGGCCCAGTACGAACAAGACGCAACATATCCGAAAAACCTTTGATCGCGCCATCGCCCGCGCCGAAAGCCGTGTCTTAAGGAAGCAAGACGAGACGAGGTCGCCAAACATACGCCTGATCGGCTAATAGTGTATCATATCGAAACCTTACTGCACCAGTAAGACGGCCTCGATAAACGTAGCAAGGCTCACTATCAGTCTGGTTGATTGACGGGGACGGTAAACCAAAATGTCGTCCTTCCGCCCTCGGCACTGTCGAACCCGATCGTACCCCCTGTCTGCTCCACGATTTGTTTCGTAATGCTTAGACCGAGGCCGACTCCACCGCGGGCACGAGTATCCGATGGTGCCGCTTGGGCGAAGGGTTTGAATATTTGCTCACGAAAGGTGTCCGGAATGCCGTCGCCTTCGTTGGCAACCGACACCCGAATGACTTTCGGTTTCCCTTCGATCACAACGTCTATTGTGCTGCCCCCTTTCGCAAATTTGGCCGCATTTGTGAGGAGGTTTGTCATCACCTGCTGAAAACGTTTGGGATCGATAAAAGCCGTCAACGACCGATCTGGGCAAGCGACTTGGAATCTGACACCAAATTTGTCTGCGGACACCATATTTGCCAAAATCGCCTCTTCAACCTGACCGGCGATCTGGTGGGGGCACAGATCGAATCGCATTTGCAAGGCCGAGAATTTCTCGAAATCCAGAATATCGTTGATCAAAGCATGCAGCCGCTTTCCGTTCTCCTGTCCTATAAACAGCAACCTCTGAGCTTTGTCCGAGAATGGCTCGGCGTCCATAGATGACAGGAGCGCCAGCGAACCCAGCACTGAAGTTAGCGGCGTACGCAATTCATGACTGACGGTGGCTACGAACTCACTTTTGAGTTTGTCCAGTCGCCGTTGCTCGGTGATATCGACGATCTGGGATATAAACTGGTCTGGCCGACCATCAGCATCTCTCACGATGCCGACACTTAGTAGTCCCCACATGACCGCACCATTTGCGCGAATATAGCGTTTCTCCAGCTGATAGGCTGGGATTTTACCCCCCTTCAGCAGATCGAATTTGAACAGGTCATCATTTAGGTCATCGGGGTGCGTGAGCGTCTGAAAATCGGTCGATAACAGTTCCTTTTCTGTGAATCCGAGCAGCTCGCAAATCGCCGGATTTACCCGCAGAAACTTCCCTTCAAGATCAACGATCGCCTTACCAATAGAGGCACTTTCGAAGGCCCATTTGAACTGTTCCTCGCTTTTACGCAGAGCGATTTCAATCGTCTTGCGTTCAGTAATGTCAGTCATCGCTCCGATTAGACGGATCACGCTACCTGCGGCATCTCTCTTGGCAACCGAGATGTCGGTCCGCATCCAGAGCCACCGTGATTGGTCTTTGGACCGAAACCGATACTCGCAACTGGCGCGCTCTTCGGTGTCTTCCAGACAAATCCGGATAGGTTCCAGCGCGGTTTCGAGGTCGTCGGGATGCACACGATCACGCCACGCCTTCTGGACGTCCATGGTGTCCGAAATCTCTAGTTCCAGAAGCTCGTACCAGATGCCAGAAACGATCACAGTGTCCGCGATCGGGTTGTATTCGAAAACTCCGATGCGCGCGCCGTTGATCGCACTGTTGGCACGCTGCAACTCGTCTTTTGCCAACTGTTTGGCCGCCAACTCTTCAGTTATGTCGTGCAGAGCAAGAGCGTGTTGAAGGCCGTTGCCTGCATTTTCCCAAGCAGTGATTTGGATCGCGAGCGGAACTGCATCGCCATCGCGATTTCGCCCAATCATTCCTTTGACAATGCCGTCGATGGCAGGAGGTTCTATAAAGGCGTTGAGTTCTGAGACTGAAGTTACAGGCAAGATATTGAAAACAGACACCCCAATCAGTTTGTCGTCGCTATATCCAAACATCCGGTTAGCCGCGCGATTGCAATGGAGAATACTGCCATTCGGCCCGACGACCATCAGCGGAATCTGCATGTGTTTGAAAGCATCTATGATCGGTGAATCGTCCATCCTAACCTCCTTCCCACAAGGCATCGAGAAACTGGCTTTCTGTGACGCATGGTTTCTCCGGGTATGTAGTCAGAGGACTGTTTGGCTGAAAGAATGCCTAGCTGGCAGAGATTTGAACGAGGAGGTTAGCATCTTTTCGTACATGAAATCACTTTGCCAATAAGTTGAGTTATTCTTTTGGGGATAATCGCTTTCGAATGTCTCGAATGTCAATCGTCGAAAAGGTAAACGCTGCCGGTGTGTCTAAAGAACGCTTTGAAAAATGTTACTCACCGCAAATTGCCAGTTTGTGCCCTTCGCTTATTCGATGGGCGGGAGATGTATTCTGTGGATATTTATAGACGTGTGAACCGTGCGCGTTTGAAGAATGGAATGTCGGCGCGTAAGGCCGCGCGGTATTTAGGCAAGGACCGCACGACTATAGCGAAGATGTTGCGTCATGACCTGTCATCTGGTTACCGGCGTTCACAAGTACCACACCATCCAACTCTTGACGGCTATGTTGGACTCATTGACGAGATACTGCGCGCGCACAAAGCGATGATCAAAAAGCGACGTTACACAGCGAAGCGCATCTTTGACCGGCTGCGTGATGAAGATGACTAAGCTGGCAAACTCACGACGGTGACCTATTGCTTGCGTGAGTAAAAGCGGTGGACCAAAGAAGTGTTTATGCCGCTGTCACACTGTCCGTGCCATGCATAAATCGACGTTGGCGAGACGCTTGGCATGATCGGCGGCGCCTCGGCAGAGATTCGTAAGAAAATAGGCGCGATGGTCGCATTTGATTAGTAATACAACCCACTTATAGGTGCCGTTGGGGAGCAACATGCGCGGCATCTTAATGTTTCCGAACAGTTGCAATCTGACGCTAGTCTGGAGGAGAGTCGTTGACAATCAACGGCCGCAGCGAATGATTAGTGGTTGTGCGGCTCATCATCTAGATGGCCGTGCACCGCAAATTGCATGATGTCGGCGTCTTGTGATTCAATCATCCGAAAGCTTTCGCGCACGCCGGCGGTTGTCAATTCGCGGGTAACTGTCAGCAGCGTATTGGGGACGTGATCCGCGCAGAGATCCGCCATTTGGTCGATTTCTTCGAGGGCGGTTCCGAGGGCTGCCTCGACAGAAGGTGCGCCATAGATGTCGACAAAGTGCTGCGCTAAGACGCGCGCAATGATGTCGCATTCTTGAGGCTCGATCTGCGTGACCGCAACACAACTGACACGCCCGAATGTCTCGACGCCCATCCACCCGTTTGTGAAGGCCTGCCGCGCCTTGCCGACAAGATCAGAATCCCCCCAATTGGAAAACTCGAATCCGCCAGAAATACACCATTCGCCTGTACGGGCTGGGTTGTGGAATACTCTTTGGTCGCTTTCATCAAAATGGATTGCGCGGGCTAGTTTCATGTGGGCCTCGTGAGGTTTGCGGTCAGTGGGATCAGTCTGGTGTCGCCTGCCACTTTGAGCAATAGCCCCATCGATTCATCAACGCCGATGAAGGTGCCAGATTGCCCTGCTGCATGAACCTCGCCTGCAAGCCCATGTGCCAATCCGACCCAGTCGCGGTGGAGTTTCTTGATACCACCGTCTGCCCAAGCGTTGATGCCAACAAGGGTGTGGCGCACCCATGCTTCTAGCAGATCGACAGCGTTCACTTCGGCGCACCCTTCGGCATAGAGGGCGGTCATGTCGGGAATTAATCCGGTGTCGTCATTTGTGGGCCAAAGCGAAAGTGTTAAGTCAATGACAAGCCAGTCTACCATACCTTCGTGCGTGCCAGAACTTGCCATGCGCAATGCGCCGCAAATGCCGCCGTTGATATAGATTGTGCCATCCCATCCAAGGTGCACACCAACCTCTGGTGGGGCCAAAACACCCAGTGCGTTTTGGAACCCGACGCCGCAAACGGGAAGAATTGCGACCGCGTGATCAAGTGGCACATCCGGCGCGAAAACGATTGCTGCCCGGAGTTTGGCCGCGGAAAGATCATAGATGATAAGCCCCGCGTCACAACCTTCATCCGCCGCTGCAATCGCGAGCGCAAAGGGATCGCCGCCCTTTGCGTCTCTTGAACTGAACAGTGGAGGAAATGTGACCGTTGTCATGCATGACCCTGCGCAATGAGGTTTTTGGCAATGGAGCGGAAAACGCGTGCTTGTGGGCTGTCGGGTTTGGACACCACAACGGGAGCGCCGCCGTCGGCTGCCAGCCGAATATCCAAGTGCAGCGGAATCTCGGCAAGCAAAGGCACGCCTAGCTTTTCGGCCTCTGCCGCAACTCCTCCGTGCCCGAAAGTGTGTTCTTCATGGCCGCACTGAGAGCAGATATGGGTCGACATATTTTCGATCATGCCAATGATCGGCGTGCCAAGTTGGTTGAACATATCGATCCCTTTCCGCGCATCGAGCAGAGCGATATCTTGAGGCGTCGACACGATGATCGCACCATTCAGATCCGTCTTTTGCGCTAAGGTCATTTGGACGTCGCCGGTGCCTGGCGGGAGATCCACGATGAGCACGTCAAGCGCGCCCCATTGGACTTGCGTCAGCATTTGCTGCAATGCCCCCATGAGCATCGGGCCACGCCAGACAATGGCTTGGTCTTCGTTGGTCATCAGGCCAAGTGACATCATCGTGACACCGAAGTTGCGCATTGGCAGGATGATTTTTCCGTCAGGCGAGGCGGGGCGCCCAGAGACGCCAAGCATACGCGGCTGTGAGGGGCCGTAAACGTCGGCGTCTAGTAGTCCGACGCGCCGCCCTTCAGCAGCGAGCGCGCATGCGAGATTGGACGCGACCGTCGATTTACCGACGCCACCCTTGCCAGACGCTACCGCGATGATCCGGTCTACTCCTGGGATTTTCTGAGGCCCAGTCGGTTCGGATTTGCGGGATGGTTTCAAATCGGGCGGCGCTTTGGCAGTGCTATGCGCAGTTAAAACGATGGAAACGGTTGATACGCCATCCAACGCCTTAATCTGGGCTTCTGCATCAGCTTTTAAGGCAGTGTAGGCGTCGGCATGACTGCCAGAGACCTCCATGACAAATCGGACTGCACCGTCGGTAACGGTCAACGCCTTAACTATTCCGGCCTCGACCACCGATGTCTCGCTAATCGGGTCTTTAATCTTTGCAAGGACCGCAAGTACGGATTCTCTCGTTGCTGACACGTTATGATTGCCCTGTAATTGTTCCGGTCACGATATGCTCAATTTCCAGCCCTTCAATGGTCAGCACCACCTTTGCCTCGAACTGTTGGCCTTTTGTGTCACCTGCATTGCGCAGTGCTTCTTCTATGGCCTGCTGGGATGTGACGCCAACTTGCTTGAGGAATTTTCGCATCGACATGTTGAAGTCTTCGCTCATTCTAAAGTCTCCTTTATTTGGTGTTGCTGGCCAGACTGGCCCTAATGATCTTTGCGCTTTGACAAATAGTCATCGGTCGTGCGCGGGCGGGGGCGTTCCCGCCCAGCAAACGGGTTATTGTCCGAGTGATATTGGGCATTTATCCGGCATCCGTCACACATTTGGATCATGCGCGCCGCCGCGGGATTGGCGAACATTGCATGATTGCCAGCCAGCTTTTCCATAATTTTTTCGACGGTCGATTTGACACCAAAAAGCGTGCCGCACTCGACGCAAGCAAATGGCTCTTCTTCGTTCAGGATCGTTTGGGTAAAAGCCGCATCGGTCAGGTCAAGTTGCGGCGCAAGGGTGATCGCTTTTTCAGGGCAGACATTGGTACAGAGCCCACATTGCAGGCAGGCGTCTTCTTGAAATCTTAGTTGCGGCAAATCTGGATTGTCGCCCAACGCGCCTGATGGGCACAGCGAGACGCAGGCAAGGCAAAGCGTACAGGCATCCGTATCGACGACAACCGCCCCGTATGGCGCACCCTGGGGGAGTGCGATCTTGTCGACCTTGGGGTTGAGCGCTTTGGCGGCCAAACGGGCGACTTGCCGCCGCGTGCCGAGCGGCAGGATTGGGGTTTCAAGCGATTTGGTTTGCGCTTGATCAAACAGGTGATCGGACAACGCGTCAGGGTCAGCGATATCAAGCAGGGTAATTTTGTCGGGTGAGATGGCATCGGCCAGCGCAAGCTGTGGATCAAGCGCATCACGTTCGGTTTTCGGCCCGACTAAAATATCGACATTGGCAAATCCAGACGCCAGTGCAGCCAGCATTTCGGCATGGCCAAAGCCCGACAGTGCGCTGATTTCCATCGGGATCACATGCGCGGGCAGGCCGCGACCGTGCCGTGCAGAAAGCCTGATCATCTCCGCGCCGTGATCGTCATGGACCAGAAGGGCCGCGTCTTTTCCGCCTGCATCGCGGTAGGTAGAAGCCAATGTGTTGATCCTGCGGAACGTATGATCAGGCGAGGGCATGTCGTAGGTGATTGCGCCCGACGGGCAGACCGCCGAACATGCACCGCAACCTGCACAGATCATCGGGTCAATCGTTACGTGTTCACCACTAGACAGAATTGCCCCTGTCGGGCAAACGTTGAGGCAATTTGAACATGCCGGTTTTTCGGCACGTGAATGGGCGCAAAGGGACGTTTCCAAGCGGACATAGAGCGGCTTTTCGAAGGTGCCAGTCATCTGGCTGGCCGCAAAGATGGCGTCCGCGACGGCAGGCGCGCTTTTGGGATCTGCTCTTAGGTAACCGTCGCGTTTTTGCGGAGCTGGAAACAACGGTGAGCCACCCGTCAGATCAAGGATGATATCGCAATGTGAAACGGCTCCATCGCGAGCCTCTGTCAATTCGGGCGTGCCGCGTCCGCCAACGAGGCTCTGCTGAAAAGAATTAATTTTTACTTCAAACTGTCCAATAGAACCAGAGGCTTGGTGTAGCTGTCCTACAATCGCGTCATATGCCGAAGTGGGCTCGATCTGGCTGCCAGGCGCAAGTAGGACAGTCACAGAGAGCACGTCAGCAAGCTTGTCGGCTGCGGCCAATGCCACGTCTTGCGGTCCGATGATCATGCAGGTGCCCTCTGCAACCACATCGATGGATTTATACGAAGGGTCGGACAGATTTGCATCGGCAATCAATGCGGCCATTTTGGCGGTGGTGCTGGTGGTGTCATCAGTCCAGCCCGCGCGATCGCGGATGTCTACAAACTGGGGTTGCTGCGCGTCCAGTTCTTCGGCCAGTTCGGAAAAACGACGCGCCTCTTGCTCACACGCGATCATCACGTCACCTGCTGCGATGGCTTTTGCCGCGATCTCAATCTGCGTTGTGCAAAGATTGGTGTGGCAGCCCGTACATGCCAATCCCGTCGCTGTCGCCAGCTTTTCGGAATCAACAACTTGAGACCCAAGGCAATCACAAACAAGCAATGTCGTTGACATGTTTTCTCTCACTATTTTTATCGCATTCCGCCGCATAGCTAGTCAGCATTCTGCGGGACAGTAAACTTGTTTTTACGCGAGCTTCATCGAAAAGTATGTTTGCGGACGCAGCATTTTCTGAACGAGAATAAGCACAACATGCATCTATGTTTTGATTTCCCCTTGCACGGAACGGGTGTTGTGACTTGCTGCGTTGCAGCGATTTTCACCCAACCCTTTAAATTAAATAATACTTTGAAATTCAAGACTAATGGGCCACAATTCCTTGTAATCTTTCCAAGATTCGAAGGCTTGTAATTTGACTGTGAAGTACCCGAACTCTCAAAGCATTCCAATTGGTGTCGTTGTAAGGCGGTCGACCGGTGTCACGCGTTGGGCGAAATACTCTTGGCAAGTTTCGGCAGTTTTGCCGGGAGCGGGCAAGGCGGATTGGAAGGTGCTTCGGGTTGACAAGGACGTGACAGAATATCATGCGGCAACGTTGCCATTGACCCTTTTTGTGTCCGATGCTGAGGCCTATGCGCACGAATTGATGACACGGGCGCCATCAGTTTACGTAGTGCTGCGGCAAAACGAAGGATCAGATGAGTTGCCATGGAAAGTCGCACTTGTGACAGCGTCGCCCTATGAGGCGCAAGATTACTGCGACTCCGCTGAGGAATTGGTCGAGAAAATTCCGATGACCGAAGGCTTGCATGCGTGGATTTCGAGTTTCGTAGACACATATTTCGAGGAAGAGGTGTTTGTGAAACGTCGCCGCGACAAGTCTCGCGTTGATCGTGTCGATGAGGGCATAGGTGATGCTCGGATCAAGCAGGTGAGTGATGTATATCGCGCGCCGCGCCGCAAAGAGGTCATAAATTGAGCGATAGCTTGCCATCGTGGTCGCGCCGCCGTGAAGCGGTAGCAGCAGAGGCCAAAGCCGAGACGTTGGCCGCTGAACAGGCAATCGTGGCGCGCGAGCAGGCCGAGCTTTGTGAAAAGACTGATGAGGAGGTTTTGGAGGCCTTAGGGCTGCCTGACCCTGAAAGCCTTGTCCAAGGAGATGATTTTAAAGCATTTTTGTCGAAGGCCGTCCCTGCCCATCTGCGCAAACGCGCCTTGCGGACGCTATGGCGGAGTAACCCTGTTCTGGCCTGCGTCGATGGGTTGAATGACTATGATGACGACTATCTGACGGGGAGTTTTGGTCAGGACCCCATTAAGACGACGTATCAAGTTGGCAAGGGGATGCTTGCTCATTTGCTCGACGTAGAGCGTCAAAAGAGCGCGGAGCCTGTAACTGAAGTAGTGGAGGACGAGGCGGCTGATCTGCTGGACGATGCGCCTGAAGCCACCCCGATTGAGGTCGCCAATGAGGCTGAGCCAGCGGCGGCAGTGCCGGATTTGCCTTCACCACGCCGTATGCAGTTTCATTTTGAGGGAGACGCCGCATGAATGTTGCCGCCGCCGTCCCTGAGGTGACGCAAGAGGATCGCCTGCGGGCCGATCTCTATAACTATTTAGGGCTAATGCTGGTTGGTCCACCGGATCAAATGTTGCTGGATCAAACCGCAGCATTGACTGGCGATGACACGCCGCTGGGGTTAGCTATTCAAGGGCTGGCGCGGGTGGCGAAGGTGTCGAAGCCGAAGGCAGTGCAAACGGAATATAACGCGCTGTTTATTGGTTTGGGTCGCGGCGAGTTGCTGCCTTACGCGAGCTATTATCTAACCGGGTTCTTGAACGAAAAACCTTTGGCCAACTTGCGTGCAAAGATGGCAAATTTCGGCATGGCCCGCGCGGATGATGTATTTGAGCCTGAAGATAATATCGCCTCGCTTATGGAAATGATGGCGGGGATGATCGTGGGTCGTTTCGGTCGTGTGGCGAACATTTCTGAGCAATCCGAATTTTTCAATTCCCACATTGGCACATGGGCGACCCACTATTTCAACGATTTACAGGCGGCAAAATCGTCGGTGCTCTATGCCTCCGTTGGTGCCGTTGGTGCCGCCTTTATGGACATCGAGCGCGAAGCATTTCGTATGACGGCAAGCTGACGGGCTTGCCAAGAAACCGGCGAGGATGCTCGCCACAGATGGAAGGGGAGACATCCCATGACCGATAAGACCGAAGGCACGAGCCGTCGCAATTTTTTAAAACTGGCTGGCACAGCCGCACCCGCTGCGATTGCGGCCGCTACAGGGGGGGCAACTCAGGCCGCCGCACAACCCGTTGATCTGTCATCCGACAAGATGCAAGACACCGAACACACACGAGCCTATTTGGAAAGTACGCGGTTCTAGGGGTTTAATCATGCCCTAGTGGGTGCGGTCGAGGAGGACCAAGCTCTGCGGGCTTCAGAATTTTTCCAGCTATGCTGGATCAGGGAGGAATACGATGCTCAGGAAAAAGACCAACGGGTATACACGCCGATCAGGCCGCGCGCCGATCATGATGAATAAGGGATCAAACGCAATTGACCGCCGCGGATTTTTACGCGGATCGGGGCTTGCGATTGGTGGGCTTGCAGCGATTGCGGCAACGGGTGGCACTGTTTCACAAGCCACAGCTCAGTCTGCGGCCACACGCGCGATAGAGACGATCAAGTCAGTTTGCACGCACTGTTCGGTTGGCTGTTCGGTCATTGCAGAAGTCGATAATGGTGTTTGGACGGGGCAGGAGCCTGCATGGGACAGCCCGTTTAACCTCGGCGCACACTGCGCAAAAGGTGCGGCTGTGCGCGAGCATGCGCACGGCGAGCGTCGCCTCAAGTATCCGATGAAGAAAGAAAACGGAGAATGGGTCCGCATCAGCTGGGAGACCGCGATCAACGAGATCGGCGACGGCATGATGAAAATTCGCGAAGAAAGCGGACCAGATTCTGTTTACTGGCTCGGTTCGGCCAAGCACAGTAACGAGCAGGCCTATCTGTTCCGCAAATTCGCCGCCTATTGGGGCACCAATAACGTCGACCACCAAGCCCGAATTTGTCACTCAACGACAGTGGCCGGTGTCGCAAACACATGGGGCTACGGCGCCATGACCAACAGCTATAACGATATCCATAATTCAAAGGCGATCTTCTTGATCGGTGGCAACCCGGCCGAGGCGCACCCAGTGTCTCTGCTGCATATGTTGAAGGCCAAAGAGGAAAATAACGCGCCATTGATCGTCTGCGACCCTCGTTTCACGCGCACGGCTGCACATGCTGACGAATATGTCCGCTTCCGTCCCGGTTCTGACGTCGCGCTGGTTTGGGGCATTTTGTGGCACATCTTTGAAAACGGCTGGGAAGATAAGGAGTTCATCCGCACCCGCGTTTGGGGGATGGACGAGATCCGCAGCGAAGTGAAGAAATGGACACCTGAAGAGGTAGAGCGCGTCACAGGTGCACCCGGCTCACAGCTTGAGCGTGTTGCACGCACATTGGCCAACAACCGTCCCGGCACAGTGATCTGGTGTATGGGTGGCACCCAGCACACCAACGGTAATAACAACACGCGCGCTTATTGCATCCTTCAGCTTGCCCTTGGCAACATGGGCACCGCAGGTGGCGGCACCAACATTTTCCGCGGCCACGACAACGTGCAAGGTGCAACTGATCTTGGCGTTCTGGCAGACACCTTACCCGGATATTACGGATTGTCTGCGGGTGCTTGGGCTCATTGGGCTCGCGTGTGGGAAGAAGACCTCGACTGGGTTAAGGGGCGGTTCTCGGACGCCTCCTATGGCGACACGGCGATGATGAACTTGACTGGTATTCCCGTCAGCCGCTGGATCGATGGTGTTCTGGAAGACAAAGAAAACCTTGATCAACCTGACAACACTCGAGCGATGGTGCTTTGGGGCCACGCGCCAAACTCGCAGACCCGTCAGAAAGAGATGAAGACGGCGATGGAAAAGCTCGACTTGCTTGTCGTGGTAGACCCATACCCGACTGTCTCTGCGGTTCTCCATGACCGTACCGACGGCGTTTACTTGCTGCCGGCCTGTACACAGTTTGAAACGCGTGGATCCGTAACGGCGTCCAACCGGTCGCTCCAGTGGCGCGATAAAGTGGTCGAGCCTCTGTTTGAATCGCTGCCTGATCACACGATTATGTATAAATTTGCAAGCAAGTTCGGCTTCGCGGATCGTATGTTCCGCAATATCGGGATGGATAGCGAAGAAGAGCCGAACGTCGAAGATATCACCCGTGAATTTAACCGCGGCATGTGGACAATCGGGTATACGGGCCAAAGCCCTGAGCGCATGAAGTTGCATATGGCCAACCAGCATACCTTCGACCGCACAACATTGCGTGCGGTGGGCGGCCCTGCTGACGGGGACTATTACGGGATGCCGTGGCCATGTTGGGGCACGCCCGAGATGAACCATCCAGGCACAGCAAATCTTTATGATATGTCGTTGCCCGTCGCTGACGGGGGCCTGACGTTCCGTGCCCGATTTGGTGTAGAGCGAGATGGTGATAACCTTTTGGCCGAGGGGGTATTCACGCCTGGCTCCGAGATTGAGGACGGTTATCCCGAGTTCACGGTTCAGATGTTGCGTGACCTCGGTTGGGACGGAGATTTAACTGACGATGAAGTCGCATCAATCAATGCAGTAGCTGGTTTTCCTGAAGGGGCACCGCTGACGATGGAAGCCGCAGATGATGGCGGCGCTGGACAAAGTGAGGAGGTCGGCGAAACATCACAAACTGGCGAAATCGTGTCTGATTTTCAAAAGGCTACGAGCAGTGTTAACTGGAAAACCGACCTTTCGGGCGGCATCCAGCGTGTCGCGATCAAGCACGGTTGTGCGCCATTCGGTAACGCCAAGGCGCGTGCCGTGGTCTGGACGTTCCCAGATCCGGTACCGATCCACCGTGAACCACTTTATACTAACCGACGTGATCTGGTCGCTGACTATCCAACTTACGAGGACAAAAAGTTCTGGCGCGTGCCGACCATGTATGCCTCGATTCAGGAAAATGATTTCTCGACCGAGTATCCGATCATTCTGACATCGGGCCGCTTGGTTGAGTATGAGGGGGGCGGGGACGAGTCGCGGTCCAACCGTTGGCTTGCCGAATTGCAACAAGACATGTTCATCGAGATCAGTACGCGTGACGCCAATAACTTGGGAGTGCGCGATGGCGCGCAGGTCTGGGTCGAAGGTCCAGAGGGCGGCAAGGTCAAGGTGATGGCCATGGTCACAGAGCGGGTCGGCGAGGGCGTTGCCTTCATGCCGTTCCACTTTGGCGGTCACATGGAGGGTGTTGATCTGCGTGATAAATACCCTGAGGGTGCCGATCCGATCGTCTTGGGTGAATCAACAAACACCGCACAAACATACGGCTATGACAGCGTAACCCAGATGCAAGAGACCAAAGCGACGCTCTGCAAAATCTGGACAGCATAAGGGAGAAGAAAAATGGCTAGAGCAAAATTTCTCGTTGATGCTGAACGCTGCATCGAATGTAATGCCTGCGTCACTGCATGTAAAAACGAGCATGAAGTTCCTTGGGGTATAAACCGCCGCAAGGTGGTCACGATCAATGACGGAAAACCGGGCGAACGCTCCATCTCGGTGGCTTGTATGCATTGTTCGGACGCGCCTTGCATGGCGGTCTGCCCGACCGACTGTTTCTACCAAACAGAAGAGGGCATCGTACTGCACTCCAAGGATCTGTGTATTGGATGTGGTTACTGCTTCTACGCGTGCCCATTTGGCGCGCCACAGTATCCGCAGGCTGGTAACTTTGGTTCACGTGGTAAAATGGACAAATGTACATTCTGCGCCGGTGGCCCAGAGGAGAACAACTCTACGGTTGAGTTCCAAAAATATGGTCGCAACCGCATCGCGGAAGGCAAATTGCCAATCTGCGCGGAAATGTGTGCGACCAAAGCCTTGCTTGCGGGTGATGGCGATACCGTTTCCAGCATCTATCGCGAGCGCGTTGTAGCGCGTGGGTTTGGGTCCGGCGCATGGGGATGGGGCACAGCCTACAGCCAGAAGGGCGAGTAAAGGCCTGTTGAAAAACCAACTTGGGGCAGCCTTTTAGGGGCTGCCCCACTGTGATCCGAACAGAAGGACGTTTTAATGCTACGTTTTCTTAGCCTTTTTGCACTGGTTCTGGCGCTAGCTTTGCCCGCTTCGGCGCAAGACACATCTGTTGATAGTCGTGGTGCAACCGGGGGCGCACAAACACTCGCAGATATTCTTGAACGACAAGAAGGTCTAAAAGTTGATGAAGCTTTTCGAAGTGAGGCCACAGGAAACCCTGACGCGGCTGCATCGATCACCAATCAATTGGGCACTCTTGGTGGGACCTCTGATCCTGAATTATGGCGTGCCTACCGCTATGGTTTGGCTGATATAAGCACGCAAAACAGAGGGCCAGCTGCAACAATCGTGATCCAAGATGGTGGTATGTGGTGGCTTGAGTTCCGTGAGGGGACACTTCAGCAGATTGCGATTTATCTGCTGGGCGGAACGCTTTTAGCCCTGACGCTTTTTTACCTCATACGCGGGCGCATTCGGATTGGTGGCGAAAAAACGGGCCGCACGATCACACGATTCAAGGCGTTTGAGCGTTTTGGTCATTGGCTGTTGGCATCGTCGTTTATTGTTTTGGGCCTTACTGGTCTATTTTCTCTATTTGGTCGCAAGGTCTTGATCCCGCTTTTTGGCCAAGAAACCTTTGCGTTCCTCGCGGTCGGCAGCAAGTGGGTTCACAATAATATTTCTTGGGCGTTCATTATTGCATTGTTCATCATCTTTTTCGTCTGGGTTGTTCATAATTTGCCAGATCGGACTGACTTGCGCTGGATTGCGAAGGCAGGTGGTCTCCTCGGCGGCGAGCATCCTCCGGCAAAGAAATTCAACGCCGGTCAAAAACTCATTTTCTGGGCGGTTATCGTTTTGGGCGGATCAATTGCGGTGTCAGGCCTTTCACTTCTCTTCCCGTTTGATTTTAATCTATTTGGGCATACTTTCTCGACGCTCAACAGTTGGGGCGTTCCTGGGTGGTTTGGCGCAACAGATTTGCCCTATCCGCTGTCGCCGCAAGAAGAGATGCAATATGCGCAACTATGGCACGCGCTCGTCAGCATGGTGCTAACAGCAATTATTTTTGCTCATATTTACCTAGGCTCGGTAGGCATGGAAGGCGCGTTTGACGCGATGGGTAAAGGTGATGTCGAAGAGCAATGGGCGCGAGAGCATCACAGTCTGTGGGTCGAAGACGTGCTAGGCACTGATGCGACAGGAAAGGATTAGATTTAATATGAAACCATTTCTTTTCGCACTTTTGGCGCTTGTTGTGATTTCCGTCGGTGCAAATCAACTACTAATGAACAGCGGGTTTTCGAGCGCGAATGCAGCCACATCACAGGGGAATGTCCGTCTGCCTGACTAATAGAATTGGCCCTAAGGTGAGCCCAATTTTTCTTGAGTAGTTGTACATTCTAAATTGCGCAGTTGTACACGATACCCATACCGCAACTCCTATTGGCGTCAGGTTAGGGGTCGCATTGTATGCTTCCGCTATCTTTACAGGGAACTCCTCGGTTGGCGTCTTCCAACCAAGGCATTTGTGGGGTGTGTTTCAGATGGTGTCACAAAACTCTTTTACGTCATGATCCGACACTTCTTGATTGTCCTGTTTCCTAGACAGCTACCGACGGGCGCGAAATTGGTGTTCTCGGCGATGCCACCGGTGTGGAAATTGCCAATTGCATGATCCACGGCGGTCCCTATCCAGCACCGATCAACTTCGGTCAATTCTCGGTCAGCACGCTCTCGATCCGCCGGATTTTGCGACTTGTTTGCTATTAGAACATTCCAGAGTCTCTGCTCCCGACATAAACAAAATACTGCCTAGACTCTGGATTGACGTTCATAACCTGCCTGCGATGCAATCGGATATCCGCACTATCGGCAGGAAATAAACAGTTTTTGACGGAAGTATTTTCGTCCGTGTACGGAGCAACTGTTGGGTGTCGTTGCAAGAGACGTTACGAGTTCACAAGTTATTCCACTCGCGCACCTACTACGGCGTGATGCATTAGTCACCGCCGAATGAAGGCCCGCAGCACTACGAGAAACGCAAACCTTCGGCCGAAATGGTCCGGTCGCTGCCCCTACCAAGCTCGTCGGGCTAAACTTGATAGAAATCGTTTCCTGCGCGTTTCTGACATCGAAAGTCCCGTGCAATATCGGTCGCATTGAGCTCACATCGAGCCTTAACCGATAGTGCAAAAAAGGTAGACCGAAGTGGCCCAAGCAACAATCGACAACCAATCGAATTGGTGCCGCAGGAGTTGCACCCAACGGAGGCAACGAACGAGCCTGCTCATCAAATTTGAATTCTCGGCAGGCGACGAAGATTTCGAGCCTGCGATGAACAAAGCGGAGCCGACTGGGCAATACGTGATTGCACTGAGCACTTCAGGAGCCTATGAGTTTTGTGTAGGCAAGCATCTGGCGATGGCCGCTGTGCCGATTGTTCGTGACGCCGAGGGCACACAACTGACGGTCGAAATCCTCGATAAGCGTTATGAGGCAATTGTCATCGCGAAAATCCCTCATGCCCCGAAAGCTTGCGTCCGCGCGCATAAAATGAGGCGACGATATAACTGTGTCACAGAATGACTATGATCTTATTGTTGTCGGCGCCGGCATTGTCGGCATGTCTTCGGCACTTTGGGCGCAAAAGGAGGGGATGAAAGCCCTGATATGCGACCCCAACCCACCGGGGTCCGGTACGACCTATGGCTCTGCCTGTACCATCGCGACTTATGCCTGCATCCCAGTCAACAATCCGTCAATCTTCACCTCTCTACCGCATCTACTGACGAGCCGCGAAAGCCCTCTTAGCTTCAACGTTCGGCATGGGCTGAAAAATCCACGCTGGATGCTGTCGTTCCTGAACAATTGCCGCGCGACCAATGTGCGCCACATCAGCCAGACGCTGGGAAAATTCCTGACGTGCGCGGATGCCGGGCTTGACCCTCTGATTGCCGAAGCGAAGGCTGAAGATTTGGTGGTCAGCAATGATTGTCTTTACGTCTGGTCAAGTCGTTCCGGCTACGAAAGTGCGCGCGACAGCAATGCAATGCGACGCGCCCAAGGCGTCGAATTTGATGAGTTGTCGCCAGATGAGGTACGTCAGATGGAGCCTAATTTGCAAAACCCAATTCACCGTGGGCTGCATTTCAAAGGCGCGCGGCACGTAACCGACCCACAAGAATTAGTTTCCCGGATGCAAAGGCGCTTTGAGGCGCTCGGTGGAGCATACCTTCCGCATAGCGTTGTCCGATGCCAACCAGATGACACAGGCGTTACAGCGTACATAAGTGATGGCAACCAAATTCGCGCAGGCCATCTGGCGTTGACCGCAGGTGCACGCTCGTGCCAGATCAAGGGCACCGGCGCTGAAAACCTGCCTCTAGGTACGGAGCGCGGCTATCACATTCTCTACCGCAATCACGGTAGTTGTGTATCACGCCCCGTTGGATGGGCCGAGGCGGGCTTTTATGCAACGCCCATGGCGCATGGGCTGCGCATTGCAGGTACGGTGGAAATCAACTCTATCGACGCGGCCCCCAATGCGAAATGCATTGGGTATCTGCAACGCAAATCGTACGAAATGTTCGGTCCGCTAGGCAAACCCGATGACACATGGCTGGGTCATCGCCCGACTATGCCAGATGCACTTCCCGTTATAGGTCAATCGAGGGACTCGAACCGCGTAATCCTAGCCTTTGGGCACCAACATATCGGTCTAACTCTGGGTGGTTTGACTGGCAAAATTGTAACCGATCTGGCGAAGGGTCAGACGCCCCAATGCGATATCGCCCACTTTGCCCCACAACGGTTTGGTCGACTGGGTTAGACCGTCAGCATAAAGGCGTTTTGCATCACTAGGTTCATGATGCGGTGTTGGTCGATTGGGCTCGAAGCGTCCTATACTTCGATATGCACCAAAGTCCGCATCGGATCAAAATCTTGGAAACTTTTTAGAAATTGTACCGAACCTGACATTCTCCGCGACACCGTAAAAAACGCTACGTGGAACACATAGCGGCCCCTTCAGCCACTGCAAAATGAGATTTCCAATGAAACTTCTGGTGCGGGCGAGCTGACGCGGTATCGGTTTGTGGCAGCGTCAGCGGTTATTGCAAAAGTGGAGACGGCCGAGGGACAGTGGGGGTGCGCTCAACCGCGCCCAGCTGCTTGCCAACGGGGAGGCGGTGTTTAAACATGCGCCGTCTCCCTATCTGTTGATCCCATTTATGACCTGGGTGCTGGATCGTCGGCGCTATGCCAGCGGGAGCCGGCTTGGCCCAACTCCGGAGCGCCGTCGTATGTAAAGTATCCGTTGGCCCATCTACGCCCGCAAGCGCTCCGAAGACGTGCTCGAGCAAGGGTTCAGCGTGCTGGATGCCCAACGCGAGGCTATGTGCCAGCCAGAAGCACGAAGGCTGGGTGCTGCTGCCATCAGCTTTTGATGACGGTGGACTGTCGGGCGGGTCGCTGGAACGACCAGCACTGCAACACTTGATGCAGGATATGCGGGATGGATTGGTCGATCAGATCATCGTCAACAAGATCGACCGCCACACACGATCCCTCGCGGACTTCTCGAAGATCGTGGATGTGCTGGACGCGGCAGGGGCATCCTTCGTGTCCGTCACCCAATCCTTCAACACAGCGACCAGCATGGGGCGACGAACCCTCAATATGCTGCTCAGCTTTGCGCAGTTCGAGCGCGAGGTCAGAGCGGAGCGGATCCTGACTAATCCAATTTACGCCGGACGGATTCGGCATCGCAAAACAGTGCATAAGGGCCAACATCCCGCGCCGTGCCCAGAATGAGCAATGCGGAGCACAGCAAGAATTGTCACACTTGCGGTTCCTAACCGACGGCAAAAGGGGAACCATGACGTGATGATTTGCTTCGGGTAATTCCACTGCCGATACGGTTCATTGTAGTCATTAAAACAGTTGATAATTGGCTCCATTCACCGCCTAAACTCCACAATGTCTCGCAGACGTGATTGGCATACGTACTACGAACATACGTTTGGCCAGAAATCGTGCTAGACTAGGCAAATCATAGGCTGACACGGTTGACCCCATTGCTTCGTTGGGCAACAGCATTCGGTCGACGCACGCATCAATTGGAGGGCTAGAAAATGGTTAAGACTATCGGAAACCCCATGTCTTGGGGCGCTTGGGTTCTTGGCGGGGCGGCAGGCCACGTAGTCGAATCCGTTGAACATATCGGAATTCGCGACGCGAATCCGATTACTCTGGACCAGATCAACACGTTGACTATGGACGACCTGCGCATCGCCTTGAGTAAGGGGCTAGAAGATTTGGGTGCCGCACGGTCGGACGTTCTGTTTTTAGGCCTGATCTATCCAATAATCGGCCTCGTGCTGGTGGGCTTTGGGCTGAACATGGAAATGCTGCCACTACTATTTCCGCTGATGGCGGGCTTCGCCCTGTTGGGTCCGATTGCCGGAATCGGGCTGTATGAAATAAGCCGTCGGCGTGAGGAGGGACTTCCCTACAAATGGGGCGATGCCTTGGGCGTGATTTCGTCTCCGTCGTTCGGAGCCATAGTTGTATTGGGCATCTATTTACTTGGCGTGTTTGTCGCATGGATGCTGGCCGCTACCGCTATTTACGCAGTGACGCTGGGTGGCAGTCCGCCCGCTTCGTTTGCGGCCTTCACCACGCAAATCTTCTACACTTTCGCCGGCTGGTCAATGATCGCGGTTGGAATTACGGTTGGCTTCAGTTTTGCGCTGCTTGTGCTGACGACTAGTGTGGTGTCATTTCCTCTGTTGCTGCACCGAGACGTCGGCGTGCTCAATGCAATGTTCACGTCAGTTAACGTCTTTCGCAAGAACCCACGCGTGATCCTCACGTGGGGCCTTGTCGTGACTATCTGTTTGGTGCTCGGCTCAATTCCAGCGTTGATTGGGCTAATCGTCGTGATGCCGTTGTTGGCTCACGCGACTTGGCATCTCTACCGGCGGGCGATCAGCGACTAAATCCGGAATGCAAACCATCGAAGGAAAAATGATATAGTTGACGAGATACCTCACGCTTCGAAGTTACGGGGTTTGAGGTGCCCTTAGTTCCCTAGACGTCTGCCTCGTTCATTTTCCTTTGTTTGGTTTCATAGTCCACTGGCGACAGCATGCCATTATTGGTGTGCTTGCGGTTTGGGTTGTAGAACATCTCGATGTAATCGAACACGTCCTGCCTTGCGGTGTCACGGGTAATATACGTCCGCCGCCGGATACGTTCGCGCTTCAGAAGCTGGAAGAAGCTCTCCGCGACAGCGTTGTCATGACAATTCCCACGTCTACTCATGCTGGCATCCAGATTGTGTTTGCCGAGGAAGGATTGCCACTCTTTGCTGGTGAACTGTGACCCCTGATCGGAATGGATCATAACTTTGGCTTTAGGTTTGCGCCGCCAGACAGCACTCAGCAGGGCTTGCAAAGCAAGGTCGGTCGTCATGCGCGATTGCATCGACCAGCCAACCACACGCCGCGAGAACAGATCGATTACAACAGCCAGATATGACCAGTCCTCATACGTCTTGATGTAGGTGATGTCGGTTACCCAAACACGATCAGGCATATCGACTTCGAACTGACGGTCCAGCATGTTGTCAGCGACGACCGCTGGCTTGCCGCCATACCGACCAGAGCGACGTTTGTAGCCAATCTGTGCTGCGATGCCTGCCAAGCTGGCCAGACGCGCCATCGTTCCAACCCGAAAACGTCCGACTGGAAGTAGATACGATTGGGTCGACAAAGTCAGCAATCATGGCGGGCCTCGGCATTCAGCACCTGCCACGGGGGGAAATCGAAGATGAACTCGTGTCAGGTAAACTCGTTCAGGTTCTGCCAAAATGGGGCCTGCCCGACCTTGGCATCTACGCCGTCTGGCCCGACAGCGGGCCGCAAAAAGCGTTGACGCGCAGGCTCATAGACTTTTTTATTGATGAAAAGTAGGGCTAATCTAAGCGAACCCATTCTTGCGGCTGTGTTTGACGTATTAGCTTTCGCCGTTCTTCAAACGGGAGATTTGACGTGCTGGTAATAGGTACGTGCTCATAGCCCTGAGACATGACCTCGAAGAATAAATCCGCGCTAGATTTGCCGAGTGGCAGGACGCCTAATTTGTCGATAATCAACAGGTTCTGGCTGGTCAGGTGCCTTTGCATGCGCTGCGGCCTGCGCTCGTCTCGCGCATCATCAAGTCATGCATCAGTACCGCTGCCTTGGTGCGGCACCCCTTCAATGCCTTGTGATACACCGCCAGACCCAGCCCCAAAGCGATATGTATTTTGCTCGTGCCCGACGAAACAACTGCTCACAAGCTCGGAGGTGCGCGTTAGGTCTGCTGTTCATCGCGCACCAGCGCTTTCATACACGACAGGGGGGTCTAATAGAATTGGTGGTGTTGGCAGGTTGGTTTTTGTCTAAAATATCACGTCAAAGCCTGAGTAGATGCCGCAAGTTTGATATGACGTAAGTGCCGAAAATCGTTACGCTGTTCCAATACCCAATACCCAGCGGACTGGAGAGCATCCCTGTGTAGTTTCTCTGACCCAGCCATCAATCAGGAGTAACCATGAACCGAATATTGCTGCGTTGGGGGGCTCCTCTGATCGGAGGTGCCGTGGCGCTCATTTTAGTATTCTTGCTGTATGGTGGCTTGGATTTTGGAAAGTTCTTGGGAGGTCTACGGTCGGCAAGTCCGATCTGGATCGTGGTTCTGGCGGTAACTATCTTACTGGAACAGCTCTTGAATGGCTGGAAATGGCGCCAAATTCTGCATGATGTCAAACCCGTGGGCACTATGAGGCTAACCGGGGCTTTGCTGGCCGGATACGGGGCCAACGTGGTGGTACCGCTCGGGATCAGCCCGTTGGTACGAGCGTGGATCATCGCACGGCTTGAACGGTTGAAGATGGCGACTGTGCTGACGACGACGATCATCGCGCGATTCATCGACGGGGTAGTTTTCGCACTGTTTGCGGGTGTGCTGGCGCTGGTGGGGAAAGTGCCGCAGGTCGAGGGCAATCTAGAGCTGGGCGTGAGTGTTGCGGGCGCGCTCAACGTCGTGTTGTTCAGCGGGTTGCTTTGGGCGATGTTCAAATTCCGCACACTATTCGCCACAGATGGGCCAATAGTTTGCCGCCTATTCGATTGGGTCGCCACGCGAATGCGCGCGACCGGCCCGAAGTTGCGCAGAGCACTTTGTGACGGCGTGGTTTGGCCACGTGACGCTGCGCGGCGGACAGCGGTGTTTTTCGCCGCAATTGCTGCCAAGTTAGTGTCAGCCACTCATTTTGTCTGGGCGGGCCTTGCAGTTGGCGTTGTACTGACCCCTTGGGACTATATTTTTGTGATGGTGTTTTCCGGATTCATCATGGTGCTGGGCCGGTTCGTACGGATACCGGGCAGCTTCATCTTTGGTGCGGGATTTGCCTTGCAGATGCTCGGCGTGCCATCAGAAACGGCGCTGCTGATGATCCTGTTCAATTACATCATGACAATTATTCTTGTGGTCGGCATCGGTATTATTGTCCTGTGGCAAAGCGGCATCGACATTCGCCGTGCCCACCTTGACGCGGATACAGCAGCTGTCGGCATCTAAGGACCGAACGGGACAAAAGCGTTTTCGATTGATCGCGGCCGCTGGGGCGCCATCCCAACGGAACCATCAACACAATCCGCCGTCCGGGCTGGCTGTTGCCACAATTGGTCGTTGGCTATTTGGCGCAAAGGTCTGACCGGCGCATGCCATTCTACGTTTTTGGCGCTTACGGGCGCACAACCTGTCTCGCGCTGATCGCCGCCCTGCTTTGGTGGGGCTGGGACTGGCCGCAGCTTGATTGGCCACCGGTTCCTCTAGTGATCGGATTTTTACCCTGTGGACGGCCTATGCATTTATCAGTGGCGTTGTGGCCGTGCCCAGTAACGACATTGTCGGGCGTTCTATCGCATCAACTTCGCACAGTTCCATGCCCGCGTGGCGGTTCTTTGGCAGCGGGATCATCACCCTGATCCTTGCCGCATTCGTCAAATGTCGCTTGATGCCATTCCTATGGTGATGGCCCAATTTAGCTGTGCGGTTCGACTTCGATCAGTTTGAGGTCGCGATGAGCGCCGCGCGCTTGGCCCTGTTCTGGGCGCCTGTGTCGTAGCCCGCGAAGAGTGCGTTCTTTCTTTGCAGAGTGATCGGGCAGATCGTACGCTACACTGCGTCGCTGACCATCTCGATGCGGCCATCTGTCAGGAACACGATCAATCCAAGCCAGTATTTGGCAATGTATTTGAACGTTTCACCCACTGGAGATTTAATCGGGACTTGAGCGCGCGCATGGTCAAACTATATGCATTGAAGGTTGCTATCTCGGGCGCGCTTTTGGTCTGACGCAGGGCCAGCGGATCTTCCGCAGAAGTTCGCGCCGTGCAGGCGGTTCATGCGATTGCGCCTTAGATGTTTGCGGTAAAGCCTTCGATCAGCTGACGCAGGCCGATATAGGCCCCTAAGGCAATCGCTCCGAGGGTCAAAGGCGCGCTGAAGGCCAGCACAGAGAAGGCCGACATGCCTTGCCCGATACTGCACCCAAGGGCGACCACCGCGCCGATCCCCATTAGGACGGCGCCGAAGATTTGCCGCCTCAATTCGCGCGGATCGTCGCAGGCTTCCCAGCGGAAATGTCCTTTGAACAGGCTACCGATGAAGGCCCCTACCAGCACGCCCAAAACAGAGCCGACCGCAAAACTGATTGTGCGCCCAGACGCGGTCATCGCGTAAAGCATGGTTTCCCCGATGGGTGCCGAAAATGTATGCGAAACCACTGGCATAGAGGCGAATCCATTTGACGAAATATAAGATGTTCCAATCCATCCAGACACAATGGCAGCCCCCGCCACGGCCCCCCAGAACACTGTTTTTGCCGGTAGCAGCGCCTGTCGTGACATAACGCTGCCGATCAAGATTAACCCGCCAATCAAGATGCCGACTAGATTGATGTCCAGCCCAGAACTACGTCCGATATAATGGGCGATGCCTGCGTCGTTATCAAATGTTGGAAAATGCGGAAACAGCATGATGCGCGGCAGGGCCAGAAACCCGCTGACAGTTATATAGGCGCTTAGCCCCATCACAAGTACAATGACAAACGAACGCAGGTCGCCGCCGCCCAGTCGCGCCAAGGCCCCGAACCCGCAATTGCCTGCCAGTGCCATGCCGTAGCCAAAAACCAGTCCGCCGAAAATTGCCGCAGAAATGTTAAGCGATTGTGACAAGTAGACCGATGCGGCCAGATCAGCCCATCCAAGTGCCGACGCCCCAAAGCTGCCGATCACCGCGACCCCGATTGCCACCCCCCACATACGCAGACGGGCGCTGCTGTCGCCATAAAAGAAATCTTCAAGTGCGCCGAGCGTGCAAAACCGCCCAAGCCGTGCCGCCAGCCCCAAGAGAATCCCGCCAAAGCCGCCAACAAGCGCCGCGAGAACCGGTTCACTAAATAATTCTGGCACGGGCTCTCCTGTGGTTTAGATCAGTCAGTTTTGCAGAACAATTCATAGACGACTTCCATTATTTGTTTAGGTCTGTCGTCGGTCAGTCGGTAGTAAATCACCTTGCCATCGCGCCGTGGTGTCACCAGCCCTTCAAGCCGGAGCCGTGAGAGTTGCTGAGAGACCGCTGCTTGCCGCGCTGAAAGCAATCCTTCCAGTTCGGTCACGGATTTTTCGCCCGTCGTCAGATGGCACAATATCATTAACCGCCCTTCATGGCTAATCGCCTTGAGGAAGTTGGATGCCTCTTGCGCCGCTCGCATCATTTTATCGATGTCGTCTTCGCAGAGGGTCTCGTCAAATACCGGTAAGCCCATTTTGGTGCCTCGAACTTTGGTTGATCTCGCGTTTCTTAGTAAATCATTACTCAAAGGTCTATCGTAACCTGATATTTATTCGTTTGTCTTGGGTGTGGTGTCTGCTTGTTCGAGCAGAACCCCTAGTAGCCCCCAAAAGAAGTCTTCGCCCGGATAGCCTTCTATCCGCCCGATTTCTGTTCCGTCGTCCATCAGCACAAAGGTCGGCGTAAATCGTGGCGTGCTGGTAAAGCTCAGATCGCTGGGCATCGGGTCGTTCACGTCGATCCGTCGCAGGGGAGCCGCTTGCCCTTCGGCGGACTTTGGGTAGATCGGCCCGATGTCCGCATTCCAGCGTTCGCACCAGACACAGCCTTGTTCTTCGGCCATGACCAGCGTCATTTCCGCCAGCACAGGGCTGCCGAATGTAGCGAGGACCAGAGAATATATGAGATGGCGCATGTGACCCCGATTGACGAAACGTATTCACATTACATAATGTGATTAAATAACTTACTCAAGCCATGGGCTGTTCACAGATGTTTGATGTGACGATTTCAGGTGCATTCATCGCGGGGATACTGTCGTTCCTGTCGCCGTGCATTTTGCCGATAGTGCCGTTCTATCTGTCGTATCTTGCCGGTGTCGGTATGAACCAGATCAGCGAGGACGCCGTGATTTCACCTGCTGTGCGCCGGCGCGCGTTCTTCGCGTCGCTGTGCTTTGCCGCCGGTATTGTTACGATCTTTATGGCGCTTGGAGCCACAGCCAGCCTGTTTGGTCAGGTGGTGCGCGAATGGTTTGATGTGCTGCGCTGGGTGGCCGCTGCGATCATCATTGCGATGGGGCTACATTTTCTGGGGGTGATCCGCATCGGGATTTTGTATCGCCAGATGCGCGCAGATGCGGGCGACACCCGTAACCTGAGTTTTCTGGGCGCTTATGTGATCGGTCTTGCGTTCGCATTTGGGTGGACACCCTGCGTCGGGCCAGTGCTGGCCACTATCTTGTTTATGGCGGGCGGAGCGGGCACGGCGGGGCAGGGCGCGTTTTTGCTGCTGACGTATGGCGTGGGCATGACGTTGCCGTTTGTGCTGGCGGCGCTGTTTATCGGCCCGTTCATGCGCTGGATGAAGAAGTTTCGCAAAAACCTCGGCAAGATCGAAAAAATCATGGGCGTCTTGCTGATTATCTTTGGTGTGCTGATTGGCACGAATTCGGTCAACTACATCGCGCAGTGGATGTTGGAAGTCGCCCCTGACTTATGGATTTTGAGATGATGAAACGTATTTTGACGGCGATAACGATGATGGTTTTGACAGGCCCGTTGGCGGCCGCAATATTAGGGGACGACGGGTTGCACAAGACCGCATGGATGCGTGACACATTCAAGGACCTATCCGAGGATCTGGCCGAGGCCAACGCAGAGGGCAAGCGTTTGATGATCATCATCGAGCAGCGCGGCTGTATCTATTGCAAAAAGATGCATGAAGAGGTTTTTCCGATCCCCGTAATCGCGGATTACATCACAGAGAATTATTTTGTTGTGCAGCTCAACATGTTTGGCGATGTGGAGGTGACCGACTTTGACGGCACCGTATTGCCCGAGAAAGATATGGTCAGCCGTTGGAACATGATGTTCACCCCGACGATGATGTTTTTTCCCGAGGCCGTGCCCGCCGATTCGACTGCTGCGCAGGCGGCGGTGTCAATTGTGCCGGGTGCATTTGAGAAATTCACAACTTTCAACATGCTGCGCTGGGTGGTTGAAAAGGGTTACCTAACTGACGAGCCGTTTCAGAAATACCATGCCCGTATGATCCAAGCGGGCGGCTTTCCGGACTAATTTCCGCGCGGTTCATTTTGCTGCAATGCAGAAACATGCATAAATGCGAATTTGTATTTGCGTTCTTAGTCCGTCGTGGGTTAGCTTGGGTCGACAACTAAGCGAACATGCAGGGGAGGTGTCATGAAACGCACGCTAATTCTTGTCGCGGCGTTTATCGGATCGGGCGCTGCGGTAGCAGCACAATCCGTATTACCGCAAGACGTGGCATACGACGATTACGGAGGAATCCCGGTATCTTTGTCCGGCGTGACTGGTGATCCGGTTGCCGGTTCAGACGTGATGTCGCAGCGCAGCCAGGGCAACTGTGTTGCCTGTCATCAAGTGTCTGAGCTGACGGCGGCCTTTCAGGGCAATGTAGGTCCGAGCCTTGATGGCGCGGGCGACCGTTGGGACGAGGCACAATTGCGCGGCATCGTGGCAAACGCCAAGATTACGTTCCCAGACTCGATCATGCCCAGCTTTTACAAGGTGAGTGGCTATATCCGTCCGGGCAATGCTTACACTGGCAAGGCGGCTGGTGACGAGTTGACCTCGTTACTGAGCGCACAACAAATCGAAGATGTCGTCGCATTTCTTGCGACGCTCAAGGAATAACGTGGCCGAAAGGAGTGGCGACATAATGAGGTTAACACGCAGAAAAACGATGCTGATGGCATTTGGTGCGGCTGCGGCCGCGATATTGCCTGCACGCGCAATGGCAACGGTCGAAGAGACCATTGCTGCCTTTACCGGCGGTGCCGAGGTTGGTGACACTGGTCTGATATTGACCGCCCCTGAGATTGCCGAGAACGGTAACACTGTGCCGATCGAAGTTTCCGCCCCAGGTGCTGTGTCGATCATGGTGATTGCAACGGGTAATCCAACACCCGGTGCTGCCACGTTTAATTTTGGACCGCTGGCTGGATCGCAGGCCGCATCGACACGTATCCGCTTGGCAAAAACCCAAGATGTGATGGCGTTCGCCAAGATGGCTGATGGTAGCTTTGTTCAGGTCTCGCAAGAGGTGAAGGTGACAATCGGCGGCTGCGGCGGCTGATCAGGAGGATGTGAAAAATGGCAGAAAACGTAAAACCAAAGGTTCGGGTACCCAAAACGGCAACAGCCGGCGAGGCGTTCACGATTAAGACACTGATTTCGCACCCAATGGAATCCGGCCAACGCAAAGACGCTGACGGCAACGCGATTCCGCGCTCTATCATCAATCGCTTTACCTGTGATTTTGAAGGTGAAAACGTCATCGACATGAAGATGGAGCCTGCGATTTCGACAAACCCATACGTCGAGTTTGAAGCAATGGTCCCCGCAAGCGGCACGATGGTCTTCAATTGGTATGATGATGACGGATCAGTCTACACCACATCGAAAGACATCGAAGTCAGCTAATGGGCTGCAAAGGAAAGGGAGGGAATACAATGATAAGAACCGGTCTTTTGCGAACTGCGGGGCTGCTTGCGTTGGTCGCCGTGGCGACAACTATCACCGCGCAAGACAATAGCCAGCTAATTGTTAATGAAGAAATCGAGATGGTCACGGATGCACCTGCGCCTGCACATCTCACTGGTTTGAAGACAATTTATTCTGGCTGGCGTTTCCGTCAGGCCGAGATGCAAGCGCTTCAGATGGATGATTTCGAGAACCCAGGTTCGTTGTTGTTTGACGACGCTGCCGAGGCTTGGGCTGCTGTTGAAGGCACCGAGGGCAAGTCCTGTGCGGCCTGCCACGGCGATGTTGAAACGTCGATGCAGGGCGTGCGCGCGGTGTATCCAAAGTGGAACGAAGAAAAGGGCGAGGTCATGACATTGGCGCAGCAGGTCAATTCCTGCCGCACCGATAGAATGGGCGCCGAAGCGTGGAAATATGATGGTGCAGATATGACGGGTGCCGAGGCGTTGATTTCAATGCAATCGCGCGGGATGCCCGTGAATGTCGCCATCGACGGACCTGCCGCAGAGACCTGGGCGAAGGGTGAAGAGCTTTACTACACCCGCTTTGGTCAACTGGAACTTAGCTGTGCGAATTGTCACGAAGACAACTATGACAACTACATTCGTGCCGACCACCTGAGCCAAGGTCAGATCAACGGCTTCCCTGCGTTTCGAATTAAAACGGGCAAGCTGACCCAGACGCAAAACCGGTTCAAAGGTTGTATCCGCGACACACGTGCAGAAACATTCAGTACGGGCAGTCCGGAGTTTGTCGCGCTCGAACTTTATGTCGCCTCGCGCGGGAATGGACTGTCGGTCGAAGCACCGTCCGTCCGTCCATAAACCAAATCAAAGGCCCGCCTCGGATATCCGAGCGCGGGCTTTATCTTTCCAGTAATATTCACAAAGCTGCATGTGTTGCAGTCAAAGGACAGTTCTATGATCTCTCGTCGTCATTTCGTGCAGGCCAGTATGGCCACCACAGCGCTTTATGGTGCCTCAGGGTTTGGCAACATGGGCCGTTTGGCAGCCCAGCAGAAGTTGACCCAGAATGACCTGCTGGACTTTGAAACCTCGGGCAATGTGACACTGATCCATATCACCGATATTCACGCACAATTGCAGCCAGTCTATTTCCGCGAGCCCGAGGTAAATATCGGTGTGGGCGCTGTGATTGGCAAACCGCCACATGTCACAGGCGCCGATTTCCGCAAGATGTACGGTATCGCAGACGGCACTGCCGCTGACTATGCCCTGACCTATGACGATTTTACCGCACTTGCAGGCACTTACGGCCGCATGGGTGGGATGGACCGGATTTCGACTGTGGTAAAGTCGATCCGCGCTGATCGCCCAGACGCATTGCTGCTGGACGGTGGCGACACATGGCAGGGCAGCTTGACCGCATTGCGCACCAACGGTCAGGACATGGTCAATGTGTTCAATGCGCTTGGTACTGACGCGATGACCTCGCATTGGGAGTTCACCCTTGGCATTGATCGCGTCATGGAGATTGTCGAGAACGAGCTGAATTTTCCGTTTCTTGGGGCCAATATCTTTGACACCGAATGGGACGAGCGGGTGTTTGAGCCTTACAAGATGTTTGAGCGCGGTGGCGTGCAGATCGCCGTGATCGGGCAGGCATTTCCCTATATGCCGATTGCCAATCCAAAGTGGATGTTCCCTGATCTGTCGTTTGGCGTGCGCCAAGACAATATCGCCGAGCTGGTCCAAGAGGTCCGCGCGGCAGGCGCCACATTGGTTGTGTTGCTGTCACACAATGGCTTTGATGTGGACCGCAAATTGGCCGCCAATGTGGACGGCATTGATGTCATTCTGACAGGCCACACCCATGACGCGCTGCCTGAACCTGTACTGGTCAATAAAACCTATCTGATCGCCAGCGGTAGCCATGGTAAGTTTGTAACCCGCCTTGATCTGGATGTGCGCGATGGCGAGATGAAGGGCATCAAGCACCGCTTGATCCCGGTTTTCACGGACGTGATTGCGCCCGATCCCGAGATGACCACCTTGGTTGAGGCTGAGCGTGCGCCCTATAAGGCCGAGTTGGAAGAGGTAATCGGCAAGACCGATTCACTGCTGTATCGTCGCGGCAATTTTAATGGCACTTGGGACGACCTGATCTGTAATGCGCTGATTTCCGAACGCGAGGCCGACATCGCGCTGTCCCCCGGGTTTCGTTGGGGCGCGTCGCTGTTGCCCGGCGACGACATCACCCGCGAGGATATCTTTAACGCCACCGCGATGTCCTACCCGCAGGCCTATCGATCCGAGATGACTGGCGACACGCTGCACATCATCATGGAAGACGTGGCCGATAACCTGTTCAACCCAGACCCCTATTACCAGCAGGGCGGCGACATGGTCCGCGTTGGTGGCATGGGCTACCGGATCGATATCAACAAGCCGCAGGGCGAGCGCATTACAGAAATGACGCTGCTGAAGACAGGCGAGTTGATTGACCCTGCACAAACCTATGTCGTGGCAGGCTGGGCCAGTGTGAACGAAGGCACACAAGGCCCCGCGATTTGGGATGTTGTCGAAGACTTTATCAAACGCGAAGGCACCGTGACCGTTGATCCCAATACATCCGTAAAGGTTGTGGGCACTTGAGAAAACTGACGTATCAAACGAAGAGAGACACCTGATGAGAGACCAATTCAAAGGTATGAAGCCATCGCGCCGCGCGTTTCTGCGCGGCGCCGCAGCGACGGGCGTCGCTGTTGTGGGCAGCAAGGCCGCCGCTGAAGGTGAGGCGGCTATTCTTGAAACGAAGAACTGGAATCAAGCGCTTGGCGCAGGCGTCGATGAGGCCCCCTATGGCGCACCATCACCTTATGAGGCAGGCGTTGTGCGCAAGAACGTGCCTTGGTTGACCGCTGATCCGGTCTCGTCGATCAACTTTACGCCGCTGCATGACATGGACGGGATCATCACGCCAAATGGACTGTGCTTTGAGCGTCACCACAGCGGCGTGGCCGAGGTGGACCCCGCAGAACACCGCATCATGATCAACGGTATGGTCGAGCGTGAATTGGTGTTTACGATGGCAGACCTGATGCGATTTCCGCGCGAAAATCACATCTATTTTCTGGAATGCGCCGCAAATTCCGGCATGGAGTGGCGTGGTGCGCAGTTGAATGGCGCGCAGTTCACCCACGGCATGATCCACAATGTGATGTATACTGGGGTGCCGCTGCGCCTGCTGTTGGCAGAAGCTGGCATCAAGACCGAGGGCAAATGGCTGCTCGCAGAGGGCGCTGACGCTGCTGGTATGACCCGCTCGATCCCGATGGAAAAGGCGCTGGATGATTGTCTGGTTGCGTTCAAGATGAACGGTGAGGCCCTGCGTGCCGAGCAGGGGTATCCTGTCCGCTTGGTTGTGCCCGGTTGGGAAGGCAACATGTGGATCAAATGGTTGCGCCGCTTAGAGGTTGGCGATCAGCCTTGGCAGCACCGCGAAGAAACATCGAAATACACCGACTTGTTGGGGGACGGTCGCGCCCGCCGCTTTACGTGGGAGATGGACGCTAAATCAGTCATCACCAGCCCAAGCCCGCAAGCGCCGATCACACATGGCAAAGGGCCATTGGTTATCACAGGCGTTGCGTGGTCAGGCCGTGGCACCATCCCGCGCGTTGATGTTACGATCAATGGCGGTGTTACTTGGGTCGAAGCCCGCATGTCTGGCCCGAGTTTGGACAAGTCCATGCACCGTTTTTACCATGAGATTGATTGGGACGGCACGCCGCTGCTGCTGCAAAGCCGCGCCCATGATAGCACGGGCTATGTACAACCAACCAAAGATCAGTTGCGCTCTGTGCGTGGTCTGAACTCAATTTACCACAATAACGGCATCCAAACCTGGGCTGTGAATTCTGACGGGGTGGCTGAAAATGTCGAAATTTCTTAACGTAATCACAGGGGCTGCCCTGCTAACCGCCACATCCGCCAGCGCAGAATTGGGTCTTGGCCGCGAAGCCACGACTGACGAAGTCGCTGCGTGGAACACTGATGTGCGCCCCGACGGTCTGGGCCTGCCTGCGGGTCGCGGTGATGTTTTTACGGGCGAAGAACTATGGTTGGAAAGCTGTTCGGTTTGCCACGGTGACTTCGCCGAAGGATCGGGCCGTTGGCCTGTGCTTGCTGGCGGTGCCGGTTCATTGACCAACGACCGTCCGGTCAAGACGGTCGGGTCTTATTGGCCGTATTTGTCCACGGTTTATGACTATATCAACCGTGCAATGCCGTTTGGGAATTCCCGATCATTGTCGTCCGACGACGTGTATGCACTGACGGCGTATCTGCTGTATGCCAACGACATGGTGGATGATGATTTTGAGTTGTCCAACGAGAACTTTGCCGATGTGGAAATGCCCAACGCACCGAATTTCTACATGGATGACCGCGTGGAAACAGAGTTCCCGCTATTCGCCGTCGAGGTCTGCATGGAGGGCTGTAAAGACAGCGTTGAAATCACCAAACGTGCGGCTGTGGTTGATGTGACCCCTGACAGCACTGGCGCCGATCTTGAAGGTGGTGGCGAAACGCCTGCCGTCGAAACGCTACCAGTTGTTGCTGACCCAGCCCCATTGGATATGGCATTGGTCGCACAGGGTGAAAAGGATTTTCGCCAGTGCAAAGCGTGCCACCAAGTCGGTGAGGACGCCAAAAACCGCACTGGTCCAGTGTTGAACGGTGTGGTTGGTCGCGCGGCAGGCTTGGCCGACGATTTTCGCTATTCAGGTGATATGGCGGATGCAGGTGCGGCTGGTCTGGTTTGGACTGAAGCCGAACTGACCGCGTTCCTGATCAATCCAAAGGACTATATGTCGGGCACCAGAATGACGTTTCGTGGTGTGCGTGATGAGGCCGATATCGTGGGCATCATTGCGTATCTCAAAAGTTTTGCCGAGTAAGATAACTTAAAACTGGCGCGCGGCGGCCTTTGCTGTCGCGCCCAACCAATAAAAAGGGGATCGTCGTGAAACACTATTTTCTCGCAGCCGCTGTCGCTGTATTTGGTCAAATTGCTGCCGCAGAGAGCGAAACCTTCTACGTTTTTGACGGGAGCTTTGACGACGCCACTTTTAGTGTTGAAAGTGCCATCATCGGGCGCGGTTTGGTGATCGACTACGTCAGCCATCCAGGTGAAATGCTGAACCGCACGCAGGGCGACATCGCAGGAGCGCTGCCGCTTTTCGAGGATGCAGACATCTTTATTTTCTGCTCGGCGGTGCTGTCGCGCAAGATGATGGAGGCCGATCCCATAAATATCGCACAATGCCCTTATGGCATCTATGTCGCCAACCGCGCGGGCGAGGTTACGATTGGATATCGTCATTATCCTGACGGTGCGATGCAAGAGGTTCAGGCGCTGCTGGACGACATCACCCGCGAGGCGATTGGCGAATAATGGACTATGAAAAGTTTTTTGCCGCACAGTTGTCTCGGTTGCGCGACGATGGCAATTACCGTGTTTTTGCGGATCTTGAGCGTCACAACGGCGACTTTCCACATGCTAAAAACCGCCTTGGCGACGTGGCGCGCGAGGTCACGATCTGGTGCTCGAATGATTATCTCGGCATGGGGCAGCATCCCGCCGTTCTGGCCGCGATGCATGAAGCGTTGGACGTAAGCGGCGCGGGGGCAGGGGGCACCCGTAATATCTCTGGCACAACCCATAACCACGTTTTGCTAGAGCGCGAGTTGGCGGATTTGCATAGCAAACAAGATGCGCTGCTGTTTACCTCTGGCTATGTCTCGAATTGGGCCGCCCTTAGTACTCTTGCATCGCGCACCCCTGATTGTCTGGTGCTGTCGGACGCGATGAACCACGCCTCTATGATTGAAGGCATCCGTCATTCGCGGGCGCAATGTCAGGTTTGGCGACACAATGATCTGATCCATCTCAAAGAGCTATTGGCGGCGCAACCGCTGGATCGCCCTAAGTTGATCGCCTTTGAAAGCGTCTATTCGATGGACGGCGACATAGCTCCGATTGCCGAAATTTGCGCGCTGGCGGAAGAGTACAACGCGATGACCTATCTTGATGAGGTCCACGCTGTGGGCCTATATGGCCCGCGCGGCGGCGGCATTGCCGAACGTGAAGGGCTGATGGACCACATCACTTTGATCGAAGGTACGCTGGGCAAAGCCTACGGCGTGATGGGCGGTTATATCGCGGGCAGTGCGGCGATGTGTGATTTCATCCGCAGCTTTGCGAGTGGGTTTATCTTTACGACCGCATTGCCGCCTGCGGTGGCGGCGGGCGCAACTGCCGCGATCCGGCATTTGAAGGTCAGCACTGCCGAGCGCGCAGCGCAGCAATCGCGCGTCGCTGAAGTTCGCGAAAAGTTGACACAGGCGGGAATTCCACATGTCGAAAACCCAAGCCATATCATTCCTGTGATGGTCGGCGATCCGGTGAAATGCAAGTTCATCTCGGATACTCTGATGGATGAATTTGGCATCTATATTCAGCCGATCAATTACCCGACCGTGCCACGTGGCACAGAGCGCCTACGCATAACCCCGTCGCCTGTGCATAGCGCGGATGACGTGGATCGACTGATCGACGCTTTGGGCAATTTGTGGACCCGTTGCCAATTGTCCCGTGTGCAGATGGCGGCCCAATAGACAGTTGATCCACACCAAAGCTTTGCGCCCCTTGGCGAATTTAGTACGCCATAATTTGGAACAATTTATGGCGAGGATGCGGTCTTAATGGTGGCGGGCGCTGGATCGGTGCTGTGATTTTTTTGTGCTGATGGCGTGGGCTGCCGCGGGTAGGCGCGATGACGACACACGGGCTGATCAATAGCAACCAGCCTTTGCTGCTTAGTCAATTTTCAATTTTAAATGACATTCGCATGTTTATATGTATCATGATCCTATCCTAGGGAGGGAACTATGAAATATATAAAAGCACTAACCGCTGCCACGGCCGTAACGGTCAGTTTTGCCAACGTCGCGCTAGCCGAAGGCGAGGCACATTTTGTGGCAATTCACGTTGACGAGAATGATCCGCAAGTCATGAATATGGCGCTCAATAACGCAGCCAACGTGAATGCATATTACCTCGCGCAGGGCGATACCGTCACGATCGAGATTGTGACCTACGGCCCGGGATTGAATATGGTTCTGGAAGGGAAAAGCCCCGTTGCCGACCGCATTTCAGCCATGTCTCTTGAAATTCCCAACATCTCTTTTGCTGCCTGCGAAAATACACTGCGCAGTATGAATGCCAAAACTGGCATCGAGAATGTCGTGTTGGCAGAGGCGTCCGTGGTCCCGTCTGGCGTCGTGCGGCTGATTACCTTGCAAGAAGAAGGGTACAGCTACATTCGCCCGTAGGCGTCATTCAAATTCCATTTCCTCAAAAACCCGCCCTGCGTTTTTAGTCGCCAGCTCGTCATAAGTGTCGAGGGTAAGGTAGGGGGATTGGTCGATATAATATGCTTCGGCCAATCCGCCGCCAGCGTCCAATAGCGCCCCGATTTCAGCGCGCAGGTATTCTAGATACCCTTTGGTGTAGCGCCGCACCTGATCCATGTTTGTTGGGTGCCCGTGCCCCGGAATGACGTAGGTCGCGTTGAGCGGTTCAAAGGCGGTGTCCCATGTGTTGAGCCACGCAAGCGTGTTGGTCTCTGGAAAGATTGGCAGCATCCGCTCGTGGAACGCGATATCGCCTGAGATAACGAGGCTTTGATTGGGCAGCCAAACGATGATGTCACCGACGGTGTGTGAGGGCCCAATATAGCGCGCTTCAATCCGGAAATCGCCAAGTGTTATGATATATGCGTCTTCGAAGGTCTCGGTTGGTCCTTGCAGGAAGGTGCCCGCGGCCTTTTCGCGGTTTATCCGTTTCATCGATTCTAGAATGCTATAACCGCGCTCTTCAAATTCTTCGGCGGCCTCGACATGTGCCACGATCGGCACACCTTGTTCGACCCAATAGGAATTGCCCAGCATCGCGTGCCCTTGGCCGTTCTCATTGAGAACCAAGACCACAGGCTCGTCGGTCACAGCCTTGATTTCATCGTGCAGCGCCTTGGCCAGAATATAGGCCCCGCCGCCGTTGATGACCACGACCCCTTCGCCGGTGATGATAAAGTTCAGGTTGTTGTTATGCCCAGAATTTTCATAGGTTGGCGGCGCGGTCGCCCCTGTGGCCGAGAACACGTTGGGGATAAATTCGACAGGCTTTGCATAAAGCGCGGACTGTGGATATTGGTCAGCGATTTCTTCGCTGGCGAAGGCAGTTGTGCCGGTCAGCAAAAGCCCGATTGTAAAGTTACGCCGCGACAAAAACATAGTTGTCTCCTTGTCTTTCGGCGCGCCCAATGCCGGGGTAGGGCAGATGAAAGCCGATCAGGTACATCTGTTCACTGACCAATTGGTCCAGCAACGTGCGCCGCGTTTTGGCCCCCAGATCTCCGTCTTGGTCAGAGCCCGAGATCCAATCGGGCCGTGCAAAGGCTATATGGTGATTGATGATACAATCGCCCAAAACCATGACGCTTTCGGATCCCGCACCAACTTGGAATGACATGTGCCCGGGCGTGTGCCCAAAGGTCGCGCGCGCGGCGATGTTCGGGAGAATCTCTGCGCCGTCATCGAAAAATGTGATGTTGTCTTCTAGCGTCTCTAGCCGTCGTTTGGCGCCAACCGCAAAGGTGGTCCGCCCTGCCGCGATGGAATCGACCGTCTTGGGGTTGATCCAATAATCCCACTCGGCCTTGCCAATTAGATAGGTCGCATTAGGAAACACCGGATCGTCGAAATCGTCCAGCAGCCCCCAAAGGTGATCGGGGTGCGCATGGGTGAACACGACATGCGTGATGTCATCGGCACTGACCCCAAGCGCGTCAAAAGCATCGGCAAGTTTGCCCGCGCTAGACATAAAGTCGGGGCCTGCGCCCACGTCGATCAGGATAGTGCGTGTCCCGTCACGGATAAGGGTCACGTTGCAATCGGGGGTCAGGTTGGCATCGGGTGTGATACCGAATTGCTGTAAAATCGGTGCAATATCAGCGGTGGATATGTCGCCGAATGCCACTGCGGGCGGCAACACCAGATTGCCATCGCTGAGCGTGTCAATCTGCATCGTCCCAAGGGTCAGTGTTGCGTTCGCCCAAACCGATTGCGGCAGCCACGTCGCGGCACTGCCCACTAATGCGTTTCGGATAAATGTCCTGCGGGTGATCATGAGGTTTCCTTCATATTCTGTGGTTTGAATGTGATGGAATTCCATCGGTTAAGCAAGCATTGTTAGCTGACCGATCTGACTGCTTAAAACTGGGTCAAAAAGGACTATATCGATCATGTCATCAAGGAAATGCGCATATTGAAGGCGCTTCAAAGCGACGCGTTCAACAACTTATTGAGATGGCATTTCTTGCTCCGGACATTGTCCGCGATGTCTGGGAAGGCGGCCAGCCAGTTGGCCTCACATCGCATTGGTTGAAAACCCACGCGTTCTCGCCAGTGTGGACTGCGCAGCGGGATATGTTCAAGGCACTTTAAGTCACGGGAATCAGACCCTAAGCTATTGCGAACATTCAAGTAACCTTACCAACAGAAAACGCCAAACTGCTACCGTCGAAAAGGCGTTCCCAGACTTTTGGCAGATTCTGCCGGAATGTGCACGGAGTCACCTTCTGGGGTATTCTGACACCTCGAAATGCCCCAGAAGACACGGCACTAATGCGTAAATTATTCGTTACTATCAGTATGTTAGGTGGGCTGGCTGGGGTGGTAGGATTCGAACCTACGGTACATGCTACCAAAAAGCATTGCCTTACCGCTTGGCTACACCCCATCAGCGAGGCGTTGGATACGATGAAGGCGGCTGCGGTTCAAGCCCCGAAATAGGAAAAACGTCCATTCATTTTACGATTTCTCAAATTGGCCAGCCTCAACGGGGGGTTTCCCCGCTTAGACGCGCAGAGGGTCCTCTTTTGCAAGCGCATCAAAGGCCATCAAGCTTTTCACCAAGTTAGCCATTTGATCGAGCGGAATCATATTGGGCCCATCAGACGGAGCGCTGTCGGGGGCCTCGTGCGTTTCGATGAATACCGACGCAATACCCAGTGATACAGCCGCACGCGCCATCACAGGGGCGAATTCGCGTTGCCCGCCAGACGACCCGCCCTGACCACCGGGTTGCTGCACAGAATGCGTTGCATCCATCACCACAGGATAACCGGTTTTGGCCATCGTGGGCAGGCTACGCATGTCGGCGACAAGGGTGTTATACCCAAATGATGTGCCACGTTCGGTCAGCATAATCCGCTTATTACCTGTGCTTTCAATCTTGGAAACGACATTGGGCATATCCCAAGGGGCTAAAAACTGACCCTTTTTGACGTTGATCACCGCACCGGTCTGACCTGCAGCTATCAGCAAATCGGTTTGACGGCACAAAAACGCAGGAATCTGCATAATGTCGCAAACAGCCGCCACATCGGCGCATTGGTCGGCGTTGTGAATGTCGGTCAGCACGGGGCAGCCAATGGCATCTTTGACCGCCTGCATAACCTTGAGCCCGGCATCAATACCTAGGCCGCGTTGACCCGAAAGTGATGTGCGGTTGGCCTTGTCAAAGCTACCTTTAAACACAAACTGCGCACCGGCCACCTTGCAATTCTCGGCCATTTGACCCGCGATCATCTGGGCGTGATCCAAACTTTCTAACTGACAAGGACCCGCGATAACCAGCAAGGGGCGGTCATTGCTGACCGTCAAACCGCCAATATTTACGTCAATCATTATGCTGTTACCTGTTCGCGTAAAATGGAAGATGTCAGCGAGATCATCAAATAGATGCCTGCAAAGATGAAAAATGCAAGAACGGTATTTTCAAATACACGCGGATAGGTCGCCTCGTCGGGGGCCACGGGTTCAACGCCTAGTGACAGATAGCGGACTTGCCTGTTTGCCTCGACCTGGGTGACCTCCATTTGCGCCAGCGCCTGCTGCACCATGATGGTCTGAAAATTGTAGTTTTCTTCCGCCAGTCGCAGCTTAGTATTATTTGACGCAATCGAGCCGCCATTGGCATTTGTTGTTGTCATTTGGGCGCGCAGGCTCTCAATAAGAATGTCGAGGCTGTTGATCTGGGCACGCAAACCGTCAACCTGTGCTTGATTTGGGCGCGCTACGCTTTGCTTTCCGGACAGGCTTAACTGTAATTGCTGGCGCTGGCTTTCCAGCGCAGAGACCTGAGAAATGATCGCGCCAGATTCTTGGATCGGGTCCAACGTCGACGTGTCTTGCTGGATTTGCAGCCATTCCGCCAAAGCCTCCGAGCGGCGCAATTCTGCGCTGTCATACGATGCGCGCGCACCCGCCATCTGATCTTCGCGCAAACGGCGTGTTAATTGATCAACCTGTTCTTCAGCATAATCAATCAGTGCCTCTGAAAACTGTTGACTGGCTTGCGGGGTCGCAGCGATGACCTCCATGCGCAAAATGCCTTCGGTGGGATCATAGCTAATTTTGACGCGCTTTTTATAAATCCCGAATACATCTTCGTTGCTTGCATCTGGCTCAAGGCGTTGAATACTATCTATATTCTCGTCACTGAAATGCGCCTGAAATCCGAGATCTTCGTTCAGCCTAGCCAATGCCGCGCGTGATGAAAGAAACGATTGCACGGCAATGCTGTCTTGCTGCGTCGCCATTGAGGTGCCCGCAAACAAACCGCCAAGCCCGCCAGCGGCACTTGCAGGCTCTGCCTGCTGGATGACAAATTCGGAATTGGTTGCAAACATCGGCGTGGCCATCGCCATAAAATAATAGCCCACTAAAACCGTTGGTAAGAACACGAAAAAACTTAACCGGGTCAGTAGCAAGGCCAGCTTGCGACGTCTGCGTTTCGCGATGTCGCGTTGGATATTCATAATCGCAACATTGCGGTCCTGGCTGGGGTCCACACGCGCGGTTGAGGGCAGGGTTGTACCTTTATCAGGGACGGTTTGAGGTAACTGAATGCGCCCCAATGCTTGGGTCGCCGCACCGGCACCTGCTTGTCCAGGAGGGCCCCCAACGCCCGGCACACCGCTTTCGGGGGCCACCAGTTCAAGGATGGTGTTGCGTTGGAAGGGGTCAATACCTGCCTCGCGCAATTGAGCAACCGCATCAAAATCCGACGTCACCGCAAGGCCCTGCTTTTGCGCAACCCTGCGTGCCATGCGCAACTGGCGCCCGGTTAGCCCTTCACGTCGGATCGCATCAACAGCGTTCTCTGCGGGGCTGGACACTAGGCCCTGCGTCGACTTTTCCGCCACATCGGGTACGGCAGGTTGTGGTGCGGCTTTCTGCACATCGGGACCTTGACCCATCGGGCTGTCGCGACGGATACGGAATTTCTTAGCCTTGGGTTTCGTAGTCATACAACTGTTTCGCTTCTTCCAAGGTTTCAAACATGTGGATGCGGCCATCCTTTAGCACGGCCGCCGATTTTGCGAACCGTTCAAGTGTCGCAGCTTGGTGCGACACAATAATCACTGTAGTATTCTCTAAACGTTCACGCAGGATTTCGCCTGCCTTTTTATTAAACTCGGCGTCTGTGGTCGAGGGCATACCCTCGTCGATCAGATAGATGTCAAAATCCAGCGCCAGCAGCAAAGAAAACGTAAACCGCGCGCGCATCCCTTGGGAGTAGGTTCCGATTGGCATGTCAAAATACTCTTTGATCCCACATAGCCAACGACAAAACGCCTCGACATAATCGGGATCAAGCCCATAAAGACGGGCGATATACCGTGAATTTTCCTTGGCCGTATGCCGGTTCACGACCCCGCCCATAAACCCTAGCGGAAACGAAATCCTGCATCCGCGATGGATCGACCCCTCGTCGGGTTTTTCAAGCCCTGCCATCATATTGATCAGCGTGGTTTTGCCGGTGCCGTTGGGCGCTAGAATGCCCAGAGAGTTACCCAATTCAACACGAAAAGACGCGCGATCAAGGATGACCTTGCGCTGCGTTCCTGTCCAAAAGGACTTGCTGACATTCGTAAACTCTAACATGCCTTATCCGCTCTTGCCCCTGTGTGGGCTCCGCCATTCATGACGGCAACAGGTTAACACCCACTGCGCGAGCATTCCTTTTTTATGACTATGGCGGAAGAATGTGGCGAAAAACAGTCGTAAACGCGTTGCGGGCGGAATTTCCCCGCCCGCAACGCGTTATTTAGTTCTGTTTTTGCACTCGTGTCAGCTTGCCTGCGATAATCGCGACGACGGCGGCAAAGAAACTCAACAGCGCACCCATTTTGGCTGCATCTTTTACGTTCACATCACCCAACATATCGGTGCTCTCAAATGCAACTGACGCGATAAACAGCGACACCGTGAACCCGATTGCCGCGACGCAGCCGATCACAAACAGGTCGATGATCCGCATTCCCAAAGGCAAGCCCAGCCCAAGCGGACGCGCAGCAAGCCAGCCGAACAGCAAAATACCCAACGGCTTGCCAATCAAAAGGCCAGCCAAAACCAACCACGTGGGCGAGCCGATGGATGAAAATTCGACCCCAGCATTTAGCAGTCCGAAGAAGAACAAAATAATCTCGACAGGATGTTTGAGCAGGTGTTCGATCCGGTTCAAAAGATCTGTCAAATGCTCTTCTGCGGCGCTAAAAATACCGAACGCGCGGTCAGCGTGCGGGATCGTAATAACAATCGGCAACAGACCCAAGGCTGGGTTGATCCCTGATTCTTCAAAGCCGTACCAGCTAAGTGCACCAGCAATCAGATATGGCCAAAACGACAGTTTTTCGCGCACCCACGTGGAATAGGGCCGTGCTGGGTTGTTGCGGTCCAAACGGCGGGGCAGGCGGTTTGCCAACCAGAACACCGCATAGGCTGACCCTGCAGATAGCAACAACCACTCGGGGGCCAATTCGCCAGCAGGATAAAAGATGGCCAGAATGATCAGGCCTGCCGCATCATCGGCAATTGCCAAAAGCAACAAAAAGCGCACTGCAGGGTGGCCCGCACCAAACACCATGCGGCCAACAAGATAGCTAAACGCGATGTCGGTCGCTGTTGGAATGGCCCAACCTTTGGCAACCGCATCATAAGTATCGGACCCAAGGAAATACGCGAGCCCTAGGTAGACAGCAATCGGACCTGCCATGCCGCCAAACGTCGCCACCAACGGCGTCGCAGCTTTTTTGCCCCGCAGCGAGCCATTCTTCAAAATGACCGCTTCCCAAACCTCTTTGGCGGCAATCGCAAAGAAGAACGCCATCAACAGTTCGTTCACAAAATAGTGCAGCGTCAAGGTGCGGTAGGCGACCAATCCCGCGTCATTGTAATGGGGTTTGCCGATGAAGAAATCTTCGATCAGCACATAGTCCACGAAATAATTGTAACCCTCCGGGTTCGTATTTGCCCAGACGAGGGCAATAAGTGCGCCGATAATCAGCAGCAATGAATAGTTGGTTACGAAATTCCAGACGCGATACATTATTTGTCCCCACTTTAGTTTGCACAAGGAGTAGACCAAAGCCTTTTAGGCTTCAAGTTGGAGCGCGAATGTTTAGCGTAACGATATGAAACTCCGAACCGATATTCAGGCCTGCCAGATTTGCACAGACCGGTTTGCGCAGACCGCAACCGCGCACCAACCACGCCCTGTGGCATGGTTTGACGCGTCGCCGCGCATCCTTATCGCAGGTCAGGCCCCCGGCGCGCGGGTCCATAATAGCGGCAAGCCATTTACCGACCCGTCAGGCGACCGGCTGCGCGCGTGGATGGGGATTGATGATGCCACTTTCTATGACCGGTCCAAGGTTGCAATTGTCCCAATGGCGTTTTGCTTTCCGGGATATAACGCGGCGGGCCACGACCTTTCGCCTCCAAAAATCTGTGCTGATACATGGCGCCGCCGCGTTTTGGATCATCTGGGCGCCGTGCCGCTTACTTTGGTCGTCGGGGCCTATGCGCAAAAATGGCATCTTGGAGGCGTGGTGCCCGTCAACACCCGTGTGGCAGACTGGCGCAACCACGCACCTCGCGTCTTCCCCTTGCCACATCCGTCTTGGCGCAATACCGCTTGGATCAACAAAAACCCTTGGTTTGCAACCGCGCTCTTGCCGGCGTTGCAAGCCGCCGTGAAAGACGCACTTGATGACTGACCTTGATATCGCCCACGCCGCAATGGATGCAGCACCCGATGATGATGCCAAGCGGCTGCAGTTTTACGAACGGCTCGCCGACACCGAACTGTTCATGCTGTTGGCGGCAGAAGCTGCAGACGACAAAGTCACACCCGAGCTGTTCGAGATCGAAGACCAGCAGTATATCCTGATTTTCGACCGCGAAGAACGACTGGCAACCTTTGTGGGGCGTGAAGCACCCTACGCAGGTCTGTCGGGTCGCGTGCTTAGCGGTATGATTGCGCGGCAGGGTATCGGGTTTGCTCTGAACCTTGATGTCGCCCCTTCCGCAATGCTAATCCCCGCCCAAGCCGTGGATTGGCTTCATGCCACGCTTGAGAATGCCCCCCAAGAGGCCGAGGCGCGCCTGACAGAGGTATCGACCCCTAAAGGGCTGCCAGAGGCGGTGATCACAGGCCTCGACCGCAAACTCGCGATCGCGGCAGGGTTGGCGAACATGGCTTATCTTGCGGCGGCCATCTATGATGACAAGTCCCGTGGTCATGTGCTTGTGTTCATCGACGCAGTGCCTGGATCAGAGGCGGCGTTGGCCCGCGCGGCGGGTGAAGCGCTGACATTTTCGGGAATTGAAGCCGGCACAATGGACGTGATGTTCGCGCGTGGTAGCGATCCACTGGCGGGGCATTTGGCAAAAGTCGGACTTCGGTTTGATTTGCCCGCCCTGCATGACCCGCAAGCCCCCGGCGCGCCCGGTATGGACCCAGCCCGCCCGCCAATACTGAAGTAGCCTCCGGCGGGAGTATTTTAGCAAAAAGCGAGGCGGGTTAGTATCCTGCGTTGCGATCAACCAGATGCAGGAATGGCAAGCCGTTTTCACCACGCGCGATATTTTCCGCAATAATCCGCGACGCTGTTTCAGGGCGCGTGGTTGATGCAATATGCGGGGTAACGGTGACCTGCGGGTGCGCCCAAAACGCGTGATTCTTCGGGAGCGGTTCAATGCGGAAAACATCCAAAGTGGCGTGGGCAATTTGACCGCTGTCGAGTGCCGCAAGCAATGCTCCGTCGTCAATCAGCGGTCCACGACCAGGGTTCACGACAAACGCACCTCTGGCCAATAACGCCAAACGTTCGGCATTCAGCACGTTTTGTGTCGCGGGCGTGTCAGGCAATAACAGCACGACAATCTGTGCCGCCTCAAGTGCCTGATTTAACCCCTGATCGCCGTGTAAACACCGAACCCCTTCAACAGTTTTAGGTGTGCGCGACCAGCCGGTGACGGGGAACCCCAATGCGACCAACGCAAGCGCACACGCAGCACCCAACGCGCCAAGCCCCAATATCGTTACAGGGCGATCAGCGGCCAATGGGGGGAAATCGGTGCACCACTGACCATTTTGACCCAATATATGGGCATCCATTCCAAGGTGGTGCCGCAGCGCATGGCCCGTGACCCATTCGACCATGCCCCGCGTCAGCCCGTCATCGACCATACGGGCCAATGGTTGGGTCAGCGTCCGATTATCCGCGATGCTCTCGACGCCCGCCCACAGGTTCAAGACCGCCTTGGCGTTTACATAAGGGGTGAAGTCGCTGACCAGACCATTGGGGGCCAGCACGATATACTCGACATCCTCGCAAGGGTGATCGCACGACAGGTCAACGCCTAGGCCCGCGTCAGAAAACGCTTTGTTCAACGGGGCTTGATATTCCGCCCAAGCTTCGGGTTTGGCGGCAAAGAGCACTTTCAACATCAGCGGGGCCTATGCACATGGGCGCTTTGGATCAAGCCAAAGGCGAGGAGAAGAACAAGCATCGCGGTTCCGCCATAGCTGACCAGCGGCAAAGGCACTCCGACTACAGGGGCCAGCCCTGTTACCATTGCCATATTGACCGCAAAGAACAAAAAGAATGTCATCGTGATACCCAAGGTTAATAGCGAGGCATAGCGATCTTTGTTCGATATCGCCGAGGCAATGCAAAACACGACAATCAGTACATACAGCAGCAACAGTGTCGAGGCCCCGATAAAGCCGAATTCCTCGGCCAATGTTGTGAAAATAAAGTCGGTTTGCTTTTCAGGTAGAAAGTTTAGGCGAGATTGCGTGCCTTGCATAAAACCACGCCCCGTCCAGCCGCCAGAACCAAAGGCAATTTTGGCCTGTGTGATGTTGTAACTCGCCCCAAGCGGGTCGCTTGTCGGGTCCAGAAATGTATCAAGTCGGCGATATTGATAGTCTTGTAGCAACTGCCAAGGTGTGCCGCGACTTTGAAATACCGCAAAAACCGTGCCAAAGCCCGCGGCAATGACCGTCACAAAATACGCCCAGTGCACGCCCGCCAAAAACATAATTGTGCCCCCGCCTAACAACAATAAAAGCGCCGTGCCCAGATCTGGTTGGCGTAGAACCAAAGCAGACGGTAACAGGATCAACAAAACCGGCACGATAACCCAAACGGGATGAGATGTTTTGCCGGAGGGGAGCCAGTCGTAATAGGCAGCAAGGGCCATTACCAGCGTGATTTTTGTCAGCTCTGAGGGCTGCAAGCGTATGAAGCCCAAATCAATCCAGCGCTGGGCGCCCATGCCCACCGAGCCAAATAAATCAACGCCAATCAACAACATAATCGACAGGCCAAACGCGAGCGCCGAGATATTGCGCCAAAACCAGATCGGGACCATCGCGACACCGATCATCATAACCATGCCAACGCCAAAACGCTTGGCTTGCGGGGCCATCCACGGATCTGCCGATCCGCCCGCGACCGAATATAGCATGATAAAACCTGCCCCAGACACCGCGCTTAGCAACAATATCACCGGCCAGTTCAGGTGCAGTAACTTGCGAAATCCGGTCGGGACATATTTGGTGTTATGTTCAAGGTAACTCATATCAATGCTTGGTCCTGTGCGATTTTGGACACCACGGCAGGGTTGCAACTACACCCCCCGCTTACAACCGCGTCGAAATCTGTGGCGCTGCGTTTCATAGTCGGCGACCTCGGCTGTCGACTTGGCCTAATGACGGGCGACTGACGCCAAACACGAAATGCGCGATCGCCACGACCAATGGATAGAACATGATCGTCATAATCATCTGGATCAAGGTCAATCCAAGCGGCGCTTGCGTGGTCATCACGACCGTCAGAACGGCGCGGTTCAAAAGCGTGATCGCGATAATGCCAACTGACACCGTGCCCCACTCTAGTGCCAAGGGCATGTTGCGGATGCCTTTGGCGCGGGCGCGCAGGATTTCTGACAAGATGACAACCAATGCCGACCATAACCCCGGTGGGCGCTGAAACAGCAGGTCCGCAAGAAAGAACAGCCCTGCCACTACGATCATCGGGGCATAGTCGGGCCTGCGGGCCACCCAAACCAAGGCCACGATCAACGCCCAATCGGGTGCGGCCCAAACGGCAGGGATCATGCTAAGCGGTAAAAGCTGCACAAAAATCAACGCAAGCACCACCAGCACAAATATCAACCGGCCGAGCCAAACCCGTGTTGTGGGAGCATCAGCCATCTGTGGCCTCTTCGGGGGGCTCGGGCGGGGTCACAGGACCGGCAAGCAGACCGCCGGGATCGGCGATGACCTCGGTGGGACGGGCGCGCATCACGCGCAAAAACTCCAGCCGCTCATAATCCGCAGACAGGCGCACGCGTAAACGGCGATCATTGCCAAGCGCCACTTGGCCGATCAACAAATCCGCAGGGAACACACCGCCATCACCCGATGTAATCACCCGGTCGCCCGGACGGACCAAATCGGCATTCTCCAAAAAATCAATGGGCGGGTTCAATGTGTTGTCACCAGATAAAATCGCCTTTTGGCCCGACGGCTGAATCGTGATCGGGATGCGGCTAGATGTATCGGTCAGTAAAATTACCCGCGCCGTTTCCTGCCCGACACCCGATATACGCCCGACAAGACCAATGCCATCCATCGTCGGCCAGCCATCGATAATCCCGTCGCGCGCGCCGACATTCAGCAAGACAGATTGACGGAACGGGCTGCCACTATCGGCCATAACAACGCCTGTGACATAGGTCAGTTGTGGGTCTAGGCGCACGTTATTGAGGTCCAGCAACTTTGCGTTTTCCTGCTCTAGTTGAAGGGCGGCCTCTTTCCATGCCTTCATCTGCTGCAATTCACGGCGCAGGTCACTGTTTTGGGCCGCAAGTTGGGAATAGGACTGATAGTTATCCATCAAAACAGCGATCCCCGTGACAGGGGCCATAGCCCAATCAAACGACGGCACAACGCGGTCGATCACAGCGATGCGAAACCTTTCAACGCGGGGGCTATCGATGCGCCAGACAAGAAACGTGCCCAGCATCGCAAAGACGATCAGCCCG
>TARA_R110002051_G_scaffold34256_5_pt1 | contig 52624 bp, 53 predicted proteins | sample TARA_R110002051 | Tara Oceans TARA_R110002051 (sample SAMEA4397023) | marine metagenome | biome: Polar Biome; feature: [MES] marine water layer (ENVO:01000295) within the mesopelagic zone...; material: water (ENVO:00002006), including particulate matter (ENVO:01000060) such as......
CTATAAAAATTTAGCAAGGCTAAATTTTTATTTAAAAGGTAACAATCAAATAGACTAATCTTTTTATTCTACTTTATACTTAATATTATCTACTCAATTAAGCCATTTTAGCCTTATTCGCTTTAGTTACAAAGTTTAAATCTCTTTTAATTCTTGAGTTTTTAGATTTGTATAAACGAGCTACTTCTGTTTTAGTCTCTAAGTTTAACTCATAAGTTGTTTCAGTAACAATTGTCATTTCAATAGTTTCAACTTTTACTTCTTCAGTAGTGTTTTGTGATTGAGCAGTGAAGCTTAAGAAGATGATAAAGATGATTGTTATTATTGTTTTCATGACTTGCGTTTGTTACAATAATAGAACGGCGCAGGCCCTGTTTCACTAGGTGGTGAATCGCTGAAAAACACTGTTTACTCGTTACTTTACACGCCCTAGGTTTAAGTGTAAAATCTTACCGATAAACAACACCTACACTAAAATCACCTTACCGATTTTTGATGTCGTTAATCGATAGGTGCAATAAATGTGTAAGTTGAAAACTCAAGTTCAAGTACAAGTATTGGTTGACTGTTGTGCAAAAATTAAACTTCCTTAACTATATAAAATCTGCTACACTGTAACTTATATATACGAAGTCATTTCTCCCTTTTCAAATTTCAAACTTATTACTATGTACTTCTTACTATATACTTTGTGCTATTTACTTTTTACTAATTACCTAAAGTCGTCATTTTTAATAAAATATCAGGATCAGGGCAGTTTTCTTTATAAAACGGCAAATGTTCTTTAGCACAGACCCCAGGATAGTCTCCTTGGTTATGCTCTAAGTTTTGTATTATTTGAAAATGTAGATGAGGTGCGTAGTTCACATTTATTTCTGGCGTACCTAATTTGCCTAAGGTATCTCCTTTCTTGAACTTCTTACTAACGAAAAGTCCGTCTAATGAATCAATAGACAAATGACCGTATAATGTATAAAAGGTATAATTATTCAAAACGTGTTTTAATATAATAGTAGGTCCATAATCACCAACAATGGCATTATTTTTAAAACTATGCACCTCCCCATTTAAGGGTACAATAACCTTAGTACTAGCTTTGCACCAATAATCTATTCCAAGATGAATATTTCTTATAGATTTATGATTAGATGTAAAACCCTCCTTATCGCTATAGAGGTTACGTTCTTCTAAATATCCACCATAAGCAATTACGCCATTCTTTTTATATAATACCTTGTCTATATACTTTTGGCATAGATTATAATCAGTAATATTAATCGTAGTTAGCTCAATATTTTCCTTAGAAAGGTCTAAGGGTACATATTTTTGAAATGGAATTTCATTGTCTAAAATGTATATTGGGCCAGAATTAAAAGAATTTAACTCCTCAAGAAATGTCTTCATAATATAAAAATAGAGCATACTACTATCTAGTTAACATTTTTTAACCATTTTCCTCGTAAGGTCTTTGTAAATTACCTACCAAATGCTAAAAGAAAATTGTTATGAAATTATTACAAATATCACTTCTAGTTTGTGCAACGATGCTCGCTACCAGTTGCCAGTCTAAAGTTAAAAAAGAAGTTCTTTCGGAAAATTCTGAACATATTGATAAAAATGTAGAACCAGAAACACCCATAAAATTAAGTCCGCAACAATTAAGTAAATATGAAACTGCCTATTTTGCAAGTGGATGTTTTTGGTGTGTAGAGGCCATTTTCGAAAGTGTTAAAGGAGTTAAAGAAGTTGTATCGGGTTATTCTGGTGGTGAGCAGAAGAATCCTACTTATGAAGATGTGGGATATGGTAAAACCGACCATGCAGAGGCCGTTGAAGTATATTACGACCCAAATGCAATATCTTTTACCCAATTAGTGCAAGTTTTTTTTGGTTCACATGATCCCACCCAATTAAATAGACAAGGTCCAGATAAAGGAAGGCAATATCGTTCCATAGCATTCTATAAGGACGATGAGCAAAAGAAAATTATTGAAGGGTATATACAAGTATTACAAGACCAGAAAGTGTATGGAAACGATGTAATAACAACAGAGGTTACTCCATTTACCATTTTTTACAAGGCCGAAAAGTATCATCAAGATTATGAAAAAAATAACCCAAATAATTCATATATACAAAATGTATCTATACCAAGATTAAACAGATTTAAAGAAAACTTTGGAGATTATCTAAAGAAGAGTGCCCATTAAAAGATCTTCCAAAAAATTACTATATTCAAGCGTCCTAATTGGGGCGCTTTTTTTTTATAAATATCAACATCTCTAACAAATGAAACTAAAAATCAACCATGTACTATGCATAGTGGTATTAACAACAATCTACAGCTGCAAACAAGAACCAAAAGATGACACACCATGGATATCACTTTTTGACGGTAAATCGTTAAATGGATGGACACAATTAGGTGGGAAAGCTACGTACACCGTAAATGACAATTCAATAATTGGCACCACAGTATACAATACTCCCAATTCTTTTATGACATCGGATAAAATGTATGGTGACTTCATTTTAGAATTAGATTATAAGGTAGACCCTAGTATGAATTCTGGCATACAAATAAGAAGTAATAGCTTGCCACATTACCTAGATGGCAGAGTTCATGGCTATCAAATAGAAATAGACCCTTCTGATCGAGCATGGAGTGCGGGAATCTATGATGAAGCTAGAAGAGGATGGTTAAACCCAATGACAGATAACCCAGAAGCTCAAAAAGCATTTAAACAAAACGACTGGAACCATTATAGAATTGAGGCTATTGGGGACACTTTAAAAACATGGATAAATGAAGTACCCGCAGCTTACCTAATTGATGACAAAACAGATAAAGGTTTTATTGCATTGCAAGTTCATAGTATTTCTGATGAGCAAAAAGATGGCACAGATATTATTTGGAAGAACATTAAAATCTTAACTGAAGATCTTTCGAAATTTTCACGAAAAAGTCCATTAAAGCCTATTATAACCAAAAATAATTTGGGAGTAGATGAAGTTAAAAATGGTTGGAAAATGCTTTGGGATGGTGAAACCACTAATGGATGGCGAGGCGCACGTTTAGATGAATTTCCAAATAAAGGATGGGAAATTAATGATGGTATATTAACTGTTTTATCATCTGGCGGAGAAGAATCTGCTGCTGGTGGCGATATTGTTACGAAAGAATTATTTGCTGATTTTGAGTTAATGCTTGATTTCAAAATAACTGAAGGTGCAAATAGTGGTATAAAATATTATGTTGATACGGATATTAATAAAGGTCCTGGTTCTTCAATTGGATTAGAATATCAAATTTTAGATGATGCAAAACATCCAGATGCGAAATTAGGTAACCATGATGGTAGTCGTACAGTATCTTCTCTTTACGATTTAATACAGGCCAATGTTAATAAGCCTATACATGCAATTGGCGAATGGAATACCGCACACATCATATCTAAAGATAACCATGTTGAACATTGGCTTAATGGTATGAAAGTTTTAGAATATGAGCGTAGTAGTGACAACTACCGCAAATTAGTTTCAGAAAGTAAGTATGCCAAATGGCCAAATTTCGGTGAAGCCGAAAAGGGACATATCCTTTTACAAGACCACGGAGACAAAGTTTCTTTTAAAAATATAAAGATAAAATCAATTATTAAAGAATAAGTTATGACTTCTAGAAGAAATTTTATAAAAAAAACCTCTGCAGGTACTGCCGCAGTAACATTAGGCGGACTCGTATTTCCTAGCAGCTCTTACGCAAATATTCTTGGCGCAAATGACCATATTAATTGTGCTATAATTGGAGTAAGAAGTAGGGCAAAAGCACATGTAATGGCTATCCATAAAGATAAGAATGCCAAAATAATTTACTCTTGCGATGTTGATGACACCATTTTAAAAGAACATAACGAATGGTGCCAGGAAAACATTGGTTATATACCTAAAACAGAAAAAGATTTTAGAAAAGTTCTTGAAGATAATGATGTCGATGCTGTTTTTATTGCAACACCAGAACATTGGCATGCGCCCATGGCCATACTAGCATTACAAGCAGGTAAACATGTTTATGTTGAAAAACCTTGTAGCCATAACCCATATGAAAATGATTTATTAGTTGAAGCTCAAAAGAAATATGGCAAAAAGGTACAAATGGGAAACCAACAACGATCGGCAATTACCTCTATAAGTGCAATAAAGGATATTAAAGAAGGTATTATTGGTGAAGTATACAAAGGCGAGGCTTATTATACAAACAATAGAGGATCTATAGGAAAAGGAAAGGTCGTAGATGTGCCCAATACTTTAGATTGGGATTTGTGGCAAGGACCGGCACCAAGAGAAGAATACAAAGATAATATTCACCCATATAATTGGCACTGGTTTAGAACTTGGGGTACTGGTGAAGTACATAATAATGGCACCCATGAAATAGACATTTGCCGTTGGGCATTAGGTGTAGATTTGCCAGAATCTGTAACCTCGTTTGGTGGAAAGTATACTTTTCAAGATGATTGGGAATTTGTAGACAACCAGCAAGTAACCTATACTTTTGCCAATAATAAATTTTTAACATGGACAGGACATAGTAGAGGTCACCTAAAACCAACACGACCAGGCCGTGGAAGTACTATTTATGGTAGTAAGGGTAGTATTATGTTAGACCGTAATTTTTATCAACTTTACGATTTAGATGGAAATCTTTTAAAAGAAGAATTAGAAGGTGCAGTAAGTGCAACTACAAATACCCGTGGCGAAGGACAACTAGATGTCAACCATATAGGCAATTTTTTTGAAGGCATTAGACAAGATAAGAGCCTTAACGCTGACATTAAAGACGCAAGTATATCTACAATGCTATGTCATTTAGGAAATATGGCTCAAGATGCAGTAGAGACTTTGAAAATTGATACAAACACAGGAAAAATAATCAATAACGAAAAAGCAATGGAGTCTTGGAAACGCAGCTATGCTAATGGGTGGGAACCTACTCTTTAAACTTTTCAACAATATGCATTAAATAAGGGGTTGGTACAGTCAATTATAACAACAACCTGTTAGTTCATACAAGAATTAGCAGGTTGTTCTTTATTTATTATAAATTTGATGCCTATAGTATAGTACTATTAATCTTACAATAAATTTGAAAATAGTATATTTAAATTATAGATTCAATACCTTATTATGAAATGGACTATATTTCTTCTTACGCTAGTATCACTAGTTTCATGTACTGAAATAAAAACTAAGAAAGATTCTCATATTACACCAGTTACTTTTATAGAAGAAGCACCAACATTAGACGGCAGACCTATTGAAAATTTCTGGAATCTTTTAGAATGGCATCCAATTGACCAAAATTGGATAGGCGGACCTTTTGACCATGATGATTTTAATGGTAAATTTAAAATTGCTTGGAACAGGGATGGACTCTATTTACTGTTAGAAATTGTAGACGACTCTTTATATAAAAAGTCCAAAGACCCTTTAAAATTATGGTGGAACGATGACTGTGTTATTGTATATATAGACGAAGATAACTCCGGAGGTCTTCACCAATATAATCATAATGCATTTACATACCATGTGGCGTTAGATGGTAATGTAGCCGATTTAGGTAATGATAAAAACCCTAAATTATATAATGACCATATTAAATCAGTACATGAAACAGAGGATAAAACTACCTATTGGGAAATGTTTATAAAAGTATATCCTGACACCTATATAGATGATTCAGATATTAAACCTGTAGCATTAACAAAGAAGAAAAAAATAGGTTTTGCTTTAGCATATGCTGACAATGATACTAGTACAGAGCGCGAAAACTTAATTGGGTCTGTTTTTATTTCAGGAGAGAATAAAAATAATGGTTGGATAGATGCAAGTGTTTTTGGAACACTTGAATTGGTTGAATAATTAATGTAGTACAACTTCACTATAATCGGAAGTTATTACAATTGAATTAGGGCTTTTATCATTAATTAGGTATCCCCTAGTAATGGATGTAGTGCCATTTTTTATAGTTGTTGCTTTTAATTCTGTAGGGATTTTTAGTGTTGATGAATTACCTTTTACATACAACTTGGTCGCAACTTTAGGCAAAGCAACTTTTAACTCACCATTTCGAACACTAACATCTAATTCTTCAAAACCGGAACCCATTTCTTGAATTTCTACAGCTCCAAAATTATTCCTTATAAAAGCATTTTTAAATAACTTATTTATGGTTACATCAGATGATGTTGTCTGCAGTTGCAGTTGTACAACCTCTGACAAGGAAATTTTTTCTGAATAAGAAGTGTTTAATTGTCCATAATTCCACTTTTTAACATTCACTGGTGTATAAGATGCAGAAACATAAGTTTCTGCACCATCAATTGTTAGAGCCCAAAGGCTTGAATGCGATAATTTCGCATTCAAGTTTTTGGTATTTTCTGCCAGTTTAACCTCACCATGGCGTACATCCATTTTTATTCTGGTAGACTTAGGTAAGCTTATTTTAATGGTTTTCTTAATTTTAAAATTCTTTTGTTCCCCATCAGTTGAGTAATAAAATATAGTTGGTGAATCCCCAGAAATTTCACTAGGCGTATTTATCCATGTCCTCATCTCGTCTCTTTCTTGCAGTAAATGGGCACGTTTTTCTTCTCGTTCTTCAAGTCTTTGTTGTAAATCTTCATGGCGTTTTTCTATTATAAATTCTCTTTTCTCTAATTGTTCTTCCATGTTTTTTTCCATTCTATTAGCCTGTTCTTCCATACGTAAGGCCCATTCTTCTAATCGCTTTTGATGTTTTTTATCAAAACTCTTTTCAAAATTCTTTTGCCATTTTTTCATGTATTTATCACCATCTTTCGTATAGGCCTCATAATCAAATGAAAAAGCTTCTGTGTGTGGCAGTGGTGGCATTTCTGGAAAAGGAGCTATTTGTGGAATATTAACCACAAAAGAGGCAATCTCTGGAACCTCAATTCTCATGTCACTAAAATCCAAACGCGAATGAGAATCTAGATCTGCAAAAAAGCTATTACTTTTCGACTTAGAAGATATTCTAATTTCCTTGCTATTCCCCAAAATTTCTATGGGGCTATTTTTAAAGTAATTCGCTGCTTCTTCTTTAGTAGAACCCTCTAAAGTTATGGTGGCCATTATGGCTACCTCATCCTTGTCCCACGTTTCAAATTCAATATCGGCATAACTGGTATTGATGTCTACTACAGCATCCTCAGCTACAATAAAACGTTCTTGAAATATTTTGGTTTCCGTTTGGGCATTTACCCAAACTACTGTTAAAAAACCTAATACAATGATGAGTTGCTTAGATACTGTTTTCACTAATTTGTTCATTTTTTGATAATTTTAATTCGTTTAACTTTTTCTTTAATTTCTGTAATAATTGTAATCGTAATTGCAAATTCTCTATAAGGGCCGTAATGGTTTGGTCATTAGGCCCCAATTCTTTTAGTTCCAGATTTAAGGTTTTGTATTCAAGGTTTAAATTATTAAGCTGTTCCATAAAACTGTCTATTAAATCTTTAGTATCGGGAGATACTTCTAATTTTGCCAATTCTATATTAATATTTGCTACATAATAATTTTCTACTTTTTTTAAATCTGGGGATAGGTCTCCAAATGTAAATTCTGTATCTTTCTTATCATTTGAACCCTTATCTACTATTTTAGTTTTTATGTTATCGTTATCATTAAAAAAGAGCAAACCAAAACCAATGCTTATTAAAACTACTAAAGAAGCTGCTATACCCAGCCATGGTTTATAATACTTTTTATCTTTTGGAATTTCACGATTTAGCTTATCTAAAAAGCGTTCTTCATGTCCCTTATTAATTACAAATTTCTTCCCCTCTTTTTCCTTTTTGAACATTTCTCTAAGATCTTGTTCCATATTTTTTTCCTTTTAATAGTTCTTTTAAATGTCCTTTACCTCTTAATAAGCGTGTTCTACAAGCCGATTCTGAAATATTCAAAACTTCAGAAATTTCTTGATGATCATACCCCTCTACCAAATACATAAGTACCACAAACTTGTATTTATCTTGTAAATCATCAATTGCGTTTCTCACTTGTTCTAAGCTAACTACCGACGGTACATTCCAATTATCATCTTCCTGAACAACTTGCATATATCTTTCATCTAAAGGCTCAATTTTATCTTTTTTCGTCTTTAAAAAATCAATACTCTTATTAATAACAATGCGCTTTAGCCAAGCTCCAAAAGTAACATCCCCTTTAAATTGATGAAGCTTTTGAAAAGCCTTAATAAATGATTCTTGTAAAACATCTTCCGCATCATCACTATTCTTAACAAATCTCATAGCAACAATAAACATACCGTCACAATATTTCCTGTACAGTTGCAACTGCGCGGATCTATCATTCTGTTTACATTTCTCTACGACATTGCTTTGAAACATTGGTTGAAATGATTGGTTTTAGTTTATTGTTATATTAAGGACGATAGAAAAAAAAGAATGTTGCAAAAATCTTTATTTTTACAGCATACAATTAATTTTTCTCATTGAAACAAGTTACAATTTCCAATAAGTTTATAACCCTAATGGTGCTAGATTATGGCGCTACGATACAAAAACTGCTTGTAAAGGGTAAAGATGATAATTATGCCAATGTTGTGGTTGGTTATAACCATCCCAGTAGGTATCGGTTAGATGATCATGTATTGGGAGCTAGCGTTGGGCGTTATGCAGGTCGTATTTCTAAAGGCGGCTTTAATCTTGACCGAGTTAAGTATCATTTGTATCAAGAAGATGGAGTTCATTTACATGGTGGCAAAGAAGGCTTTCATCAAAAATTCTGGACAATAGATGAAGTTAATACAGAAAGTAATCCGTATATAAAACTATCCTACCTTAGTAAGCACTTAGAAGAAGGTTACCCAGGAAATTTAACAGTTAGTGTTACCTATAGACTAATGGATAACGCATTACAGATTATCTATGAAGGTGTAACAGATAGAAGCACTGTAATTAATCTTACCAATCACTCTTATTTCAAACTAGACGCTAACCCGTATATAGACGAATGTGAGTTACAATTAAACTGCCCATATAGACTTGAAACAAATGAAAATCTACTGCCAACCGGTGACATTATCCCTGTTAGAAAGTCGGAATACGATTTTCTAATGCCACGTAAAATAGGAGTAAAAAGATTAAATACTATTTTTATTAAAGATTTAGGAAACGAAAAAGTGGCAGAATTACATTCTAAAACTTCAGGAATAAATATGAAAGTTTATACGAACCAACCTGCAGTTGTGGTATATATGCCCCCAGATTTTCCTGGAATATGTTTTGAAAATCAAAATTACCCAGATGCCCCTAACCAACCAGATTTTCCTAAAAGTGTCTTAAGGCCTGGAGATATCTACAACAACATTTCTATCTTTAAATTTGAGATAGATAATTAAATATAGTAGTACTACCGTAATATGAAGGTTTTAAAAAGAATTATCATTACAATTGTAGTTCTAGTTTCCCTCGTTTATTTTGTTGCTATACCATATATACATAGTGAGGCTAAAAAATTTAGTCCAGCAAAATCAGTAATTCTTAAACTCGATAAAAACAAAATTGAGGTAAATTATTCTAGCCCATCGAAAAAAGGTAGAACTATTTTTGGTGATCTTGTACCGTATGGAAAAATTTGGCGAACCGGTGCAAATGAACCAACCACCTTTACTACCACCCAATCTTTAAAAATAATAGACAAAGTATTACCTGCGGGCAAATATTCCTTATGGACCATACCTAGTAAAGAAAGTTGGAGAGTAATTTTTAACACTAAAATACCCGACTGGGGTGTTACGCGTGTAGATGGTAACCAAACTACGCATGAAAGTAAATATGATTATGTTACTGTAGAAGTACCTATTAAAAAATTAGATGATCCAGTTGAAGATCTATCAATAATTTTTGAAGAGGAAGAAAAAAATAATACGTCACAAAATTTCTTAAGTTTGGCATGGGATACTACTAAAATAATGGTTCCCATATACAAATAGTACATTTAAAGTACATCTACTAAATTATGTTTAATTAATGAATTTAGCCAAGTTAAGTACATCCGCTATTCTTGAAGGTATTTATGCAAACAATGTAGCAATTGTAAGTAAGGCAATTACTATTATAGAAAGTACAAAACCGGAGCACCGCAATCTGGCCAATGAAATAATTGAAGGCTGTATTTCAAAAAGACATGATACTATAAGAATAGGTATAACTGGAGTTCCCGGCGCTGGCAAAAGTACGTTTATTGAACAATTTGGTGGTTTATTAACAAGCTTAGAAAAAAAAGTAGCGGTATTAACAGTTGACCCAACAAGTAGTAGAACAAAAGGAAGTATTCTTGGAGATAAAACTAGAATGCAAGAACTGGTAAAAAATCCAAATGCTTACATTAGGCCTTCTGCATCTGGCTCCTCTCTTGGTGGTGTAACCAGAAAAACACGCGAAAGTATTGTAATTTTAGAAGCCGCTAAATTTGATATTATATTAATTGAGACTGTTGGCGTAGGACAAAGTGAAACTGCGGTACACGAAATGGTAGACTTTTTTTTACTCTTAAAACTCGCTGGTGCCGGCGATGAATTACAAGGAATAAAGAGGGGTATTATTGAAATGGCCGATTCAATTGTAATTAATAAAGCGGACGGGGAAAATATACAAAATGCATCTCAGGCAAAAATGGAATTTAGTAGAGCTTTACACATGTTTCCACCAAAAGAAAATGGCTGGACTCCTAAAGTTTTAACTTGTTCCGCACTAGAAAACAAAGGTTTGAATGAAATTTGGCAATTAATACATACGTATAGTGAAGCCATGAAACAAAACGGTTTTTTCTTTAAAAACCGTCAACAACAAAACGAAAATTGGCTTATTCAATATGTAGAACAAGAGCTTTTAGCAAAATTTTATCTTAATCCAAAGATTAAAGAATTACTTCCTTCTTTAAAATCTGAAGTAATTAAAGGAAATACCTCTCCTTTTAAAGCAGCTGAAAAAATATTAACTTTATTTCAAATTAATTAAATAGGTAATTAAGTGTGTTCAATTTGAGCAAAGCATCTTAAAGATAAAAGACATAACTTTGCAGCTATTCAAAAAACAACTTAATGCAACCTATTACCACTTCCCTACTTTCTGTTGTTGTCCCTTTATATAATGAGCAGGACAATGTTACCCTTTTAACACAGAAAATTCACGAAAGCTTGGTAGGCTATGATTATCAAATAATTTACGTTGATGATTTTTCTAAGGATGATACTAAAAAAGTAGTAAAAGCACTTAAAGATGATAAAGTTCATCTTATAGAGCTGAAAAAAAACTACGGTCAAAGTTTAGCATTAGCAGCAGGTCTGGATTATGCAGAAGGTGAGTATATTATTACTATGGATGGTGATTTGCAGAACGACCCATCTGATATTCCTGAGATGCTTACTTATGCTGTGAGTGAAGAATTTGATGTAGTTACAGGAATACGTCAAAAAAGGAAAGATTCTTTAGTTAAAAAAATCCCGTCTAAAATCGCAAATTTTCTAGTTAGGCGTGTTACAAAATTAGATATTAAAGATAATGGCTGCGCGCTAAAAGTCTTCACCAAGGATATTGCTAAAGATTTAAATTTATATGGAGAAATGCATCGTTTTATCACCTTATTGGCGTTTTTAGAAGGTGGACAAATAAAACAAGTACCCGTTAAACATCATGCACGTCATGCAGGCGTATCTAAATATGGGCTAGAACGAGTTTTTAAAGTAGTGGCGGACATGATGCTTTTACTCTTCATTCGTAAATACTTTCAAAGACCCATACACCTATTTGGTATTTTCGGATTTATAATGATACTGCTTGGTGTTATAATAAATCTATACTTATTGGTAGTGAAGCTTGGTTTTGGAGAAGATATTGGCACAAGACCATTGCTAACATTTGGTATGATGCTAATTTTTGCTGGTATTCAACTTTTCACTATAGGTATAGTTATGGAACTATTAATACGCACCTATTATGAATCTCAAAAGAAAAGACCTTATCGTATAAAAAAAGTAAGTGTAGGTGGTGAAGTTAAATAAAAAAGTAACTACCGGATTAAAAGTACTAATTAGTATCATTTTAATTTATTTCATCTTTACTAAAGTAGATGTAGGTGAAATAAAAGGTATTCTTTTTAAAAGCAATTTCATAAACTTAGCTATAGCGGCTCTTTTCTTTATAGTATCGAAGGTAATAGCTGCTGTTCGTCTTAACCTCTACTTTCATCAACTTAAAGTATTGCTCACCTATTCCAGTAATTTTAAACTATACCTATTGGGTATGTTCTACAATTTATTTTTACCTGGGGGTATTGGCGGCGATGCTTATAAAGGCTATATTTTAAGAAAATCTTTCGATGTACCTACTAAAAAAATAGTGAGCGTATTGGTTTTAGATCGTTTAGGCGGTCTCCTTTTACTATTTATTTATGCTTGTGCACTATTAGCATTTCTTGATGCAGAAATTTTAAATAGTATTCGTTGGGTATTCATTTTAGCTATTCCAATATCGGTAATTGTTTTTTGGCTACTAAATAAAAAATACTTCAGTTACGTACTACCGATTTTTTGGAAAACTACATTATTATCGGCATTTGTTCAACTGGCACAATTAGTTAGTATTTGGTATATTTTACTTGCTTTAAAAATAGAATACCATCAAATTTCTTATTTAATTATTTTTCTAATTTCATCAATTGTTGCTGTAGTACCTTTAACTTTAGGTGGTATAGGTAGTCGCGAAGTCACCTTCTTTTATGGGGCTGAGCTATTAAAACTAGATCAAAGTATATCTGTTGGGGTAAGTGTATTATTCTTTTTAATTACCGCATTAGTGTCTTTTGTTGGTATATGGTATCACTTCCAAAAAATAAAACTAGACGTATTTAAAACATCAACTTGATACCATTTAAGTATTAGGTTTAGTTTATATGTAATAAATGCATTTTACGAGTAACATTTTCACGTGTACTTGGATTCATAAATTTACCTTGTAACCTGGTAATTCTAAACTGATCTACTGTAATCTGAGAATCCCAGATAAAACCCTTGTCTTGTAACATAGTCATCTCATCATCATTAACGTATACCCAAATATCATTTTTGTCTTTTAATAACTCTGGTGTTACCATTTGTACCGGATGCTGATTATAAAAATCTAATGACCAAGTGTGATCTATGCCAACTTTATAAACACGGTCCACAGGTATATTTTTATTAGAAATTATTTTTGCCATAGAAGACCCACCTTGATATTCTAATAAATTGGGATAAAAATGTAAATTCAATACGGCATTTAATAATAAGGAAGCACAAACAGAAACGGTAATTAATTTTGCATACGCACCCTCCTGTTTTAATATAAAAAAAACAATGATTATTGCTGCAACCAAAAGTGATAAATAGGCCATTATACTATTTAATTTAAACACAAAAAAGCATATAAAGGCTGACGCTACAAACACAACACCAAGTATAAAGTACTGCCCAATCATTAATAATTTTACCGCTTTGACTTTATCGGCTTTGTATAAATCATATAAATAAGAAGCTGTTAATACAGCAAATAATGGTATTGTTATATTCAAGTAGTGAGGAAGTTTAAATTGGGCAAAACTGATGATTGTGAAAATTAAAGTTATCCCTCCTATTGTTAAAAATTCGTAACCAGGATGATATGTAAATTTTAGTTTTACAAACTGCTTCGTTTTAACCCAAAATGCGGTGATTCCTAAAATTGTCCAAGGAATAAAAACCCACAAAAATGTATGAAAAAAGAAAAAGTAATCGCTACTATTTTTACCTATACCCTCTCCACTTAATCGCTCAAAACTCTGTTCCCAAAAAATAAAAAATATACCACTTCTATTATTTTTACCTCGAATTACTTTCTCTGGATGTAAATCAAACTGTAAATAATACGCATATAACATTGGGCTAATTGTAATACCAAACACGACTAGTGCTACTACCACCTTCCAGCTTAAAAAAGCTTTCCATTTTCTAGAATAGAGTAAATGACATAAAATAGGAAGGCCAATGACAAGTAGTGCTATTTGACCCTTTGTTGAAAATGCAATACCTGCGGCGAACGCTCCTACTCCAATTGCCCATACACTTCCCTTTTCTATGTACTTGGTTAATTGCCATATAGCAAGTACACTAAATCCAGTTAAAACAGCATCTGTACGAACATCAATTGCTCCTAACACAATAGTTTGCGCCGTCATAAATACTAGTGCAGCTATTTTACCTACATGCTTATTACACAAAAGACTTCCTAATCCATAACAACTGTATGCCGCAAGTAATGTGGACAAAATACCTGGTATTCTATAAGCCCAATCATGTAAGCCAAATATTTTATAAGAAACTGCAGCTAACCAATAATGCATATGTGGCTTATCTAAATATTCTTCAGGACCTTTAAAAAGGCTGAAAAAATCATTCTCTTGTACCATTCTCATGGCCATTACAGAGAATTGGGCAGAATCGTTCTCGAACAACGTTACAAACATACCAGTAACGTATACTAAAAAAATCAATAAGATTAAAAACCAGTACCTGAGATTAGATATCATAAGGAAAATTTGCGTAATGAAAATAAAAATAACTTTACAAATAACCAGCCAAACAATGAGCCAATTAAGGCTCCCGTAACGATATCTAATGGAAAATGCACTCCAAGATAAATACGACTATACGCAACCAAAGCAGCCCAAAGGATTAGGAAAATACCAATATATTTAATGACAGATTTTAATAAACTACCAAAAAAAACCGCCACTGCGAAGGCATTTGCAGCATGTGCCGAAAAATAACCAAATTGACCACCACAGTAACTTTTCACCAAACGCATGTATGGAACAATTTCTGGGTCATGACAAGGTCTTAATCTTTGTACTCCATACTTAAAAAAGTTACTTAATTGATCTGTTACAGTAATTAATAAAGCAATAGTTACTAGTAAAACCAAAGTCCTTTTACTCCCAAATTTTTGATATGAAAGAATTAGTAAGAATATATAAAGCGGTATAGCACTTAATTTATGGGAAAGAAATTGAAAAAAGTTATCCCATTGGGGTGTACCTAGTCCATTTAGAAATAAAAAAAAATCTTTATCTAATTGTAAAAGCTCTTGAAGCATAATTCTTAATCTTCATATCTAGATACCTCACGATCATAAAATGCCGTGGCAGCTTCAATTAAATTTTCAGCTTCTTCCTCTAATTCTTTTTCATCTTCTTTTGAAAACTCTTCAAGCCATTCTACTTCATCATTTTCTAGGTTAATAATAAACCTTGGAAACTCAGTATGAACAACAAATATTGCCGTTGGATAATCTGTATTATCACCCAATAAAAATTTTGGAAACTCCATAGAAAATATACTATATAATTTAAAATTTAATTACTGAAATAGGTAAATACAATCCTAGCCAGTAATAAGTTTTTTTGTCAAATAATTAAATCGAAGATACAACATAATAGCCGATGCCGTTAATCCTATTAGTAACCCAATCCATATTCCCGTACTTTTTAAATTAGTATGAAGGCACAAGTAATAACTTACAGGAAAACCTATTAACCAATAGGAAATAAAAGTAATAACGGTAGGTATCTTAACATCTTGAAGTCCCCGCAAAGCACCTAGAACCACAACCTGTATTCCATCTGAAATTTGGAAAAATGCCGCTACCAGTAAAAGTTCAGCAGCAATAATCATTACTTCTGCGTTATCTGTAAAACTAGCTACATCATTAATATCTAAATACAAAGTCGGAAACCAATGCCTACCTATTAGGAAAAGGGCTGCAAAGAAAATTTCCAATAAAAAAGTGAGTAAAAAAATAGATTGAGCAATTCGTCTTAACTCTTTAAAGTTTGTTAAGCCTTTTTGATTACCTACACGTATCATAGCAGTAATACCTAAGCCCATACCAAACATAAATGTCATACTACTAAGGTTCAATGCTATTTGATTTGCCGCTTGTGCATTTTTACCTAAAACACCACTTAACCAAACCGCAGATGTAAAAATACCTACTTCAAAAAACATTTGTAATGAAGACGGAAACCCTAGTTCAATTATTTTCTTTATTACTTTCTTTTCAATTTTAGCAAAATTGAATCCTGTTACATAGTATTTAAATTTATCCTTAGTCTTTAGAATAAACCACAAATAAAAAACCATAAAAAATCTTGACACCAATGTACCTATTGCAGCACCAACAATTCCCATTTTTGGGAAACCAAATGTTCCGAATATTAATAGATAATTTAAGACAATGTTTATAATATTTGCTACAACAGTAGCATACATAGGGTATTTTGTTTGGGACAAACCTTCTGAAAACTGTTTAAAAGCTTGAAAAATAATTAATGGAACAAGAGAAAAAGCAACCAAATCTAAATAAGGTAAAGCTAACTCTACAACCTCAATAGGCTGTTTCATTATATACATTATTGGTTTAGCAAGTAAAATTAACCCGAAAAGGGTTAAGCCTAGGACGGTACATAATACTAAACCGTGCTTTAAGGAGCTTTTGGCAGCATCTTTATTACCAGCTCCATCCGCTTCTGCGACTAAAGGGGTAATTGCCGTAGAAAACCCGATACCTAGGGACATAGCAACAAAAACAAAACTATTACCTAAAGATACAGCTGCTAACTCCGCTGTACCCAATTGGCCCACCATTATATTATCTGCTAATTGAACAAAGGTATGCCCCAACATACCCAATATCACAGGGACTGAAAGTTTAATATTATACCTAAATTCTTTGGTGTATTTCTGTAGCAAACCTTAATTTAAAATTTTAAACAAAGGTACTTCTAATTAGATAATTTTTCCTTAACAAAAAATAGCTTAAATAATACATTATATTATGCTACATTATTTAAATATTTGGAAAGAGCTGCATTAAATGGTCTCATAAAAATATAAAAAACAGTAAAAAATTTACAAAACAATCCCAAATTTTAAAAACTATTTAAATGCAACACTATTATAAAATAAATATTAGACTCCTATAAAAGCACAGTACTAGCACAATGTATGCTTAGAAATTTAAGAATCGAAGGTAAATTTTAACTATATATTTGATTAAAAAGAATACCAAAAGACACTAACTATACAGCTTATGACGTTATTAATACGTAAAATACTACAAAAAGCACTAACCAGTTAATAAAATGAACCAAAATCCCCTAGTTTGGATTATCGATGATGATGATATTTCTAAATATGTAATGAGAAAAAATCTTAAACAATTATCAATAACAAATGTTGTTGAGTTTCCTGATTCATCGGAACCTTTAAATATCATTACTAAAAATATTAATTCCATTAATAAAATACCAGACGTAATACTTTTAGATTTAAACATGCCTGTTTTAAACGGTTTTGAATTTATGGAAGAATTTAAAATTCTAAATAAAGAAATAGCAAAGGATATTCATATTTACATTTTAACATCCTCATTAAGTTCTAATGATTTAGTTCGTGCAAATTCATATCCAGAAATATCAGAATATTTTATTAAACCTGTTACTTTCCAAAGCTTAGAAACAATAGTTAAAAAAGCATTACAAACTTAAAATGTAATTTACTCATTAGATTTTGCTTGGTTCCAAAACACATCCATTTCGGCAAGGGTCATATCTTTTAGATCTTTGCCCATTTTATTTGCACTTTTTTCAAGATATTGAAATCGCTTAATGAATTTTTTATTGGTACGCTCAAGTGCATTTTCAGGGTTTACGCCTAAAAACCGGGCGTAATTTATCATTGAAAAAAGTACATCTCCAAATTCCGATTCAATTTTATCCCCATTTCCGACCGTAACCTCAGCCCGTAACTCTTCTAATTCTTCTTGGACTTTTTCAAAAACTTGTTCTGGCCGTTCCCAATCGAAGCCCACCCCTGCTACCTTGTCTTGTATTCTACTTGCTTTAACCAAGGCTGGCAAACTTTTTGGAACACCTTCCAAAACACTTTTTTTACCTTCTTTTAGCTTTATTTGTTCCCAATTTCGTTTTACTTCTTCAGCATCAGAAACTTTTATATTGCCATAAATATGAGGGTGTCTATTAATGAGTTTATCAGCTATTGCATTAGCTACGTCGGCAATATCAAAATCATTGGTTTCAGAGCCAATTTTAGCATAAAAAATAATATGAAGAAGCACATCACCTAACTCCATTTTAACTTCATTCAAATCATTATCAAGAATAGCATCGCCCAATTCATACGTCTCTTCTATAGTCAAATGTCTGAGTGTTTGCATAGTTTGCTTTTTATCCCAAGGGCATTGCTCCCGTAGTTCATCCATTATAGTCAATAATCTATCGAATGCCTTTAATTGGTCTTTTCTACTATTCATGAATACCGTTTTTACAAAAATACATATCTGTAGATTCACTGGCTAAAAATCCTATTTTGTTTTCGTACATTTAAATCACAAAAACTTTAATCCTAACGCCAACCCTAATGAAAACCCGTAGAAAATTTCTAAAACAAACAAGTTTATATAGCGCTGCTACGTTATTTATGCCGCAAACAAGTTTTTCATTAAGCAAAAACACTTCTTACGGTGTACAGCTCTATTCTTTTAGAGATAGTATGTTAGAAAACCCTAAGAAAACATTAGAAAAAATTGCAAGTTTAGGTTTTAAAGAGATAGAAAGTGCGGGTTCATCAAAAGGGTATTACTACGGGCTTACACCTACTGAAATGGGTAAAACTTGCAAAGCTTTAGGTATGAAAATTACTAGTGGTCATGTGCATCTTGATGATAAATTTGAACAAACCATGGAAGATGCCGTTGCTACAGGTCAAGAATACCTAATATGTTCTTCAATGCCTTCAGATGGGCAAACAATAGACAATTATAAACATGTTGCTGAACAATTTAATATTGCTGGAGAAGCCTGTAAAAAACTAGGTTTAAAATTTGGATATCATAATCATGAATATGAATTTGAATCAGAAAATGGTCAAGTTTTATATGATGTTTTAATGGACAATACCGAAAGTGATTTAGTTCATATGGAGCTAGACCTTGGTTGGGTTGTTGTTGCCGGAAAAGACCCTATTGATTATTTTAAAAAATATTCGGGCAGGTTTCCTTTATGGCATTTGAAAGATATGAATATGGAAGAAAAAGTTAGCACTGAATTTGGGAAGGGAGCACTGAATATAGAACAGATGCTTAAGAACAAAGAATTATCTGGTGTTAAACACATTTATATAGAACAAGAAGAGTATGCTAATACACCTTTCATGAGTATGAAATTTAACATGAGTTATTTAAAAAATATTTAAATGTTATTATGAAAGGTAATATTAATTTTTTCAGCTCCATTCTAGTACTGTACTTTTTTAGCTCCTGTAAAGCCCAAACAATTTCATTAGTTGCTGAACAAGCTGAATTAGTTCAGGTGTCTAATGAATATAGTTTTACCGAGGGTCCGGCATCCGATAAAGATGGCAATGTGTATTTCACCGACCAACCTAACAATAAAATTTTAAAATGGAATTCCAATAATAATTCTTTAAGTGTTTTCAAAGAACCATCTGGGAGGGCCAACGGACTTTATTTTGACCATAGTGGTAAGCTATTAGCTGCGGCAGATGAAAAGAATGAAATATGGAGGATAGATGAAAACGGAAACGTAGACACATTAATTACCAATTTTGAAAATAAAAAATTGAATGGACCAAATGATTTGTGGGTAGACCCAAGAGGTGGTATCTACTTTACAGACCCTTATTACCAAAGGCCATATTGGGATAGAACTACTGCAGAGATAACCACTAAAAATGTATATTACATTGCGCCGAATTTAAAAACAATATCCATTGCCGCAACTGATTTCGTACAGCCAAATGGAATTATAGGAACACCCGATGGCAAAACGCTTTATGTAGCAGATATTGGAGACCAAAAAACGTACTCTTATACAATAACAAAAGATGGTAGTCTTATTGACCGTAAATTATTTACAAATATGGGCTCTGATGGTATGACGATAGATAATAAAGGCAATATATACCTAACAGGCAACGGGGTTACCATATTTAATTCAAAAGGAGAAAAAATTCACCATATACCTATTAATGAAGAATGGACTGCAAATGTGACTTTTGGAGGCAAAAATCAAGATATTTTGTTTATTACAGCAAAAGGTACAGTTTACACCTTACAAATGGATGTAACCGGAGTTAGGTATACTAATTAAAAGAACTATAAGATTTAATGGCATACTACCGGTAATTTCTTAATAGCCTACTATATAGGCTACATATATTTTAATCACATATATTTGATATTCATAATTTTAGAGTGTTTCTATTATTAATAGCGCAGTAAAGAGTTTTAAATATTAAATATTCCTTGATTTTTTTTATCTTAAACCCCTTAAAACCAACCAAACTATGATTACTTATATTTTTGAATTTATTGGCACCGCAATGTTAATTCTTATTGGAAATGGCATTGTTGCAAACCTAGTATTAAAAGGTACAAAAGGAGGAGACTCTGGTTGGGTAGGCATCTCTATTGCATGGGGTTTGGCGGTATTTATTGGCGTATTTATTTCTGCAGATGTTAGTGGTGCACATCTAAATCCTGCAGTGACTATAGGCCTTGCAACGGCTGGGAAATTCTCATGGACTTTAGTACCAGGGTATATTATTGCTCAAGTTCTAGGAGCCATGATGGGTAATCTTTTAATATGGCTTACGTACAAAAAACAATACGAAACCACCCAAGATACTGATGCCATTTTAGGTACCTTCTCAACATCACCGGCTATTCGTAGTCCGTTTTGGAATATGGTTACAGAAATTATTGGAACCTTTGCCCTAGTATTTGGTGTTTTTTACATTGCAGGCAGTAAAATGGGAGAAGAAACAATTTCTCTAGGTGCGGTTGATGCGCTTCCTGTAGCGTTCTTAGTAATGGGGATTGGGTTTGGTTTAGGAGGGCCAACTGGGTATGCTATAAACCCGGCAAGAGATTTTGGCCCACGTTTATTACATGCCATTCTACCCATTAAAAATAAAGGTGAGAGCGATTGGAGTTATGCATGGGTGCCCATTATAGGCCCTATAATTGGTAGTATTTTAGCTGCTTTTTTATATTTATTCATTGAATCATTAAATTAAACTAAACAATACACAGCATGAAAAAAATAGTTTTGATTTTTATTTTCTTTATTTCTATGAATGTAATTGCACAGACAATAGTTGACTTACCTTTTAATACTGATGCTAATGTACACTGGTCCACTGCAGAAAAGGAATATTATTCTGACATATGGGATACAAAAGTAATTACCAATGTATCGGTACCAAGATTAGAAGTTTATGAAGCCGACCAACCCAATGGTACCAGCGTTATTGTTGCACCCGGTGGAGGTCTTTATGGGTTAAGTATAGAAAGTGAGGGTAGAATGGTAGCAAAATGGCTAAATAATCATGGAATTACCGCCTTTGTACTTAAATATAGGTTAGTACCAACAGGTGTTGATGGTATTAAAGAAATTACTGAAGAAGGTACTTCCAACCCTGCTAAAATTGGAGAAAGGGTTGCTCCTGTTTTACCGCTGTCTATTGCAGATGGCCTTGCTGCCGTTACTTATGTAAGAACAAATGCTAGTTCTATGAAATTAAATCCTGAAAAAATAGGTTTCATGGGTTTTTCGGCAGGTGGTGCGGTTACAATGGGGGTTACATTTAACTACTCAAAAGCCAATAGGCCAGATTTTATAGTTCCTGTTTATCCTTGGATGACTGTAATAGGAGATTATAAAATTCCAGAAGATGCACCGCCAATGCTAGTAATATGTGCTTCAGATGACCCCCTTGGACTTGCTAGACCAAGTGCTACGTTATATACTGATTGGGTAACAAGCGGAAAAAATGCCGGTATGCATATGTATTCCAAAGGAGGACATGGTTTTGGTATGAAACAACAACAATTAGCCTCTGATAATTGGATAATTCAATTTCATGCTTGGGCACTAACTGAAGGCTTAACAAAGCAAACACTTCATTAATAACATAAATAGAGTGGCACGCTTAATATCAACAAAATACAAAATATCAAATATTATTACTATTGGTTTATTTCTAATAGGTAACTATTGTTTTTCGCAAACAGCGCATGTATTCTCCGATGAGGTTAAAAAAATTACCAGCAAATATGATACAATATGGGATTCAAAAAAAGAAACTATTGTTTTTACAGGCAGCTCTAGTGTTAGGCTATGGAATAAATTAGAAGAAGAATTCCCAAACCATCAAATTGTAAATAGTGGATTTGGCGGGTCACAAGCATCAGACTTACTGTATTTTATAAATGAATTAGTTCTAGCCTATAATCCAAAAAAGGTATTTATTTATGAAGGAGATAATGATTTATGGGCTAAAAAAAGACCTGTTCATGTTCTTGATACGACCATAGATATCATCCGTCGAATAAAAGCAAACAATCCTTCAACACAGGTTATTTTAATTGCCGCAAAGCCAAGTATTAGTAGGTGGCAGATTCGAGGAAAATACAAACGGTTAAATAGAAAAATGGAACGTCTTGCTAAAAAAGATGACCAATTAGATTTTGTTGATGTGTGGAGTCCTATGCTCAATAATAAAAAACTAAAAACCGATATTTTTATTGAAGACGGTCTGCACATGAACCAAAAAGGTTATGATATTTGGTATAATGCTATTAAATATTTAGTTAATCAACCTTAATTACCAGCCATGTTTAAAACCATTTGTATTCGCAGTTTATTTTTTGCAGCCATCGTTTTTGCATTTATAGCGTGCAGCGAAGAGAAGAAAAAACGCATTGTAATGCCTTTGACTGATTTATCAAAAGTTAGTCTTATTCCGAAGCCTTTAAAAACCACACCAACAAATTCAGCATTTGCCCTAGACCAATTTACGGCCATTTACACATCAAAAAATGCAACAGGTTTTGAAGAAGTTGGTAAATTTTTAGCTGAAAAGCTCAAAAGCAAAATCAATTTAACGATACCCGTTAACACAGAAAGTTCCAATACTATTGAAAGGGTTATTTACATTAACCAGAGTGATAGCAAAGAGTTAAATTCTCCAGAAGCATATCAGTTATATATTAATCAAGATTCTATTATTATTAACGCCAATACATCTGAAGGAGCTTTTAGGGGTATACAAACATTAAGACAATTAGTTCCTCTAGAAAGTAATGACACCTTAGCGTTACAAAAAATATGGCCAGTACCAACCGGGAAAATTATTGATAATCCTAATTTTGCTTATAGAGGGTCAATGTTAGATGTTGCAAGACACTTTTTTAGTGTAGAAGATGTTAAAAAATATATTGACCTACTGTCGTACTACAAAATAAATGTACTGCATTTGCACCTTAGTGATGATCAAGGTTGGCGCATTGAAATAAAATCTTGGCCTAAACTAACTGAAATTGGTGGTAGCACCGAAGTTGGTGGTGAGTCTGGCGGATTTTACACCCAAGAAGATTATAAAGAGATCGTACGTTATGCAGCTGAGCGTTATATGACCATTATTCCTGAAATTGATATGCCAGGACATACAAATGCGGCTTCTGTATCTTATCCTTTTTTAAATGGTAATGGCAAGACTCCTAAGCTATATGAGGGCATGAAAGTAGGTTTCAGTACGTTTGACACGCATAAAGACACCGTTTATGCTTTCATTGATGATGTAGTAAGAGAAATATCCGCAATTACTCCTGGCCCCTATTTTCACGTGGGCGGCGACGAAAGTCATGTCACTAAAAAAAGTGATTACATCTACTTCATTAATAAAGTTGAAAAAATTGTTCAAAAGCATGGCAAACGAATGATTGGTTGGGATGAAGTTGCAATTGCCGATGTTGATGCCACTTCTATTTCTCAATGGTGGGCAAGTGAAGAAAATGCAAAAAAAGCGGTAGACAAGGGAATGAAAATTATAGTGTCGCCAGCTAAAAAAGCATATTTAGATATGGAATATGACACCTTATCTAAATTTGGACTTCACTGGGCGGCATACATACCTGTAGATACGGCATATATATGGACACCAGAAGAGTATGGCATCCCTTTAGAAAACATATTAGGCGTGGAGGCTCCGCTTTGGTCAGAAACTATTAGCAATATTGATGAGTTAGAATATTTAGCCTTTCCTAGAGTTATTGGTTATTCTGAATTAAGCTGGAGTATTAAAGAAAATAGAAACTGGGAAGATTATAAAGTAAGGCTAGCCGACCAAGCACCATTTCTTGATAGAATGGATGTAAAGTATTATCCGTCTGCATTAATTGATTGGAAAAAAAGTGATTTCACGTACAAGACTATTGAAAAAGACTAGTAAAAAAAAAGACCATAAAAAAACGCCTAAATTAATTATTTAGGCGTTTTTTTTCAATTATAAAGACTATTCTTCTTCAGAAACATCTTCACTTTCAACTTCTTCAGTAGCGAAGTCAGTAATTTTATTATCAATTAAGATGTTATACCACTGTATAACTTTTTTAATATCGCTTACATACACACGATCTTCATCGTAATCTGGCAATACTTCAAAGAAATATTCTTCTAATTTAATTTTCTCATCCTTATGGCTAATTGAAGTTTTGTTTCCATTTTCCTTAGTTTGTATTTTTTTAAAAACCTCTTTTAATGGAACTTCTTCTTCTAAAGTATAAATAGCTATTTCAGACAATACACTAACACTACTACGTAGACTTACTGTTATTCTTTTTCTATCTAATAAAGATTCCGCTACAAATCCTGTTCTGGTTTGGGTAATTAATTTATATAAACCTGGTTTTCCTGCAACGGATAAAATTTTCTCTAACCCCATAAACTATTTTAAAATTTTAAGTGGACAAATATTACACTTTTCTATTAATTATAATCCGATTTTAACGTCCTTTTTTCATTGCTGGAAATTTCATGCGATAATCTACGCTTATCTTTCCTTTAGAAATATTGGTTAATCTACCTTTTAACATTCTCTTTTTTAAAGCAGATAATTTATCTGTAAACAAGATTCCTTCTATATGATCATATTCATGCTGGATAACTCGCGCCAATAAACCGTCAATTGTTTTTGAATGTTTTTTAAAGTTTTCGTCAAAATAAGTAATCTTAACTATTCCTTTTCTACTTACATCTTCACGAACATCTGGTATACTTAAACACCCCTCATTAAAGGCCCATTCTTCGCCATTCTCCTCCTCAATGGTTGCATTAATAAATACCTGTTTAAATCCGTTTAACTGTTTTTGCTCATCTTCGGTTAAATCATCATCATCAGAAAACGGAGTGGTATCTACCAAAAATATACGAATTGGTAAACCTATCTGTGGAGCTGCAAGGCCAACACCACTAGCATTGTACATGGTTTCCCACATGTTCGAAATTAATTCATTCAGTTTTGGATAATCTTTATCGATATCATCCGCTACTTTTCTTAATACGGGATCACCGTATGCAATTATGGGTAAAATCATTTATAAGGTCTTTAAAAAATCTTGTAATATAATAGTTGCACTAATCTCGTCAATTAACGCCTTGTTTTTTCTTTGTTTTTTGTTTAATCCACTATCTAACATGGTCTGAAAAGCCATTTTTGAAGTAAAACGTTCATCGTGCCTTTTTATAGGAACTTTAGGAAACAGCTCCTCTAGTTTTTTTAAAAAAGGTTTAATAAGCACTTCAGACTCAGAAGCCGTATTATCCATTTGTTTGGGCTCACCAACTACGAAAGTATCCACATTTTCCTTTTTAATGTAGTCCAATAAGTATGCAAAGATTTCAGTCGTAGAAACGGTAGTTAAACCAAATGCTATCATTTTCATATCATCTGTTACTGCCAAACCTGTACGTTTTACTCCATAGTCAATTGCAAGAATCTTTCCCAAACTTAATTTTTGGCAAAAATAAAGGATAATTTGTTATATGTGCCGTTGCGCATGGGGAATTACTGTTCTTCAACTTATATTTGAGGAAATTTTATGAAAATGACAGAATTAAGAACACAAATAGAAAAAGCATGGGATAACAGAGACCTTTTAAAGGAATCTGCCACACAAGATAGTATTAGAGAGGTAATTAACCTTTTAGATATAGGGAAATTAAGATGTGCCGAGCCAACAGAAGATGGATGGCAAATTAACGAATGGGTAAAAAAAGCGGTAGTAATGTACTTCCCTATTCAAAAAATGAAAACTTTAGAGGCAGGTATATTTGAATATCACGATAAAATGCCTTTAAAAAGAGGCTATGCAGAAAAAGGGATTCGTGTTGTTCCTAATGCCGTTGCAAGACATGGAGCATATATTTCTGCAGGTACTATTTTAATGCCTAGTTACGTAAATATAGGTGCGTATGTTGACGAAGGAACTATGGTTGATACTTGGGCAACTGTGGGTAGTTGTGCACAAATTGGTAAAAATGTACACTTAAGCGGGGGTGTTGGCATTGGCGGTGTTCTTGAACCACTACAAGCTTCTCCAGTTATTATAGAAGATGGTGCTTTTATTGGTTCTCGTTGTATTGTTGTGGAAGGTGTTAGGGTTGAAAAAGAAGCTGTACTAGGCGCTAATGTAGTTTTAACTATGAGTACCAAGATAATTGATGTTACTGGTGAAACTCCTGTAGAAACAAAAGGCATTGTACCAGCCCGTTCCGTAGTAATACCTGGTAGTTATACCAAAAAATTTGCTGCGGGTGAGTTTCAAGTGCCATGTGCCTTAATTATTGGAAAAAGAAAAGAAAGCACAAATAAAAAGACTTCATTAAACGATGCCCTTAGAGAGTATGATGTAGCAGTTTAAAATAATAACTAAATACCTCCGATTACTAATATAATGCTAAACGGAGGTATTTTTTCCAATAATCATTTAGGTTTATATTAAATATACAACCTTACATTTTTACAAATTAACTTCTAGTATAGCGCAACCTTTTTTAACTATTCCAATCTACCTAATAACACCTTTAAAAAAAATTATTTACAGATTGTAAGGTTTTTACTTCTTTTTACAATTTTTTTATGAATTTTTTGTTATTACTATGTTCACAATTCATTGTGGTGAACACTATTAAAGTGGATTTTATGTTAAACAAGACTAAAAAACTTACTGCTCTTATTATAACCTATAATGAAATAGGCTATATTGAGAGATGTATAGATTCAATTTTGTTTGCAGATGAAATAATTGTGGTAGATTCATTCAGCAACGATGGTACGTACGAATATTTAAAAAAACACCCAAAGGTTAATGTAATTCAAAAACCTTTTGAAAACTTCACTTCTCAAAAATCTTTTGCTTTAAAACAAGCAACAAACGAATGGATCCTATTTGTTGATGCAGACGAAGTTGTTACTTCAAGTCTAAAGAAAGAAATAGTTGAAACTATTGCTTCTAAAGATACTGCAGTGGCATATTGGTTTTATAGAAAATTTATGTATCAAAAATCTCCCCTACATTTTAGTGGATGGCAAACAGATAAGAACTATAGACTTTTTAGAAAAAGTAAAGTAGAATTTGCTAATAACAAAATTGTACATGAAACACTTCAAGTAAACGGCTTATCAAAATGCTTAAATGAAAAATTGACTCATTATTGCTTTAAAAACTACGCTGATTACAAATCTAAAATGATTAAATATGGTAAGTTGAGAGCACAAGAGGAATTAACTAATGGCAAAAAATTTAACTATATAAAGCTAATAATAAAACCCACTTGGAAATTTCTCTATAATTATATTTTTCGTTTGGGCATATTAGACGGAAAAAAGGGTATTACTATTTGCTATTTAAATGCGCTAAGTGTATTTAAAAGATATGCCCATTTAAAAGTCATGGAAAAATCAACTTTGCTACCAACTTTCTATAAAAAACCTCTAAAAAATAGAGAAATTACGTTTAACGAAAAACGTTTAGCCTCTTAAACTAAGGTTTTCTGAGCATTGAAAAATAGATAATTTAAGACGCTATTCTTAATTATACTATTTTTGCTTTATGAAGGTTATTTTAGAAAGTTCCACCTTATTTGTCAAAAAACATACGGGCATACCTAATTATATTCATAACCTTTATGAAGGTATATCTACTATTAATGAAATAGATGTTTTACTTGCCTTTCGTTTTAAAAAATTCTTTTCCTCTAAAACAAATTATCAAAGAAATTTGTTGAAAAACAAGCACCTTTGGCATTTTAACGACCATTTATATTTTAATAACAAAGTGGATGTAGTTCATTCTTTGCACACCCCTTTTTTAAATCACAAATCTGCTTTAAAAGTAGCCACTATACATGATTTGGCCGTTCATTTACCTGAATTTGAACAATTTAAATTTGCAAATGAATATTTTAAGAAAAAACGCATGGCGCTATTTAAGGAATTTTCCAAAAAAGCAGATGTTATAATTGCCGTGAGTGAAAAAACAAAGCAAGATTATTTAAGCTTCTTTAATTTTCCAGAACATAAAATTCATGTAGTACCTCTAGCTCCTTCAGTTAAATTCTTAAATGTGTCTAAAGCTGAGAATGAGTCACAATTAAGAGTTCTAAAATTACAGTCACAAAATTATTTTATTTCCATTGGCGGAATTTCATTACGAAAAAATGCCTTTAACCTTATTAAAGGATTTCACCTTTCTAAATCGAGCCAACAATATAAATTGGTAATTGTTGGTAAAATTGAAACAAGTTTTGAGCCTTTAGTAAATAATTATATCGAAGAAAATAATTTAAAAGAACGTATTATTATTACTTCTTATGTATCCGATTCTTTACTACAAATACTTTATATGAATGCAAAAGGTTTTTTATTTCCTACATTTTACGAAGGTTTCGGAATACCAATTTTAGAAGCTATGCAAATGAAATTACCAGTTTTAACCAGTACTACTGGTGCAGCGCCAGAAACTGCAAATGGATTTGCAACCCTTGTAGACCCATATGACCCAGCAGATATAGCAAATGGTATAGATGCGCTACATAATGTTACAAGCAATACTATTTTAAATGCTCATAATTATGCCAATTCATTGACTTGGCCTCAAACTGCTAAAATGACAGCAGATGTTTATAAGAAATATTTGTAGTTTTATACCCAAATTCACCTAATGAAAATAGCTTACGATGCAAAACGTATTTTCCATAACAATACTGGTTTGGGTAATTACGGTAGAGACATTGTTAGAATATTACACAATCAAGGATCTGTAGAGCACTTTTATCTTTTTAATACTAAAAAATCTGAACTTGAGAGTTTTATGAATTTTAAGGATACAACCATTGTTTACCCAAAAGGATGGCTTTGGAGAACAATTCCTTCGTTATGGAGATTTATTGGCCAATGGAAACAAGTAAAACCCCTTAACGTTTCATTCTATCATGGCTTATCTGGCGAAATACCTATTCAGGTTATAAAAAATAATATTCCCAAAATTGTAACAATACATGATTTAATATTCTTAAGTCATCCACACTATTATAATTTTTTTGACCGTATAATTTATAAGATTAAATTTAAATATGCCGTAAATGCTGCAGATCATATTATTGCAATAAGTGAACAAACGAAAGCTGATACAGTAAAATACTTAAAGGCCGATGTAAATAAAATTAGTGTAATATACCAAGGTTGTAATGCAGTTTTTAAAAAGCAATATACAGAAGCCCAAAAATTAAAAAATCGACAAAAATTTAAATTACCTGGGCAATATATACTAAACGTAGGCACCCTTCAAGAACGAAAAAATGCGCTAACATTAATAAAAGCAATTAATGGAACCAAGCATCATTTAGTACTAGTTGGACACGAAAAGGGATATGCAAAAGCATTACATGAGTATATTTCTACTAATAATTTAGAAAAACAAGTAACCTTTCTAAAAGATATAACTACAGAGGATTTAGCACTTATTTACCAAAATGCTTCAATTTTTTGTTATCCATCAATTTGCGAAGGATTTGGCATACCTATTATCGAAGCTTTATTCAGTGGTTTACCCGTAATCACTACTAAATTTGGTTGTTTTTCTGAGGCAGCCGGACCAAATTCCTTATATGTAAACCCATATGATGAAAATGAAATTAGAGCTAAAATTAATTTGTTATTTGAAGATTCGGATTTAAGAATAAAATTAATAGAAACCGGTTTACAATTTGTTCAAAAATTCTCGGATGAGAATGTAGCAAAAAACTTAATAAACCTATATAAAAAAGTTTTATAAATGCAGAACATTTGCTTTTTTAATACTGCAAAAGCTTGGGGTGGTGGTGAAAAATGGCACTTAGAAATAAGTACTTTTTTACACCACAAAGGATATTCTGTTTTTGTATTTGCCCATGATGAAAGTGAACTATTAAAACGTTTAAAGTTAAACAACGTTCCCTGTAGTGGAATTTCAATTTCCAATATAAGTTTTCTAAACCCTTTTCAACACCTATCGCTTACGACAAAATTACGGAAATTAAATATTTCCACTATTATCATGAATCTCTCCCGCGATGTAAAAATTGCAGGACCATGTGCTAAAAAAGCGGGAGTAAAACGCATTATTTACAGAAGAGGAAGCGCTATACCTATTAAGAATTCCTTTTTAAATCGATATTATTTTAAAAGAGTATTAACAAACATTCTAGCTAACTCCGAAGCAACTAAAAAAACAATTAACGCAAATAATAGCACCCTGTTTAAAGAGGATAAAATTGAAGTTATTTATAATGGCATTGAAATTAAAACAATTACAAATAACCAAAAATTATCAATATTTACCATAGTTAACCTAGGTCGTTTAGAGTATCAAAAAAATCAACATTTTTTAATTGAATTAGCAGCCGAATTAAAGCGCAGGGGCATAAAATTTAAATTAATAATTGGTGGTGAAGGTAATTTAAGAAAGAATTTAGAAGAAGCAATTAAAAGCCTTAATGTAACAAATGAAATTGAGCTACCAGGTTTCATTAATGAACCTTTACAATTTATAAATAAAGCTGATGTTTTTGTATTACCATCGTTCTGGGAAGGCTTTGGGTATGTACTGGCAGAAGCAGCTCTTTGTAAAAAACCAGTGGTGGCGTTTAACATAAGTAGTAATCCTGAGTTAATTCTAAACAACAAAAGTGGATATTTAACTGAAATTGGCGACGTTGCTAAATTCTCCGATAAAATTGAAACATTATACAACAATAAGGATTTGAGAAGGCAAATGGGTTTAACAGGTTTTGAACATATTATTCAAAATTTCGATAAAAAAATACAATTACAAAAAATTGAAGATTATATAATTCATGAATAAAGCAACTCATAAAATATCAGCTTTATTAATCACTTTCAACGAAGAGGATAATATCAATGAGGTATTAGCTAATCTTAGTTTTGCAGATGAAATTATAGTCGTTGATTCTTATAGCACAGACAATACAATTAACTTAATCAAGGAACATAAAAATGTTCAATTAATTTGTAGAAAATTCATAAACTACACTGATCAAAAAAGGTATGCTCTTGAACAAGCCAACCACGACTGGGTATTATTTCTTGATGCTGATGAAAGAATTACTCCTACCTTAAAAAATGAAATTCTAGAAGTTATAAACAATCCCAATAAAGCAGTAGCCTTTTATTTTCAGAGAACATTTATGTTCAAATCAAAAAAATTACATTTTAGTGGTTGGCAAAGTGATAAAAACTATCGACTTTTCAGAAAAAGTAAAGTTTCTTTTGATCAAGATAGAATTGTTCATGAAACTTTGGTCGTAAATGGTTTGTCTAGAACTTTAACGAACAAATTATTACATTACTCTTACAAAAGCTACGATGACTATAAAGGAAAAATGTTGAAGTATGGTAAAATGAAAGCTAGAGAAGAAGTCAAAAAAGGTAAAAAGGCTCATTGGTATCATTTTATATTTAGACCACTTTATAAATTTTTAAATCATTACATTATTAGGTTAGGCATTTTGGACGGTAAAAAGGGTTTTATCATTTGCTATTTAAATGCGTTAGGTGTATGGGCAAGATACAAGGAACTTAAGCTATTACAATCTTAAAAATATAGTCATGTCAGATATTCAGCTTGAAATCAACAAATGCATAGAAGCACTTGAAAATGGTGGGCTTATCCTCTACCCAACTGATACCGTTTGGGGTATTGGTTGTGATGCAACGAATGAAGAAGCAGTAAAAAAAGTTTATCAACTAAAACAACGTAATGACAGCAAGGCTTTAATTTGTTTGGTTGCCAATGATGCCATGCTAGAAAAGCACGTTGAAAAAGTACCCGACCTAGCCTATGACCTCATAGATTTAGCATCAAAACCCACTACCATTATTTATGACAAACCACGTGGTGTTGCCAAAAACTTAATTGCAGAAGATAATACCTTAGCTATTAGAGTAGCTTCAGATAAGTTTTGTCAATACCTTATTGGTAAGTTTAAAAAGCCAATTGTCTCTACATCTGCCAATATTTCTGGACAAAACACTCCAAATTCTTTTCAAAATATAGATACAGCCATTTTAAAAGGTGTAGACTATGTGGTAAATTTGCACCGAGAGAAACAGAATAGCTTTTCATCTTCTATTATTAGATTAGCTAATGATAATACGGTGAAGATTATTCGAGAATAAGAACATGCAAGAGAGCTATATAAACGCTTTAAACAACCCAATTTTCAAGATAATTTCAGAAGCTGCAGAAGAACTTTCAGTAGATTGTTATGTTATTGGTGGATTTGTAAGAGATTATTTTTTAGAACGTAGCACACCTAAAGATATTGATGTTGTTGCTATTGGGAGCGGTATTGATCTTGCCGAGAAAGTTGCTTTAAAATTAGCCGGCAAACCCCAAGTATCTGTTTTTAAGAATTTTGGCACTGCCATGATCAAAAGTGATGGGATAGAACTAGAATTTGTTGGCGCTCGAAAAGAAAGTTATCAGCGAGATAGTAGAAAACCTATTGTTGAAGATGGCACTTTGGAAGACGACCAAAAAAGAAGAGATTTTACAATAAACGCATTAGCACTTTCACTAAACAAATCCAACTTCGGTGCGCTTTTAGACCCTTTTAATGGTATTGCAGATTTAGAAAGTAAAATTATTAAAACTCCTTTAGAGCCAGGTATAACGTATTCTGATGACCCACTAAGAATGATGCGAGCCATCCGTTTTGCTACGCAGTTAAATTTTCAGATTGCACTACCCTCTTTACAAGCAATAACAGCACATAAAGACCGATTAAAAATAGTTTCTAATGAACGTATTTTAGATGAGCTGCATAAAATAATGCTGTGCAAAAAACCTTCTTTAGGATTTGCTTTATTACACAAAACGGAGTTACTAAATATAATTTTACCAGAACTTACCGCATTACAAGGGATAGAAGAAATTGAAGGCCAAAAACATAAAGATAATTTTTGGCATACTTTAGAAGTCGTCGATAATATTTCTGAAGCTACAGATGATCTTTGGTTGCGCTGGGCAGCATTATTACATGATATAGGCAAAGCACCAACCAAAAGATTCCATAAAAAAATAGGGTGGACATTTCATGGTCATGAATTTGTGGGCTCTAAAATGGTAGCCAAATTATTTAAGCGTTTACGTATGCCGCTGAATGATAAGTTGAAATTCGTTCAGAAATTGGTTTTAATGAGCTCTAGACCCATTATACTTTCTGAAGATTATGTGACAGACTCTGCCGTGCGTAGACTAATTTTTGATGCAGGCGATAATGTGGAAGATTTAATGACCTTATGTGAGGCTGATATTACTACAAAAAACCCTAAAAAGCAGCGTAAATACCACCAAAATTTTAAAATAGTTCGTCAAAAAATAGAAGAAGTAGAAGCTCGGGACCATGTACGTAATTTTCAACCTCCTATTAGTGGAGAAGAAATCATGGCGACATTTTCATTAAAACCATCTAAAGAAATTGGTATTATTAAAGAAGCAATAAAAGAAGCTATTTTAGAAGGAGAAATACCAAATGAATACCAAGCTGCTAAAGAATATATGCTGACTAAGGGAGAGAAATTAGGACTAAAAATATCGAATTAGTATGGATATTCAATTCAGAAAAATAGCAAAACTATCTTTAATATTGGTATACCTTGTTATTATTGCCGGTGCTGTTGTACGTATGACTGGTAGTGGAATGGGTTGCCCAGATTGGCCAAAATGTTTTGGGCATTATATACCGCCTACTAATGAAAGTGAGTTAAAATGGGAACAAGAAAAGGTATTCAAAAAAGGTCAAGTAATTATAAAAAATGAGACTTTACAAATCGCTAAAGAAACGTTTACGACCAATAAAACCTTTAATGCTGCTAATTGGGAAGCGTATACAAAACATAATTATGCCATTTTCAATCCTTGGCATACTTGGATAGAATATATTAACCGATTATTTGGAGCCTTAGCGGGTCTTGCCACCTTAGTTTTAGCTATAATTTCAATAAAATTTTGGAAAAGAAAAAAGCGCATCCCTATAATTTCGTGGCTGGTAGTATTGGGCATGGGTTTTCAAGCTTGGTTAGGAGCAACAGTTGTTTACTCAGTTTTAGAGCCTGCAAAAATTACTGTACACATGTTAATGGCCTTAGTAATAGTAGCCATGTTATTATATATTATCTACTTAGCAAATACAGAGAATAAGTTAATTAGTTTTGATAAAACAACTTTGCAACTAAGTATTTTGGCTATTGGTTTAACCTTAGTTCAAATTATAATAGGTACTCAAGTTAGACAATTTGTCGATGAACAAATAGATGTTTTTGGGTATCAAGCAAAAAGCAGTTGGTTAAAAGACCCTATCGTATTATTTTATATTCATAGGTCGTTTTCAATAATTGTAGTGCTACTTAATGTTTTTATTGCCTTTAGAATAACTAAATTAAACTTGGGGCATATTAAAATTTATTGGGTACTCTTTTTATTACTGGTAGAAGTATTTACAGGCATAGCAATGAATTACTTAAATTTTCCATTTGCTAGCCAACCATTACACCTAGTATTAGCTACCATTATATTTGGTGTACAGTTCTACATTTTATTAGATGCCTTAAAACCTAAAAAAATAGCATATAACCCCAAGGCAAGCACACAAGGCATTATATAGGTAACAATAGTAACTTTGATAGAGGTGTTGGTGCATTTTAAACCTAGATTATCGAGTAAAACTTCGTAACTTTGCCCTCCCGCAAAAAATAAGGCATGATATACAAAATTCGTATAATTTTAGACGCTGAAGAGGATATTTTCAGAGATTTAGAGATAGAAGCCCACAATTCTTTAGAAGATTTCCATAATGCAATTACACAGGCATTTGGCTTTTTAGGTAATGAAATGGCCTCTTTTTATACGTGCAATGACGAGTGGCAACAAGAAGAAGAAATAGCTCTTTTTGACATGAGTGAGTCTGGGTCAGATGTTCGTTTAATGAATGAGACATTTTTAGAAGATCTCATTACACAAAACAGTCCTAAATTAATTTATGTGTATGATTTTATGAATATGTGGACTTTCTTTGTTGAACTTGCCGACATTGTAGAAAAGGAAGATGGGCGTTCATATCCAAATGTTCTTTTTTCTTTTGGCGAATTACCAGAAACCCCTCCTGAGAAAAAATTCGAAGCTGAAAATAGCGCCTTCGATTTTGATGATACTTTTGACAATTATGACGACCTCGATTTTGATGAAAATTGGAATTAAGTCAACAAAATATAATTATTTCTTTTCAGAACAATCTTATAAATAATAACAGTATATGATTAACCTATACGCTACCCAAATTGAAAGTATTTCTATACATAGAGTTGGCAATAAAAATAAGAATGAAGGTGTTTTTCTTTCAGAAGAACCTTTTAGGCTTAATGATGAAACTACTGGGTTACTAAAGGAATATTTTTTTAAACCATTTAGAGAAAAAGAAGAGAACTATTATAAACTTGCAAATGAGGTTGATGTTGAATTTAATGAGCTTTATAAAATTGTAAGTGAAATTTTTGCCGATACTTCAAAAGCACATTTAAATTCAAAAAAAATAGCTTCGTTACTTTTTGAACAATCTAATCATCCACATATTAAAAGTGGAGAATTGTATGTTGCGTACTTAACAGGTTTGTTATTGGACAATAAAAAAGTTGATGCAATTGGCATTTTCAAAAGTGAGTTAAAACACGATTTTATTCAGTTTGAAGAAAAGAACAGTAACCTAGATATTGTTATTCAACAAGGTATTAACATCAACAAGTTAGATAAAGGTTGTTTAATCTTTAATGTAGATAAAGAAGAAGGTTACAAAGTATTATCTGTAGATAGCAACAAGTACGATACCAAATATTGGATTGAAAATTTCTTAGGTGTTGACCCACTATCTGATGATAATTTCAAAACTAAGAACTACTTGAAATTTTGTCAAAATTTTGCAAAAGATGTTGTTTTACCTGCCGAGGACAAACAGCAAGAAGTATTGTTTATGAACCGTGCAGTAAACCATTTTGCAAAAAACGATTCTTTTGAAGAATCTACTTTCCTAAATGAAGTAATGGAAAATCCAGAATTAATACCAGAATTTAAACATTACAAAACAGAAAAAGGTCCTAAGTATAGTATTGAAGATGTATCAAATTTTGATATCGCTAACAAAGCCGTTTCTGATGCTAGAAAGAAAATTAAAAACGTTATTAACTTAGACACTAATATACAGATAAAGCTAGATTTCATTAATCCTGAGTCTGCTGAGAAATTTGTAGAAAAAGGTTGGGATGAAGAAAGACAAATGTATTACTACCTAGTTTATTTCAACAAAGAACAAAAAAGTTAATAATGTTTGTTTATTGACGATTTCAATAAAAAGTCCTTTTAGTATCGATGAAACTAAAAGGACTTTTTTAATATAATTTGTATTGAGTTGACCTTTAAAAATTAGATTTTTATATTATTCTCTATAATCTGTTTCATACTAACATCTTCATAGTTTCTACGCACAAAATTCAACGCTAAATCTAGCACTTGCCCCATTGTTGTGCAGTTTTTAAAATCCATATCCATAGTCAAAATCTCTATTTGCTCCCTAAGCATAGCTATATTGGCAGGGGTGGAAATTTCGTCTGTTTTACAAATTGCTCGTAATTTTTTAATTCTATTACCAGAGCTCAAAATCCGTTTTGCTACCATTGAACGCTCTTCTAACTTATATTGATCTACTGAGTCGCGTTTTAATTTATAACGCACCAACTCCACCATTTTATAATTTTCTTTAAAAAATTGTGGCCTATAAACTTTTAATTTGCCCTCAAAGCACTGCTGGTCAAAATCTATTGCACGTATTTTATAGACCACATGGTCAAAATCATGTGTTGGCACTATTACATAATTATAGGAGCGCATATCTCCTAACAAACGGATCATGCAACGCTCATTAAACTTTACAAATTCTTTCGCCAATTGCGCCTTTTCTGGTTCTGAACATTTTGGCAACATGTTTTTTATAAACTCATCACCAGGTATACCGGCAATATGCTCTTCAATTAAAGTATCTTTATAGACTAAAAAGTTTAGGTTATATGGTGAAAGCATATGCTCTAACTCTAAACCATAAATACGAGAAGCATCTGTTTTTTTAATGTAGAAATATGTGAAGTTATCATTTAAGATATTTCGTATTTTAATTCTAAAAGGCTTAGAATTTCCGAACGTACAGAAATCTACTGCATCAACATTTAAATATTGATTAATATTATTACTTCCATCAGAATGTAAAATAGAATATACTTTTTTTAAACTATCATCTATTTCTTTCCTATCGAATTCAGAATAGTATGCCCTTACCCAAAGTGTATCTTCATCATTTTGATCATACACTACCACCGAACCTGCAAAACGAAGTAAGTCTTCATAAAAAATGGGTATTTCAATTTTTCTACTATAATGCTCTAAATAGCCATCTAAGGCTTCACTTACGGGATAAGCCGGTTTTTTTTTAGACATTAATCTTTCTTCAGACATAAGGTTGTATTAAAATTGATGATGTTGACTGTAACAAAGTTAGGCTTTCTTCGTCAACTAAGTATATCAATCAATAACACCAACATATTTTGGACCATATTTTAACAGTACAAAATCTCACTAAAAAATTCGGGTACTTAACAGCAGTAAAAGATTTATCTTTTACTATTGAGAAAGGAAACGTTTATGGTATTCTTGGCCCTAATGGTAGCGGCAAATCAACTACCCTTGGCATTGTATTAAACGTCGTCAATAAAACCAATGGCGAATTTTCGTGGTTTAGTGGTAATACCTCCACCCATGAAGCATTAAAAAAAGTAGGTGCCATTATTGAACGCCCTAACTTTTACCCTTATATGACCGCATTACAAAACCTAAAGTTGGTCTGTAAAATCAAAGATGTATCAGAAGATAGAATTGAAGAAAAATTAGAATTAGTAGGCTTGTTAGATAGAAAAAACAGCAAGTTTAAAACATACTCTTTGGGCATGAAGCAACGTTTGGCAATTGCATCTGCTCTATTAAATGATCCCGAAATTTTAATTCTAGATGAACCAACCAATGGACTTGATCCTCAAGGCATTCATCAAATTCGTGAAATAATAAAGACTATTGCTGCCAAAGGCACTACCATTTTACTAGCATCACATTTATTAGATGAAGTAGAAAAAGTATGTACACATGTAGTCATTTTAAGAAAAGGAGAGAAATTATATTCTGGCAGAGTAGATAGCCTTAAAGCAAGTTTCGGATTCTTTGAACTTAAGACTTCAAATATGGAGGCCTTACAATCTTTTTTAAATACCAACAATAATTTTGGAGAGCTTAAATTAGAAAATGGGTTACTCACAGCTTTTCTAACTACAGAACTAGATGCCCAAACGCTTAATAAACTATTGTTTGAAAATGGCATTATTGTTTCTCATTTAGTAAAAAGAAAAGAAAGTCTAGAAGAACAGTTTTTAGAATTGACCAAAAACGCTAAAGCTTAAAAAACCTGACCATGATACGATTATTACATATAGAATTCATAAAACTTTGGAATAATAGAGCAAGTAAAGTTCTCATAATTTCATATTTCACGCTATTAACATCAATAGCGCTAGTTGCCGCTATAAATTTTGACATTGGCCCCATACAGTTTCATTTAGCAGACCAAGGAATATTCAATTTCCCTTATATATGGCATTTTAATACATTTATTACCGCATTCTTTAAACTATTCTTAGCCATTGTAATTGTTTCCATGATGTCTAACGAGTACAGTAATAAGACCATAAAACAGAATTTAATTGACGGACTTTCAAAAAAGGAATTCATACTTTCAAAATTTTTAACTGTAATCACATTTTCCCTTGTATCAACAATATTTGTTTTTGTAGTTTCTCTAATTTTGGGTTTAGTCTATTCAGATTTTAATGAAATATCTATTATACTGACCAATTTAGAGTTTTTGATAGCCTTTTTCATTAAGCTAACTGGCTTCTTTTCGTTCTGTTTATTTTTAGGAGTTCTGGTAAAACGGTCTGCATTTGCCCTAGGATTTTTAATTCTTTGGCAAGTATTAGAAGGAATCTTTAGAGGACTAATTCGTTGGAAATTATTTGATGGTGAAACTACAGATGCAATTATGGGCTTTTTCCCATTACAGTCAATGTTTAACTTAATTAAAGAGCCTTTTTCAAGACTAGGTGCTGTGCAATCTGTTGCCAACCAAATAGGCGAAAAATTAAGCCTTAACTATGGGGTGCATTGGTATGAAATTCTTATTGTTATGGCATGGACTGCAATTTTCATATATGGTTCTTATGCAATTCTTAAGAAACGCGACCTTTAATTCATCAAATAGATTTGTTGTTCAACCTATTTAACACGAATTCCAAAGAGTAGATTTTCAATTTGTAGTATATTGTGTTGTTTACGAACATGCTATGAAAAAGAAATGGTACATATGTCTACCAAGGATTTTGGCTATGCCATTATCTTTAATGGCTATGGTATTTTCTATTTCTCAAATAACTGCACAAGATTGCCCTGAGCTTATAAGCCCTTTAAACGGTTCGGTATTGGCTCCTTTAAATTCAACCATTAGTTGGGAGCCCATAACAGGTGTGCCCGGATATATAATATCCTTAGGCACGACAGAAGGCGGTAATGATATTCTAAATCAGTTAAACGTTGGCTCAGCCAATAGTTATAAACCAGCTACAGGACTACCAGAGAACACTGAAATTTTCGTAACTATTACATTATTCTTTTTTAATCAACCTAATATAAAATGTGATAGCAAAAGCTTTACCACGGCAACATTAACTGAAGTACCCAATTGCACAACAATAAATATTCCACAAGAAAATGCTATAAATGTTAATATTGGAACAACCATTAATTGGGTTGCATCGCCTAGTGCTACTAGTTACTTTTTAACAATAGGTACATCTATAAATGGTGGTGAAATCTTGGATAATATAGAAGTTGGCAATGTTTTAAGTTACAACCCTCCTATAGATTTACCAGAAGAAACTACTATTTACATTACTGTAATACCAAGTAATAGAATTGGTGTCCCATCTGATTGTAGTACATCACAATTTACAACAACAGTAAAAGCCACATTACCCATATGTTCTTCTATGATTTCACCGTATAATGGGGAAACCAATATACCTTTAAGTCCAGTTTTAGAGTGGAACCCAGTGCCCAACGCCACAGGGTATAGGGTAACAATAGGCACTTCTCCTGTTGAATCTAATATATTGAAAGACGCCATTTTTTTTAGAACTTCTACTGTTATTATCGACTTTGAACCTAACCGAACATTTTTTATAACTATTGTTCCTTTTAACGATGCAGGCGATGCAATAGGTTGCACACAAGAAACATTTTCTACATTATTAGGCTGTGGTCCATATTTTAATCCTTTAACAGGAGATTTGCAGGTTTTAAATCCTGACATAATTTTTCCCGATACGGTTTCCATTTGTACTGATACTTCTTCTAGTATTATCCATGCGACCGATGAAGCTGATGGTTATCGCTGGTATAAATTAGATAGCAATGGCAACCAAACCTTAATATCTTCTACCAATGAAGCCTCTATAACAGAAAATGGTGAATACATTTATGAAGCTTATTCGTTATTCGAAGATACAGGTAACGTATTTGAGTGCGCGTCATCAAAAACATTTACGGTAGTTTCTTCACAAGCACCAATTATTGAAAATGTAAAAATCTCAAATAATGGAACTACATTAAATTATGAAATTATCACCGTAGAAACTGGCAATTACGAATATGCATTAGATGATAAAAACGGAGATTATCAAAATAGTAATCGTTTTAATGAAATTTCATTTGAAAACCATATTGTTTTTGTTCGTGACAAGGGTGGGTGTGGTATAGTAGAAAAATTAATAGAACAAGATTTATCGGTTGAGGGATTTCCATCTTTTTTCACACCAAATGGCGACGGTATAAATGATTTTTGGCAATTTGTTCCACCTGTTAATACACGAGAAGAATTGGTACAAACTATTTGGATATTTGATAAGTTTGGAACCCTATTAGCTCAAATATCATCTAAATCAGATGGGTGGAACGGCTTATTAAATGGAAAAAGCTTGCCAGAATCTGACTATTGGTTTAAAGCACTTTCAAGTAACAACAAAATTATAAAGGGTCATTTTAGCTTAAAAAGGTGAGTCCATGAATGCAAAAAAGGTTTTATTTCTTATAGGTCTTTGGATAGGATTCTGTGCAAACATAACCTATGCCCAACAATGCCCTACAATGACCTCACCTATAGATGGCGATATAAATGTTCCTGTAGACAATTTAATTCAGTGGACCCCAGTAGACGGTATAATTGGATACTTAGTTTCCTTAGGAACAACACCTGGTGGAGGTGAAATAATTAATAGACGATCCTCTGGGTTAAATAATTTTTACCAACCAACTGTTGGTTTGCCAGAAAACACGATAATCTATGTCACTATTAGCTTGTTTCTACCAGATGCCCCTATTAAAGTCTGTCCACTAAAAGTTTTTACTACGGTTAATGTTACAGACCCACCAAATTGTACAACCCTTAACTCCCCCCAAAACCAAGATACAGCAGTAAGGGTAGATACCAATATTAAATGGAACTATTCACCCAGAGCCACTAATTACCTTATTTCACTAGGTACTTCTCCAGGCACTTATGACATAATCGAAAATTTTGAAACAGGAAATATCTTATCTTATAAACCAACCGAGAATTTTGAATTAAATCAATCAGTTTATGTTAGAATAATTCCATTAAATGAAAATGGGGAAGCCATGGGTTGCAACGAAGAATATTTTACCACTGGTGAACCTACAGTTCAATGCAATGCTAACGATTTCCCAATTATTACTATTCCAGATAAAGTCTCATTATGCACCAATTTAGAATTTGGAACCCTAAACAATAATCAAATAGCACGGGGTTACAGATGGATAAAATTGAATACTGATGGTAGTGAAGAGATAATTTCGACTACAAGAAATTTTGAGTATAAAGAAATAGGTAATTATCGTTTAGAATTATATAATATTATTTCAGAATTTGGAGCAAACATTGAATGTGCGGTGTCTAAGAATTTTGAAATTGTTTATTCAGAATCACCAGAAATAGAAGATGTTATTGTATCAAGAGAACCAAACGGATTACGAATAGAAATAATAGCAACCGGTGGTAGTGAATTTGAATATTCTATAGAAAATAATAGTTACGGATATCAAGATAGTGCTATATTCACCAGTATTAAACCTGCAGAACGCATTGTTTATGTTCGTGATAAATTTGGTTGTGGCGTTGCCCAACGATTAGTAGAACGAGAAATAAACAGTAAAGATTTTCCAGCATTTTTTACACCTAACGGCGATGGAATAAATGATTTTTGGCAGCTTAAAAACGACATTGATACTAGTGAACTCAATATTGAAATTATCTATATTTTCGATAGGTATGGAAATTTACTTGCTCAGTTAAATCCTAAATCAAAAGGTTGGAACGGAAATTTTAATGGAAGGCAATTACCTCCCACAGATTACTGGTTTAAAGCCATATCATATTCCCAAAAAGAAATAAAAGGTCATTTTAGTCTAAAACGTTAAATAGCAAATTTCATATCCAATGAACACTAATAAAATGTGTTTTTTATTGAAGTACATGGCCAGCTTGTTGACCTTTTCTTTTTTGACTGCTCAAGATTGTTCAAAATTCGCCTATCCCGAAAATGGCGCAATTGATGTTGCTGTAAATACCACATTAACCTGGTCAGAAGTTTTAGGCTACAATGGTTACTTACTATCTATTGGAACAACACCACGGGGTACTAATGTGCTTGACAGAAAACCCATAGGAGCAAATACCTTTTACACACCTTCATTAGGATTTCCTGATAACGTTACACTTTATGCAACTTTAAGTTTAATAACATTTGATGGACCACCAATTTTATGCGAAGAAATAATTTTTAAAACAATAGAGGTTACTACTGCACCATCATGCTCTTTTCTAATTGCACCAGACAATAATGCTGGTAGTGTAACAATTATTACAGATATTGAATGGGCATATGCACCCACTGCCACAGGATATATGCTATCAATAGGAACAACTGAAAATGGAACCGATATTTTAAATAATTTAGATGTACAAAACGTTTTAACCTACGACCCTCCAGAAGATTTACCGCAAAATTCAACGATTTATGTAAGGGTAATTCCCTATAACGATATTGGTTCAGCGGCTTCTTGTACTGAAGAAATCTTTACCACAAGTTTTGCACTTTATGTATGCGACCCCTATTTAGATGAAGCTTCAGGAGATTTAATATATCGTTCGCCACAAATTAATTTACCAAATGTTGTTGGTATTTGTAGTGATGAGCTGCCTTATACAATTTCAACCGAAGATGAGGCAGATGGTTATAGATGGTATCTAACCAATAGTGGTAGCGAAGAAACACTATTGTCTCAAAATAGCACGGTAAACATCACTTCACCTGGACGATATCGTTTAGAGGCTTATAATAACATAACAACTAATTCTGGAGATATCGAATGTACTAGCTCTAAACTTTTTGATATTGTGGCATCAGAAGCTGCTACTATAACAGCAATTAATGTAGTTAATTTTTTTGACGGAAAAACAATTACTATTTCTACTATAGGTGGTGGACAATATGAATACGCCTTAGATAACGCAAATGGCCCATATCAAGATATACCTATTTTTACAAAAATTACAAACGGGTATCATATTGCCTATGTAAGAGATAAAAATGGCTGTGGTATTACAGAAAGGTCTGTTGATCGTGATATTATTTCAAAAGATTTTCCTTCCTTTTTCACTCCAAATGGAGACGGCATAAATGATTATTGGCAATTTGTTCCTCCTGCAGAGAACTTTGAATCGGTCATTGACATTATTTTTATTTATAATCGGTTTGGAGGTCTAATTAAACAGCTTAATCCCAATGATAAAGGTTGGGATGGAACTTTTGAAAACAATGCCCTACCAGAATCAGATTACTGGTTTAGAGCAAGTTTTCTAAACAAGCAAGAGATTACAGGACATTTTTCTTTAAAAAGATGATTGAAAACATATAAGGTTATCTCTAACTTAAAAATCGTATTTCGTATTTTTATACATAGTATTAGTTTTTAAGATTTTACTCTTGTGTACGTATAAAAATTGAGCTCATAAGCGATATTGCATTATGAATTCAAAAAAGAGAATTACCCATTATGAAATTCAAAGTAGTATCAGAATTTAAACCCACAGGTGATCAACCCAATGCCATAAAAGAATTGGTAAAAGGGTTGAATGAGAATGAAAGGTACCAAACCTTACTTGGTGTAACAGGCTCTGGTAAAACTTTTACTGTTGCCAATGTTATAGAAGAAGTACAAAAACCCACGTTAATACTTGCTCATAACAAAACATTGGCCGCACAGCTATATTCAGAATTTAAACAGTTTTTCCCAGATAATGCCGTTGAATATTTTGTATCGTACTACGATTATTACCAACCAGAGGCATTTATACCCACAAGTGGTGTGTATATTGAAAAGGATCTTTCAATAAATGAGGATATTGAAAAACTGCGACTTAGCACCACCTCTTCCCTCCTTTCTGGTCGTAGAGATGTAATTGTTATAGCTTCTGTATCCTGCTTATATGGTATTGGAAATCCTATTGAATTTCAAAAAAACGTAATCTCAATAAAAAAAGACCAAGTCATTGCAAGAACTAAATTAATGCATCAATTGGTGCAATCACTGTATTCTAGGACCATGGCAGAATTTAAAAATGGAAACTTTAGAGTAAAAGGCGACGTAGTAGATGTTTTCCCAAGTTATGCCGACCATGCATATAGAATTCATTTTTTTGGTGATGAGATTGAAGAAATAGAATCTTTTGACCCCTTCAATAATAACATTATAGAAGTATACGAAACATTGACTATTTACCCAGCAAATATGTTCGTTACCTCTAAAGATGTCTTACAAAACGCTATTCATAGCATACAAGATGATTTAGTGAAGCAAATTGACTATTTCAAGGAAATAGGAAAGCCATTAGAAGCAAAGCGGTTAGAAGAGCGTACAAATTTCGATTTAGAAATGATACGAGAGCTTGGATATTGCTCTGGTATTGAAAACTATTCAAGATATTTAGATGGTAGAGAACCTGGTACCAGACCATTTTGCCTATTGGATTATTTTCCAGATGACTATTTAATGGTTATTGATGAAAGTCATGTGACCATTCCGCAAGTACACGCAATGTATGGAGGTGACCGTTCCCGAAAGGTAAATTTGGTTGACTATGGGTTTCGATTACCTGCCGCAATGGATAACCGTCCACTTAAATTTGAGGAGTTTGAAGCACTACAAAATCAAGTTTTACATGTAAGCGCAACACCTGCAGACTACGAATTACAGTTAAGTCAAGGTGTATATGTAGAGCAAGTTATTAGACCAACAGGGCTTTTAGACCCAATCATAGAAATACGCCCAAGCTTAAACCAAATTGATGATTTGGTAGAAGAGATTCATTTACGAGTGGAAAAAGATGAGCGAACTTTAGTAACTACTTTGACCAAAAGAATGGCCGAGGAATTAGCTAAATATCTTGATAGAATTAATGTTCGGTGTAGATACATTCATAGTGATGTTGACACATTAGAACGTGTAGAAATCATGCAAGATTTACGAAAAGGAATCTTCGATGTCCTTATTGGAGTAAACTTATTACGTGAAGGATTAGACTTACCTGAAGTATCATTAGTAGTAATTTTAGATGCTGATAAAGAAGGATTTTTACGTAGTAACAGGTCACTTACACAAACCGTTGGTAGAGCCGCTAGAAACCTAAATGGCAGGGCAATTATGTATGCTGATAAAATTACAAATAGCATGCAAAAAACAATTGACGAAACAGCATACCGACGCGAAAAACAGATAAAATATAACACAGAAAATAACTTAATTCCAAAAGCTCTAAATAAGAGTTTAGACAATGTTTTAACAAAGAATTCCGTATCCACATATCACTTCATAAAAGAGGAATTGAGAGCCGCTGAACCCGACCTTGATTACATGACAAAAGAGCAAGTTGAAAAGATGATTAAGGATAAAAGAAAAGCAATGGAAAAGGCCGCAAAAGAATTAGATTTTATTCAAGCTGCCAAGCTAAGAGATGAAATAAAGTCATTACAAAAGCAAGAATAATTAAAGTTTTCAACCATTCCTAGAAATTTTAATACAAGAAAACTAAAGCTTAACTTAATCACATATAACTATCTGAATAAAAGAATTTTAATTATTATTTTTAGACAAGACTAAAAAGGAATTAATCGATGCAATTATGAAAAATTGGAAAATTTTAGTTATATTTTTTATTCTGTTTTCTACTAGTCGCAATAGTTATTCACAGAAACTACATCAAGAAGAATTAACCTTACTAACTAACGAAAAATTCAACGAAGCTTTTGCGAATTTACGCCATTTTTTGAAACTACAAAACGATGGCAATTACCCTACACAAGTTGACAAAAATAAGCGATGGTGTGATAGTGTTTTTAGAAAGTTGAATTATAAAACACAGACTATTAAAACAGATGGTGTCCCCTTACTTTTTGCCGAAAAAATTTTTAAAAAAAATTACAAAAGTATTCTCTTTTATTTACAAATAGATGGACAACCTGCGGACCAAAAAGCATGGTCTCAACCAGACCCTTTTACCCCTGTAATTAAAGAAAATAAAAATGGAATTTGGAGACTAATAAACATAGATTCAACGCAAAATAATTTTGATGATGATTGGAGAATTTTTGCACGTTCTGCATCCGATTCTAAAGGACCGGCAATGTCATTAATTTCCGCGTTACAAATTTTGCAAGAGCAAGGCATAAATCCAAAATATAACATAAAAGTGATTATGGATTTTCAGGAAGAACTTGGGTCACCTGATTTACCAAAAGCAGTTTTAGAAAACAAAGAATTACTAGAAGCCAAAATGTTATTAATTATGGATGGCACTAGGCACCTTTCAAATTTACCAACCTTAACGTATGGAGCTCGTGGAATTGCAACAGCCACTATAAAAGTATTTGGACCTAAAGAAGCACTTCATAGTGGACAATATGGCAATTATGCACCTAATCCAGTTTTTGAGGCAGCTCGTTTAATTAGTAGCTTAAAGGACGAAAAAGGTATAGTACAAATACCAGGTTTTTATGACGGAGTAGCATTAACTGAACGCGACAAACAATTTCTTGCAATGATACCTGAAAACAATGATAGTCTAAATAGTAGACTTGGTATATCCCAACCCGAAGAAGTAGCAACGACTTATCAAGAAGCATTACAATTCCCAAGCTTAAATATAAGAGGTCTTAAAGCTGGCTGGACAGGTAAAGAAGTACGCACACTAATTCCCGAAGAAGCAATCATTGAAATTGACATGAGACTTGTACCAGAAACCCCTGCAAAAAGACAATTAGAGCTTCTACGAAACCATATCGTTAAACAAGGGTATCATTTAGTTGATTCATTACCAACCAATGATGAAAGGGCTGCAAGCAAGAAACTAGCTTCACTAACCTACCGAATAGGCTCTGAACCCTTTAGGACAGATATGGATAGTTTTATAGGGTTGTTCTTAAATAATGCATTGAAAAGAGTGTTTGGGGAAAGTATTATAAACATGAGAACCACAGGTGGATCTCAACCAATGGCCCCTTTTATCAAAAGCTTAAATGTCCCCGCCGTATCTGTTAGAATTCCAAACCCTGACAACAGTATACATGCACCTGATGAAAATTTACGCATAGGAAATTACAGAGAAGGAATACTGACGTGTTTAGCAATTTTAACAGAACCATTACCATAAAAAAGTGCCTTGATTTCTCAAGGCACTAACCAAACAACTCTAACCAACCTAAAAAACTATTTCAACCTACTTTAATTCGATCATTCTTTTGGGTTTTGGCAAAGCCTCCTCTTTTTTTGGAAGATTAAATTTTAAAATGCCACCTTCATAAGTCGCCTCAATTTTATCAGTAGCAACGGTTTCAGGCAAATTAAACGCCCTTTTAAAGGACGAAATTTTATACTCTCTACGAGTAAAATTCTCTTTAACCTCATTGCTCTCCTCTTTAATTTCAGCTGAAATTGTCAGGACAGCATCATCAATTTCAATTTTAAAATCATCTTTTACCCTGCCAGGAACAAAAAGTTCCAACTCAAAATTTTTATCGTTTTCCATAATGTTGACCGCCGGCACCGTTACACGTGAATTTTCAATTCCACCAAACCAATCTGGTTTAAAAATTTCATTCATAAACGCTGGGAATAAAACGTCATTTCTTTTAGCTATACTCATAATAATATGTTTTAATTAATACTTTTTAAATGTGTTGTAATGAGTAGAACAATTTATATACCATACAAAATTACATGTCAAAATGACTTGTTTACACTTTAAAATAATGACACTTTGTCTTGTTTATGTAATTTAAGTTATTAAATTTTGCAAATAGTTCATTTTACGGGGTGTACATTTATTAGCTTTATGACAGAACTAAAACTATGAACAGACTTTCTAATTTCTTTAACCAATTAAGAACTAAAATTGCTTTCTTCCCTACCTTAATTTCTATTTCAGGATTAGCGTTTGCATTCTTCATGATTTATTTAGAGCAATTAAATATCTCTGCAAATTTGATTGAGGCCGCACCTGGTTTAGTTATAGATGACACTGATACAGCTAAAACCATACTTAGTACTTTAATTGGAGGTTTAATTTCACTTATGGTATTTAGCTTCTCCATGGTAATGGTTCTTTTAAACCAAGCCTCTAGTAATTTCTCTCCCAGGGTATTGCCGGGCATTATATCGGACGAAAAGCATCAAGTAGTGCTCGGGCTATATATAGGTACTATTCTTTACAATATTTTTATTCTAATCTCCATAGAACCCACAGAAAATTCATACCAAACACCAGGGTTTTCTGTATTAATAGGCATTATACTAACCGTAATATGCTTAGCAGCTTTCATATATTTCATTCATCACATTTCACAAACCATACAGGTAGGTAATATTCTATTAAAAATTAAAAAGAGAACAAAAACTGAAATAGAAAAGATAGTAGAAAAGCAAGAGGAAAAAACACTTTCTTTCTCCAACACAACCAATTGGACACCTTATAAAATACCTAAATCCGGATATTTCTATGGAATATTGAATAACGATCTTTTAAATCTCTGTAAAAAGCATGATATCAAAATTGTAGTTCATTTATTCAAGGGTCAATTTATTATAAATGGGACGATAGCATTTTTAACTGATAAACCAATTAATAGCATTTTAAATGAAAAAATAATGGACACGCTACTTTTTAGTTACGAAGAGTTAGTAGGTGAAAATTATATGTATGGCTTTAGACAAATTTCAGAAATAGGAGTTAAAGCCATGTCTCCTGGTATTAATGACCCGGGAACAACCTTAAATACTATTGATTATTTAACCTCCTTACTTATAGATTTGATGAAAAAATCCGATTTTGAATATGTAACAGATACCAATGGTATAAATTGGGCACAAATAAAGTGCGTAAAATTTCCTGAAGTTCTTTTTAATATAATGGCTACATACCGTCTATATTGTAAACATGATATTACTGTAATGCGAAAATTAATGTCTATGCTTAAAACATTAACTACCCACGTTAGTAATTCTAATCAGTTAATAGACATTGAAACAGAAATAGAACAATTAAGAGCAGATGCAAACTTGAATATTGAAAATAAAAGAGATTTATCTAAACTTGAGTCTGAGTTTATATCCTGGTCTTAATTATAATGCGCTTTAAAAATAGCTATTAGCAATTCTGGTGGTACAATTTTATCAGGGTATTTGTGCATTATTCCTAATACCTGCTGAATTGCACCTGGTGGCAATCCCATTTTTAGACCAATATCATGTATACGCTTTATTTCAATCATTTCTTGTTTATTGTCAATATTCATCAACAATAAAAGTCTATGAAATTGAACTATACGATCCGACTGTGACTTAGGAATAACATGCTTAACATTTTGAGTAAATAAACTATCGAATGTTTTTTTCGAAACCTCCAATTGCTGCGCTACAGAAAATAGAAAATCGTACTCAGCTTGCTTTATCTCATTGTTGACTTTAGCAAACGAAATCATCTCAGACAAAATACTAAGTTTTTCTTTTTCAGTAGGCATATTAACTTGTAATACTTTGAATTACATTATAATAACTCTAAATTATAAACAATCGTATTCTTAATGACATTTTTACTTCGTTTAACCAACATTAATTTTTAAAAAATTAACTCTTTAACATAACAAAGTCCATTTGCTAGTTCCATTAATAAAAATAATAAAGATAAATACAGAAGAAATAGACTTGCTATGTCAAAAAAACCAATACCCAAACAACGAGTACATAATTTTATAATACCTTGCAGTCCTTAAATTTACAGTATGACCAATAATGATATATTTAAAAAATTAAGAGTAGCCTTAAAATTTAGAGATGATGATATTGTTGATATTCTACAATTGGTAGATTTCAAAATTTCGAAAAGTGAATTAGGTGCTTTTTTTAGAAAAGAAGACCACCCCAATTATATGGAATGTGGAGATCAAGTGTTGCGTAATTTTTTAAACGGCTTAGTAATTCACTTGCGAGGTACCAAAGACAGCCCAAAAAACCCAGGTGAAGTTCTTTTAGGAATTGCAACTGATACGTCAAAACCGAAACCAAAAAACCGTCCCAAGACTGATGAGAAGAAAGAATATAAAGGAGACTTTAAAAGCAAACAATTAAAAAAAGTCGATAAAGCTATTTCCTCTGTAAAATATAAAAACAAGAAAAAATCCTAATATACATGTTGTATATTAGGATTTCATCAACTGCTCTAAAAGTTTAAGCTTTTACGCGAACTGGTATGGTATAAACCTTTCCTTCCTCGACATTAGTTAAATCAACTTTTTGGTAGTTTAATTTACTCTTTACAAATCTTTCCATTTGCTCATGTTCTGTATTTACTGATAGCACAACAATTTCTCCATCTGTGTTTAGGGTAAAACGAACCTGAGCGGTTAAATTGGTTTGATTTTCAGAAAAATTATTTTCTGATAACATTTCTGATATCTGCGAAGATAGACTCTTTGTAGGATTTTCACCTGTTGTATCGTTTGCCAATACATTACCTGTTGCAAGTAGCATTGCAGCTACGAATACTAAACTTAATTTTCTCATGACTTTTTGTTTTTTACCTCAGTTTTTCTGAAGCTTGATTAATAATTGATTGATGATGAATTATTAAAAAGACGATTGAAAAATGATAATGTTACAATTTGAATTCTTTTTAACATCATTTTAATAATAATTCTTTAATTATCTGGACCAAAATTAACCATTCAAATCATTAAAAAAACAGCGTTTTCATGTCTTAACTATTATTTTATTTCTGTAACCTAAACTACATATTAACCCCTTTTAAGATTACAATTAATTAAAATAACCCAAACAATAAATACCAAATCTTAATTACAAGTCCCTGTTTTTCATAAAAAAAAAGACCATTCGTAACGAATGGTCTTTTGTTATATTGAAACAGTATTTTTTAAGCCAGTACTGCTTTTACTTTATCAGCTGCTTCTTGAAACTGAACAGCAGATTGTACTGCCAAGCCAGAATTGTCAATTATTTCTTTTGCCAATTCCGCATTAGTCCCTTGTAATCTTACAATAATTGGCACTTGCATAGAATCGCCCATATTCTTGTATGCATCTACAACACCTTGTGCAACACGATCACAACGTACGATACCACCAAATATATTAATAAGGATAGCTTTTACATTAGGGTCTTTTAATATAATTCTAAAAGCTTCTTCAACTCTTTTAGCATCTGCAGTACCA
>TARA_R110002051_G_scaffold144694_1_pt1 | contig 52588 bp, 47 predicted proteins | sample TARA_R110002051 | Tara Oceans TARA_R110002051 (sample SAMEA4397023) | marine metagenome | biome: Polar Biome; feature: [MES] marine water layer (ENVO:01000295) within the mesopelagic zone...; material: water (ENVO:00002006), including particulate matter (ENVO:01000060) such...
GGCTTCAATTCAATAACCGTGTTGCACTCAGCTCCTGCAACCGCCTCGTATAAAGATTGCTTTGCTTTTGTTGACTATCTCTATCCCACAAATCATCGAGTAATTTGTTGTAACTTATTGAGGTTGCGAGTTCCTCATAAATTCGAGATTGCGAAAAAGCCCTCAAATTGGTCTTTGCGTAACCATAGCTCTTCGCCGTCTCAAAATAGATATTGTCAACACTGATTCTTCTCGCAGCCTTATCCAAAATCACTTCATAGTCATAGAAATCTACTTTGACCTCAGCCTCAAGGTAGTTTGTTATGGCAAATGCCGCCTCGAAAAGATTAAGGTAAAATGCATGGTCAGTGCTCTCGTCAATGCCATTGCTATCTCGAAGCCTTAAGGAAGGAGTAGCCTCCCGGTAGACCTGAACCACATACGAAGCCGCTGTCAAAATATTTTCTTTGTTATTATGAAAAAGCACATCTTCGTATGGCTTTTCAGTTCGTTCGTCAAAGTATCTCAGCAAGTCGCTATATTTTGTTTCAGCTATGGAAAGAACAGTCTTTAGGAAATAGCGTCGAGAACTAGCCGCCGCAATGATTTTTTTCCTGAGGTCGAGGATGTCCGGAGCAACCACCAACATTCCATTAACCGACCTGACGTAGTGCTGTTCTTCGTTAGACAGGGTCCCGCTGGCATACAACTCTGACAACAACTCCTTGATGAGCTTTGGCTTGAATTGCGCTTTCGATGCTCTGAAAACACCCTGTTTGCGCGCTTCAGAAAGAGGGTTTTCCAATCCTGTAAAGAATACAAATCTGAAAAAACCAAACGATGCATCATAGTTTCTGCTTTTAATGTTCTCCAGCAGAGATGAAGTAGATAGCCTTAGTAACTGATAACGCTTCTTGTTTGAGCTGGGGAGATTTTCTCGTATTTTTGAAATTGCTTGATTGGCGAGATCCATATCTACATGCTTTTTCGAGAGAGTTTTAATCTCAACTGCATAGGGATTGAGCATATCCTATCCTCGCTTGAACTTTTCTATAATCCACAGGCAACTTGTTATGGTTCTGACAGCTACCTGCCATCAGTATCGATGAAAGCGAGATGAAATCTCCATCTATTTTGGTTCGATAGGAGTCACTCGCAGCTAGTCGTTTTAGCTTGCCGGCATCGGCAGCCTTGAGACTGCAGTAGCTAGAGACGAATGGTAGCTTTAGCAATGTTCGTCAAAATAGTGTCTTTATCAGTTTCCAAACGGCAATTTTGAGCTCACTCTCGCTCCAGAAACTAATGGGCTTGTACCCATTTCGTATTCCTTGCTGACCCAGGTTCGCCACTTCATCAACGTATCGGCTTATCAGAAATGAGAGCCGAGCCATGCTAATTTGCTTCCCCCTCCGAAATCTGGGTGCTACCAGCCTGCTGATCACGTCCGTGCTGGCAAGCGGTTGTGCAATAACCGCTGATTCGACAGAAACCTCCAGCCCTGAAAGCGCATTCTCTGTTTCCCGCATTTCGGAGCCTCAGCTGATGCCCGTTATGCGCTACGGCCGCTACACGCTGGTGGAGCTGGCACCAACCGCTGCACAGCGCGATCTGCTGCTGCAGATAGTCGGTGTCACTCTGCCTGACGATACCAGTGCGTCGGTAGGTGACGGCTTGCGCCAGGTTCTCAAGCGCAGCGGCTACCGACTTTGTCAGACCACACCCACCAACACAGAGCTCTTTGCGCTGCCACTGCCGGCGGTGCACCGGCGTTTGGGGCCCATGACCTTGCGCGATGCGTTGCTGACACTGGCTGGCCCCGCCTGGGATTTGCAGGCCTATGAAACAACGCGGGTTATCTGCTTCACCAACCCCCAATCCAGCGACATTGTTTCGTCACCGTCCAGCACACATTGGCTGACAGCACCATGAACCGGAAGCCCGACATGAAAAGCGGGACATTGTGTGCTCTGTTGATACTCATGGCACTGCCAGCATGGGCGCAGCCGCCGACCAGGCAAGTCGCTGCCAACCAGCCATCGCAAACCAGCCAGAGCCAAATTGAACAAAGCCGCGACCAGCGCCTGGCACGAGAATGGAGACTGAATAACGAGGAGTGGGCTCGCTACCGTGAATTGATGGACGGCCCGCTGGGGATCTATTCGCCCAACATTGATCCGCTTACAGCCCTGGGTATTGAAGCGTCCTCCGAGCAGGAACAACGTCGCTACGCAGAACTTCAAGTGCAAGCCGAAGCCCGGCGAGTCGAAAAATTGCTGGCTTACCAACGCGCCTACGATGACGCCTGGCAGCGCCTGTACCCCGGGGTGCAGCGGGTGAGTCTGCCCGATGCCACGCCGGGCGGTATGTCGATTATGGGCAGTGGGCGCGCAGCCGTTTTCGTGAAGGGTGATTGCGCCGGTTGCGCTTTGCTCGTGCAGCGTTTGCAGACGGCAGGGACTGAGTTTGACCTGTACATGGTCGGCAGTGATGAGGACGATGCCCGCATCCGTGATCTGGCCAAACGCATGCAGGTGGACCCGGCCAGGGTACGCAGCGGTTCCATCACACTCAATCATGACGGTGGTCGCTGGCTTTCACTCGGGCTGCAGGGTGACCTACCTGCTGTCGTGCATCGGGTGAATGGACAATGGCAGCGTCAACAGTGAACGCGATGGTGCGGATGCTATTGCTGCTGGCATCGGGTTGGGCGATCAACAGCCATGCTCAGGAAGTCCCGCCGCCGGCCTATCAGTTGGCTGCCCAGCAAGCGGGCATCCCATCGACGGTGCTGTTTGCCGTGGCTTTGCAAGAAAGCGGCATCAACCGCGATGACCGCATCATCCCTTGGCCTTGGTCACTGAATATCGCTGGCCAGTCGCGCCGATACGCCACGCAGTCACAGGCCTGCGCCGGGTTGCATCAAGCGTTGCGTGATGTGCCGCCCACCCGCATCGATGCAGGACTCGCACAGATCAATCTGGGTTACCAGAAGCACCGCTATCGCCGGCCTTGCGATCTGCTGGACCCCTACACCAACCTGCAAGTCGCTGCCGCCATTCTGCGTGAGCAACATTCACCTGGTGAAAACTGGCTGTTGGCGATGGGCCGCTATCACCGCCCGGCAGGCGGGGAGCCTGCAGCGCGATATCGACGCAGTGTTTCCCGGCATCTTAGCCGTGTCCAGGGTTCGTCAGCAGCAACGCGCGCGATGCAACCGGAGGTTTCGCGATGAAAGTGGCCATTCTGATCGTCAGCAGCCTGGTTTGCTTTATCACCGTTATCCCCAGATCAGCGCTGCAAGCAGCAGAACCCGCAGAACCGCTGATCGTGGTGGAAGATCTCGGCGGCGCATCGGCCTTGCCGTATTACGAGGCGCTCAATTTGCTGCCGCGCTCCAGCGGTATCCAGCACCCGCCATTTCCCATCCCCGAAGCACTGCCGACGGCATCCAGCGAAGCCCAGATGCTGCCAGTGCGCAGTTCAAGGCTGACCCCCGGCAAGGTCACTCGACGGGTTATTGAAGCACCGGGGCTGCAGCCGTTCTTCCTGGTCGGAGATGATGAGGCTTCTCATGCCTGGCTACGCCAACATGCGGCCAGTCTGCTTGAACGACAAGCCTCTGGCTTGGTGGTCAACGTCGAGACGATGGCGGGACTGACACAGCTGAGAGCATTGGCTCCTGATCTGCAGCTCTTGCCTGTATCGGGGGACGACCTGGCCGACCGGCTGGGGCTTCGGCACTACCCCGTGCTGATCACCGCTACCGGCATTGAGCAATGATGTCATGGCACAGGCTCAACCGGTCGAGGTGCTGCTGCGTCCTGCGGTGGAGCTGTACACCGTGGCGGTGTGCATTGGCGCCGCGATTTTATGCCTGGCGGCGCCCTGGTCCCTCGCGCTAAACCCCAGTGTGGGCATGGGTAGTGCCTTGGCTTTTGCCGCCTTCGGCGCAATCCGGTTCCGGCAGGCCCAGGCGATCCTGCGCTATCGCCGTAATATCCGCCGTCTGCCGCGGTATGTGATGACCAGCCACAACATACCGGTCAGTCAGCAGCGGCTGTTCATCGGCAAGGGCTTTCTGTGGGAACAGAAGCATACCCATCGGCTGACGCAAACCTACCAACCTGATTTTCGCCGCTACGTGGAGCCCACAACGGCTTATCGGCTGGCGCGGCGCCTGGAAGAACGTCTGGAGTTCGCGCCGTTTCCCTTGTCTGCTTTGGTGAAGTTTACGGCATGGGATGTACCACTCAATCCAGTGCGCCCCTTGCCACCAGTCGGCGGTCTGCCGCGCCTGCATGGCATCGAACCGCATGAGGACGACGTCAGCCTGCCACTCGGTGAGCGAGTCGGCCATTCACTGGTGCTGGGCACCACACGGGTCGGCAAGACCCGGCTGGCCGAGCTGTTCATCACCCAGGATATCCGCCGCAGGAATGCAGCAGGCGAGCATGAGGTGGTGATCGTCTTTGATCCCAAGGGCGATGCGGATCTGCTCAAACGTATGTACGTCGAGGCCAAACGCGCTGGGCGAGAAGGTGAGTTCTATGTGTTTCACCTGGGTTGGCCAGACATTTCCGCACGCTACAACGCAGTGGGCCGGTTTGGGCGGATTTCCGAAGTGGCCACACGTATTGCCGGCCAGCTCTCGGGTGAGGGCAACAGCGCTGCCTTTCGGGAGTTCGCTTGGCGTTTCGTCAATATTGTCGCTCGCGCCCTGATTGAACTGGGTCAGCGCCCGGACTATATGCTGATCCAGCGTCATGTAGTCAATATCGATGCGCTGTTCATCGAATACGCTCAACACTACTTCTCACGAACCGACCCAAAAGCCTGGGATGTCATTGTCCAGTTGGAAGGGCGGCTCAACGACAGAAACATCCCGCGCAACATGATCGGGCGTGAGAAGCGGGTGGTCGCGTTGGAGCAATACCTGAGCCAAGTGCGCAACTACGACCCGGTTCTGGACGGTCTGCGCAGCGCCGTCCGCTACGACAAGACCTATTTCGACAAGATTGTTGCGTCGCTGTTGCCGCTATTGGAAAAGCTCACCAGCGGCAAGATTGCTCAGCTTCTTGCGCCCGATTATGCGGATCTGAACGACCCCAGACCCATCTTCGACTGGATGCAGATAATCCGCAAACGGGCGGTGGTCTACGTCGGATTGGATGCGCTGTCCGATACGGAAGTGGCCGCTGCGGTGGGTAACTCCATGTTCTCCGACATGGTGTCGGTCGCAGGCCACATCTATAAACATGGGATCGACGATGGCTTACCGGGCGCATCTGCAGACTCCCGGGTACCGATCAATGTCCATGCGGATGAGTTCAATGAGCTCATGGGCGACGAGTTCATCCCGATGATCAACAAGGGCGGTGGTGCCGGCATCCAGGTCACCGCTTATACACAGACCCTGTCGGACATCGAAGCGCGCATTGGCAATCGCGCCAAGGCGGGGCAGGTGATCGGTAACTTCAATAACCTGTTCATGCTCAGGGTCAGAGAGACGGCCACAGCAGAGCTACTGACTAAGCAACTGCCCAAGGTCGAGGTCTACACCACCACAGTGGTCAGCGGTGCAACGGACAGCTCGGACATCCATGGCAGTACCGACTTCACCAGCAACACCCAGGACCGCATCAGCTTGTCCAGCGTGCCGATGATTGAACCCTCGCATGTGGTCCAGCTACCCAAAGGCCAATGCTTCGCGCTGAAGCAGGGGGGCAATCTATGGAAGATCCGCATGCCGCTGCCAGCCGCAGACCCGGATGAAATCATGCCGGCTGATCTGCGACAGCTGGCTGACTATATGCGCCAGAGCTACACCGAATCAGGCCAGTGGTGGCAGAACTTGGGTACGCCCTTGCAGCAGCAGGAGGGCCTTCCAGAGGCACTGCTCGACGATGACCATGTGCAGAATAGCGGGCAGGGCGGGTCGTTGCCATGAGCGGTACCACCGAGACTGCACAACGACAGCAAACACAGCGGCACAGTCTTATCGTGCGGATCATCATCTTGCCATTGCGGTTATTGGCCGTGCTGATCGGAGCCTTGCTGATGTCGATAGTGATCGAATGTGTCGGTATGCACCTGCTCTGGAAGGACGAGGGCTGGCACCACTCGCAATCGATGCTGCAGTATGAGCTGGGCCATCTATCGAGCCAGTTCACCCGTAGCGCAATTATCCAGGAGCCGGGGCGTACCGCACACCGGCTGGTGGACACCGGATATCAATGGATTTTCGTCAGGATTGGCTTAGCTGATCAGATGAGCCGTAATGCGCAGCGTACCCGCGCACCGAGCCAGGGTGATAAACGGGACTTTCGATACGTCATCAGCCAAGCCTACGTGTGGATAGAAAACTACCTGATCGCGGCCGCCTTTACGACGCTGACTTTTATGATACGGCTACTGATTCTGGTGTTGACCTTGCCGCTGATCCTGATGGCCGCCTTTGTCGGTCTGGTTGATGGTCTGGTGCGCCGTGATGTCCGTAAATTCGGTGCGGGACGCGAGTCCGGCTTCATCTACCATCGGGCGAAAGCTTCGCTACTGCCACTGGCGCTACTGCCTTGGGTAGCCTACCTGGCGATGCCAGTCTCGGTGCATCCACTGATAATTCTGCTGCCTAGCGCAGTGCTGCTTGGCTTGGCGGTAGCTGTGACTGCGAGCAGCTTCAAAAAGTACTTGTGAGTGAAAAATATTGACTTATATATAAATAAATAGGGCTTGAATGAGTCTCGAACGGTTGAGTAGTAAAACTCATGGCACTGATAATGAACTATGCTATAACAGCGGTTTTATATAACCTACAGGGTTTGCAATGGCAGTAAATTACTACGGGCCGGGTGAGCATTCGGCTGGTTTTATTGGGTTTCATGTGACAGCTAGATTCAATGGTGACTTTTATCAGCGTTACTTCAACACCTTGCCAGCACAGGAACAATCGGATGAGGATGTGTATTTCCTGTATCGCCGTCTGGAAGCGGAATTACAGGATTTAGAGTGGCAGCGCGAAAGTCTGCAGAACTGGTATGAGCGTTTCGTTACTGAGAACCATGCCAATACCCTACCTGAGCGTGGAGTAGGTGTGCATGGGATTACCGCTGCGTTTACTCGGCAAGGCAGGGGTAGCTGGCGGGCTTGTTTCATGGTGGCTAGGTATCAGGTAACGGGCACTCCTCGTCAGCCAGTAAAAACATATACTTTTTTCAGGCCTTACACCGAGGTTTGGAATGAGGCAGTAACGTTCTGGGCAGAAGAGCATGGGATACGTTCTGCTGATATGGAACGGGTGCTCAAGAGCCCACCAGACCCTGAGCAGTTCAAGCGATTACGTCGACAGATGAATGAAGACGAAGGATATGATATTCCGGTGGAGGCATTGTCATCTGTCTTTGCTGAGCAACGCAGCATGCTTGCTCAGCAGCGAGCAGTGTTGAAAGCGAAGAGAATGAAGCTACATGTCGGGGTGCCGTCTCCACTGAAGGCAGACATTCAAGCAGAAATGGCGGCGTGGTTTGAAAGTGTCACTCGCACCGATCAGAAATAGCGAGATCCATACTTGAAATCCCGTTTGCTGTCCCTTACCAACCGTGAATTCTTGATCTTTGCTGAGCATCGTATGTTCCTGTTCAGGATGAGCTCGCCGTGCTTGCAACGAGCTGTCCGATGAACTGGCTGAAGGGAACTAGATCGCCGTCGACACTTGCCGCCTCCAGTGCCGCCATATAATCACTCCTGCCTTCTACGGGAACCACTGTCCACGGATACCCTCCCGCCGCCAGCATGGCGTTCATCATGAAACGCCCCATACGGCCATTGCCATCGAAATAGGGATGGATGTAGACAAAAACGAAATGCCCCAGCACCACGCGGACAGCCGGGTCACTTTCCTCCTGAAGGAGCCGGAAGAACGCAGGCATAAGTTCGCGAACGGCCTCATGTCGCGGCGGAACATGCTTCGAACGACGGATGTATACCGGGCCGTTGCGATAGCCTGCCAGATCACCCGGCCGCAAAATGCCTGCTGTGACGCTGGGAGCAAACAGTTCTCGGTACCAGCTACCTTGGTCCTGCTGCACGACTATGCCTGGGTTCTTGCCATCGAGGATAGATCCGAGACTTTGCTTGACGCGCTGGAATGCCAGCCAATAGCCACGTGCGGCAAGCGCATCGCGATGATTCCGGTCTGCAGCATGATTGTCAGGATTCCAGGATCCGGAGCGCACACGCTCAATCAGTTCAGTACTGACCCGGTACCCTTCGATGGACAATGAATGATAGGCATCGGTGATATAGACGTCATCGACTCGTTCCAGATAGGCATCCTTGTCAACCGGGGCCTGATACGGACGAGGAAAGTGATCAATGACCTGTTCTCGCATACGTTGCCAGGTCATACCGAGTCGGTTCACGTAGGGTGTTGGCTCATGGAGTCGGATGGAAACCTGCTGCGCATCCGTGAACGGGTTGGTCTCGTTGATGACATACCCAGCCGCACGCATAGTGCCGACGATGTCGTTAGCGATCTGTTCACTGCCAATGCTGCGGAAGGCCGCGGCCAGCCGCCCGGCGATGATGCTGTGGCCGCCGTCGAGCAGACGCCCGAGTACATCCGAGGCATCACGGACCATAGCGAGTGCCGTACGCAGCGTTATCGGATTCGTCTGGAAGGCAGCAGGGCCAACAGTGACCAAAGCGCTCGACAAGCCATAGAGACGAATGCCGTCCCGTACCTCCAGATCGGAGGCTGAGGGCACATCCATGCGGATATCGAAAATCGAGGTCTGGTGTGGAAGCTGCAAGGGTTTATTTCCTCCCCTGGGCGAACGAACCATGAGTTGCCGGGGCACCGTCCAGTCTCCGGTGAGCAGATTCAAGGACTGCTCAGGACTCAAACACCATTCAGCCCCGAATCGCTCGGTCAAGTAGCTGCTGCTGAACGCCCAGAAGGAAGCGTACCAAGCCGTGCTTTCACCCTGCGTCTCATCCGGGCGTGCCGGGATGTACCAGCCCTTCATCACTTCGGCGAGAAAGCCGCTGTTCAGCAAGCGCTCTCTGTGGGTGCGGCTGAGCTGAGTACTACGGATGGCCACGAGCCCCTCATCCTGTAGTTGCTTGAGGACTAATAGCGAGGTGGCAAGCTTGTCTGAAGGTGTGGCCATAAACGTATTCTGCCAGGTTACTCTGATGCACGATAATTAGGTTATTAAGCTTAGCGATTGCTAGGCTATCGCGCAATACAATTGCTCGGGAATTAAGTCATGCGGGTGTTAGGTTATTGTGATTTTTGACTCGTTTTAGCTCCGCCAGTTCTCTGCTCTTCCTCGCTTGGAAGTCGATCCACAGTGCGTTGGCGCACAACACCATGATTGTAGCCCCGCGCAGGAAAAACAGACGCGTAATCTGAGCTTCTATTTGCAAGGGTTGGGTATTCACTTGACCAGTCCCAAGGCAAAATTGGCTTGGTTCACTGTCACCACTGTCGGGCTGAGTGCTAACGTGCCTATCTGGGCTAGTTTTGTCCTGTATGCGATGTTGGGGCTGGCGGTGAATATTGCAGCGGGGAGTTTTAAGAAATATCTCTAGGTGCAGCCTACTCGTTGGGCATGGTCGAGCGTCCTCGCAGCATTGCGCAGCATACGGCAATGCCGTATGCTTGTTGTCATGTACACCGTCATTGAGACCGAAATATTCAAGCGCTATGCCGAAGCGATCTGGGAAGACGGTGAGCGGGAGGACTTCATTGCTTGGCTGGCCGCTAACGCATTGTCAGGCGATGTCATCCCCGGTAGCGGAGGTTTGCGCAAGGTGCGCTGGTCAAGGACTGGTATGGGCAAACGCGGAGGCACCCGCATCATCTATTATAACGCGCTTCAGGAAGGGCATATCTGGCTGCTCATTGCCTATACCAAGGCCAAGTTCGACAACTTGCCTGCCACCTTTCTGAAGCAACTGAAAGAGGCGATAAACGATGGATAAAGAACTCAAGCAATTTCAAGAGGATCTGATTCAGTCTGTCCGCCAGATGAAGGGCGGCCAGGCTGCACGGGTCACCGAGGTTGAACTCAACGCTGCTGCGAAAGCGCGTTCAAAGGTTGGTTTGTCGCAGAATGACTTCGCTGATCTGCTCGGCGTCAGTCTGCGCACCGTTCAAGATTGGGAGCAGGGCCGCCGGAATCCTACTGGCGCCGCCCAAACCCTACTACGTGTGGCGGCACAGCATCCTGAAGCGCTGCGCGACCTGCGCGCCTGATCAGGCGATGGTATTGAAGAAAGTGTCACTAATGAATTGGATTGAGGATCGAGCTAAGGTGTTTGCAGCTGCCGTGAGCGGCGGTGTTAGCAATACTCGAAGCTGCATCGGGGAGGCGAGGCAGTGAATCTCCGCCAACACCTTTTATATAGGTCCCGGATGGCCGAGAGCAGCTCTGATTAAGGAATATATACTTCTATATTCTCATTTCGCAGCATTGGCTGTCCGGCGCTAATCAATCGTTTCGACTGCTGCCAGCGGTACACGTGTCATTGCTGGTAACATGGGGACGCACAAGCTAACAATCATCTGTTTCTGTCAGGTTATCTTTGCTTTAGCCCGCTTGGGGCCTGAGCCGTATCTTTATGTTCTTCTGCTTCGTTATTTTGATATCTCCGTAAAACCCATGTGGTTGATTACAACTCCTAGTATCCTTAACGAATAATGACTTGTTATGAAACACAATTGCTATTTAGTGATAATGTACGCGCGGTATTTTAGGCATGTACTGCAATTCTCTTCTCAGGCCGTTGTCACAGTACGGTAACCCTTCCTGCATGGTTCGCTGGGCTTGGCGACACGCTGAGAGTAAAAGTATTTATCAAAATCAAGGAGATAGGATTTGTCGAAACTAGCTGAGTTCCGCCATATTGAAAGGCAGTTGGCTGCACAGCTCGCCGAGCTGGAAGCGCTGAAAGACGACAAGGGTTTGAAGCGCGAGATTGAGTTTGAAACCAAACTTCATGACCTGCTAGCTGAGTACACTTTCAGTCCGCAAGACGCTATCAGGCTGCTTGACGATCAACCATCCAAACAAATTCCACTCTCTGTACCTGTCAAGGCAGCAAGCAGGGCTCGTCAGGTTAAAACCTACACAAACCCGCATGATGGGCAGGTCATCCAGACCAAAGGCGGCAACCACACAGTCTTGAAGGCATGGAAGGCTGAATACGGTGTTGACACTGTAGAGTCCTGGCGTTCCTGATTAATGGTTTGAGCATACAGGGCCTCGCGAGGCCCTTTTTTCGAAGCCTGACCATTCACTGGCGAACCACTATCCTGCCAACACCCAACCGGCCAGCGTCACCGGTAGTACGAAGACCAGCCAGACCTTGGCATAAACCTTAGGATAAGGCCGTCTCCGAATCGCCGTTTCCCGACGGAAGGCCAGTCATCTCGGTGAGACTCTGAAATTCCTTGAGATATTCAGGTTGGTTCCTGGCCAGCCAGCGCACGACTGCAGCGTTGCCAAGCAGCTTTGAGAGATATCCCTTTATAATGGTGAGATGCAGAACATCAGGCCCATAGTCATCTTCTACGACTTTTATCTGCATCTGCAAGGCCGCCAGTTCGCGCTCCATCTTTGCAATCGACTCAGCGGATACGTGCTGCTCAGGTTGAACTTTATCTTCGATAATCAATTGGTTAGCCTGCGTGGCAACTAACAGTGCGCTCGCGAACATGACGGAGTAGTTCTTGTTGCCAGCCATCAACTCAGCAGCTTCTATCTGCCTAATCGGCTTCATTTGACGGAGAAGGTCGAAAACTTTTGCCGGGCAACTGGTATCGGCGAGCAGAGCAATAACTTCATCGCAAATGCCATTCAGCAAACGAAACCGGTGCTTTATTGTGAGTGGAGACAGGCCAAGTGCCTTACCTAAGCGCTCTGCAGAAACACCTCGCTCCATAGCACGAACAATCATCTGGTGATCCTGAACAGCAGAGAGACGATTGATACGCTTGTTATATGAATAAGTATCGTCCTCCGATGCCACCAAACAATCGACTTCCTGTTGACCTAAATCCTTCAGCACCTCAATGCGTAAATGTCCATCCAGTAGAAAGTAGTATCCGGAGCGACCGGGAATCGGCGTAACCACTGGTGTCTCTACCAAGCCGACATCCTCAACCGAAGCCAGTATTTGCTGATACTTCATACTGGCTTTCACCGTAGGACGCAATATCTTGAGGGCGAGTATGTTGGCTACCTTGGCCCTTACACATTCACGTAGGAAAGCATTTTTTGGGGTGGAAACCGAATCAGGGGGCAGAGATTCAGTAGGCTGCTTCGGCATCATCATCCCCTTGCTTGCTGTGTGCGTGTCTGTATCAGTTTTGGCACGGAATCCAGTTGCTCTGCCTGGAGCAGTGCTATGAAGTCGTCCACTGCCAGGAGTTCTTTGATTGCCTGAGTAGCGAACACCACTCTGTCATGCGTGTAATCAGCCTTTTTTACCATCAAGCGTTGCCTCTCAGCTTCTCGCTCGAACAAGCGTCGGAGATCAGCAGGTGTCATTCTTTTGTTTTTGTTTTGGCCGCCTCTCATCGGATTGGTGTGCACAAGCTTGTTCTTCTTGGCACGGAGCTCAAGGATATGCCTCAGGGTTGTGAGTTTCTTTCCCCGGAAACCTTGCTCATACGCCTCAGCTAACAGGTTCTGGATTTCGCTCTCACTGCTGCGAGCGATGTCGGTCGCCATGCTGATGGGGATCAAGCCGGTTTCAACCGCGGACAATAGTTTTTCTTCGCCGCGCTCCAGGAGACCGCCGACCATATTCACCCATGATGAGGTGACCCCGATACGCTTCGCGATCTCCAGATCGCTATGGCCTCGCACCCGTAGACGCCCAACTTCGTTCATCAGGTCTATCGGGCGGTGCTGCCTGCGGGCTACGTTCTCCACTAAGCTCATGACCAGACAATCTTCTTCGCCGGCGTCGATGATAAATGCCGGGATTTCTGTTTGCTGCAGGGCGAGGAAGGCTTCGAGTCTACCTTGCCCGCAGACAAGGATATACTTGTATTGCCCTTGTGGAGTCGTTCTTAGGCTCACGGTAATTGGGCGCTTGAGACCTACCGTTTGAATGTTTTCGATGAGTTCTCGATGAATGTTCTTGTTTCTGGAGCGAGGATTCAGGATATGAATTTGCGCTATGGGAATGAGTGTAACGCGCTCACGGGATGCAGATGGCGCTGTCATCAAATGACCTCCTTCAAGGAACAACGTGCTGCGAGCCCGTCGAGCACATCAAGGGTCGCGAACCGATAGCTGTCAATCAGAGAGTTGTTTTCTTCAGCCAGCTTGTGTGGCCAAGCCCCCATATCGATGCGTGGGATGAGGTAGTAGTCTTGTGGGTGTACATTGGCAGTATCCATGCGCACGCCGATGGTGATATCGGGTGCCAGGCCGCTATCGAAGCGCAGCTTCCAGCGAAGCGTTCCGGCGGGTGTGGATTGACATCGGGCGATGACAACCGAGGTCGTCCACTCTCCATTGATTGTTAATAAATCATTCTGGTCATTGCGTTGCACCCCAGCCCCTACGCCCCTGAAGTGATCGATGACGCTCTCGAGAATCTGTGGATGTAATTGCCGCAGGGAGCGATTGATATCCAGATAACGATAATCTCGTTCAGGGCTATATCCTATGAGAGCGTAAGCTCGCACAAGTCCGCCAAAGCGGCCTATATAGGTGGTGCTCGAAGGCATGTCTTTCTGTTCGTCGATGAGTAGGCCCGAAAGTGTTCCCGCACGCATCAGTAGCGTACGTAGCATTGCGAGTAGTTGTGCATCATTAAAACGTTGCGAGCGCTGTAGGATAATTTCTCGAACCTGGGTAAATATTTCAAGCGTGATTATTCCCTGGAAAGCTCCATCACAACGAACCCACTGGTCTGGTGCATTGCGCACGGTACGCTGGCGCAATTTGGAAGATGTCTTGTTGTACACGTTATTGCCAACATACTTTTCGTTGGTCAAGATCTGATGGATGCTGCCTCGGCTCCACGGGCGCTCGAAGTCGGTGAGCAGACCGTCGGCGTTCAGCGCGCTGGCAATCTCATGTTCGTTCATCCCATCATGAATGAACTGGTAATAGATGCGCTGGATGACCTCGACTTCTGTTTGCGGCCCTGGAATCAGAATGACGCGGTCGGTCTGGATACTTTTTTGTTGGCCACGAGAGAGTTCACCCTTGAATTCTTTGCTCTCGTCGATCAGCGCACGACGCAACCCATAGCCGGCAGGGCCACCCTGGTGGAACCCTTTCTCAACCAGGCGGCATTGGCCCGCGAAGACCTTGTTGGAAAGCTCACGACTATACTCGCCAGCCATGGATCGTTTGATACCTTTGTAGATCGTAGCCAGAGGTGATCCGTCGTTATCAAAGGGCTCCGCGCAGTAAACGACCTTGATGCCGGCACTGGTACATAGGTACTCGTAGTGGGCACTTTCATCGGTGTTTTGGAAGCGCCCCCATCGACTGACGTCGTAGACCAGAATGATCTGGAACTCGGTGCGGCCAGCCTGAACATCGGTAATCAACCTGCGCAAGGCGTCACGACCGCCAATATCAAGGCCGCTTTTACCCTCGTCCTTATAGGTGGTAATGATCTCCATGCTGTGGCTCATGGCATAAGCATGGATGGCAGCCGATTGGTTCTCTGTCGAATAACGTTGATGATCGGTAGACATGCGAACGTACTCCGCTGCGGGCACTAACCCGTCGGAGACACTTTCCGAATGTGCCCGTGCAGATGTAGAGGACAAGCCGACCTCCTGCCGGTCTGGACGATGCCGACCGATTCATTTCAGGTTAGTAGCCGTTTGTCACATGTCAATGATGTACAGGGACTCGTCTGAATCCGGTCACCCCCCAGTGCCTATTGTTTGCAGCATGAACACGCCTTCCTTGCCACGATCACGCCATTGCTGATCTGAAAAGGGAAGGGTGTGATGGTCTGTATATCTCGGCGGGGCGTTGCGTACCGCAGCGCCACTGTGTTGTTCATGACCACCTTGATCGCTGGCGCGCCACTGTTGGCTCGTGGCGAGACGCCAACACACCGCAGTGAACTGGCCGCAGCGGTTCGCCAACTCAACGCACTGGAACGCTTCGTTGCACAGAGCGCCGCCCAGTCGCAGGCTGCCCCCGGCGAACGCTACCACTTCGATTACCCACGCCTTCTCGCTGACCTTGAACGTGTACGTACTGGTATCCAGGACTACCTCACTCCCTCTCGTGCCCAGCCACGCGATCCCGTTGAGCTGCTTGGCGAATACCGCGCTGACAACACACCGTCAGCGGAGCTCCAGCCATGACTGCCGCGCAGCTGAGCGCCTTTCAGGCCAACAGCGGCATGCCACCTGCCGTGATGGCGGCCGTACTGGTCGGCGCCGTATTTACGGTGCTGTTGCTATGGGGCGTCTGGGCTATCCGCACTGCCTATGTGGGCTGGTCGGAAAACCGTGTCAATCAACGTCAGTTCCTCGGTGTCGTCGTGCGCTTTCTGGCGATGTACCTGGTGCTGACTTTTTTCCTCCTGTCATAACCACGCGGGGCCAACATAATGAAAACGCGCTTTCCCTCAAAACGTCACGTTCAGCGCTGCGTATCCACCTTGGGCATCGCCTTTGTGCCGGCGTTGTCATTCGCACAAGGTCTGCCACAGATGGAAGACCCCTCTCGCGGCACCGGTGGCGGCATCATGGAAACCATCCGCAATTATGGCTACGACATAGTGCTGTTGGTCGCGCTGCTGGTGGTGGCTTCCATGTTTGTGGGTGTGTGTTATCACGCCTATGGCACCTACGCGGAAATCCACACGGGAAGGAAGACCTGGGGCCAGTTTGGGCTGACGGTCGCCGTAGGTGCGGTGATGCTGGTGATCGGCATCTGGCTGCTCACCGAAGCCACCGGCATCCTGTAAGGGGAGCGTCATGTCCGAGCATCAGCACTTGCTGGCCGATGGCACCGTGCCGTTTCTTCCGCACCGGCTCAACCGCCATCCGGTTGTGGTGCGGGGGTTGACCGCCGATGAACTGTGGATCTGCTGCGGCCTGTCTGGTGTGCTTGGGCTGCTGATCGGTACACCCTTATCCTTGCTGTTCTCGACCTTCGCTCTAGCGCCTACCTTCGCAGTCGTCAGCATTGCCCTTGGCATTTTCATCGGGGGTGGCTTTTTGCGCCGCCGCAAGCGGGGCAGGCCGGACACCTGGCTGTACCGGCAACTGCAATGGCGCATAACGACCACTTATCCGGTGTTGAACGCCTGGGTGGGCGGTCATGGCCTGATTACACGTTCCGGCCACTGGACCACCCGACGGGACGAGCCATGAGCCGGTTCAAGAATGAGGTCGCCCACCTGCAGGCGCATATCCGGACATTGCGTACCGGCGGCGGTGCGCTGGTATTGGTCGCTCTGGTCATGGGTGGCGGCTGGTGGAGCGCGCCGCGTGACCTGACCATTCACGTACCGCCTGATCTGCGCTCCGGCAGCACACGGGCATGGTGGGAGGTGCCGCCTGAGTCCGTTTATGCCTTCACCTTTTATGTCTTCCAGCAACTCAACCGCTGGCCGAGCAACGGTGATGAGGACTATGCCCGCAACCTGCACAGTCTCTCGGCTTATTTCACACCGGCTTGTCGAGCATTCCTGCAAGCGGATTACGACTACCGACGCAGTACTGGTGAACTGCGCCAACGGGTGCGGGGTATCTATGAGGTTCCGGGGCGTGGCTATGGCGACAATCCCACAGACCGGGTGCGTGTGCTGTCCGCCCGGGACTGGGTGGTCACGCTGGATCTGACTGCCGAGGAATACCACGGCTCGGAACAGGTCAAACGGGCCTTTGTGCGCTACCCAATCAAGGTCGCTCGGGTGGATGTGGACCCGGCGAGCAACCCCTTCGGCCTGGTTCTCGACTGCTACGACGGCGCCCCCCAGCGCATCACTGTGCCCGCGCTAGATACCCCAGCCCAGAGTGGCCTGGGGCTGCAAGGAGATCTCCCATGAGCTTGAAATACTCGGTTCTGGCCGCGTTGGGCGTGCTGGCCTGCGTATTGGTCAACGCGGCGCAGGCAGTGGAAATCCTGCGCTGGGAACGTCTGCCGTTGGCGGTACCGCTGGTCGTGGATCAGGAGCGCATCGTGTTTATCGATCGCAATGTGCGCGTAGGGGTTCCCGCCAGTATCGGCGACCGTTTGCGGGTGCAGAGTGCTGGTGGTGCAGTCTATCTGCGGGCCAGCGAGCCGATTGAGCCTACCCGTTTGCAGCTGCAGGATACCGATACCGGAGCGCTGATCCTGCTCGACATCGCTGCCCGCCCGGTCGTTGACGGTGAGCCTGAGCTGGAGCCGGTGCAGATCGTTGAGGGGAGTGCAGCGGCGCGGGCGCAAGCGGGCGAGTCACTCAAGCAGCCACCATCACCACGCGAAACCCCCATACCCGTGGTGCTGACCCGTCACGCCGCCCATCAGCTCTATGCACCACTACGCACCCTTGAAGCCGTGCCGGGCATCGTGCGCGTCAACCTGCGTGGCGACCTGAACCTCGACACGCTGCTCCCCACCCTGGCAGTGCAGGGCGTGGCGTTGGCGTCCTGGCGGTTGGAGGATCTGTGGCTCACGGCGGTTCGGCTGACCAACAACAGCAACGATTGGCTGGAACTCGACCCGCGTGCCTTGCAGGGCGACTTTGTCAGCGCCACCTTCCAGCACCCGCACCTTGGTCCACGTAGTCTGCCGGAGGACACCACCGTGGTGTATCTGGTGACCCGTGGTCATGGGCTGGCGCAATCACTGCTGCCCGCCATTCAGCGTTTCGACCCGGCGGTGCACCTGCCGCAGCCTCAACAACCAGAGGTGCAGGGAGACCGTCATGCGCAGTAACGGTTTGCTGAAATGGCTGATGATTCCGGTCGCGCTGCTGGTGCTGTTTGCGGTTATCCGCCTGTTTTCTGGTGGTAGCACATCCGATTCAGAGACAAGTGGAGCCGGCAATCGACTCACACCTGAAGAAATGCAGGCGCTGGGCATTGAAGGCGACACCCCGCACGACACCGTGGCAACACTGGTAGCCCAGGTCAAACAGATGCGTACCGAACTGCGCAGCGTACAGACCGAGAACCAGTCCCAGCGCAGCGAGAATGAGCGCCTGCGCCAACGCGAAAGCGCCATCGACCAGCGCATCAACACCGCGCTGGAATCGGAGCGTGACCAGTTGCGCCAAGACCAGACCCAGCTGGCCAACGAACGCCAGCAGACGGAGGGCTTGTTGCTGGATGTGCAGCGCCGTCTGGAAAGCCTGGGTAATGCCGACCTGCCGGTGGGGCTGGGTCTGAGAGAGGGCGATGCCGATGGCTTTGGCACAGACGGTCAGATGCGATGGATCGATCCCGATGATACCCAGCAGACCGATAGCGGCAGCCGCAACAGCAGCTTGCGTGTTCCAACCGGTTTCGGCCCCGCGCAGCAGCCGCTGGAAACCACCTTGAACAAGGTGGCGGACGCTGGCGCCAGGGCCGCCGGTGTCAGCAACACCAGGGCGGTCTATACGGTACCGAGCAACTCAACGCTCATGGGCTCGGTGGCGATGACCGCACTCATTGGCCGCGTCCCCATTGATGGCACTGTCAACGACCCATATCCATTCAAGATCGTGGTCGGCCCGGACAACCTCACCGCCAACGGCATCGACATCCCCGATGTAGCCGGCGCTGTGATCAGTGGCACCGCCTCGGGTGACTGGACGTTGTCGTGCGTACGCGGCGAAGTACGCTCCATCACCTTTGTGTTTCAGGATGGCACGATCCGCACCATCCCCGAAGACAGCGAGGGCACCAGCCAGCGTAACAACCAGCAGGATGGTCTGGGCTGGATCAGCGATCCCTACGGTATTCCCTGTGTGTCAGGCACGCGCCGCAGTAATGCCCAGCAATACCTCGGCACGCAGGCGCTGATCACCGCAGCGGGTGCCGGAGCCGCGTCACTGATCGACTCGGACAGTGGGCAGATGTCCTACGTCGGCGCAGACGGCTCGATCGGCACCGTAGGGATTGGCGCCAATGAAGCCATGGGCCGCGTACTGGGTGGTGGTGTGCGCGATATGGCTGACTGGGTCAACAAGCTCTATGGCCAGGCCTTCGCCGCCGTCTATGTGCAGCCGGGCGCACAGGTCGCTGTCCATCTGGAAAAACCGCTAGCCATCGATTACGACCCCAAAGGCCGCCGCGTCGATCACCGCGCAGGAGAAAGTCATGCACTCGAACTGGATTAAACCGTTGTTGCTGATTGCAGCCTTGGCGGTGCTGGCCGGCTGCGCCACCAGCAAGGAAGAACTGATGCCGCACGGTGGCCGCACCATGCAGGACATCTGGCATCACGAAGCAGGTGAGGGCGGTAGCGGTTTGCAGAGTCGCCGTCACTTGCTCGACGCGCGCGCTAGCCTGCGCCGTCCGATGACGGATGCAGATGTGCAGATCGCGCCCACCGAGCAAATGCGTTACACGCGCACCGCCGAGAGCGAAATCTACCGCCAGTTCCATCGGCTTCCCAATCCTGATCTAGTCATGTACGTGTTCCCCCATCTGGCGGGCACCGACCCTGTGCCGGTACCCGGCTACAGCACGGTGTTCCCGCTGTATCAGCGCGTGCAGTACGCGATGCCGGGTGAACGCGTGGAGGACTACTGATGGCGTTCGCGCTTCCCTGGCGCAAGCGTGCCCAAGCGCCGGCAGAGGGGGCCGAACCGCCAGATGCCTGGCGGCGCCATGTGCAGGCGTTGAACGAGGCGGGCATTCCTGAGCCGGGCGCAGCAATACAGGGCGGCAAACCAGCCACACTGGCCGATGAGCAGGCCTTGTACCGCAGCGCAGCCTCGTTTGTCAGCCTGCTGCCATGGGTCGAATACCTGCCCGACAGCCGCTGCATGTTGCTCGAAGATGGCCAGTCCGTTGCCGCCTTCTTCGAACTGACCCCGCTGGGTACCGAAGGCCGCGAGGCAATTTGGCTGGCCCAGGCGCGAGACTCGCTGGAGAACGCACTACAGGACAGCTTTGACGAATTGGAAGACAACCCCTGGGTCCTGCAGCTGTATGCCCAGGATGAAACCAACGTCGACCACTACATGCAGGCGCTGAGGGCCTATATCCAGCCGCGCGCGCAAGACAGCCAATTCACCGACTTCTACCTGCGCTTCTTTGAGCACCACCTGGGTGCCATTGCCAAACCCGGAGGACTCTTCGAGGACACCGTCGTCTCGCGGCTACGCTGGCGCGGCCAGAGCCGACGGGTGCGTATGGTGGTGTACCGCCACGTCACCGGAGGCAGCGCACGACGAGGTCAATCGCCCGAGCAGGAACTGAATATCATCTGCGACCGGCTGCTGGGTGGCCTGTCCAATGCCGGCATCACAGCGCAGCGGCTGGATGCACCGCAGATCCATGACTGGTTGTTGCGCTGGTTCAATCCGCGTCCCACCATGCTCGGGCCAACCCAGGCGGATCGCGAGCGCTTTTACCGCCTCGCCGCCTACCCGCAGACCAGCGACCCTGACGAGATCGAGCTGGCTTCGGGGCGCGACTTCAGCCAGCGGCTGTTCTTCGGCCAACCGCGCTCGAATGTAGGCAAGGGGCTGTGGTACTTCGATGCCATGCCGCACAGGGTCATGGTCACCGACCGCCTGCGCACGCCACCGTTGACCGGTCACCTGACCGGCGAGATCCGCAAGGGTGACGCGATCAATACGGTGTTCGATCAGATGCCGGAAGACAGCGTCATGTGCTTGACGCTGGTGGCGACGCCGCAGGACATCCTTGAGGGGCATCTGAATCAGTTGGCCAAAAAAGCGGTGGGGGAGACCCTGGATTCCGAACAGACGCTCCAGGCCGTACAACAGGCTCGCTCCCTGATTGGCAGTGCGCACAAACTCTACCGTGCCAGCCTGGTGTTTTATCTGCGTGGTCAGGATGAAGCCGAACTGGATAACAGAGGGCTGCAGCTGGCGAACGTCATGCTCAATGCCGGCCTGCAGCCAGTGCGCGAAGACGATGAAGTCGCGCCTCTCAACAGCTACGTGCGTTGGCTGCCTTGCAGCTATAACCCCAGTCAGGATCGCCGGCAGTGGTACACCCAACTGATGTTTGCCCAGCACGCTGCCAACCTCGCTCCTGTGTGGGGGCGTAGCCAGGGCACCGGGCATCCCGGCATCACCTTCTTCAATCGCGGTGGTGGGCCGATCACTTTCGATCCACTAAACCGCCTCGACCGGCAGATGAATGCGCACCTGTTCCTGTTTGGGCCATCCGGTTCGGGCAAGTCGGCCACCTTGAACAATCTGCTTATCCAGGTCACCGCCATCTACCGGCCACGGTTGTTTATCGTGGAGGCGGGCAACTCGTTTGGCCTGTTCAGCGACTTTGCCAAACGCCTCGGGCTGACAGTCAATCGCGTGAAGCTTGCACCGGGTGCCGGTGTCAGTCTGGCACCGTTCGCCGATGCCAGCCGACTGATCGAAACACCGAGCAATGTGCGGACGCTCGATGCTGAGGACCTTGACGATGAGCAGTCTGCCAAGCCTGAGACAATTGAGATAACCGACGCGGACGAACAACGCGACGTTCTGGGTGAGCTTGAGATCATCGCCCGTCTCATGATCACCGGTGGGGAGGACAAGGAAGAGGCCCGCATGACGCGCGCTGACCGCTCACTGATCCGCCAGTGCATTCTCGATGCGGCACGACGCTGCGTTGCTGAGCAGCGCACAGCGCTGACCCACGATGTACGCGACGCCCTGCGCGAACGCGGCCAGGATGCCACGCTGCCAGAGTCTCGGCGCACCCGGCTGATGGAAATGGCCGATGCCATGGACATGTTCTGCCAGGGTGCCGAGGGCGAGATGTTCGACCGACCGGGCACACCCTGGCCGGAGGCCGATATCACCCTGGTCGATATGGCCACCTATGCCCGGGAAGGTTATAGCGCCCAGCTCTCGATCGCCTACATATCGCTGATCAATACCGTTAACAACATCGCAGAGCGTGATCAGTACCTCGGCCGGCCCATCATCAATGTCACCGACGAGGGGCACGTCATTACCAGGAATCCGCTGTTGTCGCCCTATGTGGTGAAGATCACCAAGATGTGGCGAAAACTGGGCGCCTGGTTCTGGCTGGCCACGCAGAATATCGACGACCTGCCCAAGGCAGCCGAACCCATGCTCAACATGATCGAATGGTGGCTCTGCCTGTCGATGCCCCCAGACGAGGTAGAAAAAATCGCCACATTCCGCGAGCTATCACCAGCGCAGAAGGCACTCATGCTGTCGGCCAGGAAGGAAGCAGGCAAATACACCGAAGGGGTGATCCTATCCAAGAGCATGGAAGTGTTGTTCCGTGCCGTACCTCCCAGCCTGTACCTGGCCCTGGCCCAAACGGAGCCTGAAGAGAAAGCAGAGCGCTTCCAGCTCATGCAACAGCATGGCATCAGCGAGCTGGACGCGGCGATCAAGATGGCAGAAAGGATTGACCAGGCCCGCGGAATTACACCGCTACTGTACGAAGACGTGCTGCCTTAATCGATGGAGAGTGCGCTACACTGGATACTGAAGCTGGCATTGCAAAACGCTTGGACTGTGTTTTTTCATGCGACTGCTCTGATCACAGGGTTTCGCCTTGATGCCCGATCACTTTCCTCTATACAGTAAGCGGTAGGTTTCTTGAGGGTGGACTCATGCTGGATATCCAAGACTTAACGCGCACTGCAACCGTCAACCACGTTGTCGCCACAAACAACCTGGAAGGTGCCCGCACTAGCGCTTTCGTGGCGAAAAAGATGGCCGAGTACCGTGACGGCAAGATCTCATCTGCAGAGCTTCTCGCAGCGACCAAAGCCCGTTACAGCTCCAAATGACCAGCGATATCACCCATGATCATGATGAAGGTGATGATCACTATTACGCCGCAGGCTATTCCGTCGAAGTCGATCCTTACGTTTATCCCAACGGCGTTCTGATCAACCTTTTGAACATTCAGGACACTGCCTCCCTGGGTGAAGCTGAAACTGACTTTGCGTCGGTTCGCATCATCCAGCTCCAGGAAGTGCCCATCGAAGGAGACTTGTCACTCACGCACCTGAAGGCTATTCATCGGTTCATTTTTCAGGATATTTACCCTTGGGCAGGTGAGTGCCGAAAAGTCGATATCGCCAAGAACGACACGATATTTCTAGCGCATCAGGAAATTGAAGCTGCGTTTCATGACATGTGGCTTCGCCTCAAACAAACTGACTTTCTGGCTTTGTTGAAAGGGGATCTGAAAAGTTTTGCTGCCGAGGCGGGGGTTGCGTTTGGTTGCATCAACCATATCCACCCATTTCGTGAAGGGAATGGATGGACACAGCGCGAGTACCTGGACTGTTTAGCACAGCGTGCTGGTTTTGTGCTGGAGTGGGGCGGTGTATCCAAGCTGGCCATGAAGGATGCTTGTGTCAGCGCGGTGACAGATCCAGAGTGCAAGGCTCTGGCGAAATTGATTCAGCTGAGTGCAAAAAAACGCTGACTTCTTGCTGACTGCCACCACAATCTCACTGGTAGGCTGGGAGTACTTGACCCCTCCCAAGCCTGTACCTGGCCCTGGCCCAAAAGCAGAGTGCTACCAGCTCATGCAGCATCATGGCATCAGCGAGCTGGATGCAGCGATCAAAGTGGTGGAAGGGATCAATCAATCGTGGAGTATTCAGCTGCTGGATCTGGGTAGCACCGCAGCAGAGAGTACGGGCGGGCAGGGGAGATACGATGAGATGCGATGGATCCATGTTTCAGTACCGCAGATACGAAAAACCCGGCACGGAGCCGGGCTATCGACGGGTGCTAATCCTTTAGCAGAGGGCATCCTATATCTTGAATATGAAAAAATCATGACAATATTGCTAGTGGCATGTAGGGCAGTCTTCAATAAAACGGGATAGATATTCCTGTGTGCCGCAAAGCGGTGGCCAAGAGTCTACCGGCTCTTCTTCTCTTTCGTAGTGGCTGGGTTTTCCTTCGACGTGCGTGGTTTCACCTTCACCTTCTCCTTCGGCAGCAACTCGGCCAGCTCGCTCAACGCTACCTCGGCCTCTTTTAGCTCTTGCTTTGAGGCCTCTTCCCATTGCAACGCCAATGGCTGCAGATCGCTCTCACGCCGGGCTGCAAGCCCCCATTGAAAGTGGTCATGCCATGCGCCGAGTGCAGCCTGAGCCTTCTTCAGCGATTTGGTTGCGGCAGTTGGTAGAGGGGATAGCTGTGGGAAGGCATCAGTGAGATAACGGGTTCGTTTGACCAGAATACGCAGTTGATGTCGGTCGAACTCGACGTCTTTCAAGGCTGCATGCAGCTTGTCTATTTGTCTGGTTAGCGCCTTACCGATGATGCGCTTGAGCGCTTGCGAATCTTCGCCCAGTTTCGATTTTCTGAACGCAACAGGCCACTGCTGCAGTGCTGCAAAAAGCCGTTGCAGCTCCGGCGCGGCCACGATCAGCTGATAGTCCGTTTGCAAACGCCGGCGGCGGACGTCAGCCGAGGTGTCATGGCCACGTTGCTGTAGTTCGATGATCAGCACCTCCAGATCCCGTGTCGGGGTGGTCAGCCGGCCGACTTCGGCGGCAGCCTCGCGCAGTGTCTGGCTCTCAGGCTGGGAGCGGAGTGGGGCCGTCAGGCTGCGAATGCGTCTGACCGCGATGCGTAAGTCATGCAACGCCTCCACATCCGCCGCCTCATCCAAACGTCTATATGCCTCAAGCAGAGCCTCTTCAAGGCTGCGAATCTCTGCAACATAGCTATCTGTAAACACGGCAATGCACCCGACTCCGAAATGGATCTGAATCAGGCTAGCAGAGTTTCAGCGAAGCGGTAGGTGGGAGGTATTGCGACAAACCGTCACGCGGCTACAGGGATATACAGCAACTTGCAAAAGCGGAAGGTCACTCTCGGGATAAGCGCTGACCAATATTCAAGCTTGGAGAACCAAAAGCCCGGCAAAAATGCCGAGCTTTTGACGGGGATGCTGATCCTTCAGCGAGCACTGGTCCTTCAGTAGGTGCTGATCCTTCAGCGAGCACTGATCCTTCAGTAGGTACTAATCCTTTAGTGCTGGCGATCATACATCGCCCTACGTTACACAGTGGTGACACCGGGGCGCACCACATATTTGTAAAGAATCTAAAAAAATGGTTCGGTCGAGCGCCTCCCCAAACGACTATATAGAGAGAGCGTTTGATAATGCACGTGTAGCTTGGCGCCACAGGAAAAAACTGGATGAGCGCCGCAGTGTGACGCTGTAACGGGAGTCGGTCATGTTTACTGTTGATACATTCGATACTCAAGCAGGATGCATTCGTACTGTTCCCATCCGCCAGAGCGACTATGACGAGGCTGGTCCACATGGGTTCAGCTGGGCTGTCGCTCGTGTCAGAAACGACCTGACTGTTTTCGGAGCATATGCAGATCAGGAGCTGCCGGCGCCGCTGCACTACAACCATCATGTTTGGCAATATGCCGGCCAAGTCTATAACGGCGGGCATGAGCAGTATGTTGCCAATAACGGCTGGTCGCATGATCAGCAAGCTGCGCTGGAGGCCGCACTGGGTGCGATAGGCGCAATCGCGCATCAGCAGTTATTTCGCGAAGTGGCCAGCTACCTCAATTCATCTGATGCGATAGTGGCTGGCGTCTGTGCCCGTGGCGGCTTCGACCACCCGGAATACGGCTGCGTCGACCCCTGGCTCATCAACAAGGACAACGAGTTCCTCGACCTGAACAGGACCGAGGAACTCATGGTGACGCTGTGTGCCTGGCTGAAACAACAGTCCTGCATTCAACCAGTGGATGACCAGCAGTGGAAATTCAGCATGAATGACCTCATCGAAGCCAATCCTCTTCGTGATGCAAGACTGGCTGAATCGGGGCAAACCAGAAGGTCCTTCATCCAAGAGCTGATCGACAATGCACCGATGAAAATGAGCTGCCACGAATACGCCAGCGCCATCGCTGGACAGCGCGGAATTGAGCTGCCCCGGCTCGCCGAGGACACATGGAAGGAAGTCCTCAACGGGGAGGAATGCTGCGTTGCGCATTACGTCAAAGGCAAAGAGGACTTTGTCGCCATCTACTCCAGGTCAATGGCGGCCCTCTATCAGCTCAGAAAAAAGGTGATTGGCACCGGGTTGACCCTGGGCAAGAAGCTGGGCACAGCCAGAATAGAATACAAAGAGGTGTGAACCGCCTCCCACAACCAAACCCGACACGTTTTGGTCCAGGTGTACGTAACCGGCAACCCAGCGCCATCTCTAAGGAGAGCGAAGATATGCCCACATTCGATCCTGACAACAAAACCACCCCGGTAACCGACTCCCAATTGCGCGATCAGGCACTGCACTGGATGGTACGTTTGACTTCTGGCCATGTCACAGCAATGGAAGCGAACGCGTTTCTGCGCTGGTGCGCGCGGAGTGAAGAGCATCGGCGGGCGTTTGCACTCGTCAAACGATTGTGGGATGCCCTTGGCCAGGTTACATGGCAGGTGGCGGAGCCACCATCATCGAACGTCAGACCCATTACTTCCCGTCGCATCAGAAAATCGTGAGTTTCCAGGACCCCATCCTTATCTGCCCCCGCAGTACCCACACTTCGCTGAACAACAAGGCCTGTATGTTTTTCATATATTCAACAATACATGCATGTTACGTAACTTTTTAAACGTGCCTGTCATGTTACAGAGAAAAAAGCTCATGCTTTCAGTTGTGGGAGTGCGAGTAATTTCTGGTGGATGGCTTTGATATCAACGGCTTGTGTCGGGTTTTTTATATATCAGATAAGCAACTTGGCTTCCTTCTGTTCTTTTCAAGAAAATAATGTTTTTCTTCAATGTTATGTAATTTTTTTAGTGGGATTGTCACACGGGAACGCCAACATTGAATTGTCGCCGAGTGGTGACGAAGGGGCATGAAGGGCGACATCGCAAGTAAACCACGATTGCCCGAACAGTATGGCGTTAAACAAAGTAATTCCGATCTTTCCTTCTATTAGCAGGAGTTTTGGTAATGACTAAGTTTCGTATGAGCGCTCTGTCAGCGCTGGTTGCAGTAGGTGTTATGGGTATGGCTGGTGCTGCTTCGGCAGCTGTTGTGGGTGGCGGTGCTACCCTGCCGGAAGATCTGTATAACGGCAACCCGCAGGGTACCGGTATTCTGACCAGTTCGGTTCCTGGCTTCGAGGCCTACACTGGTGTTGGCAGCGGTGCCGGCAAGCGCGCCTTCTTCAACAACAATCCCGCCGAGATCAATCAGCCTGCTGGTACCACTGTTGACTACGCTGGCAGTGACTCGCTGGTAAGCACTGCTGAACTGGGTACCTACAACAACCCGAACAATGCCAATGGCCGCTCCAGCTATGGCGCGCTGGTTCAGGTGCCGTCGGTTCTGACTTCGGTAACTGTACCCTACAACGTAGCCGGTTTTAATGGCTCGCTGAATCTGACCAGCGAACAATTGGCAATGGTTTTTGCTGATCCCACTGTTGTGAATTGGAGCGATACGCGGTTGGCAATTCCGGGTGCCCCTGATGCAGATATCAAGGTTGTTTACCGCACTGATGGTAGCGGTACCACCGAGATATTCCTCCGGCACCTCAACGCTGTCAACAGCTCGCTGGTTTCCAGTGTGAGCAACAGCTTTTCTGGCACCATTGACGTTTCCAGCTCCAAATATGTCGGTGCTAACGGCAGTAACGGTGTGATGGATGCTCTTGCCGACCCCGATAATGCTAATGCCATCACCTACATGAGCCCGGACAAGGTCGATTTTGGCAACCCGGCAGTGGTCGCGTCGATCAATGGCCTGTTGCCCACCGCCGTCAACGTTGAAGCTGCTGTGGAAGAAGTTCCTGTGCCCACCGGCAGTCAGATAAATAACCCGCTGGCCTGGGGTATCAGCAACCCTAACCCAAGCCAGGGTTATCCCATCGTTGCTTCCACCAACCTGATCTTCAGCCAGTGCTATGCCGATAGCGGTGACAAGGACAAGATCCTGTCGTTCTTCGATAAGCACTATGTGTATAACGGTGCCAATAAAGCGGCTATCGATGCTGGTGGCTTTATCCAGTTGCCAACCGCCTGGCAAAACGCCGTCAAGGATACTTTCGGTACTGGCGGTTCGCTGCAGATTGGTGCTACCAACCTGTGCAACGGCGTAGCTGGCCGTTAAGTAGTAAGCGCGTCCCGGCTTTGAGTGCGTCACCTGAGTTCCTCTGGCACGGTACTCAAAGCTGATTCAGGCTGGACAGGTATTCGTATCTGTCCGGCTTTTTTTGATCCTGCTCGCCTATCACAGGCCAGCATTCATACAAACAAATGCCTTTTCCGCCCAGGCGGGAATCCAGCGCTTTGCTCAAGACACTTCTATTAAATTTTAATGACGCGGTTCGGTCGTGCGCTGCCCCAAGCGTCTTTATATACAGAGAAGCGTGTTTTCAGCACGCCGACCAGACAATCGTATTGGCCCGTTCAGCTCAGCGTAGTGTTAATAAGGAAAAAGTAATGACGCGACACCCCACCACCACCAGCCGCCGGAATAATAATCGGCCGTCATTTGTCCGTAGGCCACTGGCTCAGGCTGTTGCACTGCTGCTGATCGCTGGTTCTGCCGAAGCCGCCCCGCGCCCTTTCAGTTCCGACTGGTTCGCCGCCAAGGGTGCCGCTCAGGCTACCAATCCCAACCCCAATCGCCCTGGGGTACATATTCCCGGTACACCTCCGCCGTTGGCTCAGCAGCAGAAGACCAATGCGCAACTGCAACGCACGCTGAATAATATCGGCCGTACCGCCGCGTCCATTGCGGCCCAGCAGTCAGCACAAAAAGCCGCCCGCGCAGCGGCACTGAAAAACGGCACCCCCATCCCCGAAGGCTACACCCAGGGTGGCCTGTGGGATCGCGATGCCGACGGCAACCAGCTGAACTGGAAGGGTGCCCAATGGGCCACGGGCACACCCAATGTCGGTGACCGTGATCTGACCATCAAACAGACCGAAGCCAAGGCCATCCTCAATTGGGATACCTTCAATATCGGTCGAGACACCAGCCTGGAAATCCAGCAGAACGCCAGTGATGCGGTACTTAACCGTGTGGTGGGCAACGAGATTGCCCCCAGCCAGATAGCAGGCAAACTGCAGGCCGACGGCACCGTGATGGTGATCAACCAGAACGGCGTTATCTTCACCGGCAGCAGCCAGACCAATGTACGTAATATGGTGGCCGCTGCCGGTACCATTACCGATAGCCAGTTCGAAAATAACGGTCTGTATAACGGCAACAACGCCACCTTCACCAACGCCGCCGGTGATGTGGTGGTAGAGCAGGGCGCTCAGATCACGACTCACGTACCTGAAACCAGCACCCAAGGCGGCGGTTACGTCCTGCTGCTGGGCCAGAACGTCGAAAACGCCGGTGAGATCAATACCGCCGGCGGCCAGACCGCACTGGCCGCCGGCGACAATTTTATTATCAAAAAAGGCTACGCCACCACCGATGGTGATCTGCAATCCACAGTACGTGGCAATGTGGTTACTGCAACCGGCGATGGCACGGTTACCAATAGCGGCCTTATCCAGGCCAGCACCGGTGATATCAGCCTTACCGGTAACCAGGTCAAGCAGGAAGGGGTGCTGCTGGCCAGCACCTCGGTTAATAATCGCGGCACCCTTCACCTGAACGCCAGCGGCGCAGAGGCCAACGTCACCCTGGCCGAAGGCAGCACCACCGCCATTCTGCTGGAAGACACCGACGCCACCGCCCTGGACAGCCAGCGTGATGGTTTACAAGGTCCGGTAACGGACAGCGGCAACCAGAATATTGTCCCAGCGGATGAATATCGCCGTGACCAGTCGCTGGTTGAGATCAACAGCAGCGGCACCGTAGATTTTGAGAAGGACTCCATGACCCTGGCCACCGGTGGCCAGATCGCCGTGGATGCTGCTGAACGCAGCCTGGTACGCGACGGCGCTACGCTGGATGTATCCGGTGCCGTGGGCGTTAAAGTCGCCATGGAAAATAACAGCGTCAAGGTCAATATCCAGGGCAACGAGCTGCGTGACTCCTCGGTCAACCGTGATGAAGGCAATATCAGCAGTAACGATGTTTGGGTTGATGTACGTGACCTGGTTCATGTTCCGGCGGGCACCAATGGCTACGACAGTGACCGCTGGTATACCGCCGGTGGCCTGCTGGAGGTCGGTGGCTATCTGGGTACCCAAGGCCACGGCGTCGGTGAATGGATGGCCCAGGGCGGGAGCGTTATCTTTACCGGTAACGATGTGGTGACCCAACAGGGCTCACAGATCAACTTATCCGGCGGTACCCTGGATGTCCAAACCGGTGAGATCCAGTTGTCCTGGCTGCGCGGGGCAGATGGGCAACTCTATGAAGTATCCAGCGCCCCCGGCGATCTGCTGTATACCGGTATTTACCAGGGTTATGAGCTTAACAGCGAACGCTGGGGCCAGAAGCAGTCATGGTGGAACCCGCTGATTACACCCAAATCCCGGCTGGAAAACGGCTATACCGTAGGCCGTGATGCCGGCACCCTGGTGATCGGCACCAGTAACGCTGTACTGGAAGGGGATATCGTTGGGGATACCTACAAGGGCGACCGCCAGAACCAGGCAGCCCAGACCGGTCTGGATGGTTATTACCAATCCCAGAAAGCCGTAGCCCGGGGTGCCAACCTGGTGGTGGGCGAGTATGTTCCGTTCTACGTCAAGGACAGCGGTGCTCTTCAGCATCGCCTGACCGCAACAGGCAATACCATTCAGGACATTGTTTTTGGCAATACCGCGAACAATATTGCTGCCGACCTAGATCTGACCGATGTACTGCCTGAAGACCGCGACGGCACCCTGTACCTGAATACCGACCAGCTTAATGAATTCAACCTGGGTGGCATCAAGGTAGCCGCTGGCAACAGCATTACCGTGGATAATGATCTGAACGTGGGCCATGCCGGTGACATTACCCTCTATGGCCCACAGGTTGATGTAAATGCCGACCTGACCGCCCATAGCGGCACTATCCAGCTGGGCAACGTGCTTAACCAGATCGGCACCTTGAATACGAATGTCCAGGATGTAGTACTCAATGCGCCTTCTGGCACTACTGCGGGCGTAACGGTAGCCGAGGGCGTCAACCTGGATGCCAGCGGCTTGTGGAGCAATCTGCAGCTGGAGCCAGAGAATACCTCGCTATTGCCCTACCAGAACGGCGGCAGTGTCTCCGTGCGTAGCAGCGGCGATATTACCCTGAGCGAAGGCAGCTTGATTGATGTGTCATCCGGCGCAGCTCTGCTGGCTGATGGCGGACAGCAGGGTGGGCGCGGTGGTGATGTAGCCCTTGGCGCTGGCCTGCTCAGCCAGAGCGGCAAGCTGGCAATGGATGGGGAAATACAGGGCCATGGCGTCAATGGCGGTGGCACACTGAGCATCCAGGCTGGGTCGGCGGTTTATATCGGCGACCAAGCGGTTGTTGAAAGTGGCTATCTGGAAGCGGGTGAACCTGCACCAGTCGCAGTGTTGCTTGACGAGCCGATTACTCAGAGCAAGGGGGACGCTTTACTGGCAGACGTCAGCTACCAGCATGCGGTCGCCGGGCAGACACTGGAGTCGCAGACAACCTATAGCGATATGTCGAGCTTATCGGTCCCAGTCGGTCCCGGCGGCTGGGATCTGACAGGCACTAATATGGTTGTCTATGTAGGAGGAACGTTGTACCAAGGGGCGTGGGGATCGGTGGTTCCGGAGGGTGCTGTAGTCACTCGGATCGCATCGGGGACCTTACCCGCAGGCTATGTCGTGCCTGCTAGTCTGGCTACCTTGCCGACCCCCATCTATACCTTTACCGCTGGCCAGCCCGCCCCCGTGGATACTGTGCTGTCTGCGGGTACGGTGCTGGCAGCGGGAGCAACGCTAGATAGCCGCGTCGCCATACAGTCGCCGCTCAACCTGGCTACGGACTTCTTCGATAAAGGTTTCAGCCACTACGATGTGGTCGGCCAGTATGGCGTTACGGTTGCAGAAGATACGCAAGTCAATGTAGCCATGCCGTTGCTGCGCATGAACGAGCAGGCGCAGGGGCTGGCTACGGGGGCCGACACTCGCACCGGATTGGATCAGTGGCTTGCACCGCTATATCTCGAAGACCCCATCAATGCCCGTTTGAACCAGCGCCAGGGCGCGAGCCTGAGCCTGCAGGCCGGGAGTGACCTGTCCGGTGCGGGAGATATGCCTAACGTGCAAGCGGTGATGGCAAGGGGGGCACTGATCAATGTTGATCCCGGTCAGTCCATCGCGCTGAGCAGCATTGGCCAAATTACGGTGGATGGCACACTCAACGCCTGGGGCGGTGAAATTGAACTGAGCAGCGTGGTGCTTGCAGGCGCGGGCATCGAGCTGGAGCGAGCGGAAGCCGCAGGTCATGGCCGTTCCATCTGGATTGGTGAAAATGCCGTATTGGATGTGGCCGGTCGTGCCGTCACCGCAACCGATGCGCGGGGCAATCGCTATGGTCAGGTAAATCAGGGCGGCAGCATTGTTATCGGCGGCGAATTTGATCCGGCCACCGGTATCGCCGATGCCTCCAATCTATTTGTGGTGGTACGTGAAGGTGCTTTGCTCGACGCCTCTGGCACCAGCGCTGTGCTGGATATTGCCGGCCAGGGCGCAGTCGATGTGGCGAGCGCTGGAGGCGATATCACGCTGGCCTCAAGTCATGGTTTGTATCTTGATGGAACCCTAACGGCCAGCTCTGGTGGAGCCGGCGCGGCGGGCGGCAGTTTGACCGTTGCTCTAGAGGCACCGCTCTATCGAATAAATTCAGGCATCGACCCTGACGAGCGGGTGCGCCAAGCGCGCGAATTCATCCTCACCCAGGAAAGTAGCGGCAGCGAGCTGGTGACCGGCATTGATGCCGGTGCAGCGGCGGATGGCTTGGTTTATGGTCGTGGGCGGCTGGGCGTGGATCAGATTGAGGCGGGTGGTTTTGATAACTTCACGCTGCTGAGCAACGGATTGTTGAGCTTTGAGGGGGATCTGTCCTTGGGGATGGGCCAGTCGCTGAGCCTGTACGCCGGTGCTTTTGGCTTGGCTGATATAGCGGCAGAGGATACCCGTGTTCAGCTATCTGCTCCTTATGTTCGTTTGGCCGGTGCTGGTGCGACCGACACCCCTGATAATTATATGCGGGCGACGGTACGCGGCGGGCTTACTACGCTTCCAGATCAAGCCCCTCCTGCCGGTATGTTTACAGTGCAGGCGGGGCAACTGATGGAGCTACGTGATGGCATTGCGTTTGGAGCACGCGATGGTGCCATGAAAGACTGGCGGGATGCTCCGCTCGACCTCTTGCTGGAAGTGGTTGATCGGCGCGCCTTCGATAACGTTGAGCTGATCAGCCAGGGTGACCTGCGCTTCCTGGCCACGACCGTTACTGACGGTACGGTGCTCAACACGCCCGGTGATCTGACTCTGGCAGCGGCACAGATCTACCCTACTACCGGTACTAGCGCTACGTTGTATGCCGGATGGCGGGGTAATAATACGGATTATGATCCGGAGCGGGTATTGACACTGGCGCGTACCACCGAAGACGTGCCGAATATGCCTTACTCCGTATTTGGCAGCCTGACTCTGGGTGCCGATGCCATTGAGCAAGGAGGTGTTCTACGCGCCCCGCTCGGGAGCGTGATGCTGGGCGCTGGCTCCGGTTCAGCTCGCCAGACCAAGGTCGTTAATTTGCTGGATGGCAGCTTGACCTCAGCCAGTGCTGCTGGGTTGGTAATGCCCTATGGCGGGACGGCTGACGGCTTGAGTTGGCAGTATGCTGGGAACGATGTACCGCTGCACGGCGTAGGTTCACTGGAAGCGGGTAGCGTAACCCTCAATGGGCGCTTGGTTGATGTTCAAGAAGGGGCTGTCATTGATTTGTCCGGTGGCGGGAAATTAACTGGTGCAGGTTTTGTTTCCGGTCGTGGTGGTTCCACCGATGCCCGCTACAACCCGCTAGTACAGATTGGCAGTGATGGCTTTACCTTGCCGGGCCTGGACACCAACCCGGTTTATGCCATTGTGCCGGGTGTACAGAGCGTGGCTCCTGTGGGCGGGGAAGCCGGAGCGGTTGATTCCATTGTTGGTCAACAGGTCACCATAGGGGCGGGTGTTCCGGGGCTGCCGGCGGGCACCTATACACTGATGCCTTCGACTTATGCCTTGCTGCCCGGAGCTTACCGCGTGGAGATCAATGGCCGGGCAGGACAGGGCGCTATGTTGGGCACGCAGGCCATGCGCAACGGTTCCTGGGCAACCTCTGGCGTACTGTCTGTCGCCGGTACCGGAATTCAGGACAGTTTGGCCAGTCAGTTGATTCTAACCCCGGCGGATACGCTACGCACTTATTCCCAATATAACGAAACCAGCTATGCCGATTTTGTTAGGGCGGATGCAGCTCGCCTTGGGGTGCCCCGTGCGTTGATAGAGAATGACGCCAAGACGCTACTGCTTCGGTTCGCTAATCGTGATGCGGAGAGTGACGCCCTGAGTTTGTACTTCGACGGCACGGTAGTTGGTGAGGCAGCGGAAGGGGGTTATGGCAGTACCCTGGCTCTCTTGGGGCAAAGCGGCCAGTCCACAATCGACATCCTGGCCGATAATGCAGTGCCGAGTTCCAATTTTACCGCTTTGGTACGGGCTTCAGACCTGAGCGAGATGGATGTAAGCCGTATGGCGATTGGCGGCCTTCCTCAAGTGGATTACGGCCAGGGCGGTAATCTGGTGCAGTTTAATCTCAATGCAGCAAAAGCTATCCGGGTGAATAGTGGCGCAACTCTGTCAGCCCCGGAGGTGATGCTGATCAGCTATGGCAACCAGGGTGATAGCCGTGACGCGATTGAGATTGAACAAGGTGCCGTGATCAATACCTTGGGCCAAGGTACCGTTGCTTATGATTCAAATAACGGTTTTATCTATCAACCGGGTTATGTTGGGGTAGTGGCGGTTTCCAATGGTGCTCTGCAATGGCTGGCACCAGAGAGTGTGGGGATTGCCGGCCCCGGGCATATCCGCATTGGTGGTTGTTCAACCACTGACTGCAGCGGCACCACCCAACTGTATTCCGAAGGCAGCATTTCCTTTGTTACCAACAATGATTTCGAGCTGGACGAGGCTGTTCGATACGGTACCCGCCATCTGAGCCTGGGTGTGGGCGCTTTCAATATTGGCAGTACCGAAGCGTTGGCGGCGGCAGCGGCGCGCAACGCCCTGACGCCCGGCCTGGCACTCAATCAACAGGTCATGGATCGCCTGCTCCAGGGTGATGACAGTAGCGGCGCTCCGGCACTGGAAACCCTGGAACTGATTGCCGCCGACTCGGTGAACTTCCTGGATTCGGTGACCCTGTCCACATTGGATGAGAACGGCGAGTCGCTGCTGGATAATCTGCTGCTGACCACTCCGGCCATTTACGGTTATGGCGATGCGGCGGATGTGGCGCTGATCAAAACTGGCCATCTGATCTGGAATGGCTCCGGTGATACGCCTGGAGCCGTGGTGACCGCTGGCGCGGGTACCGGCAGCGGTAGCCTGACGGTGGATGCCGAGCGCATCACCTTCGGTTATGGCCCCTGGGGCCAGCCGGATGGCATCAGCTCGCTGGACCGGCTGGCGCTGGGCTTTGCCAATGTGAACCTGAATGCCAGTGAGCTTTTGACCGCCAACAACAAGGGCACGCTGGCGGTGTACCAGAACCAGGGCGAGTATGTACCGGGTGAAGGTGTGCAGTATCAGGGTGGCAATCTGAACATCACCACGCCGCTGATTACCGGTGAAGCCGGCTCGGTCAACAACATCACTGCTGGCGGTGCCATACGTGTTGCGGCACCGGATGCTGGCGCGGCTGACCCTGCGGAGCTGTCGGCGCTGGGTGCGGAATTTTCCCTGACTGCGGGCCAGGGCTTGAGCCTAGATACCACTGTGGCGCTGCCCAGCGGCAAGCTGACGCTGGCTGCTGGTGGCGACCTGACCCTGGGTGATAATGCCCATCTGGATCTGGCCGGTCGCAGTGTTGAGTTCTTTGATGATGAAGAAGCCACCCAGTACAGTTGGGGTGGTGATGTCAATCTGGAGAGCAGCGCCGGCAATATTCGCCAGGCGGCTGGTTCGGTGATTGATCTGTCCGCCGAGCATAACCAGGGCGGGCGCTTGACCGCCATTGCCCTGGCCGAGCAGGCCGGGATGGTCGATCTGCAGGGGCAGATTCTGGCGGGTGCCAGCGGTTATCACGAAGCGGGCGGTACCTATGTGCCCTATCTGGCGGGTGGCATCGAGCTGCGTGCGCAGACCCTGGGTGGCAACCTGAATGACGCCTTTGCCGCGCTCAACCAGCGGTTGAATGAGGGTGATGTTACTGGTCTGCGCAGCTTCCAGCTCAAGCAGGGCGATCTGACTATCGGCAATGATGTACAGGCCAACCAGATTGAAGTCTCGCTGGATGGTGGGCAACTGACCGTCGATGGCACGCTGGATGCCAGCGGTGAGCGGGTGGGGGCCATTCGCCTGGCGGGCAAACAGGGGCTGACCCTGACCGGCAATGCGGTGCTGGATGCCCACGGCAGCCTGCTGCGATTGGACAGCTATGGGCAGATTATTGATGCACCCAACCGCGCCCTGATTGAGCTGAACTCCGGCGATGGGCAACTGACCCTGGCTAACGGTGCGCGTATTGACCTGCGCCACGGCACTGATGATGCGCGAGTGCAGCTCGACCCTGCACTGCACGATGGTCGCGACCGGGGCACCTTGGAGTTGTTTGCGCCCCGGCTGAACGGTGCTACCTCCGGCGATGTGGCTATTGATGCCAGCGGTGCGCTGGATATTGACGGTGCCCGTTGGATTGCACTGAATGCGGTGCAGCGTTATGACGATGCGGCCTACGGCAGCGACGCCGCCGCCAGTGGTCGACCCTATCAGGTGATTGATCAGGCTTACCTGGATGCCAAGCATGCGGACAGTAGCGCCTTTATCAATGCGGCACTGAACAACAGCAACCTGCTGGATAACAAGCTGGCGGGTCTGAACAACAGCACTTATGCAAACGCCTTCCATCTGCGCCCCGGTGTGGAAATTGTCAGTGCCACGCCAGACGGTGACATGATCGTCAGTGGTGACCTGGACCTGTCCGGCCATCGCTATGCCAGCCTTAACCCACACACCCAGCAAACCAGTGTGTATGGCTCGGGTGAAGCGGGTGCCCTGGCCATTCGTGCCGGAGGCGATCTGAGTATCTACGGCAGCATCAACGATGGCTTTACGCCGCCGCCCGACACGCCGGATGACAACGGCTGGGTCTTGACCCCGGGTGTACAGGCTTACGGTGGCGATGTGATTGTGCCGGGGGCCGGGGTGCAGCTGGCGACCGGGACACGCTTCGAACCGGGCAAGATCCTGAATTATGCGCTGCCGATTCAGGCTGTATCGTTGGCATCCGGTACGATACTGCCGACTCAAGCCACCTTGGCCTCGGAGCTTACTTTACCTGCGAACACAGTATTGCATGCCGCAGTAAGTGATGCGTCGGGTGATGTTTTGTACGACGCTGGCACGATTCTGGATCAGGACGTCATCCTGCCTGTAGGTAGTCAGCTGGATGCCGGTACGGTATTGCCCGAGGCGACATCGCTGGCGGCCTTTACCTGGCCTGCTGGGGTGCCACTACCGAACCGTTCAAGCGCGAACGTCAACACCAATCCAGATGGCGTGTTTTTGGCTGGCAATTTGACCTTGCCCGTTGGCGCGCTGATCCCGTCAATGACTGACGTGAAGCTGGTGGGCGATGCCATGTCGGTGCCGTTGCGGCCCGTCAGTGGGGATCGCATGGGGCGCAACTGGGCGGTAGCCCAGATGCTGCCCGAAGGCTCGCAGTCCTGGAGCATGCGGCTGGTGGCTGGGGCGGATACCCAGGCAGCTGATCCACGATTGACACGTCCTGATAGCGCTGGCCGTATGGTGTTGGCCGATACCCATTACAGCCTGTACAACCAGAGGAACATGCTGGCTGCAGGGGGCGAAACCGTATTGGTCTGGCTTGAAGGCAACTGGTATGGACAGACGCCCGGCGAGCCGGTGACGGATGACTGGTTATGGGCATGCGATGACTGGAACTGTACGGAAGTGACGCTTGCCCCTGAGCCCACCCTGGTTTGGCTTGAAGGCAACTGGTACGGCCAGGAGCCTGGTACTCCTGTCACGGACGACTGGCTGTGGGCCTGCGACGACTGGAACTGTGTGACGCAGGCACCTCCTGCGCCAGAGCCGATCATGGTCTGGCTCGAAGGCAACTGGTATGGGCAGCCCCCCGGCGAGCCAGTCACCGAAGACTGGTTATGGGCCTGTGACGATTGGAACTGTGTGGCACAAGCACCAGAAACGGGAGGCTGGAGCGAAGAGGTCATCGCTGTTTACCCGGTGGCGCAGAACTTCAGCATATTGCGTACGGGTACCGGTGATCTGGACTTGATCGCGGCTGGCGATGTGTCCATGCAGTCGCCCTATGGTGTTTACACGGCGGGCACGTCCACAGCGTCACGAGCCGGTGGCGAAGCGAGTTCCTTTAATCAGGCACGCAGCCAGACCGACCCGGACAATAATATCTATCTGAATACGGGTGCCAGCTCGGACCCTGACGGGGGCGCTGGTTACGAGGCGCTGGTTAACGGCGGGGCAGACAGCACTTACGCCGCTTGGTACCCGGGTGGCGGCGGCAACCTGCTGCTGCGCACTGGTGGCAACTTGACGGGCGACTTGATTGGCACCTATGGGCCGTCCTTTCCGGGTCAGGAGTTACGCCGCCAACGTAGCAGCGTGGACCAGGGCAACTGGCTATGGCGCCAGGGTAGCGGCAATACAACGGGTGTGAACCCAATAGCCACTAGCTGGTGGATCAACTTCGGTACTTATGTGCCGGGCAGTACGGTATCCAATAATCAGTATGATCTGGACGACGCCTCCAAGGATGCAGCGGCGGCTATCCCCGAACTGGTGGGCTTTACCGGTATCGGTACCTTGGGCGGCGGTAACCTGACGCTGGATGTGGGTGGTGATGCTGGTATGCTGAACCGTCGTGGCGTGGCACACAATAACCGGCCACGCAGTGAAGGCTTGGCGCTGGCAATAGGTAGTACCGGACGGGTAACCGAGACGGGCGAGCTGCTGCTGACCGGTGGCGGTGATTTGGCGCTACGAGTGGGCGGTGATTTGAACCCGGGCTTGCGGGCGCGGGTGACAGATGGCACCTTGCAGAACCTGAACTTGAATGGTGTGCTGACTAACCTGCGGGGTGGCTTGCAACTGCAGGCTGGCGAGATAGGCGGCATTGATCTGACCTATTACTCTACGTCTTACAACCAGGCGGATAGTCAGGAGGTCCGGGCTTTTGACTCCTATACCTCTTCGCTAAGTACCGCAACGGGTGGCCTGGTATTGATGCTGGGCGATTCTGCTGCCAGTCTGAATACCCGGGGTGATTTGGTGCTGTCCGGTACTGGCGATCCGGGGCGGGTGGCCTTGCCGTACACACCGGCGGATGATGGCTATGGCTGGTTCTCCCTTTGGACTGAGAATACCGCCATCGATCTGTTTGCCGCAGGGGGTGATTTAACACCCAGTACGCAACTGGTTGACGTTGGGTTGACGTTAGAGCTTCGTCCTAATCCGGGCCATAACCATTCAAGCACCGACGGGCGTTTCGTCTATCCATCACAGCTTAGCGCGATAGCTGCCGATGGCAATATCTACTTGGGTAAATCAACGCTTAGCAGTGGCCGGTACAACGACGACTATCATTTACTGCTAGCACCTTCAGCCAAGGGTGGTCTGGAACTGCTGGCGGGTGACTCCATTTATGCCAGCGGTTATACGGTCAGCCAGTCTGGTGCGAGCCTTGATGCAGTGGCCACGCCCTTTGCACCAGCTTATGCACAGTTTCCAGATGGTAGTTTGTCAGGGGCGAAACATAATCTGAGCGAGGATTCGTTGGTGCCGAAATATAACCGGTTCTCGCTCTTTACTTTTGGCCCCAATACGTACTCGGGTGAGCTTGCTTTAGCGCAACCGGCGCGGATATACGCCTTGGGCGGCGATATTCTGGGCTTGCAAACAGGGAGCATCCTGGAGTTCAGTTCTGGCTCGGGACGTGATGGCCAAATCTGGTATGAAGGTGCCGGCCCGGTGTGGATGCGTGCAGGAGGTGATATCGTTCGGGCTGGCGCGGTGCTGGATACAGCACCGCGCTTGCCATCTGATATCGGCATGACGTTGTTTGATGATTATGGTGCTGGCTACAGAACGGGTAGTGTTTTTGTTCATAATGACATCAGTGATATTTCCATCGTTGAAGCTGGGGGTGACATTCTTTATAGCGGCTTCAATGTTGCTGGCCCAGGCTCACTGGAAGTCAGCGCCGGTCGTAATATTCTGATGACGGGGTTGGCGGACCGCCTACCCAACGGCACCTTGATCTACGCCGAAACCGCCACCACCAGCCTTGGTCCCATCCTGCCAGGCGACAACCGCCCCGGTGCCAGTATCGTGATGCAGGCCGGGTTGGGTGAGCAGGGCGGTAATTGGGCGGGTTTGCTGAATCAGTATCTCGATCCGGCGAACCTGGCTGACCCCGCGCTGCCGCTGGCTGATCAGGCCGGCATGGTGGCTCACACCTATGAAGACGAGTTGGTCGAGTGGCTGGTCGGGCGTTATGGTTTTGCTGCCAGTAACGATGACGTGGCGGTGGACGAGGCGCTGGCCTACTTTGCCGGGCTGGGGGTGGAGCAGCAGCGGGTGTTTGCCCGTGAGCTGTACTTTGCCGAGCTGAAGGCCAGTGGGCGTGAATATAACGATGTGGATGCGTCGCGCTTTGGCAGCTATCTGCGCGGCCGTAATGCCATTGAGGCGCTGTTCCCGAGCCATGATGTGGCGGGTAATGCGATTGCCTACGGTGGCGATATCCTGATGTACGGCGGCTCCGGTGTGCATACCAACGTGGGTGGCGGTATTCAGATGCTGACCCCCGGTGGCGCGCAGACTTTTGGTGTGGAGGGCGCCGCACCGCCGTCAACCGCTGGGGTGATTACACGTGGTCAGGGTGATATTCAGCTCTATGCGCTGGATAGCATTCTGCTTGGCCAGAGTCGGGTGATGACCACCTTTGGTGGCGACATCATGGGCTGGTCAGCCGAGGGCGATATCAACGCCGGTCGGGGTTCCAGCACCACCGTTCTCTATACGCCGCCGGTGCGGGTGTATGACCAGTGGGGCAACGTGACCCTGTCACCGCAGGTGCCTTCGACCGGTGCCGGTATCGCTACTCTGAATCCGATTGCCGAGATTGCGCCGGGGGATATCGACCTGATTGCGCCGCTGGGTACGGTGGATGCCGGCGAGGCGGGTATCCGGGTATCGGGTAGCGTTAACGTCGCAGCCTTGCAGGTACTCAATGCCGACAATATTCAGGTACAGGGTGATTCCGCTGGTATCCCTGTGGTGGCCGCAGTGAACGTCGGTGCATTGACCTCGGCCAGTCAGGCGGCCAGTAGCGCTGTGACGGCAGCCGAGCAGGTCAACCAGGCGGCACGACGCAATCTGCCGTCAATCATCAGTGTTGAAATTCTGGGCTATGGGGATGAGCGGTTGGAGCCGGCCGGTAGCCGGAATGATCCGCTGTCTTATAACCAGGGTAGCCCAGCGCAGGTGTTGGGAGTGGGGCCTGTCAGTGAGGAGGCCAAGCAACGGATGACGAAGGAGGAGCGCCTGCGGCTCTGAGGCGCTTAGACGGTAAAGGGTAGTGGTCGCAGTCTGCGACGAGTAGCTGCGGCCCAGACTGGGAGGGTGTCAAGATGAAGAAGGTTCCGAAGAAGACAATCACCCGTAAGGGCTTTACCAATCATATTACGATGCATGAACTGAACCGGGAGTTGTCCACGCATATTGGTACGGCACTGCAGCGACCATTGCATGTTTACCGTTATTCCTCTCCTTGTGTGTGCATCGTCTCGGCTGATTTGTGGGCCAACATGAACAACCTGAACAGTTACGTTCCCGCTGGTCATGTGCTGGTTGGACTGCGCAATGAGATTGATGCTGTGCTGGCCGAGCATTGCAAGGAACTCTGTACCTTGTCGGACCGGTGTGTGAGCGGAGTAAGCCCGACTTGGGTGATCCGCGCTTGGGTTCTGCAGATACTGCATTCGTTCAGTCACGCCGGGCTGGTTCGCACCCGGTTGTTTCACGATATGTTGTGGCGGTGGTTTGTTGGATATGACGGTCAGTCGGACAGCCTGCCTGATGCAACCCTGTTTGTGCAGGACATGGAGATGGTCAGTGTTGACCCGGGGGTTATTGATGTGGTCTATCGATGGCTGAACGACAACCCGTTGCTCACGGGCGGATCAAGCGAGTTGCGTCCCAACCTTGGTTACTTGCAAACCCTGCACGCCAGGCATTTTGGACGGGATAAAGCGGGTAAGAAAGGGGATGACGCGAAGTGGCAAAGCCGTATGAGCACGGAAGGGTATTGGGATATGGAGGGTTTTGCCGATACCAAAAATGTCGTATTCATCGGTACTGGAACAGATATTTTTGGTGTTTTGCCCTGCATGAGCGTCAATAGTGCAATTGTCAGGCCTTTGCCAGGCCAGCCAATGGCGACTGTGGTGGATATTCTGAGTAAGAAGTGAATGGTAAGCACGTAGCAGAGAATAGCCACGTTCAGCTAGGTGCTGCTGGTGATCTTGACGATCGGTGTAAGCCCACACCACTAAACGTCAGGGTTGAAGCAGAACAACAACCAAGGAGGGAATATGCCCCTACTTTCAAAGTCGGATTTGAAATACACATATTCATGGACTGCTATTGCCCCTGATGACCCTCAGGTCACCGGAACTCCTGACAGCGTTTTGCTTAATCGGAATGAAGGGTATGAGGTTTTAGCATTTATTAATCGGTTTGCAGAAACAAGAGAGTTCAAATATAAAGCATCTGGCACTAAAGTTGAGAGGCTAATTAAGGAACACCTTCCGGGCGATATTCGAAGTCATAAAAACGTAAGCAAGTGGCTCGCGGATAACTGGAAGAAATACGACAAAGCTAAAAAGTGAAGTAATTGGCCGCTTTGCCACGTGTGAGCGTTAATAGTCTGGCCTCCAGATACTTACCAGGCCACAGCAGCTGGGGTGGATGTTGTGGGGAGGAAGTGAGTATTCAGGATAAGTTATAATTGATGTATGCGCTGCTTGTCTTAGACTTCACAAGGAGGTTTATTCATGAAAATCAAAATGGCTCACCTGCGTGAGCGCTCTACCACTGGCGGCTGGATTGATTTTGCGGTGTTTGATGCAAAATCTACTAATGGGGACAATGATGGCCTCCTCCATCAATTGACTGAGGCTGCACGAGCATCCGGGCTTCGGGTTGACCAGTCTGCATTGGCATTTAAATCTGGTGGAAGAATGCAATTTTATGGCGACCGAAAACTGGTAGCCTATCTTTCCACAAGTTGGAGACCGCACTGGACACATACGCTCGATTTTTAATATGGTTTGGTGACTCAAACGTTCACTCTGGCTAATTGATACGGCAATAGTTAGCCTTAAATAAAGCTCTATATCTAAAAGGTGAATTGTGCTGAATTTGGTTAAAAGCGAATATGCTGATTCTATTTACTATGCGGACTTGTTTCGTATCAATAAAGAAATATGGATGGTCATGGGGTATGGGAAGAGCGATGCTGCTAGGATAGCCTCCGGTGGCGAGAAAGCAGATGATATAGGACGAGATTGTATAGCGATAAGGAATAATAGCGGTACCTTGGAGGGTAGGTATGATCCTGGCGCTATAAACCCTGTTGTGCAAAGTAGTCTTTTTGATTTCTATAAAATAGATCATGTCGTTTACTGTTTATCTCCTGATGAAACTGAAGAGATTTACCAGAATAACGACAAGGTCATGCGGAGCTGCCCGCTTGAAGTAATGATGCGGCTTTGTGTTTCTTATCCATATCCTGCATATGCTGCGCAAGCAGTTTTCTCTCCTGAAGAGCTGTTTTTTTTGGCTGATAATGAGAGGAGATCTAAAATATTTCAAGAAGTTATTGCGTCTTGCGACTTTGGTAAACTTGCTGTCGTCCCTTTCATGGATGAAGTAGAGGAAAAGGCTGATTTATATAAGCAGATAGGGATTTCGGATAAGTGAATTGATCTGTGTTCTGCCTGCTCTACCCTTGAAATTCTTGGGCTCACTAAAGTAAAAAAGTAGTTAAGGTGGTGAGGGAGGAAACTTCTATCGGCAATACACCGGTCAGGCCATTGCGGCCTGACTTAAACGAAATGGCCTCTACGAAGCCCGGTGTAATTCAGAGTAAAGGGCCATTGACGAGAGACTTCTAGCCCAGTCGTCGAGGTCTGGCGGGCCTATACAACACCGGGTGACATCAAACAGAGATATTGTGCCTGACGACATGAGTCATCTTATTTCCGACACCATTCATACTCAACTATGATGTTTCGCTCGTCACCTTTGTTCCACACTTGGTTGTACCATGTGGCGTTCCACCTGGCGGAGCCGGTTTGCTCATAGTCAAGCATGCGCTCAAAGTCGATGGTCGAGTGGAAGTTGTTCATATCCAGGTTGAACTTGCCCAACCCCATGCTGACGTGGTCAGCCTTGATAAAGTCCATGGCCAAGCGGGCAAAGTCGTTGGCATGCGTCTTCAAGGAGTGCGACCCATTGAGCACCTCGGTCAACACATTTAGCTCAAGCTCGCTGAGTTCGTCACTGCGCTCCAGCACCATAAGATTGCCATCAGCATCGAGAGAGAAACCAAAATCCTTTGCCGCTAGAGCTGGGTTGCTCTTTTCGAGATCTACCTGAATCTGATCCCATGCCGACTTCATTTCGTTTTGGGTCGCCCCCATTGCCTTTGAAAGTTTCGTCGTTTCCTCATGAACCTTGTAGATGTCTCGGGCCTCAATGCCATAGACCTCCAAGTGCTCACTCGACGAGACCGGAGCATGGCCCGCAGGGTAATTCACATCAACCGTAGTCGAGGGTATGGCCGGCGTTACCTGGTTGACGGCGGACTCAATACGGTCTTCCGCACGTTTGACCTCGACTGAGGACGTGTTGGTATGCAAGCTGTTGAGTTGAGTGTCGGTAACGTTCACGGATGGTCTTCAGTCTGACTCTGCTCTGTATGATTAACGGCAGAATGAGGACGAACTTTAGGAGGCACTGGGAGGGCTTAGGTCGGCTTCGATTCTAGTGGCACCGAATTTTCTACCTGCGTCATCAACTTTACTGGCCAAAGGTGGGTCAGAGTAGATGGCCATTGGCGAGCGATTCCGGAGCTAATGGCCTGTTAAAGAACCATCTACCAGGAGTCCACTCCATGAAAATCACCGTTGAAACCACCGTCAAAGCACCTATCGCCGAGGTCTGGCGGGCCTATACGACACCGGATGACATCAAACAGTGGAATACCGCATCAGATGATTGGCACACAGTAGACTCAACTGTCGATCTGCGCGTTGGCGGGGCGTTCACGTCGCGCATGGAGGCGAAGGACGGCAGTCTCGGTTTTGATTTCGCTGGCACCTACACAAGGGTTGTGCCTGACGAGTTGATTGAGTATTCATTTGGCGATCGTACTGGTGTCGTCGAATTTGTGCACGAGGCAGACAGTGTTACGGTGCGGGTCACCTTCGATGCTGAATATGAAAACCCTGTCGAAGAGCAGCGGGAGGGATGGCAAGCCATTCTTGATAATTTTGCCAGGTACGTTGAAGCGCGCCAGTGAATCAATTTTACTCTCAATCAAATGCCAGTACTCGGCGGTAATACGTGACCGGTCCGGCACTGCGGCGGGTACCGAGTTGGATTTCCAGGCCGGATGCCGGCGTCAGGGAGCGGCCGGTGGCGGGGAGTTGGCGCCAACCTTGTTGTGGCTCCCAGGCGCGGATGTTGAAGGAGGCGATGCCTTCCAGTACCGCGACACGGTCTGCGGTCTCGGGGGCGGGCAGCGGGTAGCTGTTGGTTGGTTGGCCTGCGGCGCGATATAGCGTGCCGGATTGCAGCCACCAGCGTACCCGTTGCCATTGACCGGGGGCGGCGGGGGCGGCGCGTACCAGCTCAAGTTGCAGCGGGATCTGATTCAGGCGGCGCACATCCATACCTACCGGTAGCAGGGGTATCAGCGGTGCCTGTCTGCCGTCGGCTTGTTCAGGCGGTGTTGGCTCGGTGCCTTGTTCCGGCATGTCCATGACGCTGGAAGGCAGTTCAATGGTGGTGCGCCAGGCCAGGTCGTGTTCGAGCTGCTGCAGCGTGCGCATCAGGCGGGCGTTTTCTTCACTGCGCACCTGCAGCTGGGTGTTGGCACGGGTCATGATGTCCAGGCCACGCCAGGCGATCAGGCTGATGACGGCCATGATCATGATGGCAATCATGACTTCGATCAGGGTGAACCCGCTTTGTCGGCTGTGAAGGTGTTTCTTCACTGCGCCTCCGGCAGCCAGGTTTGCAGGGAGGCGAGCTGTCGGTCGCTGTTCTGCGAGAGATAGACGTCAATGCTGACGCTGCGCATGCCTTGCTGAAGTGGGCCTACCTGCAGCCGACAAATGAACTCTAGGTCGCCCTGGGGGCACTCGGCCTGGTGTATGCCGGACGGGGGCAGGGGAGTCATGCGTACTTCGTTCAGACTGTTCTGTGCCGAAAGCATGGCCAGCGTCTGCTGCTCTATATGAGTCATGTTGGTGGCCGTCTGGCTAGTGACGCGGACGAAGGCGGCTAGCGCTACGCTGACAATGGCCAGGGCGATCAGCACTTCGATCAGGGTAAAGCCTGTTTGCCGGGTTGCTGTCATGCCTATTCCACCCTGTAGTTGCCGGTGCCGTCGCGCACAATGGCTACCTGATGCTTGCCGCTGCGTAGTTCCAGCTTGAGGGGCGCGCCTATCCATTCGGATGTCAGTAATAGGGGCGTCTCTGGAGAGACATCTACTTGCGTGGTGCGCCATTGACGCGGTCGCAGCGCTTCGTCGCCGTCAAAACGATCCAGTTCACCTGCTGTTGTGACTACGGGCACGACACTGCCGGGTGTGTTTGCCCAGATGCCGCGGACGAATTGGTATCCATCGCCGAGCGCTTGCCAGGCGATGACGCGCCCATCAATGCGGACTTCGTTTTGTGCGGTGGTCAGCCGTAGTGCCAATTCGCGTGCGTCGAGGCGCAAGTTCTCGTCTGGATCGGGGGCGATGTTGAGGCTGATGGCTGCCGTCGCGACACCGATGATGACCAGGACGATCATCACTTCGATGAGAGTAAAGCCACGACTGCGGCGCTGTATGATCATGAAGAACGTTGCCCCTACGTCATATTGAGAGAGTCCGTCTGCGTTGTTTTATGAGATTACGGGTTGAATGTGGCGTTGACATTAAACGCACATATAAATCTGCTATTTATGGACGTCGGCAGATCAACCCACTGAAGGAGTGGCGACAATGTCCGTGACATGGAAACTACCGCAGGCTGTATCTCCGGTGCGATTGATACATGTGACCGGTTTGTTGGCTGTGGCAGCTGGGGTGTGCGTTTGGGGTTATGTGTTGTATCAACCCGAGACTGCACCTGTCCAGGAGGTTGAGAGGCCCCCTATCGTGGCTGACGCTGCTGGTGAGGCCATGGCGGGATGGTTTGGGTCGGAGCCGGTGCGGCTGGATGTGGCGGTGATCGGTCTGGTGCGCAAGCAGGATCGGGCGGTTGCGGTGCTGTCTGTCAATGGCGCGCCTGCACAGGCTTACATGCCTGGTGAGTCGTTGATGACGGATGTGGTTCTTACCTCCATCGAGTCTGACGGTGTCATGGTTGAGCGCGCTGGCGTTGCGTCGCGGATAGCTGCTCCTACAATGCCTGACCCTGGGCCCGGTGGAATCAGCCGGGTGCCCAGGGCGTGATATCAGCGCGGTGGACGTGCCGGTTTGGCTGAATTACCCAGGTTGCTGCCCATGCGGATGCGCAAGGCCGATTGGCTGAATTGACCAATGGCATTCGGTTGACGTTTGGCAACATCGGCCGAGTCGAGTGCCGGGTTGTTGGTAGGGTGGCCTGTGTGTGGTTTTGGCGCCATCATCTGGCTATAGCAGTCCAGCGGTAAAGCGCGTTGGCCATTGACTACCACTTCGACGCAGGAGTCGGGCTCAACCTGACTGTCGGTATTATCTGCTTGGGCGGGCGACATGATGACAAATAATGCGCAGCTTATACAGCTGAGCCAGAGTGGGCGGTAGAGCATGTTCATTATCTGGGCTCCAGATTGATCCGTTGAGCCAATTCAGTATAGACCGTCAGGTCAGCACGACTACCCCACCGGGGAGAGACAGGCTCTTGATGCCGTAGACATCCGTCATCAGGGTGATTACCTCGTCCAGCCTGTCCAGCTCAAAGCGTGCCTGCACCCGGCGTTTGGCGACCTGGGCGTTCAGCAACAGGATTTTACCGGAACGATAGCGGTTAACTTCCTCGATAACTTCCCCCAGCGGGATGTCATCAAACACCAGTACGCGATTGAGCCAGGCGCTGACGTGATTAGCATCTACTGGTGCCGGGGGGGCAAATGACGATGGGCTGTAGCGTATTTGTTCGCCTGATCCGATACGTGCACGCTGCCCCTGGTAAGACACCTCGGCCAGGCCTTGAAGGCAGGTGACCTGCACACTGTCATTGATATGTTTGACGTTGATATGTGCGTCCGAGCCCGTGATCTCACCGCCAGCCGCGAAAATACTGAAACCCTCTGCAAAAGAGGAGCACTGCACATCCATTTCACCGCTGACCAGTCGTACGCGATGTTCATTGGTGCTGGTGTTGGCATTCAGTAATTCGACCCGGGTCAAGGTGTTCAGGGTAATGGCGATATCGGAGCTGATATCCAAACGTTTCTGCTCGCCGCGTGCGGTCTGAATGCTGCTGTCTGTACCCAGCGAAATGCCTGTGCGCATACCGAAGTGGGTGACCATGGCGACACCCGTCACGCCTGCAGCGGCGGCAAGAAAATGCCGGCGGCTGAGCTGGCGTGCTGGCAAGGGTACAGGCGTATCGGAGTTCAGCTCTGCAGCGGCGCCGAGCAGGCGCCAGGTACGGCTGGTTTCGGCAAAGGTGCGCGCGTGCAACTGGCTTTGGGCACACCAGCGCTTGAATGACTCGGCTTCGTCCGGCGACATGTTCCCTGAGGTGATGCGCACCAGCCAGTCACGTGCCTGCTCCTGGATCAGATCTGGATCTATTTGGTTGGGTTCGGAATCAGGGTTGTCAGTGCTGGGCGGCATAGCGGGGCATATCTGAGTTTGTGGGGGAAGAGCATCCCTTCATGCGTTCTTGTCTGAAATAGGGCCGAAGCGTTGTATCAGTTCACGGTCAAGATGTTTGCAGCAATATTCTAGCGCAGATTTTAGCTCTTTTTCGATCATTCGGGTAGAAATACCGAATCGCTCGGCCAAGTCTTTATGCGGAACCTCATATATGCGCGAAGACAGCAATATATCTCTGCGGCGATGGGAGAGGCCGGAAAGCGCTTTATTGAGCTGCTTGATGTCGTCGGTAACCAGGGCGTGATCTTCTGGGCCGAGCGTGTCATCGGCGAAGTGCAGCAACGCGTCGGTATCCAAATCAAAGAATTCTTGACGACGAAAATCACTGGCCGAAATATTCATGGCAATACGATACAAGTAGGCTAAGGGGTTTTTTGCCTCTGACATGGATCTGCCCTGATGCAACTTTATCCATGTGTCATGCAGAATATCGTCGGCCTGACTATAGGTGCCCAGGCGCATCTTGAGGCTATTGCGTAATTCCGCGTAATGGTTCAGATAGGCCTTTTTAATCGGATTGTCTGCCATGACCGGCTTGCTCCTGCCATAGATAATTTCAGATCCCAAGTGGCCACTATGCAGGTGGGATGTGACAAAAAGGTTTCAAGCGGGGCATCCGCTGCTGATGTTGTCGGGTAACAGCAGCAGGGTGATGGGTTGGGGCAGGCGTCCGGACGAGGCTGGAAAGGCCAGCGATCGCACTGCATCAAGTACCTGTTTATCTCGCGCTGGGTTGTCGGTTGGTTTGACCAGTCTGATGGTGTCAACAGTGCTACGCGGGTTCAACCATACCTGCACCAGCATGCGGTAATTACCTTCAGGCAGTAGGGACGAGTGGCAAATTACCTTTTCCAGACTGCTCTGGAAGGCTGCGACAAACTCACTGGCTTCCAATGTGGCAGGTGTTACCGGTTGGGCTGGCTTGTGCTGCTGGGCTCGGGGCAGGAGGGTGAATGTGCGTGAGCTGGCGTAATGGGCATCAAGGCCCGAGTGGACGATGAGTTGCCTTAGTGCTTGCTCCGCCGTGAACGAGCCTTGTGCGCCTGGGGAGTGTTGGCGGGAGGTCAGTTTGCTGTCGACCAGCACGTTCAGGCCAGTGGTCTGGATGTATTGCCGGAGGGCCATTTCCAGTGGCTGCGCAGCAATATCAAACTCAAACTGCGTTTTATCACTTTGAGTGGTCTGCCGTTCATTGGCAAAAGTGGCCGCTACTGGCCACCAGGGTAGCAGAATAACGCTGGCGTACAGCAGGGTTGCCAGTGAAGAGCGACCAAAGCGGTAGAGCAGGGAGGCAGCCAAACATTCTTCCTCGAAAATACAGCGCCACTGTAACCAGCATTATATTCCCCGGCAGATCCATCATCGAGTGTCATCAAGCACTGGTTTTGGCTTATGTGAGTTTGAGCCAAGTGTATGTCAGTAGTATGACCCACAGCGTGAACGTCTAATAGTTAACCTCTGATTCTATCGCTCCCCTCCCGTCACTTTGAAGTCATCTGCAAATGCCAGCATGGCCTTTGGGTGCGTTTCTTCGCAAGAAAAATATTAAGTTTTGGTTACATGGTTCGGTCGTGCCATCCCCCAAACGTCTACTTAAGAGTAAGCGGAGATCTCAATGTTGAGGGCGCCTCCCAAGGATGTCATATAGCGATCGCCTTGCGACCAGGGAAACCAATGGACGCAGCGGTAGCTTTTTGTTTCACCAGGAACCGAGTCCATTCAATGCATGACTTTGAGAGAAGAAGCAGATTGCCATACCTGTTGGGGGGGCTGCTGGCGGCGCTGCCGTTGAGTGTGTCTCTGGCGTTTGCACAGGAGCAGGATGCTGCGGCCACGCAAGCACCTCGGGTCAATATCAATGAGTACATTGTGCGTGGCAACACGGTACTCAATGCCCGGGAGATTGAGAATGCGGTGTATCCGTTCCTGGGGCCGGAGCGCACGCTGGCCGATGTGGAAAGCGCTCAACAGGCGTTGCAGAAAGCCTATCAGGACAAGGGCTATCAGTCGGTGTACGTCGAACTGCCGGAACAGCAGGTGACCGGTGGGGTGGTGATTTTGCAAATCATGGAAACCCGGGTGGGCCGTGTGCGTGTGGTGGGGGCCAAGCATTCTTCTCCGCTGGCCATTCGTGACGAAGTACCGGCGCTGACCGAAGGCAAGGTGCCGGACTTTGATCAGGTGCAGGAAGAACTGACCGAGTTGGGACGTACTGGCCAACGGCAGGTCATGCCGATGATCAGCGAAGGGCAGATTCCGGGCACCATGGATGTCGAGCTGACGGTCGAGGACAGGAATCCCTGGAGTGGCAGTCTGACGCTGAACAACGACTACAGCGCCGATACCGAGAAGCTGCGTTCGGTGGCGACCCTGGGTCATTCCAACCTCTGGCAGAAAGGCCACAGTGCTTCGTTGACTTTCTTTACTGCTCCCGAAGATACCAATAACGCCGAGGTCTGGTCGGCCAGTTACAGCGCGCCGTTGAATGAGCGCTGGAGCCTGCGCTTCTCCGGTTACCACTCGGAAAGCGATGTGGCTACGGTCGGCGGTACCAACGTATTGGGTAAAGGTCATTCCTACGGGATGGCGGCGATCTACAGCCTGCCGTTCACTGGCGACTGGATGCACACGGTGTCTCTGGGGCTGGATGTGAAGAGCTTCGATGAGTCCGTGCAGTTTGGTGGCGAGACCGATGATGTGCCCCTCGAGTATATGCCGCTGACCCTGTCCTACAACGGTTATTTCTTCACCGATCAGCGTCAGGGCAATTTTGGCGTCAGCCTGGTGACGTCTACCGACAAGCTATTTGGCAGTAGCAGTGACTGGGAAGAATTCGACTACAAGCGCTACAAGGCGAGCCCGGATTTTTCCGTGCTCAAGGGCACCTTCGGGCTGACCGATTCGCTGCCGCGCAACTGGGAGCTGGCGACCAGAGGCGAATGGCAGATTGCTAGCGGCCCGCTGGTTTCCAACGAGCAGTTTTCAGCAGGGGGTTCCTATTCGGTACGTGGCTATCTGGCGGCAGAGCAGTCGTCGGACGACGGCTTCATGTTGTCGGCCGAGCTGCGTACCCCCTCAATAAAGGAGTGGCTGGG
>TARA_R110002051_G_scaffold72776_1_pt1 | contig 52383 bp, 28 predicted proteins | sample TARA_R110002051 | Tara Oceans TARA_R110002051 (sample SAMEA4397023) | marine metagenome | biome: Polar Biome; feature: [MES] marine water layer (ENVO:01000295) within the mesopelagic zone...; material: water (ENVO:00002006), including particulate matter (ENVO:01000060) such as......
CCAAATACTTTTGGCTCAATGATTTTAACGTCTGGGATGTCTGTTGCTATTGCTTGCATGTTTTACTTAATTCCGTTGGTAATACTGTGTACTTGAAAAGTACAACGCACTTAGTAGCCTTACTTAACGCGGTCGTTGATTACTTTTAGTAGGTAATCGCCATAGCCACTCTTTTTAAGTGGCGCCGCTAATTGCTCTAACTGTGCTGCATCGATGTAACCCATTCGATAAGCCACCTCTTCAGGGCAACACACCTTTAAACCTTGGCGCTTTTCAATAGCAGCTACGAAGTTTGCTGCATCTAACAGAGAATCAAGCGTTCCTGTATCAAGCCAAGCAGAACCACGCCCCATTAATTCAACTTTTAAGCTGCCATCTTGCAGATAAAGATTATTAAGGTCGGTAATTTCAAGCTCACCACGGTGTGATGGCTTCACTTCTTTAGCAAAATCAACCACACGATTATCGTAATAATATAACCCAGTAACAGCGTAGTTAGACTTTGGCGCTTCGGGCTTTTCTTCAATTGAAAGCGCGTTCCAGTTGTCATCAAAATCGACCACGCCATAGCGCTCGGGGTCGTTTACATGATAACCAAACACGGTAGCACCATGCTCTTGTTTAAAAGCATTTTGAAGTGAAAGCTTCAGGTCGTGACCATAATAAATATTGTCACCTAGTACTAATGTACAGCTTTCCCCTGCAAGAAACTCCTCGCCAATTAGAAAAGCTTGGGCTAAGCCATCTGGGGAAGGTTGAACGGCGTATTGAACATTAATACCTAATGCGCTGCCATCACCTATAAGTTCAATAAAACGCTGCTGTTCTTGAGGAGTAGTGATGATAAGAATATCTTTTATACCCGACATCATGAGTGTAGTAAGCGGGTAAAAAATCATAGGTTTGTCGTAAACCGGCATTAACTGCTTACTGACTACTTTTGTTAGCGGGTGTAGGCGTGTGCCTGAGCCGCCCGCCAGAATAATTCCTTTTCTCATTATATGCTCTTCTAATAAAACTAAGTTTAGAATTGATATGATAGCGAATAGTTAGCCTAAGTAACAGAGCCCATACAAAATCATAAACGCCAAAACTACTTTGGTTACTGGTTGTAGCGTTAATGGAGTAAGACTGTATTTTTCGTTTGTTATTTTTGCCCTGGCAAGGAGCAAAAAAAAACCTGAATAAATTCAGGTTTTTTTTGATACTTAGTGGTTAGTCGTTCATATACCTAGTTTGGGGCGTACCATCCAAGGCGTGCCCATATAACAACACATCTCGATGCCCGTCACCGTCTTTGTCATCTCCAACTGCAATCAAGGGTTTGGAAACCCAGTCTTTGCCAATAACAAACACTCCATAATCGTTATTAAGTGTATCCCTGACATTGAGCTCCCACACGCCAGTCGTTCGAAGACCATATAGCGCTATTTCAGCTTGACCATCGCCATTCAAGTCGCCCAATACATGGTAGGTTACTTGAGTCCATTTATTGGCCCAGCCAATGTTTGCATAAATAACATCTCGGTTTGCACCATTTTTAACAATGAATTGGTTCCGGTCCTGACTACCTCGATAACCAGATGCTGCAACTTCATCAATACCGTCGCCAGTTACATCAGGGATGATATGAAAATCGGCTGAATTTAGGTCTTCTGGCCATGCAAATATTCCCAACGAGCCGGAAATATCTGTTCCACTTTTAGTTAATAACTGCGGGCGGTTGTCGTCAGTTCGAATACCAAACATGCCCCAATCGTTTTCTCCATCACCATTTATATCCGACAACTCATGCCAACTGTTTTCTACCCAGTAATCTGGATAGTTGTAAGCTGGTAGCTTACCCTCGCTATCAGTTCCGTCAGTAATTTTAATCTGATATTTATCGTTTCGTAATAACTTTCCGAACAAACCAATTTCACGAATGCCATCACCGTTAAAATCACTTAGTTGAACATAGCCTGGCTTATCAAATAAACTTGGGTAGCTATAGGTCAATTCAGAATTACCATTAACCCCATTTTTGACCATAAGTTGCGGTCTAGCATCTTCAATGATAAAACGCCCCTCTAAAGCCACATCTTGTATACCGTCGCCTGTCACATCTTCTAATACGACAATTCCAGCTTCAAGCCAATTTGCAGGCCAGTTATATGTGGCAATCCGCGCTCCTGTAAGAGCATCACGTACATAAAGTTGAGGTTTGATAACGTCGGTATCGTTTTCAGATGTTAGATACATACCAAATACACCAATATTAACGAATCCATTCTCGTCAATATCATCCAGTACATACAACTGAATATCTTGGTACGCTGTAGGCCACTTTATACGCTTGATTAATGAAAGGTCTTCAATATTAACAATATCGATAGTGACAATACCTGCATGAATGGCAACTTCAGAAGCTAGTTCACTAGATTCCACGTACACCATAGCAACATCATCAATTCCATCGCTATTTACATCTCCAATGTTATCCAACACTTTCAATAAGCCATCTTGCGCAGAGTTAAATACCGTTGGCCGGTTATCTAATCTATCTATGATACCGTCGCCATCAGTATCATTACTATTAGGATCTAGACCTAATGCTATTTCCACACTATCGAATAGATTGTCAGTATCAGTGTCCTTAGGGTCACTATTATCTGGCGCAAGGCCATTCAAATATTCTTCAAGATTCGTATAGCCGTCACCATCTAAATCGTCGTCTGCATCAGTTGCATCCAACCAATTAGCAAAACCTGAATACTGAAGTTCCCAGTAATCTGGTATTCCGTCACCATCACTATCGTGCTCCGAGTCCACATCGAAATTACCACCGGCGCCCAACGTAGAGGTCATAACAATATCTGAACTGGGTGTAGAGCTATGCGTCACTCTTACAATAGAAGAAAGCAACTGGCCACTTTCAGGGGCCTGACTGCTTGAACGAAGGTAAGTATTTGCGTTGAATGATATGCTTTCTCCATCATCCATATTACCTAAACTAAAGTTCATCCAATCATATTCGTAACAATAACTTCCATTTGAACAACTACCGGTAGGGTGCTCACTAGCTGGCATGTAGGTTTTTCTTGCAGCCTTAACACTTAAGCTTACATCTGCAACTTGCACTTCACTGCCATTCACTACATCGAGGTTCAATATATATTTACTGTCTTCCACCATGGGAACGGTGTAACTATTATTAATTGACAGAGCAACCCCTGCACTTTCCTGCACAATAACAACATCTGACGCTATGCTGATAGCACCCAAGTTGGATGAATTAAGCAATTTACTTTCCACATGTAAGAGCTCTCCATTAGTTGCACTTGCTGAAATTGCTAGCGTAAGTGACTCTTTCCTCCATGTGCCTATTGGTATATCACCCAGAGGCCAGTACACTTTATCATCAATAACTTCGTACAACCCTGAAGCGCTGACAAATGCCATATTTTCTGGTATTTGAGTAATTACCATTCCGTTTTCTACCACATCCTCAGACGGGTTGCCGATGGCCACCGAAAATGTGACATTGTCTCCTGGATCTTTTATTGCTCCGTCACTTTCAATGTTGACTAGGGGCTTAAGGCCGTCATATTCGCTTCCACGTAAAATGGTTGGGTTAGCACTTAATGTATAACTAGCACTTTGGTCTGAAACCATTACATGTGAAATCCAAGGACTCCCCTCTACCGCATTCGATGCGTAAATAGGTAAGTAAATAGTGCGAGATTCACCCGGTTGAAGTTCATCAAAGGAATAGGTTAACCAGTCTCTAACATAATAATAGGATGAAGATATGGCTGGAGCACCATTGTTTGGTCTTACGCGGCTGCCATAACCAGGAGACAAAACAACTTGAACGTTGGTCTTAGACGTTTCGCCATTATTTGAAATAATGTATCGATAATGTGCATCGTCTTCATTGCCTTCTTCCCAACTTGTACCTGAAGTGGCTACCGCAAGCTGTAAACCGATGTTATTCTGTAGAACTACCGCTTCACTTGCGCGTGAAATGCTTGCCCCTCCTGTATTCAATGTAGCTTTAACAAGAACGACATCGCCTTCCGATAATTCGTCATCTGTAATTGCAGTGAAAAAGCGCTTTCCATTATTAAGTGAGTTAACGGTTCCTATATCCCAGTAAACTTTACCTGATGAGAAATACCCATTATCGCTAATGTCTGTAACCGAGAGTTCATCTGGGATATCTACAATTAATTCAACATTTTGTGTTGCAGAAGACGCTAAATTAGCGAAAGTAGCTTCATACTCAACCTTTTCACCAACCGAAACAGTTTGCTTATCGGCGGATATTGAGGTTAATAAGCTAGCACTACTGTCATAAGTAACCGTAGGTCTCATTGCTTGAATGTAGCTGCTACTGCCGTCGGTCAATACAGCCTGTGAATCTAAAATCATGCCATCTGTAACTTGTCCCGTTGTTAAAAAGGGAATAATTACTGTTTTTGATTGCCCAGGATCTATTTGGCCTAAATCATAGCTAAACCAGTCGGCCATATATTTGTTGCCGTAAAATGAAGGGAGGCTTTCATAAGAGCCCAAGTAGGACCACCCCGCCATACTAATAAATAGTTTCACGTCTGTTCTAGACAATAGCCCATTGTTTGTGACGTTATAGCGGTAAAAAGACTGCTGATTAGGTGTACTCACATCACCAGTCACACTAACGTATAATTCAAGATCTCTATTATTATTAATTGAGTTTATTACCGTACTGTGAGCGACAGCCTCACCGCCCACCTTAGTTGTTAAATGCGCTTTTCGAGTAGTGCCATCTACTAGTCCAATTGGAACATGCATTTTCACGGAGCGCTTTGTGCTTGTTCCTGAATTTACAGTATTAAGACTCCAAGAAATGGTATTCCCTTCATAAACTCCACCATCACTTATATCTGAAACCGTGAAGTTTTGAGGTACATCTAGTTCTACTGTTACATTTTGTGTAGCTGTAGACGATGGATTACCTACAGAAACTTCATACTCAAAGACATCACCAGCGCCTACAACCTCTTTACTCGCAACCAATGTGGCGATAAGCGTATCTTCGATTTTATTTATGATGGTAGGTTTTGTTCCCTGCACGAAGAATGACGTGGCATCAGAAAGAAAAGCTGTGGTTTCCCAAATTTGACCATCGATAGCGTTACTTCTTTGAATAGGTAAGGTAACGGCTTTCGTCTCTCCAGCATTAATCTGCCCTAAACTGTAACTAAACCAATTTCCATAGTATCGGTTTCCGTAGTTACTAGGTAAGTCGTCGTAACTCGTTACAATCGAATTTTTTGCCAGCTTTAAATATAAAGTGACATCGGTTTTAGCTAGTTCGCTATTGTTAGAAATTATGTACCGAACCCATGTAGCTTGATTGTCGCTATTAACGTCTGTACTTAACGCAATGTCTAAACCAAGGGATTGATCATCGTTGATGAATACTATCTCGCTTCCATCACTTAATATTTCATTGCCTAGTTGCGCTGTAATATTTGCTTTTAATTGCGTTCCGTTTTCAAGCCCCTCATCACTAACTACATTGATGCTTCTCTTGTTATTTACACCAGAGTTTAGGGTACTGTAAGTCCAGGTGACGGTATTACCAACGATGGTGGCGTCGCCTTCAGCCGATACTACTGTTACATTCTCTGGCAACTCTGCAATTATATCTATATTTTGAAATGCAGTTGTTCGTAAATTTCCTAAGGAAACGTCATATCTAAACTCTTCATCTGCAGCAACTGATTGCTTACTTGAAGATATTGTTAGTGCCAAGGAGTCGGTTGTATCGTATCTAACTGTAGGTTTAATTGCTTGCCAAGAATCTAACTCATCAATTGTTAGAATAGCTTGAGAAATGAAAGGCTTACCATCTGTTTCATTATATGGCCTAACCGGAACGTAGATAACCTCTGATTCGCCGGGTGCTAATGCATCCACCGTAAAATAAAACCAATTGCTATTATACTTATTGCCGTAAAATGTAGGCATAGATTCATAGGATGCTAAGTAGCTGCCGGTGCCCATTAATACCGAGAGTGTCATAGCTGATTGTGTTGTTGTACCATTATTAGATATTACATATCGATAGTCAGTGCTGGTAGCATCGGTTTGCAACCCACCGGATACGGCAACGGAAAGCTCTACTCCACTATCATCACCTATAACTACATTTTCTGACGTAGTTTGTTGCACTGCGCTCGAACTCGTCTGTGCCCAAGATACTTCAGTGGTATAAATTGACCCCGCAGAACCTGCAGGTAACTGAACAGAAAAGTATCTTCTTTCACTTTCGCCTATGTTTAGCACACTAGAACTGTCCCAAACGACTTTACCATTAGACAACACGCCGTTACCCGATGCGGAAACGAAAGTCGCACCACTAGGAATGTCAGCTGAAATATATTGTCCTACAAACCCTGAAGTTCCTACATTTCCAAACGTTATTTCGTAGTCAACAACATCATTTGCCTTAACTACTTTTTTACTAGCGGAAACCGACATATGTATAGTTTGTGCAGCCACAGCTAGCGTTGATATCTCATCTATTATTGCGTTGGCAGTTCCTGAATGAGTAACTGAAGCAATGAAACTTAGAGAATTCCCTGTTTGATCTGCTAAATTACTTGAATAAAAAGGGATAACTAATTCAACACTTTTTCCGGCAGCTAATGAGTCAAATATCCAGTAAGTTGAGCTACCAGAAGAGCATGTATTACACCCTGAGGCTTGAATGGACGCTTCCGCTCTGGAAAATCGCCAGCCAGAAGGAATACTCAAGTCTAAACGTACATTTGTTCGAGTTACATTATCGGTATTAGAAATTAAGACCTTGTAAACCAACCTACCGTTGCTGTCTTTTTGGTAATTCTCCAAGCTGCTTTTCACTTCAATTGCAGATACTGACATAGAAATAATTAGTGCAGTTAGAAACGCTATACTCCTCAGTAATAACATTACATAACCGCTTGCTTGGATTCGAGACTGCTCTATCCACAAACATCCTGAAATACGCATAATGAACTCCGTCTAAAAAATACGTCTGTTTTTATTTGGATGGGAGGCTTTTGAACAACTTATTTTCATATTATCGAATAGAACAGGTAGTCGGTAATCAACGCGAAAAAAGCGACAGACACAATAGTTTCCCTACTAAAACTAAAATCTATTAAGTAGGTTTTTTTTTCAACACTAAGGTAGTCATTTAACGCCACTTAAGAGAATATAGCCGTAGATAGCATGCTGAATTATATTCACTTTGTTTAAATAAATTTACTTAACAGAAGTTTATTTGCCTTTGTGCTGAAAACTGGTGTACGTAGAAGTTATAAATTACTGCATAGTAATTTTTAGTTCATTTGAAAGCTTGACTATATCAGGCGATTTCCAAAATACTGGGCAACTCGACACCGCAGTATTTAGGCTAGATTTAGCCACGGCATCGTTACGAAGTAAGAAACCAATTACCGCGATTCTGATCGCTGTTGCGGGAGATAAGTGAGACTGAGTAGCGGCATACAATTCTTCTAAATTTTTGTTGTGAGATTCAATTTTACTTAGGCGTTCTGTACTTGTGAGCATGCTTATTTCGTAATACAGTCTATATATATCCATTTCTATCGACCTAAGCCCTAAAAGCTCATCTTGATGAATAATATCCAAAGCTTTTTGGTAATAGGTTTTGGCTGTAGCAAGCTGTTCCATGTGACGATACACGTCCGCTAAGTTTCCCCACGTCTGGTGAATGTTATTTTCATCTGATAACGATATCGACCACTTGATAGACTTCTCTGCTGCATGAAGCTCGTTTTCAAAAAAATAAACTCTACCCAACATTTCATGCCCAAGAGGCGATGATGGGAAAAATTGTATTGCCTCTTGATATCTACTTTTCGCTTCGGGTATATCACCCTGACAAAATAGCAGCGTACCTAGGTTTGTTAACAGTAGCACGTTTCTATTAATATGGGTGGCCGCATCTATGTGATTCATTGCTGAGCTAATATCTCCATTGTGAAAATCAACTAAACTTAGGAGATGGTGAATTCGCCAGAATGCAGGGTAAGTCGAAATAATTTTACTACTCAATAATTCGATTTCATTTAACAATAGCGCTTTTTCACTGTTTTCTTTCGAATATTCGAATTTTAAAAAAGCGATTTCATATAGCATTTGCGCCGAATTGTACTTTGCGTTTTGTAGTGCTTTTTTCATCATAGATAAAGCGCTTTTTAATGAGGCAGTACTCCTAAATAGCGCAAGGTTAGCTGCAAGCACATAAGGAGATGAAGGTGCTAACTCCAGTGCGTGTGAACATGCTTTACTGGCATCCTCTAGAACAATTTTTTCGTTTCCAGCCCAGCTTTCCAAAATGAGAGCTTCACATAAGCCGGCATACGCTTGAGCAAAATCTTTATCGCGCCTTATTGCAGCACTAAATCTGCTTTGTGCATGAATCGCCTGCTCATCTTGATAAGTCGTATCTAACTTTGCCCTTCCCTCTAAATAGAAGGCTAATGCTTCATTAGAAACGTTGAAGCCAAACTTGGGGTTAATTGTTATAGCCTCTTGCTTAAAAAATAATGAAACAACCTTTGCCACTTCGTTCGCAATATCGGTCATATATAAATTGAATTGCCCGCTAGATAAGCTTGTATTCCAAAGTGTGGTACTCCCTTTATTGGTCCAAGCAACTAAAGCGATGCTCCAAAATCGCCCCTCACTTTGCGTAACTATTTCTAGAACTGCATCGGCTCGATAGCGCTGTAGAAGTTGAAGAGGTGCGGTTTTAGAAGCTTTTTCACCTAAAATAGTTAGCGCAACTAAATCGCTATCAATAGCCTTAGCTGTAGCGTCAGCAAAAGAAAGCATAGAATCATTAACGGTTAATATAGCGGAGTAATGTTCGAATGAGGGGTCGTCTAGTAAGTTTAGAGGCTCGTCTGACTTGATGAATTCAGGTAATAAGTATGTAACCGAGAAAAACAGCCCTAACCCGAAACTGCTTACTATGAAAATCCAGAAAAAATTTTTCTGAGGTAAATATTCTGTGCTGTGAAATTCACTAGAGGAAACCGTTTGGCTGTAGCCGTTATCGGATTCGGTTTCGCGAGTAGAATATTCGGTATCCAAATGCGCTTTTTCGAGAACGCCAGTTACCAATTTACTTTCTTCTATCGGATCACCAGAAGAAGAGTCGCCTGCATTTCCTTTTTTATTATCTGACTCTTGAGATGTTTGATACAACGTATAGGCTTCTACACCTAATACGGAAGCTACACGTTGTAGATTATAGGGTGAAACAGGAACACCTCTAAAAACTTTACTTACGAGATCTTTTGGAACAGTGGTCGATTCTTCTTGTTTAGCGATAGCTTTAGCAAGCGCAATCTGCGTTTTAAAACCAGCTTCTACCATAGCTTTTTCTAAACGTTTACGAGAAGCAACCACTCCTCTTTTTCGGTGGACGCTCATAGTCTTCTCAAACTCCCTGTAGAGAGATTACTAAATGTGCTTATTTACCACTTTACATCTGTTTAATATTTGATCAAGCCTTTCCAGTCACTAAGCTACCCAATGCATTCACGTGGCAGCCTAAAATGAATTACACAAAATAGGTATTATCTAAGGAATATCCTGACCTTTGCATTTCATCGTTACAGATATCTTTGAACACCGCTTTTTGCTCTTCGCTCCACTTAACAGATTCTAAAGACGAAGCACTAAAATCACTACTACCTGTTTTTTGAGGCGTTTCGGTAGCTTGATAATGCAACATACGTTCATATGCCGAATTATCTAAATTTAAAAATTGTGCTAATGATTTGATCACTTCTGAAGGATTTTTTGCTAGACGGAACTGCTCTACATCCATGAACCAGTTTTGCGCTTTAAAGTATTGGCTGGAAAGCACTTGTTTATTTCTACGCCATAAAAGCATTGCTTGGCGCCATTGTCTGCAATGCCCCTCGAAAGGAACTTGAGGAAACTTTCGAAGTCTCGATTCGATATTTTCAATACCACGCCTTTGGCAATAAATAACTTTAGCATTCGGATACGCTAACATTAAAATTGGTAACGAATTCAGCATGGGTATGCCAGGAGTTTTATCGATAAAAACTTTACCCGGATAATAGCTGCTATACAGCTCTCTAAATTGCTGTACTTGCAACGCTTTCACATAAATGGACTCTACTTCCCAAGTAAGCGTACCTTTGTTTCCCGATGCCGGAGATTTTTTTACGTAGTCGGTAGCGGTGGTTACTAGTGTTGCTAGCAACTCTGCCATATGGGATTCTCCATGACTTTTAATGCCCATTCCCCGTTGTAACATATTACCCACTACGGTAGTTCCGCTTCTAGGTGAACCTAGTACAAACACTGCTTGAGGGAGATCAAAAGAGGGAAGTAACGCAACATGAAAAACCGCAACCGATGATGTAGTGTGAACCAAAACTTTTAACACTACTACTTTAGATGGAAGGTCTTCTAACCCTAAGGTAATCTTATTAATTGATTTGTCGAATTCGATGTTCGATAGATTTTGCTCGCCATGTAACAAGGCAGAGTGCGAAGCAATAGATACTTCAACATTATTTATATCGCCTAACTCTATGGATAGCTGTAACGAAAGTGACGAAGTTGTTAAACCTACAGCGGGCCCTTCGAAGGGGATAATTGAAGCTGTGTTGTCTGCCTCAATAAAATACGACCACTTCATTTTATGGCTCCTAATATAATGCAAGATTTTGCTTGGCTGAGTCTGCGATAGTTAATGGTGCTGTAATTCCCTCGCAACATTTGTGATATAAGTCTGGCTCATGAATGAGCCTTAACAAGGAATTTTTAAGCGACATAACTTTACCCACCGAAAAATGTAACCCATTAACTTCGTGGACTACTTTTTCAGCCATACCACCTATATTACTGGCAATAACCGGTACACCGGAACGAAAAGCCTCTTGAATGACAATGGGAGAATTTTCCCACCAAATTGAAGGTACTACCGCCCAATGTGCGCTATCGAGCAAACTAGGTAAGTCAGCATTTTGATATGCTCCGTGCAAAAACACCGTGCCCTTCAACTTTTCCAAATTTTCAAAAATTTCATTTTGAAAGCGTTTCGGCTGATGCTCTAGGTTAGCACCGTGAATATCTAATACGAATCTTTTGCGATCTTTTCTATCTAATAAGAGCAGGCTATTAAGTAAAACATCTAAGCCTTTATAACTATTAATTTGCCCAAAATAGGCTAAGTGAATAAGCTCTTCATGTTGTTTTGCTTTCACACCTTTTTCATCTATTTTGGCGATACCATTTTCGATAACATGAATAGAACTTTCTTCTAGCCCCCACTCTTTGTAGCGCTGCTTAAGAAAATGTGAAGGGGATATAAATGTATCAACAACAGAAAAAGCACGTTTAATATACATTTCACGCATAAAAAAGTCGGCGGGTGACTTTTCTGGAAAGCACCCATGGCAATCTCGAGGGGATGCCTTACTGCAAAGGGCGTTTGTTTTATTTTTTACCATTAAACCGTTACGATGACATATGGCTAAATATTCGTGTAACGTAAAAACAATTTTTGCATCGGGCAGTGTTTTTCTTACCTCTAACAGGGTTTCAATACCCATCAAAAAAAAGTGATGAAAATGCACTACATCTGGTTTGAAACGAGCTAGTAAATCACGTAACTCTGACCAAATGTATCTTGTACGAATATTCGAAAACATAAAGTCGTCGTCTTGACGAGTATGAAAGAGTAATTCGTTGGGTTTATTGCGAATTGAAAAAGCCGCACCGCCATGAGGCGGCTCTTCGCTTCTAGCCAAAAACATAACATTTAGGCCCTGCGCTTCATACTCTTGAAATAGCTGATAAGCTGCCAGCTCTGCACCACCTTTGTGTACATCTGGGTGACCGTGGGCAATGATGAGTATTTTTTTATTATTCATTTTCAGCCATCACTTCTACTATTCTATCGTTCCATTTATTGGTGTGCCTTAGGCCATTCAACATAGACAGAGTGTGTTTCCACGTGTTGCCCGATACCAACGACTGCGATAGGCGTTCTAGATGATACATTTGCACCACACCTGACACTGCAATACGCTTGTTTTGGTTTCGTACTTTCATGCACAAATCTGAATCTTCAAAATCACCAAGTATGTAACCAATATCAAAACCGCCAACGTCAATGTATTGCTGCTTAGTCATGAGCATAAGCGCACCAGTTACAGCTTGGGCATCACGTATATCGAACTCATCAGTAAGCGATAGTGGAAACCCTTTTTGTGGGTGGTAGTTCATCCACATACCAGGATGTGAAGGGTCTTGCATGTACTCCATTCCTTGATGCTGAATGGTATTGTCTTCGTACAGCAAAGTACCCCCTAAAATGCCTATGTCCTCACTAGCCTTGAACTGCCCTAGCATTTTAAAAAAATGACCGGGCTGTTTAGGAATAACATCTGAATTCATTAAAATGATATGTTCTGCATTCGCATGGTCTACCCCCAAATTATTCGCACCTGCATAGCCAAGGTTTCGTTGGCTTACAACCGTTTTAAAAGGTACTCCGAACGTTTCATATACCCCATGGCAGGTAACCATAAATGGATGCTTAATACGAGGGTCGTCTAATACATACACTATTTCTATATCGGCCATTTGTGCATCTATACTAAACTGTGACATTTGAATTTGCACAAAGTCGTAGCGGCCATAAATAGGAATAATTAGAGACAGTTTAGGGTTTACTACCGCTGAACCGAATTGAGTGACAGTTGCTGAGTTAGGCGCAACTAAGCGACTGTGCCAACTTTTTTCTATAGCTGGAGTAACATGTTTATAGAGCTTGGGATCAGAAGCAATAGTGGTGGCATCAATATTGGATAATAACATTTCAGTTAACCAAGTCTCTTCACGCGCTAAAACTTTCGCCTTTATAGGCACTCCGGTGAAAAAGGTACCATCTACGCTATAGATAAGTTCCATATTAGTATCTAGAGTACTGGGCACTGAAACCGTAAAAATAAAACCGCTTTGCTCTCCATCACTTAGCGGTAAACCAAGTACTTCGCAGACATCATATCTAGGATGAAAAAAGGCATCGTCAAGGATATTGTCCGTAATTGTATTGTTAATACGCAGATTTATTCGCTTGAACAATTGAGCTCTGTCCAACACCCACCCAATAACTAATACTGTGTTAGCGTCCAACATAAATGCATAATCGATTTCAAACTTGCTATGCTGAAGCGATAGCCTCAAATTATTGTCGGCAGCAATACTATCTTTATTCGTTTTCTGCCCCCAATAAAAGCCATTTTTTTCCAAAAGAGAGGACGCTTTTTCGACACTATCTTCAGGTAATTCTTCAATTTTCAATAGTTGGTTTACAAATGTCATTTCTGCAGTGGGAAGAACCTGATACTCCTCGCCCCATTGAACTTCCACTTCATCTCTATTGTAATTGTCGATACAAACTAAAAAGCCACTACTGTGACTTTTTGGGCAGTTCATTACTTTGCAGACATCATTTCTGGTAAAAAGAACAGTATCTTCGTCTTTCGACAAATCGAAAGTAAGTGAGTTTTTTGTAAGTTCTTCTGAAACAATAATCCAACCACAGAGCAACATTTTGTTGCCCACAACGAAACCAAATTCAATTTCAACCTTCACAGTGCAATGTTCCTTTTATACTGCTAATGTGTAGTAATTAGTTTGAAGTAGGCAATTCACTCAAACCTGACTACAACAAAATACTGATTAATTGCAGCTTTCTTTAACTGATAGTCTTATACACCGATTCAGCAATGTAAATACCAAACTATAATTAGTTATTTTCGAAAACCATGCAAATTGTTACTAGAGCCCTATGAATGTTTATATTGTGTTAATACCTGTCTAATACTTATTAATTATTGGATGGTTGATTGAGAAAATTGATGAAGTTCTTTTTTACATAATCTATGATCGTGCAATGAGAGCCTAATTGCAGTATTTATATGATGTTACCTCAGACATTTAAATAGTTGGGCTTGCACTATAAAAACGCTTCTCAGAAAAAATATTTGCGTAATTATATCGATATGTTCATATCATTATGAGCATTAATAAAACAATCATTTCTTCTCTCCCTACTGTGTTCAAAAAATAATCGAACAAGGGCTTTGTGGGATTTTAAGTAGTAACAGGACTAGTTAAGTGGAAACAACCTTTAATGCAAAGTTACCAAAAGTGTACGTTGACGGATTAATTGACGGATACGTTGCCGGTTGGGCTCAAAGCACAGATACCGTCAATCTTTATCTCTCAGATACATTTATCGCTGAACTACCATGCAACGAGTTCAGAGAAGACCTATCTGAAGTGCTGGATAATCCATATGCAAGCTTCGCTTATAAGCTATCACTTGACGATATCAGAGAAGAGTGGAAGTCACGCTCGTCTATTACATTAAAAGTCGAGTTTGTAAAAAACGGGCACATAGAAGACATTGTCAGTTGCCCAATAAACATGTCAGACATTTCTAACGACTTAAGCTTTTCTTTAGAAGAATCAAAAGTACAATTCAACCTTGAGGGCTTAGTCGAAGGCTATATAACTGGATGGTGTAACAGCGCACAAGCCGCAGAGATCTACATTGATGGAGAAAAGCTTGCGTCAGTCGTATGCAACGTTGAGCGGTCCGATTTAAGCGATCTGGTGAACGACATTGTTTGTGGATTCAGCTACACGCTTGACTCGGGTAATTACAAGCCTCATTGGTTTAGAAAAGCTAAATTACAGCTAAAAGTCTTATTTAAGAACGAAGATGATAAGATTCTAGAGCAGACTTCAATTTCCATTTCCAGTATTGACCTACTTAACGTAACCAAATTTGTTAACGGTGAAAGTGTCGAATCAATCGCGAAAACTATAATTGATTCATTTTTGTGGGATGACAACTATTATTCTAAACAATTGGAAGAAGATGAGAGAACTCACCAAGAATTAGTATACGACTTCATCATCAAAGGTGCAGCTACTGGAAAAAACCCCACCCCTCACTTTAATACTTATTATTATTTAGCTAACAACCCTGATGTAGCGCAACATGGTATAAATCCATTTTATCACTACATAGCTATTGGCGAGAAAGAAGGCAGGCGTCCTGTTCCCTATTTTAACCCAAAGCTCTATTTAGAATTAAACCCTGATTTGCAAAATTGGGAAGCCCCATTACTCTTTCACTTAGTGCAGGCTGGTTTCGAGGAAGGCAGAGTTTACAATGAATATCCTCAAGCTACCAAGGACGAATCTTTCGCAAATCCATATGAAAAATGGCGAATACATCACGAAGAATATAACTTTTTAGATACTCAATCTACGTTAAACGGCTTCAAATTAACCCCATTAATCTCGATTGTAGTGCCCGTGTACAATCCTGATAAAGCCCTATTAGAGGAGTGCATTAAGTCGGTAATGCGCCAGTCTTATACTAATTGGGAACTTTGCTTGGCAGATGATTGTTCGCCAGAGCCCCATGTTCGAGATGTTCTAGAACATTACCAAACTTTGGACCACCGCATTAGCGTCGTATTCAGAGAACAAAATGGCCATATATCAAAAGCAAGTAACAGCGCTTTAGAAGTGTCTAAAGGTGAATGGGTTGCACTGCTTGACCACGATGATGAGTTAAGCCAGCATGCATTATATGAAGTGGTAAAAGTTATAAATGAAAAGCCTTCAACCTGTTTAATATATAGCGATGAAGACAAAATAAATGAGGAAGGCGAGCGTTGCGACCCTCACTTCAAATCAGACTGGAACTTAGACCTACTTTACAGTCAAAATTATGTCTCGCACCTAGGTGTTTACCGAACTGATATAGTGAAAAAGATTGGCGGGTTTAGAGTAGGCTACGAGGGTAGTCAAGATTACGATTTATTACTGCGTTATTCTCGCGAAATAGATCACAACGATATCGTACACATCCCTAAAGTTCTGTATCACTGGAGAATGGTTGAAGGGTCAACTGCACTTGGGCATGGTGAGAAGTCTTATACCACTGATGCAGGTATTAAAGCGCTAGAAGACCACTTTAATTGCTTGGGTGAGAATGTAACCGTTGAACAGGGTATGCATCAAAATATTTACAAAGTAAATTGGCCTACGACAATGGAAGATGGCACTGCGCCTTTAGTTTCATTAATAATTCCCACTTACAATGGATATGAAATTACTAAACAGGCTATTGATTCTATATTGGAGAAGACTACTTACCCCAATTACGAGATACTCTTAGTTGACAATAATTCAGACGACCCGTTAGCACTAGAATACTTTGAAGAATTGAAAAGCCATGAAAAAGTAACCATATTACGCTACCCTCACCCTTTCAATTACTCTGCAATTAATAATTTTGCTGTAAGTCAAGCTAATGGTGAAATTATTGGTTTAATTAATAACGATGTAGAAGTTATTAATCCTGATTGGTTGACTGAAATGGCATCTCACACTCTACGCGCTGATATTGGCTGCGTGGGCGCAATGTTGTATTTTCATAATGATACTATCCAGCATGCAGGTGTAATTATTGGTATTGGCGGTGTTGCAGGACATTCACACAAACACTTTAAGCGCGGTGACTACGGTTACTTTAGCAGATTGAAAGTTGTTCAAAATTTATCAGCGGTCACGGCGGCATGTTTGTTGATACGTAAATCTGTATTTGAAGAAGTGGGCGGTTTGAATGAGAAAGACTTAACGGTAGCATTTAACGATGTGGATTTTTGTCTTAAAGTGCAATCGATTGGTTACCGAAATGTTTGGACACCTTATGCAGAGTTGTATCATTACGAGTCCATAAGTCGCGGGGCTGAAGATAATCCTGAAAAAGTAGCGCGCTTCAACAAAGAAGCAGATTATATGATCGAAAAATGGGCTACCAATAAGTTAACAGATAGGTGTTACAGTCAAAATTTAACATCTGTCAAAGAAGATTTTACACTAAGGCTATAAAATGGGAATTGAGCAACTAGAGAATAAAGGTTTTGCATTTCTTAACATCGATAACCTGAATACTGAAAGACGACAGATTGTCGTTGTAGGTTCTGCACGTGGCGGCACTTCATTAGTGGCAGGAGCATTGCATCATTTAGGAATATTTACTGGTGAGAAGAGTAACCCTCCAGTTTTCGAAGATGTTTTATTGAGTGAAGCATTCGAGTCGAGTAATATCGAATTAGCTCATGATATTTGCAATAGATATACTGCACAGCACGAGTTGTGGGCATGGAAGCGTCCCGCAGCGTTGAATTATTTGGACACGATTGAAAAGGTTATTCCAAACCCTTTCTATATATTCATATTTAAAGATATTTTTGCTATTGCTAATCGTAACAATATTTCTATGCAAGCTGACATTTGTGCTGGACTAAATAATGCACTCAGCGACTATCAGAAAATAGTAAAGTTTGTGGCCAGTACAGATAAACCTGTCATGCTAGTTTCCGCCGAGAAGGCGCTACAGAATAAAGAAGACTTTATAGATGCCCTTTTAAAAATAAACCGAGATATCAAAGAGTTATCGTCTAACAGAGCCGACGCTATCAGCTTTATAACGCCTAACCCTAAGGATTATTTGGATCTGACTCGAAACTCTAAATCAATAGGAACCGTTGATGCACTTAATAACTCTATTATTGCTGGTTGGGCGAAATCTATACACCATAACAGACCAGTCAAAATAGAGATATATATTAGCAAAGTTCTACATAAAGTAGTAGACGCAGACCTATTCAGACCAGATTTAAAAGAAAAGGGAATTCACCCTGATGGGCGGTGCGGGTTTGTTTACCACTTTGATAAGAGCGATCTTGAGATCGCTAACTGTTTCATTGAAGTGAAAGTACAAGGAGATGTGGCGAATCTTAAAAATGGAAGTAAGGAGCTTTAACATTGGTTAACGGATTAAGAACTCCAATCAGGTCTAATGGAGCTTTAAAAGAGTTTGGTAGGTTAATGCTAAACCAAAGCATAAGGAGCCTTGTAGGCAACATATCTTACATATCTTCTGATATGAGTGCTGATGAATTGAGAGACGCTGCTCTGGAATTAGAAAAAGTATCAATAGCTCTTGCCAGCGCCTTAATGAACGAGGCACAAAAAAAGCGGCCCAATGGGCCGTTTATCAATCAAAAAGCCATAGAATTTAGTAGATTAGCAAGAGCAGAAGCTCTCATCTATACTGACGATACATATGAGTACGTGGCTGAGCATATTTTCGAACTATTTAAACAAGCTCCACTAGAGGAATTAATAACATTCGTAAACGAGTATTGTGAAAAGAGAAAAAAGCTGGCATTCGAGATAATATGGAGAGCACATCTAAGCTTTCAACATAATAAAGCCATCAAGAACCTTGTTAAACATTATGCTTTTTTGAACTCTATTCCGCTCTTAGAAGACCCTAGGTTGAGTACGGTTACCCGCGTTGATGAGCTTGAATCAAGCTACACAATTTCAGGGTTACACTTAGAGCAATTAGATAAAAAATATAGTAGTGCAACATTAAAGCCACAGAGGCCTCCTCTTCTTTCACCAGAAACACCTGGCGACTACCCTAAACTTCTTCTAGAAAACTGCATAAAAAAAGGGTACCTCGAGTTTTGGTCCCCTTACACAGGAAAACGTGAAACTTCTTCGTCTTTACTTGGTGGCAATTTATTTGTTTTTGGCGAAGGTATAAATAAGTTTTATATTAGTTTTCAAATGGAGCCTTTATTTCAACAGCCAATCAATACTATCTTTCTTTTCTTACCCAAATTAAACAGAATTCTATACTGTAAGTATTCTGAGTCTAATAAAGCATTTCCTTTTTCAAAAAATAGCATACCCAGGATGCTCAATAAAAAATTTAAAAGTGCTATTCAAAACTTCCTTGATATTAGCTTTCAGGTACAGAAGGATTCGAAGAAAGTCATTATTACTACTCCGAATTTGAACCATATCGGTCACTCGCTATGGAACGAGCTATCAGTATTTAGTAACCTTCTTAATTACAATGAGCTGGTTAGACTAAATAATAAACCCAAAGTATTGCTACAAAATAACTTTTTCTTTAATAAAGATAAATTGGCTGATTTTCTAATACGTAATACTTCACTCCGTAGAAAGGATCTAATTTTTAGCTTAAATACCGAAGATGATGATTCAATAGTAATCACATTGAGTGACTCGAGAATGAGCAGAGAGTTTAATAGGGCTTTAATTTTAGAGCAATTTGGAATTAAGCCTCTACTGGCCAAACCTAAAAATAAAATAATTTTATCTCTCCGTGTAGGAAAGAGAAGTTGCGAAAATGAAGCATCTTTGTATATTTCTCTTATAAAAAAATTGACTCAGACACGTAGCGATCTTGATTTCGTTATAGATGGTGTGAATAAACTGCCTGAATGGCTAGATCATGATTCAGGTGATGTCAGACGGCTTGATGGCCACTACGAGCAAGAAAAAAAGATTGCAGAGCTAATTAAATCAAGCGTACCCAACCCTCAAAGAGTTACCACATGTATTTTTGAGAACTTAGGTAATAGCCTCGCACATATACGTGACAGCCTTTGTATAATATCACCTTGGGGCGCAGGGCTAGTTAAATACAGATGGTTAATGGACAAGAGCGTATTTATTTACGGGAGTTCTGTCACAATGTCGACTAGTCATGTCCATAAAGATCTTTATGACTCACATCTTTTTATTGATAGCAATGAAGAGTCTGTTTACTTCAGTGGAAAGTCAGACTTTGTGGATGCTGATAGATCAGATCGAGAGAGTTCTTATACAATCGATGAAGAGCACTTTGTTGAAGAAGCTAGCTCTTTTATTTTTAAAAAACTAGAGAGTTAGTAAATGAATGCATTAATAGGTTTTACTGGATTCGTTGGTGAAAACTTACTTCGATTCGTTAAAACAGATACCGAACTATATAATTCAAAGAATATTCAAGATATCCACAACAAACACTTCAAAACGCTCTACATATCAGCTATTCAAGCAAAAAAGTGGTGGGCGAATCAAAATCCGGAAGAAGATAAGCAACTAATAGATAACTTGTTTTCTCATCTTGAGAATGTTGAGGCAGAAAGAGTCGTATTTATTTCAACGGTAGACGTTTATCAACCGCCGCTGAATTCAGATGAAGACACTGTGCTTAATGCCGATATCCATGCTTACGGGGCCAATAGGTTGTACGCAGAAGAGAAAGTAAAATTGTTATTCAACAAGGTGCACATTATTCGGCTTCAAGGTCTTGTGGCCAGTAACCTTTCTAAAAATGTTATTTTCGATCTTAAAAACAAAAATATACTAGAGACAATTAACCCGGATTCTTCTCTTCAGTGGTATCCGTTACAGCGCCTCTATACAGATATAAATACAGTTATATATAACGATATTGATTTAGTAAATTTAAGTGTTGAGCCTATTACAACTAAGCAGATAATTGATATTGCACCACTTACCCGAGATGAAAGCCAACTTACTTCATCTGAACCTGCCAGCCCGGTTCACTACAACGTAAAAAGTAAATACGCTTCGCTTTTTGGCGGCCATAATGGTTATGTAGTCTCAGCAGAAGAATCGTTAAATGCTATTAGTCAGTACTTTGCAGATTAAAAAGATAGAACAGTAGGAAGTAACATGGATGCAAAAGTCGCCATTATCGGTGCAGGTTGGTACGGTTGTCATTTAGGTATGATGTTGGACGCTATGGGATGTGACGTAAACATCTTTGAAAAGAACAGTGATATTCTCGGGGAAGCATCTGGTAACAATCAGTTTCGACTGCACTTGGGGTTTCACTACGCTAGACATAATCGCACTAGAATTCAATCTCGCGACGGTTATGCGAGATTTACTGAGCGATACCCGACTTTATCAAAGCCAATATCTAATAATCTCTATGTAGTGCCAAAGTACGACAGTTTAGTTGATTTCGACACTTATCGCCTAATCATGTTTTCATCTGGTATTCATTTTCAGGAGTTGCGGAAAAATGAGTGGCCCGAGTATCTGAAAGATGTTGATGGCGTTCTTAAGGTAGATGAACACGTTCTTTTGATTGAAGAAGCAAGAAAGCACTTCAAACAAAAACTTGAAGGCAGCATACGGTTAAATACTAAGGTGAATAGCACCGAAAAAACAGACGAAGGAGTATTGGTCGATGGCGAGAAGTTCGATTTTGTAATAGATGCCACCTGGGGGCACCTTACGGACATAGACTACGATTGCTTTTATGAACCAACTTTGTTGCTTTATTACCGTTATATGGGTGAAGGTGAGTACCCAGCTATTACGATGGTAGATGGCCCACTGTGCTCTATTTATCCCACAGAAAAAAAGGGAATCTACACATTATCAAGTGTAAAACATACTCCGCTTGGAAAGTATGATACTTCTGCTGAAGCTAAACAGCGCTTACGCGAGTTTTCAAACGCCGAACTACAATCAAAAATTGAAGTAATGCAAAAGCATGTGGAACAATTTGTTCCCGACTTCTCTGATAATTTCGAATATGTTTCTCCGCAATTAAATATAAAGACTAAACTGCTTGGTGAGCATGATGATCGTTCGTGTTATGTTAAAACTGACGACCGCATGATTTCTGTATTCTCAGGAAAAATTGACACTATTTTCTTTGCCGCGCAAAAAGTATGTGACTATTTAGAGCGCTACGTTCACGGCGAGATTTAGGCTTAAAACTTATATAAAACGCCCTAGGAAATACTATGCAACTATCGGTAAGCAATTTAGGTTGGCCATCACAAGAGACTGAATGGTGCATTGAAAAGCTACTTCAAAATGGTATAACCGGAGTTGAGATAGCACCACTTAAAGTTTTTAACTCATGGGAAGAAGCTAGTAGCCACGACGCTATTAACAAAGTTAAAACCTACTTTCGTGAACACAAATTAACGGTAAGCTCATTTCAAGCAATAACATTTGGGGCACATGATCTTGCACTTTTAGGCAACGAAAAAGAAAAAAGTAATTTTCTACAACACTTAGAAAAGGTTGCTAGTTTACTTTCTTCATTGGAAGGAGAGTGTGCGGTTTTCGGAAGCCCAGGCCTAAGAAAAGACAGTAACTACAATGAAAAAGAACTAGCTCAAGTACTTACTTCCATAGATAGTATATTCACCAAGCATAAAGTTTATTTCGCCCTTGAAACTGTTCCTAGTTACTATGGTTGTAATCTTCTTAATACCTTGGACCAAACAGAAACACTACTCTCTAAGCTCCAACTCACCCGCGTTGTTAGGCATTTTGATACGGGTTGCCAATTTTTGGCTGGTGACTTTGAACAAAAAACCTTATGCGACAATTTTATAGGTAAGTCAAAGCATCTCCATATTTCAGAAGTAGATTTAAACAACTTTGCTTCGCCTTCTAGCTATAACTTACGAATAGCATCCCAAATTAAAGAGCAATACAAGGGTAAATGGTGCGTTCTGGAGATGAGTGATAAAACTTTTACTAGAGAAACATTCATAAGCTCAATTGAAAATTTCGTCACACTTTTTCGGTAGTTATACTAGATATGAATAAAGTTCTCGTCTGCACAGGATTTCATCGGAGTGCGACATCAGCCACATCACATCTACTTCATCGAGCTGGCCTAAATATGGGTAATGAGCTTATGATTGGGAATATTAGTAACACAAATGGGCACTTCGAGGACTGGCCAGTTGTTCGTTTACATGACGAACAACTAGCTAAAAACGAAACTAATTGGCAGCTTCAAAACACACCGCATTTGCGAGTTGAACAGGGGTTTCTCAACGAGTATATCGCCACACGCAATAGTAAGGAAAATCATTGGGGTGTAAAAGATCCCAGAGCATGCTTATTTCTAGAAGAGTGGAACAGAGCCTTAGGCTCGCAAGGGCAATTTCTCTTTGTCGCTCGCCATTGGACAAGCTGTATTGAATCTCTACTCCATAGACATAGTCGTGACTTCGCTTATCAACTCCCACACTTCAATCGAAATGCAGCAGCTTTCCAATTTTGGATAGAACCGGAGTTAGCCGCTAACATGTGGCTAGCTTATAACCATCGTATTCTAACTTTCACACAACTGAATCCAGATAAAGTACTCCTTGCCTCGCAAAAAGCTCTTTTTAACAATGCACCTGTTATACAGCGTTTAAATGAACGCTTCGGATTTAACCTTGATTCTAATGTTCAAAGCCCTTTTGACAAGCGTCTTTTGAACGAAAGTTCTGCTGAGAGTATCTCGACTAATTTATCGAGTAGCTTACGTTACAAACTCGACAGTATGTGGGAAAAGTTACTAGCATTAGCGGAGTTTAAGGCTTCAGATGAAAGCCCTTTATTATACTCCATCTCTTCATTACCAAGTAACTTTGCTATCTCTTTAGAGAAAAAACTTCAAACACACGTAGAAAAGAGTTTCGAAAAAAGGGGAGAGGAGATACCGTATTCTTTCGAATTACCAAGCAATACTGATAAAAAGTATATTTTAAGCTGGTTAAAAACTCTTCCGCCTTCTTATGTTGATGTAAACACTAGTCAAAAAATAAAGACGTTCATCGAATGTAACCTACCTACCGATTCATCGTTGTGGTTGCAATTTGGACTTCTGAATTTTCGGGCAAACCTTTTTAAACAATCTATTTCAGCATTGAAAATGACTATTGTCTTAGGCGAGTATTACCCATATATGAGTATGTATCTCGCACAGTGTTATCAGAACTTGAATAATGAAAGCAAAGCAGAGTATTTTTTCGATAAAGCTATAAATGACAACCCTAAAAACCCAGTATTTTATACTTCTAAAGCCCAGTACTTTTTAGGCCGTTCAGATCGAGTGCAAGCAGAAAACTGCCTTAATATGGGTATAGATAAAATAGGTTTTGTGCAGCAACTCGTTATCAAGCTTGCGACTCTATATTTGACTTCTAACGAAATAAACAAAGCAGAGGAATTATTAAAGCAGAGTACCGATCAAACTAACTTAGTGGTTGCTACGCTACTAACACAGGTCAAATTACAAAAAGAAGTAGAGTTAGGGATTAAAGATTATAACCAAAAAATCTCAGCGCAATTAGCCGGTAAAGACTGCATAGATTGGTTGGCCTCACATAGTCTTTTAATAAAAAATGCTCATTCCGAAAGAGACTTTATTTATAGGTGCTTCTCTCACTGGGAAAAACTAGATAGCTTGAAAGTGAATCTCGCTCAAACCTAATCCGATAGAGGTACTGGAAAAACCAGCTAGCTGAGTCGACCCGTCAGATTCTAACTTTCATATTGTTTTGTGGATATGCGCACAAAGAGAAATTAGGTATCAGTTATTTATTTGGTATTCCAAGACACACTAGTTCTAATAACGCTTAACACATATCCCTTCTTTACCCAGTTTACAGAAGGATTCTAGGTAATGCATGTTCACCTTATAACTAGGTGAAGTGTAGGGCCCCAAAAGAATAAATCATCTTTCAGTTATTGCGGCACTTGGAAAGAGAAAGCCCTTTAATCTCTAAGTTTATAGTAACTAGCTTATCCATTTTTATCCAAATCTTTCTTAAGGAAGTATGAAGCCTAAGAGAATAAATATAAATCCAGAACCTTAAGTATGTATTTCTACTCCTATAAACTCCCCCCGAACAATTGACCCCAAATTTATTTCAATTAATAATCTATCTAAATTCTCAATAATAAAAAACACCTGTAAGACAAGGATTGTTCTTCGCACTTTCATCAGTATATTCATGGACGAGCTGTTACCTTTCCTATTCGCCTTTAGCGTTTAGACGTGTCATCCAACGAATGTTCTCATGTTTGCGCAACGTCATTGCTAACAATGGATCGAATCCATCTTATAGACAAAAAAGCGCTGTACATTTATATGAAAAATATTCTCCTCCATCTATTCAGCACCGTTAAAAGCGCTAATATTTTACAGTTTCTTTCTTCCGTTCTTTTTTATGTCGCTATTTATGGCTTGGTGAATATTAACGCATACGCCCAGGTGGAAGATGCGTTAAAGGAAGAGCACTCGCAAAGTAGCATAAGTAGCCTTGCCAGATTCGTAGCAGATACAACCGCGTGGAATTACCACAACACCAAAACGCTTATGGTGAAAGACGTTTATTATGATTTGGATGGCGCCCCCGTAGCTTATGTCTTCGCCTACGCCTTAGGTGGAACAAAAAAAACACTTTTAATAACAACCGAACAAATTGATAGTTTTAAACAACAAAAAGTTGAAGTAGCCCTACATCAAAGTGCTCAAACTCAAACTGAAGCACAGATACAGGAAGAAGCAGTTGCAGAACTAAAAGCGCTGGAAAGGAATTTAAGGTTTCGTGATGATTTAGTCACTATTATTGTTTCTGCATCACTCGGCACAAAGCCGGTGCTCGACCGTTTTTTTGGTATTCCTCATCATGTGTATAAAGAAAAGCTGTATTTAAAATCTACTTCCTCCTCTGCTAATAAGGCCGAGTACAATGTAGTTATGGTTTCACCTAAAGAGCTCTATTTTGCTCCCTTAGTTACAGATGAAGTTCAAGATAAAGGCTCGGCTATATCTACCGGCATAGCAAAAGCTATCTCTAATGCCAACCAGTTAATTTCTGTAAATTCCGGTGATGCTGTTTCAATAAATGTAATAAGGGAGGCCATTGCGAAAGAGAAATCAAATACGCAAGGCGGTAACGGCAGCACCGATATAAATTCTCAGTGGGAAATGTACATAGACATTTTTGATGCAAAGGGAGTTGGCAAATGAGGCGCTATTTATTGCTATTAGTGCTTCTGTTCCCTTTGCATGCGTTTTCACAAGACTTCTCTCTTCCAATTAATGGTACGCATTGTGGGCCTCAGGAAAACGGATGGACCTCTTGCGCCGTTACGCTAACTTACGATGTTGATCACGGGGAACACAACTTTAGCGTTGAAGATACAGACTATGGTACTCACTATTATTTCGAAGATAAAAACGGCAATGCTATTGCCGGATGTGAGTCTAGAAGCAGCAAGGGTGAAACTTCTTTTTGGGGCGATTGGACTCCAGATTGCGACTACTCGATTACTGCAGATGGAGAGTACGAGCTTCACGCTTATATAGAAGATGGAACGATAAAAGAAGTACATTCATGGCATTTCACTGTAAAGAAGAAAAAGCCAGATTTAGTGGTTTCTTCATTATCGCTAAGCAACCTAACCCTTGAAGCGGGCGATGCAGCAACTGTGTATTACACTATTAAAAATCAGGGCCAGGTATCTACTGGTAGCGGCTCTCAGCATTGTGTTTATTGGTCTACCGATACGGTTATTACGCAAGGCGATAGCTGTTTAGATGAAGACAGTCAGTTTTCTATTGGTGCTGGCAGTACTAATTCAGAAACTACTTATGTTTCTATCCCTAATTCCGCCGAGGCAGGCACCTACTACCTTGGAGTGTATGCCGACTATAACCTTAAAATTGACGAGTCTGTTGAAAACAACAACTCCGACTTAGTTGAAGTAGTAGTTACAGCCAAGCAAGAAATAACCAATGTATATTGGGAAGCACCTTTGCAGAGGCTTGCGGGTGATAGTGTCGGTATGTTTGCCGATGTTATTGGGTTTGACGAAGGCACTACTATTACCTTTCGAATTTATGAAGATGACATAGTAGGTGACGACCCTATTCAATCTATAGTAACCACAATAAAAAGTGATGCTACTAGCGATAAGCTATACGCACAGGCAACCTGGAATGCGGTGTATACAGATGATGCATCTGGCGATCCAGAGTATTATTTTGATGCCGTTATTTCAGGTATTTCGAGCTCTTCGGGAACGGGGGACTCTGATTTACTAACTGTGCTGAAAGCTGACGTTCCCGATATTGATTTTACTGCCATAGAGCAAGGGGCCATATTACAGTTTACTCCGTTGCCGATTGTTGGGGAAAATACAAACATTAAAGTTGGTATCAAAAATAACAGTACAGTACCCATTAACAGTGCCTTTAGCGTTACGCTAACTGATACAACTGAGAATGTAGAAATATATACTTGGAATATTTCTTCACTTACAGCAAAAGAAACCTTAACTCTTACTGTTCCTGAAGAAGCTTATAGTGCTAGCCATTGCCCTAACTATTGCTTTGTTACTAAAGGGAATCATCGCCTAAAAGTGAGTATATCTGCACCTAACGTAGAAAATGAACTGGCTTCAAATAATGTGTTTGAATCATCAGTAGATGTAAATTTACTAGGTTCCACGACCTCTTATTTAACGGTAATAAGCCACGGCTATACCTTCTCGGGTACTTTGGAAGATTGGCCTAGCGATATGGCTGAAGCTATTCAAAATAGGTCGATGAATCTTGTTGGCAATACACAAATTTGGACCTTTAACCCTAGTTCGGGTTCACTTACAGAAACCGGTGAATTACTAGAAGGCGCAAAGCATCATATTGTTGTCCATAACTGGGCAGAGCTATCGAACAATTTATCCGCAGGATACTCTGAGGCATCTAGTCAGTCACTAATGGGCGCTATAGCGCAATTGCAATTAAACGTAAGTATCGATAGTTTTGACTTTATTCATTTAATTGGTCACAGCCGTGGAACCGTTGTTAACAGCGAACTAGCGCAACGATTGTTAAGTGCCGATATGCCTGTAACTCAAATGACAACCTTGGACCCACACGATTGGGGGCTTATCGATAGGATATATTCAGATTTTGATGTAAACCCCGAACTTAATGACAATGGTGTGGTTAACTGGCAGGGAATAACATGGCTAGATAACTACTGGCAAACTTCTGATCTCCTGCTTACGGGGCGGCACATTTCCGGAAGCTCATCAAAAAAGCTTTATGAAATGGGGCATTCAGATGTACATGAAATGTACTATGGCACCATAGATTTATTTTCCGATACCGTAGAGTCTACTTGGTACCACTTTAACGCAATCGAAAGAAGAGAGCATGGCTATAACCTTTCAGATATCGGTGGCCTTAAAAATTTACGAAATTCTGATAATTACTTGTTTGATAATCAGTTTTCGGCCGAGGGACAATCTACCAACACCTTTGATTGGTTTAATTTGGGGCATGGGATAGTTAATGGCAACTTAAATAGAACTACATATGGGCTAACTGAAAATACAGAGCATAAGCCAGGGTTTGAATTAGTTGATACTGGAGAAACAAAAGCAACGCGGGTTGTCAGTGCTAGTGGAGATACACAGCTTTATCTTGAAAATAGTGCGAAGCCAGTAGTAATAAACCCGTTTTATATTCCAAAACAAGTCTCTGAAATATCTGTTGAAGTCTGCAATGCCTCAGTCAATAAGCAAGCATCGCTTCTAGCCACGTTAACTCAGCAAGAAGTGGTTGAATATCCATATAATGTAAGTGCAAACACCTGCTCTATTATCACTATTCCTACTATTACTTTTGGGGCGGGCAAACTCGTGCTTCGCTTACACAGCGCAATGCCAGGGGATGGCCTTTACGTCGATAATATTATGTTCTCAGGCTACAGAGATTCTTCGCCAGAAACTGATCAAGATAACGACGGCATAGATGATGCTTTCGACAACTGTCCCTCTATTGCAAATGAACAGCAGATCAATACTGATGATGACACTTTAGGTGATGCGTGCGACCTTGACGACGATAACGACGGCATGCCCGATACCTACGAAATTTCAGCAGGTTTAAACCCGCTTATTAACGATGCAGCCATTGATTCGGATAACGACGGCTTAACGAATTTTGACGAGTTTCAGTTTGGTACAAACCCACTTGTAGCAGACTCTGATGGCGATGGGATAAATGATAAACTAGATAATACTCCCTTAGCGCCTGATACCATTGATACTGATATTATCGTTTCTGTTTATAAACTATTCGATATTAACAATGACGGCAGAGATGAAGTTGGCATATTTTCAATTGAAAATAATGCGCCATTCTTGAAAATTGTCGATACGCTTAACGGCAACGAATTAAATACCGTGATTTGGCCCGCTAATTCCTACGTTCAATCTACTATTCGACTGCACATTCTGCCGGATATGGATGGAGACGGCACTATTGATATTGCTCTGTTTGGTATACGTCAAAATGAAGAACACGCTGGTAAAGCTCAATTATTCGTAAAGAATGCTGTAACCGGTAATGCTATTAAAGCCTTTAATTGGCAAGCAAACTGGAAATACAGTTCGGCTAAAGTGCTCTCCGACCTCAATGGAGATGGCATTCCGGAAGTGGCACTAGAAGGTAAATTTAAAGAGGATTCTCGGCCACAGTTAAAGGTTCTAAATGGCGACACTAGAGATGACTACGCAACCTATAGCTTCCCAGACATTTATAATTCACCTCAATATTTTCAACATGGTGATTTTGATGGCGATGGTGTAGATGAAATCTCTATTTTTGGTCGTATAAAACATAATAACAAAATACAGATAAAGTTAATTAGTGGTCGTGACGCAGATAATAAGTTTACCGCTTACAACTATCCTGACCGATGGGACAATATCAGCTGGAACAAACTTTTCGACATGAACAGTGATGGGCTAGCGGATTGGGGGCTGTTCGGTAAAAGCAACGAAGACAGTCGTATTATGCTAATGGTCAAAGACGCGAGAGAAATTAAAGGTTTACTTGCTTCTTATGCATGGCCTGAAATGGATAATCCACAACTACTTATTACACCAGATTTAACTGCAGATAATGTTGCAGAACTGGCTGTCGCAGGCTGGCGCCCAGATACCATGCGTAATCAAATTCAAGTTAAAGATGGTCAAGATAGAAACGCGCTAATAGCGACCTACACCTGGGCTGACAAATGGGATGATGTGGTTTTTCATTCATTCGATGATATGAATAATGACGGCTATCCTGAGTTTGCACTGCAAGGAACCAACAGAGCCACTAGCAATAACGAACTACTTATTGTTGATGGTAGTTCCACCTCTAGCCTTCGCACTATCCGCTTCGGTAGTAACTGGCTTGAAGCACCTGAATTGAAACAGGTAAAGAATGTTAATGGCGATATGATTTCAGATTTGCTTCTAACTGGTTTGTCTATTGATGGGAAAGCGGTTGTTACGCTATACAGTGGTTCAACCGGAAAAATCGTAGCAACTCATCTTCACTAAGAAAAATATAGCGGGATTTAGACGAGAAAAGGGCGGATAAACCGCCCTTCTTGTGCGTGTAATCCAACTTAAAACCTTAGACAAGCTAAAAATAGCTATACAAGATTTACCAAGTTTGATCATATTATTTAATAAACAAGGGGATGGACTACTAACTTGCTTTCACCTTGCTGATTTTCACCGTAAATGACTATGTCAGTGTAGCCGTCACCTGTAATATCTGGTGATATAAACATTGTTGGTTTTGTTTGCCAGTCTGTTCCAAATACTTTTACATCAATGCTATTACCATCCAAATCTTTAATGTTAATCTCATACGCACCCGATGCTCTTAATCCGTCTATTGCAACGTCATGAACCCCATCACTATTGATGTCTCCCAATTCATAAAAAGCAACCTCAGATAAGCTTCCAGACCAGCTAAGGTTATACATAAGTTCATTTCTATTGGTGCCATTTTTAATGACTAGTTGGTAACGCTCCGTATCATTTCGATATCCTCCAACAGCTAGCTCTTCAACACCATCAAAATTTAAATCTTCAATAACTAAAACCTGTGGTGACGTCATTTCAGTAGGCCAGCTAAATATACCTAACGTGCCCACACGACTTATTCCACTTTTAGTAAAAATTTGAACCCTACCATCATCTTTGCGACGGCCAAACATCCCGAAGTCAACTTGGGAGTCATAATCTATGTCAAAGAGTTTTAACCATTGAACATCGTCCCAAAGGTCTGCAAAGTTATAAGCTGGCAAACGATTGGTTGAGTCGGTACCATCTACCACTTTAATTTGTATCTTATTATTTGATTTAAGACGGCCATAAAGCCCAATTTCGTCTATACCGTCGCCAGTCATATCACTCAATTGTGTATACAAGGGGTCATGGAGTAAATCTGGGAAGCTGTAAGTTTGTAGCGATTCTGAAGTAGCGCCGTCTTTTACCACCAGCTGAGGGCGATTTTCTTCAACAAAATGGCCTTGCAAGCCTAGTTCTGGTACTCCATCCCCGGTAAGATCGCTAAGTTCGACTAGCGCCATCCCTGTCCAATTACCTGGCCAAGTGTAAGTATTTAAGGTGTCACCCGTTAGTGAATCCTTAACTACGTACCGTGCTTTCATGCCGGCTGGACTATTTTCATCCTCGTAAATTCCAAATACGCCCAACTCTTGTGCGTTATTACCATTTTTATCATCAATCTTGTGCACTGTTACTGAGTTGTATCGCCCAGGATAGCCAATTTCATGAATCTGACTACCTGTTACCTCATTCATGACTACTGCTGAAATTTTACCTATAGAATCGATATAAACTAATGCGAGATCCGCAACACCGTCATTATCTACATCATTAATATTTGTTGCATACTGTACTCTTTTAACGGGCTGATTTATGGAGGGGAATGGGTCTTCTCCGTCTGTAATTCCATCCCCGTCACTATCAGCGTTAAATGGATCTAGACCTAGTGCTAACTCTGCATTGTCACCTAGCCCATCATTATCTGAATCTTGAAAATCTAGTGGATCGAGAGGAAATACATCATTAGTATCGGCAACACCGTCATTGTCATCATCTTCATCCCTGATGTTTAAAACCAAGTCTCCGTCAGTATCAAGGTAGTCGTTATTTCCGCCTGTCTGCCAATTTGCACTATCCCAGCTTCCACCGTCCCATAGTAAGTCTTGCGCACTTGCAATAGCACTGCTAAAGCACAACGCCACCATGACTGAGCAATATCTTTTTTCCATGACCGCTCCCCCTACTTAGTTCGCTCTACTTTGCTTAAAAGCGTTGATCATTTCTTGGACACCCAATGCATCAAGGCAGCCATTGTTAAAATCACTCACGTCTACATTTTCAATATTGACGTAACCACCGAAACACGAGATCTGACCTTCAGAGATAGTGCTATTACCAAAAATGTTCACTTGAGCATTTGCCGTTATATTCAGGAAAGAGCCTTCTTCGAATATCGTTTCATTAATATAAGATGAAGCATTTTCATACATACGAACATTACCTTGAACAGTAACATTGCCAAATTCTACAAATGCGCCCTTATTAGCCTCTAACTCGTTGATGGTCGATCCCCATGCGCCTAGAGTGGATGCATGTTGAACCATGATGTTTGAAGTAACAGAGTTACTCATATTCATGTTAGAACCACTCTGCAAATCCATGAAAACAGAGACATTGGCGTTAGACAATGTGCTATCGCTGGATACGGATAGAAAGGTTGATGCATTTAATGAATATGCTTCAAAAGTAGAGCTGTACAGGTTAACTGAAGAGCTAGGGATATCGATTAGGCCCGCCACCATGCTACTTCCTCGAGAAATATCAATTCTTCCAGATTCCGCAGTTATTGATGTATCCCAACCGATCCAACCTGATGCGATATCCATGGATACTGCACTTTGCGAAGCGTTAATATTGAAATCTCCTTGTGCTCGCACGAATGCGTTTTGCAACGAAATTCCATTTTCTACATCAGTGATCGCAACATCGCCGACTATTCTTACTAAAGCACCATTTGTAGCATAGATACCAGTATTGAACCCTTCAATACTGAGGTCGGACACATACACCTGAGCGCCTTCTTGGACCCAAAGGCCTGAATACGGTGTACCGTTTATCTTTTTAATCGTGATATTAGTCAAAGAGCCCTGGCCGTTTCTTGAATAAAGGACGGGAAAATCAGATTCTGTTTCTATCGTTAAATCACTAAGATATAAGCCACCACCAAAACCACCCAATAAACCAACTTTACCGGAGATATCGTTGTCTATTATCTTAGCTGTCTCGTCTTTACCGATGATTATCACATCTTGACCGCGGACTTGAACCTCAGGATCATCTTCTGTACGCGGCTGTGCGATATCACCGTAGCAGGATCCTGCAATCTCAAAGATTAGTTGTTTTTGCTGCCAATTCGCTAAGTACGTTTCATTAAGGGCTGCCGGGTTTGCAGTACAATCTAACTCAATTGTTTCATAACCATCTTTAAGTTTTAACCCTAAAGAATGCTGTTCAAGTGAGGTTAAGCGTTGATTCAGCACATCAAAGTTTTCATTTACTTCAGAGGCCTTCGCTGGTGTAGAAGGGGTAAATATATGAGGGATAACTTCTTGAGATATGGCTGAGTGAGTCATAAATAATAGGCCCAGCGCTGATACTGCGAACTTTTTATTAGTTTTCATTGTTATACCGTTTAGTTAATTATGGAAAACTAGGACAGTCATTGAAAACTTCACCTTTAGTATCTCGAATAACTTTCCTTAGTTATGCTTAAAGATAGCACACCTTTCAACCAAGTCTATTGTTGTGACTACTTGTGTCTTACCAAGATGACTAACATGGATAAATTTGACATTAAGGCTCCATCAAGAGCGAAAATTTATGGTAGCTTAACGGCTTACCTTAATAGTTAAACAGAGGAATAAAATGGCGAAGGTATTCATCCACTTTGGGCCACCTAAAACTGGCACATCTGCAATTCAGAAGTGGTTGCTGGAAAATAGAGATGTTTTGAAAACAAAACGTATATATTACCCTGAACATGGTACTGATAAAAATGGCATAAGTTCAGGTAATGCAATGTCAATTTTTAAGAATCCGAAAGACGACAAGCTGAAACAAGCCAGACCGAATAAACTTAAACTAAAAGAGCAATGTAGAGAAAACAACTGTAATACGCTACTGCTTTCATCGGAAATGTTTATGAGGAAGCTTCCCGAGCTTGCCACTCTTTTCCCTAACGCTCAGTTTATTGGGTATATTCGCCCTCCATTTGAATTACTAGAATCCGATTATAACCAAGTCGTCAAACGACACGGTGAAACAAAATTATTTAGTGAAAACAGTCGTTCAGCCATGTGGCAATTAGATATGTTGCGCCCGTTAATTAATGATATTGGGGTGGAACGATTTACGCTAAGAGCTTACTCTCCTTCGGCTTACGTTGGTCAATCCTTGGTAAAAGACTTTTTACATACTCTCAACCCCGCCCTATCCGATTTAGCTGAGATTGACGCGGTCAAAGGCGTTAACCCCTCTTATACGCTAGAAGCTCTAGAGATAAGAAGGTGGTTAAATCAATTTGATATTGAGCCCAACATTGGCCGACAAATAGATAAGCACCTGCAATCAATCTCTACTGGAACCCGAAGTTATTCTTTAATTCCAGTTGACGAATTTGCGGCTCACAAACAAAGTTCAATTGATGCCCTAACGGCGTTTAATGATGATTACCCTATCGAATCCTTTGATTCACTTATTGAAGATATAACTAATAAGAAGCAACAAAACTATTACGAACAGACATTAACCAATGTCGACTTTACGCAGATAGTAACATCTATCATTAAATCCATCCCTGAATCGAAGGCCGCTTTTGCAAACTTAAAAGGTAAAATAAGTGGACAAATGTTTTCGACTGAACGTATCAATTTGATTGAAGAGCTTATTAAGTAAGCTCTATTTAGGCCTGTATTAAAGAATGGAGTCTTTATGAAAATTTCCTGCTCGGCGATAATTCTTTTTTCACTCTCTTTTAGTGTGCTAGCGGAGCTACCTCCGTTTGTTCTTGAAGATGAGCGTGAACTTACGACTGTAAATTTCAGGTATGCGGAAGGCAGTTTACGAACACAGAAATCCGCTGCTTGGATCAAACGGTGGGGTTCCGCTAGTGGTATTGTCCTTAAAGCTTTGAATGAAGAAGTACGTCCTTTCGAAGAGAATACTAGAACTACTCTATCTTTATTTAGAGAGCAATATCCCGACCAGTTGATGTTGTTACATTTCAATGGGCGCTCTAGACTACCGACGTTTGCGCCCGAGAATATGAAAGCTTCCGACTTCTTGTATCTTCTCGGTACTACTAACACTACCTCTATATCCGATAAAGATTCTACGAGTTTGGTTAGTGTAAGTGATGTCAAAGCTTTTAAACGTAATCGTGCCATCCAGGATGGTGTATATGATGATGTGGTACTTGTTCATAAAAATACCGATGGCACCCTAAATTGGGATAAGTATGAACATGCGAAACTTATCAAAGTCGATCCAGCTACACAGACAATTACGATAAAACGTGATTTATTAAAGCAAGGAAAACAAGCCTTTGATAAAGGCCAAGCTTACATAGCACTTCACGCTGCCAAAGGCCCATTTGATAAAACGGTAAAACAACGATTATGGGAATATAATTGGTTTTATGGAGGAATTACAAAAAGCTCTGAGTATGGACTTTCCAATCGCTTGGGTAATGAGCTAGGCACATATTTATTGCAAGATATGAGCTTTTTCAACGGTATCACTTTAGACGTATTAACTGAATACCACCAACCTAAGATTGGTGGCTACCCTGGCCCCATTGACGCCAACCAAGATGGCCTTCCTGACAAAGATGAAATTAGTTACGATCTATGGCATAAAGAAGGCGTTTACCAATTTCTTAGCGCTTTACGCAATAAGGTTAAAGATACCAAGCTTATTTTAGCGGATGGTGGTTATATTCATCAAAAGGCTGTTCACATACTAAACGGTATGGAAAGTGAAGGGTGGCCAAATAACGAAGATGGGACGTTAGAGCATTGGTCAAGTGGCCTAAACCGTTATACTTTTTGGTCTAAATTTTCTCAAAAACCATCTTTAAATTACGTAAGATTAGCGGAATATTGGACCGAAGATAGAAAGCGAAAAATTCCACCAGACAATATCCGTAGATTAACCGTAGTGGCAGCCATGATGACTGATACAGTCATTGTTCCCGGCCATCGTCCTAGAGGTATTCATTATCAAAAATGGCCAGAGTTTAAGTCACTTCGAGACTTGGGAAAGCCTATTGGCAAGTTAAAGCACTATGCCGCGGACGCTTCTATCTCGGTAAAGACCAAAGTAGGTAAGCCATCAAAAGCGCATCTAGAGTTTCCCACACTTAACTTTAGAAATAATAAAGTTTCTAGCGAGCATTGCTTTGGTGTTTCACCTAAAGGGGGACCAGTAACTGTTAGTGTCGATGCAACAAAACAGGGGGGAAAAGAAGCTACTGCAACTTTGATAGCTAAGCCTGATAAAGAGGATGCGCGCTTTAGTTTAGTTAGTAGTGAAGCGTTTACCAGTTGGTTCTACTGGGATGACATGACATCGGAGGAAATCTGTTTTGCTAGTTCAGATGGCAAAGCGTTGTCACTGAATGCGCTGAGTATAAATAATAGTGTTTTAATAAGTTATCGAGAGTATGAAAATGGAATTGTTTTCACAAACCCATTTAATAAGCCGGTGAACATCTTGCCATCTGATATTTCGGTTAGTGGAGACTACAACTTTAAGCAACTAACTGTACCTGCAGACGACATACTTATCCAAAAGAAGATGTGACATTTGGTATGGTAGCGCTATACCTTCTAGCGCTACCCTATCTCAAACTATTAGAACATTTTAGACAAGCTTGTTCCGCCCGACATGCCGTATACAAAAACACTCATACCAACAGCACTATTAATTACTATGTAGTCAGGTTTCTCATCCCACTCGGCACCCAATTCAAATTGATCGTATGACGAGCCATCCAGCGACTTGATATTTAGCTGCCAACGATTATTGACCTCTCTTTGCCCAAAAATAGCAACTTCAGCAACGTTATCACCATTTAGGTCACCTAAATACTCTACGGTCTCATTGGTCCAATTATCCGGCCACCCTATACTTGAAAGAGTGATGTTATTATCTTTTCCGTCTTTAATTACCATCTGATATTTGTCAATATCACTTCGGTAGCCCGCTACAGCGAGTTCATTTACACTATCATTATTCATATCATCAACAATATGAAACGAGGAGTTAGATGTCTCCGGCCAACTGTAAATGCCTAATGTTCCCGCTTTGTCCTTCCCGCTTTTTGTAAAGACCTGACTTCGACCATCATCTCTGCGCGTACCAAATAACCCCCAATCGTCACTTCCATCATTATTCATATCAGAAAGTCTGTGCCATGACGTATTAGACCAATTATCAGGAAAGGTGTACGAAGTATACTTTTCACCATCTACACCATCAGATAGTTTAATTTGTACTTTATTGTTAGATTTAAGACGTCCATAAAGTCCGATATCACCAAAGTTGTCACCAGTAAAATCGCTGTGCTGAAAATAGACAGTATCCGATTGTATCGATGGGTATGAATGAACCACCAACTTATCACCTGTGATGCTATCTTTAACAAAAAGTTGAGGCCTGTTATCCTCTTTAAAAATTCCTTGCACTGCAATGTCTCTAATGCCATCACCACTTACGTCATCCACAAGTAAGAATGATGGGGCTGACCAATTCGCTGGCCAAGTGTGGACTATGGTTCTATCTCCCGTTAAGCCGTCTAACGCAAATAATCTAGATTTAGGTAATCCATTGGTTTCTTCTATATAACCGAATACCGCAATTTCCTGTGCGCCATTACCATTTGTATCATCGATAATCTCAAACGATATATTTGTGAAGCTTTGAGTCCAAACCAAATTACTGATCTGAGTTCCATCAGCGCCCGAATATACTTTTACAATGAGTTCGCCAATTCCCTGATGTGCAACAAACCAGTCATTTATTCCGTCACCATCTATATCAGATAAGTTCTTAGCATCTAAAATTTGATTCGATGCACTAATATTGGCATCCAATGGGTATGGATCATCACCATCAGAAGCGCCATCCGAATCGCTATCCAAACTAGAGGGATCTGTTCCTAATAAGTATTCTTCATAATTTGTTAAACCATCACCATCTATATCATCTGAAGCATCTGATGCTTCAAGGTGATTCAGGCTAAATGAGTTTTCGAATAAATCAGGCATTCCATCGTTATCATCGTCTTCGTCTTGACTATCATTGATTCCATCACCATCGTGATCGCCTTGAAAGCCAGCACTTGTATATTCATCTTCGTACCGACTAAGATCTAGAACACCAATTGAATTTATTCTAGATTTTATAAAATTACCTTCTGTATCCGCAAACCCATCTCCATCATTATCGATGCTCGCGTAACTATGCTCTAGTACACGCGTTAATCCAGTTGAATCAGTGGCAATAGGGTACCAGTAGCGAACTCTACTTTTGTAGTAACCGCTAGTATTGGTTAGTTGTAAGGTTACTGTATCAGAACTATCTACATGCCACTCCCAATCGCGAGTACCTGTGTATATATATGGTGAATAAGACCTACACGTCAAACCGCGGTCTAGGCTATTGTCGTTATTGAATACATAACCAAAAACACCTATACAATCTAAAAGGGCGTCATCTTCGGCTGCTCTGCCATTGAGAAATCCATTCTGAATGAAAGGAAACTGCGTCGTTAGGTGTTTAGTAAAATTTTCCGTACTGTCATCTTTTTTGATCATCACCCCTGCAAACGAATATCGAAGTTCGTTGCCATCATAAACATTTACAAGTACTTCCCATTCTTTACCATCTCTTCCATAAGGTAAATATTCATGCCTATATTCATCTGTGGAAAGAACAATTTTTTCGTCAACTTCAGAAGCCGCAAATTCTATCTGATTAGCGACTGTCATTCCTAATCCAGAAGAAATATTGCCAGTAAGATCTGCTACAATATTGGGCCCTGAAGCATAATTTATGGATTCATAATCAGTAACGAAGGGAAGCGCCCATTGCCCGCTCGTAAACTCTTCTACATCGGCTAGCAGGCTTACATCTGCACTTACTAAACGGGCCAAATAAGACACTGATGAATAAATTGTATTTTCAGTGCTAATATTCCAATTACCCGGCACGTTATCTATCATGGTTTGAGGAATTAACAGCGTTTCAAACCGTCTTTCAACAACATTTACTTGAAACTCCCCTTCAACTACTGAGAGCTCTGAAAGTGTTATAGATTCCGTACCAGAATAAATTTCCATTATTGCTGGGTTATCCGTCTGTGCTACCGAATAAGCTTCTTCTAAAAAAGCTACAACTTCATCGCCCCACCTAGCTAGATCTTCATCTCCATAGAAATAAAAATATGATATCGAATACGTACCCGGATCGTTGGTGAGTATGCTAACTTCACTATCAGAAACAGCCAAACTAGCAAGGGTATTTTCCTTTAAGTCATACCCATTGCCTAAAGATAATAAAGCTGAACTATCTCCACTTTTCTGAATAATAATATTTGGAGTTCTTCCAAACTCTGGCAAGTCTGGACTCGCATCAATCATTATACGCTCGTTGTTAGTGAATACTTCACTAAGAGAACTTGCATTAGTAAAGCTTGTCACCATTGCTAGCATTAATCCTGCCGCAACCTTCATTTTTTTTATGTTTACCATTTATTATTGCTTCCTATCCCTAACAAAAAGCCCCAATCACAGTGTGAAATGGGGCTAAATATATAAGCAATATTACCTATTAGCGCTCTAAGTAATACTTAACTTCATTGCCGCTCAATGTATTTCCATAAATAATTACCTCATCAGCAATACTTAAGTTGCTGTTTGAAGCTGGCATTAGGCTTGGCTTAGCGGCCCAGTCTAAGCCTAAAACATCTACACGATATGTATCACCAGTAGCGCCATCATTAATATTCAGTTCCCACGCCCCTGAACTTCGCTGACCTAAAATAGCTACTTCTACTTTCCCATCAAAGTTAAGGTCATTAATTACGTGTATCGATACATCACTTAGATTATTTCTCCACCCATGACTCACTAGGGTTATACCTCTGTCAGAGCCATCCTTGATAATCAATTGGTAGCGGTCGACTGAAGAGCGGTAACCGAATACCGCTAATTCTGGCACGCCATCGAGCGTCATGTCAGGAATAACCGTTAAATCAGGGCTTGTTAGATCTTCTGGCCAACTAAATATTCCTAATGTTCCTACGCGATCAGTTCCATCTTTAGTGAACAGTTGAACACGCCCATCATCCTTACTGATACCGAACATACCAAAATCAGTCTCGCCGTCGAAGTTAATATCAAATAGCTCGTGCCACGATACATCCTCCCATTTATCCGCAAAATTATAAGCTGGTAAACGGACATCTGTATCATCGCCATCGGCAATCTTTATCTGAATTTTGTTGTTAGATTTTATTCTACCAAACAAACCAATTTCACCCAGTCCATCACCATTCATGTCTGACAATTGATGGTAGACCGGTGTATTAAGTAGATCAGGATAACTAACTGTCTTTAGCGTACTGCCTGATGCTGCGTCCTTAATAATAAGTTGAGGGCGATTTTCGATATAGAAACGGCCTTGCAAACCAAAATCATCTATACCATCACTATTGACATCATTAAGCTTCACAAATGACATTTCCGTCCAATTTGCCGGCCAGTTGAATGCTCTAATAGTTTCCCCCGTATAAGCATCTTTAACAAAAAGTTGAGCTTTACGTTCAACGCTTCCGTCTGTCAGTATTGTTTCAACAATACCGAATAGGCCAATATCTGCATAACCGTTAGTATTTAGATCATCTAAAACAAATACCTGAGGTTCGGCATACGTTCGTGGCCATTCAATACTTGTGATTAACTCGCTGCTAGCTCGACTGTAAACGTCAACACTGATTTCATTCTCTCCTGACATATCGCGAACATAAGCGATTAAGCCATCGTCTTGAGACCAAACGTAAGGAATAGCCATAGCCGAAAGCAGGTTCGCGTCATAACTAAGAGGGCTTGTATCGTCAATATCTAAAATTCCGTCGTTATCATCATCTTCATCGATAGCGTCAGCTAACCCATCGCCATCGGTATCTAACGGATTAAAAGAACATAAATACTCTAATTCGTCATACGAAATGTAATATGCAGTATTTTCTAAACACGTTAACGCCGAATTGCCAGTTAGATATATATATACCAATGAGGTCATGTTCTCTAACACGCTTATATCCGATATATTGTTTCCCTCCAAGCGGAGAGTATAAAGATTCATTCCTGCTAAAAAGCTAATATCAGTCAGGTTTGAACTCTCAATATCTAACCAAGTTAAATTTGGCAGTTGGGCCAACGGAGTAAAATCAACATCGTTTTGATTACGTACGCTAAAGTCAGTTAATTCCACTAATGCCGTTATCCAATCCAACTCGCCTAATGGAGTAGAGCCCAATGTGAGGGAGTTTAACTTAGTCAAATTAGCTAACTTAGGTAAATCGTTAGTGATTAGTGGGAAGTTTTGTAGACTTAAGGTTTCCAACAGGGTTAAGTCTTCTATAAAATCTAAGTTAGAGACAGTTTCCCCGCTTGCTAGCCATAGTGAAGTTAGACTAGTTAACTTCGAAAGCTCTGTAAGATTACCTTCGTATTCTGTGAGGTCGATTGTAACCTCTGTTAGCTTTGTTAATTCACTTATGAAATCCAAGCTAGTTGGCCTCAGTGGCCATATATCAAGGGCCGTCAAGTGAGTGAGTTTAGCTACGGGTGTTAGGTCAGTTATATTAGTTTGAGACAACGTTAGACTCTGTAAGTTTACAAACTTACTGATCCCGTCTAAATCGTCCATCGCCCCCTCATAACAATTTAGGTTTTTTACTTCGTGAAGGTATTCAGCACCCCAATTTTCCCATTCATAAATGCTGTAGGATAGACATGTCTCTAAGCCTGTATTTTCAAATACTGCTTCGTCTATTAAAACTGGATAACTTGTCGCACTTGTTTCATCTAACCCAAATAATATTTCAGTAATATCTGCCCATCCGTCAGAGTCAGAGTCGTCATCGGTATTAAAACCACCCAAACCGTCAAACATTTGAGAATTTACATCATCCCCATCAAGGATTCCGTCACCATCGGTATCTGAAGAGTTTGGCGAAGACATGTTTTGGAACTCTTCTAAGAACGTTAAGCCATCCTGGTCCAGATCACTGCCGGCCTCGTTATCACCAAATCTATTCTCATAAAAGTCTGGTACACCATCTTCATCATTATCCGTTACTGTAAATTGAGCTAGATAGACAATATCAGTATGTGTGTTAGTAACTACTGCTTCCTCACTGTAAAACGATAAATCAAGAGGTAGCACATCTCCTTGAAGTTGAAGCGATGTATCACCAACTGGAGAAGTGAGCGTGACTATTCCTTCTGAATTGGATACTCCGCTATGGCTTGCGTACATATAATCAATATCGTGTAACCCAGCTGGACTTGAATTTCCTGAGAGCTTTATAACCATTCCTGATATTGGGTCACCGTCACTATCAACAACTTTATAAGATGCGCTTACTACAGGGACTACAAGGTTAAATTCACTATCGCCAATAACAGAGAAACTCTCAGACCGATTAACTAGGTAGTTACTACTGTATGATGTGCCAGCAGTCCAATAGTCATTATATTGGGCTTCCAATCTATACTGACCGTCGTATGGAGCTTCTATCGAATATCTTCCGTTAGAATCAACTAGGGTGTCGTCAATTAAGTTTCCATCTTTATCATAAAGCGACACTTTTAGAAGGAGTGGATTATCGACTAAGTTAGTTAACTTACCAGTTATCAAAACCCCATCTACTGGTTCGGGATCTACTACCCCACCGTCTTCATCGGGTAACGTAATTGTAAATACCTGACCTTTTTTAGATGAAAAATACTCGGCGTATATATTAGCTAATCCCGAATCATTCGGAGCCTCTACATAGAATTGTGGTAGGTTGATGGGTATGTACACTTCAAATATACCATTATGGTTGGTGGTTACACCATAGTGGTTAACGTTAGTATAAGTATCGAACTCATCTGTACTTATTTGGAAGTACTCATTGAAGGAAACTACCGCCCCTTCAATTCTATTACCCTCTTCGTCTATCACCCTCCCCCGTTGTTTATAAACTGGTAACGTGACATCTAGGAGGTAGTCCTCCACACGCTCACTACCCAACGTTAAATCTAATTCTGCCAGGTTGGAAAAATAATAAAAGTTGCTTACATTACTAGAACCGGACCATTCTGGTGACCAGTTGTATGAGTTAAGAGTATAATTACCTTCTGGTACCTTAAAGGTAACTTGTTGTGTTTCACCACTGGCACACTCGTAAACATCGACTGAGTAACTCTCGTTAGCCAATGAAAGGCATGAACCGTTTAAAGCAATATTATCGACATCGTAGACACTAGCTTCAACGATGAAACCTTCATCTAATAACTCTTGCTCAAAAACGTTCCTAGCGCTGTCATCGGTTGTTTCTAATGATTCTATACTGGTAATAAATACGTTTGTATCGCTATTATCATGCGGGGTAAGGGAGCCAATTATGTTTTCTCCTGCTAAGGCAAGAATATCAGTGTCGTTCACACTATAACCATAAGAATATAGGCTAACGTTTTTATAAATCCCCGTTACTTCATCATACTCCCCAGTATTCTGATCTATACGCGAACTAGCATCAATTAATTCGCCGTTATGTAGGGCATTCAGACGTATCCTTTTCGCTGGGAATACTAAGTCTTCTTCAGTTTGACTCTCTACAATAACTTCTTGGCCATTGACACTTAAATTTACGTATTGATCAACTTCGCCATTGTCGTCAATATCTATATCATCATAGAAGCTATAATTAACGGTATAAGTCCCTTCTTCTAGAGACGTCAAGTAGGTTCCATCTTCATTTGTATACAGGGTGACTGAATTAGATGTTGAATTGTTTACGAACCTAACTTCAGCATTTGGATATATCCGCCCATTTAGATCTTGGACACTTCCACTAACTTCGAAGTAAGTGGAAGTGTCGACTTCGACTTCGCTTAGTAACCAAACGTTATGAATATTTTGAGGGCCAGAAATATCAGTGAAAGATTGCGCAAATGAAAAATCAGAAGACTCTAAACGTACCCTATATTCGCCTAAATCAACGCCAGAAATACTATATACACCATCATGATCTGTTTGAGCTGAGGCAACCTGTACACCGTTTTTAATTAAGATTACCGTTGCATCTGGATAAGTTTCATAGTCGTAATGAACTTGTCCCTTTAATTCCGCAGCTGATGCGCAAAAAGAGGTTGCAATACCGAAGGCGGTAAGAGCGAACGTTCCTTTGATTAATCGACTTTTCATTGCCGAATTCCTTTTAAAGTGAAAGTTTTTGTATTAATTAGGAAGTTTAGTTAACTTTTTAATTCTTCTATCTATATCGGAAACGTTTAAAGACTCAGCTTTTTGATAATATTTTAGCGCTCTCGATTTGTCCGAAAACCGACTCGGGCGGCTCAATAAATCACCAAGTTCTCTATAAGCTTCGGGATTTCCGCTGCGTGCTCTTTCTTCTAGCTTGAGCCTTTTGATTTCAAATGCTTGCTTCTGCTGTAGCAAAAACTTCTCTGATGCGGGTAATTGCGATTTTTCTAGACTCGCTTTAAAGCGCTCGTCGACTTCTTGGGCGTAAGACGGTAATAAAAAAAATAAGCAGAAAAGGAATAACGTGAGGTACCTGTTCATCCTATTGTCCTTAACAAGATTTAAGAACAGTTTTTATAGAACAGAATATAGACAATAGCAAATGAAACTTTAAATTATCTAAGGTGAATATTCCTTAGTTTGTTGATTCCAACGTTGAGGGTTTGTATACCGTTGCTGGTTATAGCACTGAAAAGAAGAGGTTTTATTTTTCTAGTCACAGGGTAAAGCTTTAAAGGCGCTATTAAAGATAGCGCCTTTACGGTAGTAAGAAGGGTTATGACTTCAGGGATGCGATAAGTTCACTATAGCCTAACCTTGATATAAGATCGCTATCTAGCTCTTTCATAACACACCGAATATCATCACTATCAAAAGACGCCATATAGTCGTGAGATAGGTAACTCGATTTATCAAAGGCTTCTTTAGTTTGATAATCATCAGCTTTAGATAAAACTTCACCATCATTTATGCGCTTAACTTTTTTCTCTGGAACAAAGAAATTGCCGGAAGTCCGTTCCAAAGACATTTTTTCAGCCGCTTTATTGATGATAAATTCAGGCTTTTCAATCAACATTTCATATCGAATATGAACAAAGTCTTTGTGAGAAGCGTAATTCCAATTCATAGCATTCCAAAAATCTACGGGACTGGAAAACCTCAATTCGGGCGAGCGAGGATTAGCCTGATCAAACACTATAATCTTTGACCTTATAAAGTTTTTGAAGATCAACGGTGCTTTTAAGTTTCTTTTAACTTCTTGATGGTATTTGAATAAGGAAAATAAAAACGAAAAGGGGTTTTTTGTAATAAAAAACGCCTTGTCGTAATCGAAAGAGTAACTGGCATTAGAGTCAGAGGATATGATTGGAAGAAAACCATGTTTCCAACCAAAAACGTTATTCTTAACATTACAATAATAGTTTTGCTCTAATAGAGCTTTAGCAAAGTTGGTCCCGCTACGAAAGCATCCCATCATCGCAACATTTTTTCGGTCTTGAGAGTCCATGATATTACTTCTTGATCTTCTGTTCATATTCGGCAAGTTTCTTATTGATAAGCGAACCAGTAGGCCTTCCTTTCTTAGCCAACTCCATCAGTTTTTTAGAAAGGAAAATATTCTTATCTTCTAATAGAATAGCTGCGTCCCTTAACTCGTTTACAAACTTACTCAGTAAACCCAAATTCATGTCTTTCGGTTCATTGGCAATAGAATTAATTAATTTAACATATTCGTAGCCGTTAGTGACACAAGCAGAAAATGAATCCGACACAAAAAGTTTTTGGAGCTTCGCGTAGTGCGATACTATTGCCTTCATTTGCTTCGTATTAGCATCACCCGCATTATGCGATAAATACAATGCATCCTCTTGCGTACCATCTATAGGGTGCATTGAAGCCGTTCTAGAAATTGGGATAATTACTGTTGGCGTCCCGTTCAACATGGCCATAGCCTTGAACCATAAATCATCAGCTGTTGGGCACAATGACTGAAACAACGAATCTTTAATTACATCTTTATGTAAGGCACCAGGGGGATATAAGATGCCTGCATAACCAATCGGTATTATTGCTAGCTTACTTTTTAATTCATGCTCTAGTTGTATAAATTGCCAGTCGGGATAAGGTTTTATTTCTTTATCTTCAACTCGAATAACCCTTCCTCTTGCGCCAATAACACAATTTGGATACAAAGAATGGTACGTTAAAAGACTTTCTATGAGTGTCGGGGGATATTCAAAATCATCATCTACTGTCACGATAGTCGCGTTTGGGTACTTTTTGATAGCTGGTACCAGCTTTTTGAAACTTCTTATATTCTCACAGTAGTCTATCTCAAACCTTTCTGAACGGAGGTCAGCCAACATAGCCGGAATAGTATTATCCGTAAATTCGTCTTTATCTAGCCACAAGACGATTTTATCAATTTCTGCTGTTTGATTTAACAGTGAAATAATAGTCTTGTGAACAGTGTTAGCTCTTTTCGCGTAAGTGGTTAGTGAAACGATTAAGTTCATATTATTTAGAGACATTATTCAAATTGCTTAATATTTATTGTATTAATGACATCTGCATATTCGCAGAGTTTTCGATTTATCAGCTCACCTTGGGGTCTAAAGAATTTTGCTCTATTCATATATTTGAACGCTTGAAGAATATCACCTTCGGCTTCGAAGTATAGCGCTAGTTCTCTCAAAAACTTCCCCTCATCCATATGTCGCTTAACTCTCAATGCCTGCATTAATGAAGCTATATTTTCACGAGTCGGACTACCAGTAGGACTGTAGGGGACCTCTGGCTTTACTAATTTTCTCATTAGCGTTGAAAGGCTACGCTTCACAGGGCTGATTGGTCTTGCAATATAATCAAACATTTGATCATTTAAAGGGCTGAAATCTAAAAATGAAAGGTATTTACTAGAAACAATATTTCGTACTTGTGAAAATAGTGATGGAGAATATTCATACATTGATTGCAGTATTTTCGACGCTGCTGGCTCTGACAATACTTGAGAGAATCTCTCTCGCTGAGTCTGTTCCTCAACTACCTTCTGAAATGAAGAGTTTTCTAAACCTAATAACGAGAACATATTCTCTAGTGCTACTGTAGCCTTGCCCTTATACTCTTCAAACTGCTCTTCTGAATATACTGAAAATGATGATATATCCCCCTGATATTGTTGCAGAAAAATATCTAGTTCTTGATGTAACTCAATTAAGGGAAACTGATTAAGTAAACGTTTAAATTCTAGAGCTTCAAACGAATATGAACCGTTGATAACTTTTGCATTGGTAACAGTTATTCTTCTAAGGCCAATGGTCTCTAAGAAATCTTGAACGATATTACCACCTGAAAAAAAGTTATCTCCATAGAAACGCAAACTCAATCTATGAGCAAAACTCTTCGTTAATTCATGCAACTTGAGTAACTTGTTGAAACTTACGACTTTAGGTGTAGTGATTAATAAGGTATTAAAATGACGTTTAACAGATTGATTATATAGTGACTCACTAGATTCAATTGGATTTCGCAGATAAAAAATGAAATGGACATCTTCAAAATATTCAGCCAAAGGCTTTACTAAATTTATAAAGGCTTCTGATGACAGAAGAATATATTCGACTCCGTCCCTTTCAGCGTGCTCAATAAGTGAGCTGGCTTTATCAACATCGAAAATAAAACGACCATTTTTATCCTCGGAAAAGATACTTCTAAAATTACCAGAGCTTATGCCATTTTTGTCCACTTTGTGCTTAGGATATAGATACCCTTCGTCAAGTAACAATTTCCTATTGCTGGACAACCACTCCTGTATTACAGAGGAGCCTGTCTTTCCAGGCCCGACATGTATAATTAATTTGGGTTTATTACTCACCTAACAACCTTCAATTCAGCTTAATATTACTGGCCTTTTAATGCTCTAAACTCATCAAGCTTTTTTAGAATAATGGAGCCAGTAGGGTTTAACTCTCTAGCTTGTTCCATCAATTCGATAGCTTCATCAATATTTTGAGAAGCAGCATCAATTGCTAAATCCCGGATAAAACGGAAATCGTCTGGCCTGAAACTAATTAAATTTTTGCGGACATCTTTAAAGGTTTTTGTAACTTCTGGTAGCTTTACTCCCCTAAACATCTGCATCATTAATGGATAGTTCGCCAATGAATGCTTCGCTAAATTAGCTAAAGAAGCCTTGTAGCGCTCTTCGACAAATGATTCTGCTGATAGTTTATGATTGAAGTAATTAGTTTTCCTTTCAAAATTCACATAACTTTGTTCGTACTTTAAAAATGCATCTAGCGGCAACTCTATCTCTCTATGCATATCATCTTTTACAGGCAAACCATATCTGTTCGTCTTATAAGGAAAAGCATCTCCAGGCCTGCCTCTCAGTAATAGAGATACATATTCTTCAGCTGAACGGTGTGCTCGATGATAGATAAAGGCATCCTTCAAGCTTTGCAGCTCTGGAGAGACGGCCTGAATAAGAGATGGTCTTGGTCGAAAATCTACTTTATTAGCCAACAAATGAGCTACTTTTTTTGAAAAAAGCGGCACGTGGTGGCGTAATTCCTTAACAGGTGCATGCAGCGGATAAATCGTTTTGACTAATGGAGACAAATTCCCAGATATTGTTCTGGGTACATGTGATAGTTTTGGCAAAGTCCCCATGTCATTCAACCACTCGAACGATATGACATCATCATCGGAAAAATCTGCCAAAAATTGTTTTATCGATATATTAAAGTGTCTTGGGATCCAATATTCGTCAATATCTAGAAAAATAATATGAGTAAATTTATTTTCTTTTTTAGCTTCATGCCAAACTTTATTATAAACAACAAACTGGATTTGCTTCTTTGCTTCTTCTGGGCACATATCTACCCAGTCAGCGCTATCCCAAGTCACACTTGGATATGAGCGCGAAATATCATCTAATACTTCAGAAGAGTTGTCTGTTGTACGATTGATAAATATTTCGATATCATCAAAGCCAAAAAATAAGTGATGATGTACCCATTGAGTAAAATAAGCGCCTTCGTCTTTTGCTATAGCTACTAGTTTTACGCGTATATCATCGGCCGAGCGCACACTGCTCTTTCCAACTTTACTGAGAAAACTTGCGTTAATCATTCTATATCCAGATATTTTTGTGCTATTCCCCGAAAAACGGATACCGTCCAAAGTTTGAAATTTGTTTTCCCCACTTGAGAATACTCTTCTCATTGTTAAGAAGGGGCGTTTCAAATCCGGCGATTGCCCATTTATCCATGGGGTTTAGTATGTGTACATTTTGCAGACCAAAGTCTCCGCAAATTTGTGCATCAGAGCGAACATTGTCACCAACGTGGATGTAACTTTTCTTAGATTCATCTACTAACCCCTTAATGAAGGTCCACATAGTGCCTGCATCTTTTCTCTTTCGTAAATCAGAACTTACGAATAATTTATACGGTACCGCAATACCTATCTTTCGTAACATGGTGGCAATTTGCTCTTTGGTGTAGTAGATGTCGGTAACAAACCAGATTTCTCTGCCCATTGCATAAAGCTCTTGGACTATCTTGACCATTTCTTCTTTTGGTAACGCCATTGATAAATCAAAATGAAATTCTCTATTAGCCCAATCTTCTGTCAGCGTTTTGTCCAAGTCTAATATCTCAGATAATTTTTCATAAGCTTCATAGATATTTACATCACCTTCGAAGTTTCGTTGTTTTCTGCACGCTAGCTCAGCGTTATTTCTCTGTGTTATGAAATCCAACTCAGACACAAAGTAGCCTGCTACTACTAGCTCCTTACCTAATTTAAATTTCGCGTAATCGGGTTCAGAAAATTCTCTTCTCAATACCGTGTCAAAAATATCAAACGAAACGATCTCAAAATTTTGTATATCCGACTGCAATCCTTCAGGCGACTTGTAGTAACTTGACGATATATATGATTTATCAGTGGTAAATTTGCCTTGAGGTGGATAGTAAAAAAACTGTTGGTAGCCTTGCTTTTCAGCTAACAAACCTAATGTTCGCTCTAGGGCATGTAGCCAACTACCGTCATTGGGAAGAGGCTCTTCTGGAAAATCACTGTAGGTATAATTTTCGTTCAACAATGGCGCCAAGGCTTGAGGTCTAGCCCAAAACATTCCCCCAACTGGGTAATTTAAGAAATTATCACTTATATCTATGCCCCATTTGTTAACAAAGCCTTCAGCAAAACCTTTATTGCATGTCCAATGGTTTACCCATGCTGGCATCATCCAAAACGATGTTGGGTAATAGATTCCTAGCTCTTTTTGTTCGTCAAATAAGCGCAAAACTGATTTCACAACATGCTTATCGTTCAATAAGTAATTATTCTGATAATCGAACCATTGGGTTTGTTCTCGTCCACTGTACAAGGATTTTTTCGAATGCAAGTGGCACATTAAATCATAATCTAGTAGTTCTTTACTGAAGTTAACTAGAAAAGGGCCAAAATTTCGTCCACGGTTTTCACATAAAACTGCTTTTACTTTTTTTACATTTTGAAGCTCATTGAACGTTTTTAAAGAGCTAGTTTTTATTGATTCAGTAGCGGCTGTAACAAACACATCTACTTCAGTTGGGAAACGCTTAAGAGAAGCTGCAAACTTCTCAACAAAGTCAGGGTAAAAAATGTGTAAAACAATAGCTATTTTCTGTTGCTTCCAGCTACCCGTTTCTTTAGCAAGCAACTGGGTAGATGGTAACCACCGATTAATCACACCTGAAGAGGCTCTGTGTTCATATCTACCGTGGTACATATAGTGTGTTAAAGGCTCAACTCCACCTAGGTAAATATCTACATTACTGCGTAAGTAAAATTCGGTATCGAAATGTGCAGACGGATTTATGTTAGAAGATTTAGATTTTTCGTTATAGTCATTAAATGCTGCTAACGGATGCGGAAAAGTACCATAGTGTTCTTGATACCACTCCACATCGAATAACCCCTCAGCGACGGCTCTTTTAAAAGCCTTTGCAACCTTTGGACGAGTTGTCATTTCAAATGATTGTTGAGCACGTCGTACAATTTTTCTTAGTTTATTTCGCATTCTATAACCCAAAGAAATCTAATGGATTCAAATTACCTTGCCCAGAGATTGCATCATCTAATTCAAACAACGGCCATGAGGCACGAGGTAAAAGGTTACGTTGTGTGACATGGGCGTTAAATATAGTTTCAACTTCTTCTATTGAATATTGAATGTTATTGACGTGACAATCAAAAACGCACTCTAGTGCACCTGATAGCAACATCTCAAGATCTGTAAAATTCTCTTGTGTATATGTTCTTTTACCAAAACAAAAGTGATATTTATTACTATTTTTATCTAAGAGGATATCTACAAATTGACCATTTGGGGCCGTTAGAAGAGACTCAAGAAACATAGAGCGGTCTAGCATCATATACCCTCCCCCCATGTTCACATTTGTCTTGTATACATGATCTATGGAAACTGTATAACCATCGATATCTATTTCACCGGAAGCAGTAGTGATCATATAGACACCGTATATTTCACGCTTGGTTATCATGGCAAGAAGCTTTTGAATCGTACCCGAATAGCCAACATCGGTAACAACCGGCGTAATTTCTATGTCAGTGAAACCTATTGATGACAAATAGTTTTGATAAATGCTACGAGTTGTAGAAACAATGTCACTGATAACACTCTTTTTTTCATTGAGGATTTCTACGACTTTCGTATAGTCTCGCGGCAGTTTAATCTTTGAGCTTTTATCATAACCTAATAATATCGCTTCAGTTTGCTCTGATGTGAACGCATATCGAGATTTAAAAAACTCTCCGAGCAAACCATCGAAACTATGCTTAACACTTATTGACCAACTACTTTCTATATCCAACGTAATCCTAAACAGAAAGGTTCGAGAAACGTAGAGATAGTCTGAAGAAGTGTTGTTTTCATCAACGATATTAAACGCCTGTTTTAATGCATAACCTTCCCTAGCTAGGTGAAACACTTTAGTTTTACCTGGTATGGGTTTCAGTTTATCAACTAATTTTGAGGTATAAACAGATAAAATAGGGCCCAGAAAATTATATCCAAACTCTTTCAGTGAAGTATTTTTAAGCATGCTGCAGATTCATCTCTTTGTCTTAGTCGCTTCCTTTCGCCCTATTTATATTAAAAAGAGCTGTTTCATAATAACATTTTCAACTCTTACTCGTCTCTTATTCGTCTCTATTTAATAAAAGAAATGTACTAAAAACAAAAAACCCGGCCTAAGCCGGGTTTTTTAATAATTCTGA
>TARA_R110002051_G_scaffold64139_2_pt1 | contig 52268 bp, 45 predicted proteins | sample TARA_R110002051 | Tara Oceans TARA_R110002051 (sample SAMEA4397023) | marine metagenome | biome: Polar Biome; feature: [MES] marine water layer (ENVO:01000295) within the mesopelagic zone...; material: water (ENVO:00002006), including particulate matter (ENVO:01000060) such as......
CATTGCCGCAATTGCAATTGGGGTGGTAATGATGTTGATTGCCATAGCTACCGGATTAGGATTAAAAGAGAAAATCCGTGAAAAAGTAACTGCTTTTAACGGTCACGTACAAATATATAATTACGACAATAATAATTCGGAAGTATCTGTAGTTCCCGTAAGTACGGTACAAGATTTTTACCCAGAATTTAAAAGTGTGGACGGTATTGTCCATATACAAGCAGTCGCAACTAAGGCCGGAATTATTAGAACTGAAGAAACTTTTGAAGGGATTATTGCTAAAGGTGTAGGTAAAGATTATAATTGGACCCCGTTTAATGAGTTTTTAATTGATGGTGTTTTGCCCAACTATTCTAGTGATTTAAATTCTGATGTGCTGATTTCTAAAATAATGGCAAATCGTTTAAATCTTAAAGTAGGGGACTCCTTTTTTTCTTTTTTTCTGCGGGATGATACGATAGATAAATTACCAAACCAGCGGAAATTTACAATAACCGGAATATTCGATAGTGGATTTGAAGAAATTGATGAACTCTATATTTTTATAGACATACGCCACATACAGCGTATGAATAAATGGAAAGATACTGAAGTTGGAGGTTTTGAAGTCTTTCTTGATAGTTTCGACGATATTGATGAAAAAGATATTGAAATTAGGTCAAAAACATTCTCAACGCTGGATAATAGAACAATTAAAGATAAATATTATAAGATTTTTGAATGGATAGGATTGTTCGATTTTAATATCGCCCTTATTATAGGCATTATGATTATCGTTGGTGGAATTAATATGATTACCGCATTGCTGGTATTGATATTAGAACGAACCCAAATGATCGGTATTTTAAAAGCATTGGGTACAACCAATTGGAGTATTCGTAAAGTCTTTTTGTACAATGCGGCCTATCTTATTGCCGTTGGCTTGTTCTGGGGTAATCTTATAGGGTTAGGTATAATTTTTATTCAAGAGAAATTTCGCTTGTTTAAATTCCCGAATCCTAAGGAATATTATATTGAGTATATCCCCGTGAGCATAGATTTATGGATTATACTTCTTCTAAATGCTGGGGTTTTATTGCTTTGTTTGTTAATGTTATTGATCCCATCATATATTATTACAAGAATTACCCCGGTGAAAGCCATAAGATTTGAATAGCTTAATTTTCATAAGCTTATTCTGTATTTAATCTTGGATTACACCCCTTTTTGGTAAATTTGAGGTAAAACAAACCACATGCATCAAAAATTAGTACTTAGTCTTTTTGCCTTGCTTTTATGTATAGGTATCAATGCCCAGCAACTTTCAAAAAACGAAAAAAAGGTGGTGAAATCCATTGAGCAGAATAATGCCGAGGCAATTTCATTTTTGGAGAAAGTCGTGAATATTAATAGCGGCACTTTAAACCTAAAAGGGATAGAAAAAGTAGGAAAAGAATTTGCTACTACTTTTGAAGATATAGGTTTTGAAAGCACTTGGATCCCTATGCCCGAAGAAATGAATAGAGCCGGACACCTTTTTGCTGAAATTAAAGGGACAAAGGGCAAAAAGCTCTTATTAATAGGTCATTTAGATACCGTTTTTGAAGAAGATAGCCCGTTTCAAACTTTTGAAATGGTTAACGATTCCATCGCTCATGCACCTGGGGGTAATGATATGAAAGGGGGAGATGTTATTGTTCTTTACGCCTTAAGAGCCTTAAAAGAAAACGGACTTTTAAATGATGCTCAAATAATTGTAGCCTTTACTGGCGATGAAGAAAGTACGGGAAGTCCGTTAGAGAAAAGTAGGCACGATCTAATTGAAGCTGCTCAAAGAAGTGATATTGCTTTAGGTTTTGAAACTTCAACGGGTTTTAATTATGCTACCGTTGCCCGCAGAGGCTCGTCTGATTGGAAAGTTGAGGTTCAAGGGAAAAGAGCGCACTCTTCTGGTATTTTTAGTGAGGAAACCGGAGCGGGTGCCATTTTTGAAATGTCGAGAATCTTAAACGGATTTTATACAGATGTAAAAGGGGAGGACCTTTTAACGTTTAATCCAGGAACATTGCTGGGTGGCACTTTTGTGGAATTTGATGAAATGACCAGTAAAGGAACTGTTTTTGGAAAGACAAATGTAGTAGCCCAAAAAGCGGAGGTTCGTGGAGGATTACGCTTTATATCCGAAGAACAGAAAGAACGTGCACGGGATGCTATGAGAGCCGTAGTTGCAAATAATTTACCGCAAACTTCTGCAACGGTGACTTTTAAGGACAGTTATCCAGCAATGCAACCTACAGAAGGTAATCATGTATTACTAAAGAAATTGAACAAAGTAAGTTTAGATTTAAACCAGGGAGAGGTTTTAGCCTATGACCCAGGTAAAAGAGGAGCTGCAGATACGTCGTTCGTTGCAGAATATGTAGACTGCCTAGACGGTTTAGGAACTATGGGTAATGCTGCCCATACGCCAGAAGAGACCGTTAATTTAAATACCATTGAAGCACTAACAAAAAGAACTGCACTATTAATTTATAGATTGATAAATGAGTAATATAACTACATTAAAAGTCGGTAATCAACAAGTAACAATTGAAGCAGGAGAATTGGTGGGTTACCAAGTTTCGGGTTATGAGTATATGCATCAAAAAGGGAATCCTGGATGGCGAAGTGTAGACACCGAAATGTTTCCAATTATTGGTCCAACAAACGAAGCTAATTTTAAAGTTAGTACTCCTAAAGGGAACGCTACTCAAGACCAACATGGGTTACTTAGGGAAATGAAGTATTCACTAAGTGAAAGCTCCGATAATAAAGCAGTTTTTGTAAAGACTTATAAGGCTAATACGGTGGTTTTAAATTCTAAATACCCAGCTAAATCTACCGAAGAAAAGTTGAGTTGGCCTTATAATTTTAACTTTGTAAAAACATTCGAATTAAAAGATAATGCCCTAGTGGTTGCTTTTTCTATTTCTGGTGATAAGGGTATGCCGTTTATGTTAGGCTATCACCCCGCATTTATGCTACATACTAAAAATGCGGTTATAGTTACTGAAAATAAAGATATCACTATTAAGGAGGTTATGGCTGTAGGTAGTAGAGCGCTATATGTGCCAAAGACAAATGTTATTACATTAAATGATGAAAAAAAACTTCAAATTTCTACCATAGGGTTTAATCATTTTATGCTTTGGACAGAAGTTACGAATATGGTTTGTATAGAACCCATAACTTTTTATCCGTATGCCGTTGAGCAACGAAACCTAGCGGAAGGTTTTCTAACGCTAGATAATAAAAATGTGGAGTTTAAAGTAGAATTAAAGCCCATGTAATTTATGGCATTTTAAATTTTGAATGTATGTGTTACGATATTAAGGCCAGTTTAGAGGCGCAATTAAAACGGGCGCAAAAAAATCAAGATTTAAAAGCTATTGAAGAGATTATAGAAAAACTAGCGCCACTTACAGATTTACCTTTGCATCATGCTTCGGGATTTTTACACCCCGATGTTTTAATTTATACCGGTGAAGACCCTTTATATCCAATAGTAGCTACTTGGGGTTTAATTCCGCATTGGGTTAAAAGTGAAGAGCAGCAAAAGAAAATATGGAATAGTACTTTAAACGCAAGGGTAGAAACTATTTTAGAAAAACCCGCATTTAGAGCGTCTGCTATTGAAAAAAGATGTGTTGTCTATGTGGACGGATTTTACGAACATCACCATTTTAGTAAGAACACTTATCCGTTTTTTATCCATCAAAGAAATTACGACCCTCTGGTACTTGCCGGACTGTGGTCTGAATGGATACATCCTGAACATGGCGGAACAATCCATTCCTTTTCAATCGTAACTACATTAGGTAATGGAATGATGGCCAAAATTCACAATAACCCTAAGTTGCAAGAACCTCGTATGCCTTTGCTGCTTACTGAAGAATTAGAGGAGCAATGGCTGGCAACAAATTCAGACTTTGAAATGGAATTAAAAGAACTACTAAATACCAACAATAAAATTGATTTGCAAGCGCATACCGTTGGTAAACTAAGAGGTAAAAGCTACGGTGGCAATATAAATTCTATTTCAGATGAAGTGATTTATGACGAATTGGAGCTAAAAATATAAAGTTGTTATTATGGCATATAGCGAGTATTTAGCAGATAGGGTAAGACCAAGATTAAAAGGTAGGGGCTTGGTAGAAGAGAAAAAAATGATGGGTGGACTCACCTTTATGGTCAATGGTAAAATGTGTTTGGGGATTATGTTCGATAAAAAAAGCGAAGAAGATAAATTGATGGTGCGTGTTGGGAAACTCAATTATGAAGTATTGCTTACTAAACCAGGCAGCAAACCAATGGATTTTACGGGCAAGCCCTTACGTGGTTTTTTATTTGTTGGTCCTGACGGATTTGATAAAGAAGACGATCTAGATTTTTGGGTAGAAAAAGCCTTAGAATTTAATAGCCTTTTAAATCAATAAGGGTTTGGTGCAAAAACTGATTTATTGCCCTTTTTAATGATTAAATTTACCATGTGAAAAACATTTTTCCCTTTTTAGAATGGGTTTCTACCTATAAGAAAGCTTACTTTATAAAAGATTTGTTGGCCGGCCTTACCGTAGGTATTGTATTGGTGCCCCAAGGTATGGCGTATGCAATGATTGCAGGGTTGCCCCCAGTTCACGGATTATACGCTGCTTTGTTTCCTGTACTTACTTATGCATTTTTAGGTACGTCTAGGAAAATAGCGGTTGGTCCTGTGGCAATGGATTCTTTATTGGTTGCAGTTGGTCTTGGCACCTTGACAATTACAGGGGTTGAGAATTACATTAAAATGGTAGTGGTTTTAGCACTTATGGTAGGTGTTATTCAACTGCTGCTAGGTATACTACGCATGGGGTTCTTAGTTAATTTTCTTTCCAAACCTGTAATTAGTGGATTTACTTCTGCAGCTGCCATTATAATTGTCCTAAGCCAGTTAAAGCATTTTTTGGGTATCTCGGTTTCAAATAGTAATAAAATTTATCATACAATACGTTACGTTTTTTATGAATTGGGAAACGTTAACTGGTTCGATTTTGGATTAGGATTACTGGGTATTGTATTGTTAATAGGAATTAAAAAATGGAATAAAAATATTCCTGGTATTTTAATTATTGTTGTCGTAGGCATCCTAGCGGTTTACTTTTTTAAATTGGATAGTTACGACGTAAAATTAGTTGGCAGCGTACCTAGCGGGTTACCATCTTTAGCGATGCCAACAGTAGATTTGGAAGATGTGCGGCAGTTGTGGCCCATTGCACTGGCTTTGGCACTTGTAGGGTATTTAGAGGCTATTTCTATTGGTAAAGCCATAGAGGATAAGACAGGAGAAGACACTATAAAAGCCAATCAAGAATTAATTGCTTTGGGTTCTTCAAATATTGTTGGTTCATTATTTCAAGGCTTTCCGGTTACGGCAAGTTTTTCAAGATCCGCAATAAGTTATGATGCCGGGACTAAAACCAATTTATCAGCAATATTCAGTGTTGTTTTAGTAGTGCTTACCCTACTATTCTTAACACCCGTTTTTAACTATTTGCCAAATGCAATTTTAGCGAGTATTATTATGGTTTCGGTTGTTAAACTAATTGATGTGCAGTATTGTAAAACGTTATGGAATAATAGAAAAGATGAATTTATTATATTGCTTATCACCTTTTTTATTACCCTATTTGTGGGTATTACTGAAGGTATTTTAATTGGGGTCTTATGTTCATTGTTATTAATGGTTTATAGAACCTCTAAACCCCATTTTGTAGAAATTGGTAATATTGGTGATTCAGATTACTATAAGAATGTAATTCGATTTGCTGATGAGGTTATTGTACGAAACGATTTATTAATTGTGAGGTTCGATTCGCAATTATATTTTGGTAATTCAGCATATTTTAAAAAGCAGTTATTAAAACATATAAGAGCTAAAGGGCCTAAATTAAAAGGGATAATTTTGAACGCCGAGGCAATAAATTACATAGATGCTACCGCAGCAGATATGCTTTCTAAGCTTATACATGATATTCGAGAAAGAGGTCTGCAATTTTATATTGCTGGTGCAATAGGACCCACACGAGATATTATTTTTAATACAGGAATTATAAAAGAGTTGCAGCGCGAGTTTTTATTCGTAAAAACGAAAGAAGCGGTAGATTTTTACGACAATCCTACTGAAGTTTCATTATTAGCAGCTAAAGTTGCTTATGAAAATAGTAAAACAGCAAGGCAAAAATTAAAGTTAAATTAAGGAGACTATTTTTTAAGGTTTCCATAGAATTATAAAAACAGTGTTTTATGAATATAGAGCAAATTTATACAGGTTGTTTAGCGCAAGGCGCTTATTATATAGAAAGTGATGGTGAAGTAGCAATTATAGACCCATTGCGGGAGGTTACCCCTTATTTGCAAAGAGCTGAAAATGATAACGCAAAAATCAAGTATATTTTTGAAACTCATTTTCATGCAGATTTTGTAAGTGGTCATGTTACACTTTCTAAAGAAACTGGAGCACCTATAATTTATGGGCCTACAGCTAAAACTACTTTCGATGCAATTATTGCGGAAGACGAACAAGAATTTAAATTGGGGAAACTTACTTTTAAGGTATTGCATACCCCAGGGCACACTATGGAAAGTACTACCTATTTATTGAAAGATGAAAATGGGAAAGACCACGCTATATTCTCGGGAGATACTTTGTTTTTGGGGGATGTGGGGAGACCAGATTTGGCACAAAAATCTGCAGATATGACCCAAGAACAATTGGCAGGTACGTTGTTCGACAGTTTACGTACTAAAATTATGCCATTGGCAGATGACGTAATTGTTTACCCGGCACATGGCGCAGGTTCTGCTTGTGGAAAAAATATGATGAAGGAAACAGTGGACAGTTTGGGCAATCAAAAAAAGATGAACTATGCACTTAGAGCAGACATGACCAAAGCCGAGTTTGTTAAAGAAGTTACTGATGGTTTATTGCCCCCACCAAAATATTTTCCTTTAAATGTAAAAATGAATAAGGAAGGATATGAGGATATCGATGATGTTTTAGATAGAGGTAAACAAGCCCTGTCTCCGAACGATTTTGAACTTGCAGCCAATGAAACGGAAGCATTGGTTTTAGATGTTAGACACCAAGATGATTATGTAAAAGCACATATTCCTAGGTCTATTTTTATTGGGCTAAATGGCGATTTTGCGCCATGGGTGGGCGATTTAATTGCCGATACAAAACAACCGCTTTTATTAGTAATTCCTGAGGGGAAAGAAGAAGAAGCCATAACAAGATTGTCAAGAGTGGGGTTCGATGCGGCAATTGGATATTTAAAAGGAGGCATTAAAGCATGGGTAGATGCCGGTAAAGATATTGACCAAATAACATCAATAACATCATCCGAAGCAAAGGAATTGATTGATAAAAATCATACCCCTGTTTTTGATGTACGTAAAGATGGAGAATACCAAAGTGAACATTTAGTGGGTGCGGTACACACATCATTGAGCGAACTAAACAAGCATTTATCAAAATTTCCAGAGAAAGGAGATTTTTTAGTGCATTGCGCTGGTGGTTACCGTTCTGTTATTGCTTCTTCTATATTAAAAAGTAGAGGTATACATAATCTTATTGATGTTAAAGGTGGTTATGGAGCTCTTAAGAATGAAGATTTAGAAAAAACGGCGTATATATGCCCGTCAACGCTTTAATAGTTTGGGAATAAAATTCGATTATTTCTAAAGCGTAATAACTGAATCAGGATTTTTTCTAAGGTAGCTTTCAATAATACGTTGCGTTTCTAACGTATTTTTCTGTGGAATAAGAAACAGTTCTAGGTCTTCAATGTGTTCTATAGCATTTTCTATAGGGACAAATCCGTAACCAGAATAATTGTTTTCTCTAATAATTACAAAAGCATGCTCGTCAATTGTGCGTCCCCTTGTTCTAATTATTAAATTAGATTGAACTTCTTTTGCACCACGTAGTGCATTGGTAACACGTTTGTTATATTCTTTAACGTATTCTAAGTCAGAGCAAACTCCAATACACTGTTTTATTTTATAATGAGAACAGGTAGTTACGTTTTCTTGTAAATGACAATATTTAGGGCAAAGTTCAAAGGCATCGCACAACGTTTCTAAATATTGTCTTGCTTCTGTTGGGCTATAGCAAATTGCAACGGGATTGGGCGTTAATTTTAGTTTATTAAAAGCCAAATGAATAATTCCATTACGGTCTACATAACTGAAAACGCCATATTGCTGAATTGACCTTTTTTGAGCGCTATTGTATTTAGGATAATGATGTTTTATTTCGGCAGATTCTTTTAATAAAGCAATAAGCTCGTTGCCCGTTTCTTCATAATCTAAGGATGTAGTTTCGGCACAAAGGGAAATCTCTTTTGTTTTTTTGTCATAAAAATGACCTAAGACACGTTTTTTAATATTCTTAGCTTTCCCTATATAAATAATTTTTCCTTTTTTATCTTTAAAATAGTAAACCCCCGCAGTTGTTGGTAATTTTTCATATTCCTCTTTTGGTAGTCCAGGTGGTAGGGTTGCTTCCTGAGATTTAGAATTTAAAAAATGCTTAAATACACTTTCTGCATTTTCTGCCCGTAATAGTTTGTGAAATAACAATACGGTTGCATGGGCATCTCCTCTTGCTCTATGTCTATCGGTTAAAGGAATACCTAAAGCTGTTGTTAATTTACCTAAACTGTAAGAGTTATAACCAGGCAATAATTTTCTAGATAAACGTACAGTACATAATTTTGTTCTTGAGAAATCGTGACCAAGAAGTTTAAACTCGTTCTTAATTACATTGTAATCAAAATTGACACTATGGGCAACAAAAATGGTGTCTAAGGTTATAGCTTTAATCTCCGGAATAATTTCTTCAAGAAGCGGTGCATTACGCACCATATCATTATCAATACCTGTTAGTCCAGTAATAAAGGCAGGTATTTCGCACTCTGGGTTCACCAAAGATGTGAATTCATCAACAACTTCATGACCATCATATTTAAATATGGAAATTTCAGTTATCCTATTTCCTTTTATACCGTTCCCAGTAGTTTCTATGTCAATAATTGTATACAAATGCAGGCAATGAATTTAGGTAGGTAAAGTTAAGTATTTACATAGAAATTTATGGTGGTAGCTTTGTGCAACAGTAAGTTTTATCTAGGACAAGTGGATTTTACTTATGCCCAATGAATAGGTTAGAATGTAAGTATTTAGGTAACCCACTTTCTTAGGGTAAACTACAACCTATGAAATCTAAGTTTTTTAAAAATGTGCCTTAAAATGAAATGTATTATATCGATTAGCCAAATGATATAGGGGATTATGCCGAACAACGATTTTGCTTGCATCATATCGATAGTTCCTAGAATTATAGGATTTACGTGTTAATTTTAACCTAATAACTGGTGTAAAACCTTTTGTTAGCCCAAATTTTACATGTTCTTTAATTAAAAAATTTAGAATCAACATAAACCAATTTCATAAAAATCTTATTGGTGATTTTTATGAAAAACTAATTAATTGCTAAATGGATTCAATCCAAGAAATGCTTTACAGTTTACCTTTTTTAACTGTTATTTCGGCAATTGTGGCATATGTAATGGCAACAAGGTTTAATTTGTACCCTGTAATTATTTATGTTTCAAAAACCAAAAACCTTATGGATGAACCAGAGGAAAGAAGGGTACATACCAATAAAGTTCCCAATTTAGGAGGTATGGGATTGTTTATAACATTTTCATTAACCCTTTTGTTATTTGTTCCTTTCTTAAATAATACGGTTTCAGATTTAAGTCATTTACTTTCATTACTTTCTGCTACCATCATTTTATTGTTCTTAGGTATTAAAGATGATTTAGTTTTAATGACACCAAAAAAGAAATTGGTTATTCAGTTGATTGCGGTTTCTATGGTTTGTGTTTTACGAGATATTAGAATAACAGATTTTCATGGGTTATTAGGATTAAGGGAATTACCCTTTTTTGTATCAGTGATTTTTACAATTTTTGTTTTTGTTCTAGTTATAAATGCAGTCAATTTAATTGACGGTATAGATGGTTTGGCAGCTTCAATTTCAATTTTGGCTAGTTTAGGATTTGGTATTGCTTTTTTCATGGCAAATAACTACTTAATGACTTTACTGTCGGCAGTTTTAATTGGGTCTTTATTTGGGTTTTTAAAATATAACTTTTCAAAAGATCATAAAATTTTCATGGGAGATTGTGGTTCTTTAATTGTAGGTTTTTTATTGGCCTATCAAGGAATAAAATTCATGAATATTAACCCAAATGTGGTTCATGAGTATAACTCAGAAAATTCTTCCATTCTATTATTAGCAATATTATCCTATCCATTATTCGATTTATTGCGTGTTTTCTTGGTTCGTATAAAACAAAAGAAAAGTCCTTTTGTAGCAGATGGGAATCATATACACCATCGTTTGTTAAGACTTGGACTAAATCATAAGCAAGCAACAATGTTTCTTGTGGTAAGTAATTTGATATTAATTACAATTACATTTTTAACTAATGGTCTTGCAATTAATTTACATTTGTTAGTGGTGGTTGCTTTTGGCTCCTTGTTATATCTATTACCTTTTTTAAGTGTCTTTGAAGAATTTAATGCAGAAAATATAGACGCAGAATTGCAAAATTTAAAAACGGATGAGTATTCTGGTACTAACCTTAATTCTAATTCTCTAATTAATGATACTGAGCAAGAACCAGGTGTTATAAAACTAATGACTACAAATAATCAAAACAATACTAATACAACCCTCAATAACCATAACCTTGCACAAAATAGAAGTAGAAAATTGAATTTTTTGGCAGGTGAAAAAAATAGTACTGTTAATGGTGATGCGTCTAAAGTACAATTAGACACTAACGAGTTAAATACCAAATAGTAATTTTAATTAAACCATTCTATGGTAATGTTGCTGCTTTAAAACAAGTAGTAAAGTATAAGCAGCAAATTATTCTAAATTCATAATTGGTATAAAACGTATAACGTGACGCAAAATAGTAGTAAAAATAGCTATAGACAGATAATGAAAGCGACATCCATTTTTGGCGGGGTGCAAGTTTTTAACATTATCATATCAATAGGGCGGTCTAAAATTTTAGCAATACTATTAGGGCCGACCGGAATAGGAATTCTTGGGTTGATCATGTCTACAACCAAATTAATAAGCTCATTAACCAACTTTGGATTAGGAATAAGCGCAGTTAAGGAAATTGCCGTTGCGTTTGAATTAGGTAATGAAAAACAATTAGCTAAAACCATAGTAATTGTTAAACGTTGGATTTGGTATACAGGACTTTTTGGAGCTATTTTAACTATAATTCTTTCTCCTTTTCTTAGTGAGTTAACCTTTGGCAATAGGGATTATACAATTGCTTTTGTTTGGCTTTCAATTACTCTTTTATTAAACCAATTAACAAGTGGTCGTTTTGTTTTTTTACAAGGTCTTAGAAAACTTAAGTATTTAGCACAGGCAAATGTAATTGGGGCTGCTTTGGGTTTATTGGTTTCAGTTCCTATATATTATTACATGGGTGTTGAAGGTATAGTGCCGGCAATGATTTTTACGGCTATTCTAGGTTTTTTAGTGGCCTTTTACTTTACTAAAAAAGTGAATACTACTCCGGTTCCGGTTTCTTTTAATGAGACTAAGACAAAAGGTAAAAGCATGCTAGTAATGGGTTTTATGCTTAGTATTAGCGGTATTATGGTTTTGGGAGTGTCCTATGTAATTAGGATATTCATAAATAATAATGGCGGTGTGGAAGACGTAGGTTTATATAACGCTGGTATTGCCATTATCTCAACTTATGTAGGTTTACTATTTACAGCAATGGAAACAGATTATTTTCCAAGGTTGTCTGCAGTAGTTCACGATAATGATAAGGCGGTAGATTTAATTAATCAACAAGCCGAAATAGCTATTTTAATTTTAGCCCCTGTACTTATTGTTTTCCTAGTATTTGTAGACTGGATTATAACTATTTTGTATTCATCGGAGTTTATACCGATAAAAGAAATGATTTATTGGGCAGCCATAGGTATGTTTTTTAAAGTGGCCGCATGGGTTGTGGCATTTTTCTTTATCGCAAAAGGAGCAAGCAAACTATTTTTTTGGAATGAGCTAGTAACCAATATTTATACCTTAATTTTAAATCTGGTGGGGTACTATTATTGGGGCTTGGGTGGTTTAGGAATTTCTTATCTGATCTCCTATTTTGTGTACTTAATTCAAATTTATACCATTACTAGAAGTAAGTATAATTTTAGTTTTACCCCTTCTGTAGTAAAGATTTTTATATTACAATTTCTACTAGCACTTGTTTGTTTACTAACTACTAAACTTTTTTCTCCAGCTTGGTCTTACAGTATTGGTAGCATTGTTATACTTATTTCAATGTATTATTCGTTTATAGAACTGGATGCGAGATTAAATCTTAAAGATTTAATAGCAAAATACCTTAAAAAATAAGAATGATCCGCTGTTTAGTACTTAATTACGTAGAACAAGTTAGAAGAAAATAGAATAATTGATGAAATTAATTAAGCTACTATATCCATACCTTCTTCTATTTCTATTGATCTACTTGGGTCCTGTAAAAGTAGGGCCAATTACATTTTCACAAGTATGGAAAATTCCACTATTCGTATTTCTATTTTGGCAAGTACTTATTAAGAGAAATGACAAAAAACTGGCAATTATAAAATGGTCCTATGCCAGAGCGGCAAAAAACCTGGTGACCGCTAATTTTTCCGTTAGTTTTTTCTTTGGCGTGGTGGACTTTATAAGATACATGATGTTTCCATTAATGTTTGAGTATGCCTATAGAAACATTAAAAATATTAGAAAGCTAGATAAGTTGTTATTAGGTTTTGCCCAGTTTGTTATTATTTCGGGTATACCATTTACCTTCAAAATATTACAAAGTAAGGCTAAAGATGTATTAAGTTTTGAAGATTTCGATAGTTATTCTGGGATGTTTCAAAATTCGCATGGAGCAGCAATTACTACTACTACTGCAGTTTTAATTTTACTGGCTTACATAAAATCAAAATCCACTTTAATTCGTTTTCCAAAGCTAAATTATCTGTTGTTGCTGTATGGGGTATATCTTATTTACCTCACCTATATACGTACAGGGTATTTAATGTTTGTAATAGGAATAGTGTTTTTGTTTTTGCCTAAAAAATTGACCTTCAAACAAGTATTGTCCGGTATTGGGATGGTGCTTATTATAGGTGTTGGTTTTTATGTTCTTTTAGAAACCAATGAAGCTTTTTATAATAGAATTTTCGATATTAGAAATGGTAAACAAACCGCTGCAGGATCAGGTAGACTTTTGTTTTGGATGGCCTCAGTTGAATTGTGGTTCAACGGTAATGTTTTTGAAATATTTTTTGGTCACGGCTTTTATGATCTTATTATGCATATGTACCAAGAAACAGGACTCCCAGTTTACGCACATAACGAGTTTTTTACGCAATTAGGGCAAAACGGGCTCTTAGGTATTATATTCTTTATTGGGTATCTCATATCTCTGTTTAAATTTATTTTAAAACGTAGCATGCTCCCTTCATATAGACTAGCCATGGCCATATTTTTCCTGTACGGGTCATTGATGATGACACAAGGCGGTATGTGGTTTGAGCTGGATATATTTATGGTATTGGTATTCGTAAAATTGGAGTTCGAGAATATTCTCCGTAAAAGAATGATGAAGTATGACTAAGGACATTATTGTAACCGTACCTAAATTAACCTTGCCAGGTGGTGTAAGTGCCTTTTGGAATGCGCTTTTGCCCGAGTTTCATAAAATGGACCAGGTTCGCTTTAGGAGCGTAGAAATAGGCGGACACGGTAAAAATGTATTTGGACCTTTAATAGATATTTGGAATTTAAGAAAAGCAACCAAGTTCAAAACGGATCTAATTATATTAAATCCATCGATAGGTAGTCGTAGTTTTTTTAGAGATGCTTTTTTTGCTAAGTATCTGCTTCGTAACAACATTCCCTTTGTTGTTTTTTTTCATGGTTGGAGTTTGGATTTCCAAGATAGAATAGATAAAAAGTATATTTCCTTTTTTCAATCGACCTTGGGAAAAGCAAAAAAAATATTTGTGTTATCTAGCGATTTCGAACGTAAATTGAAAGCTTGGGGATACCAAGGTGAAGTGGTGGTTGCTACCACAACGGTAAACGCACAATTATTTGAAAATCAAACTATTGAATTGGAAAATGAAGACGAACAAGATAGGCTTAAAATACTTTTTCTTTCAAGGTTGATTAAGGGTAAGGGTATTTATGAGACCATTAATGCGTTTAACCAAATACAAAAAGATTTTAAGAATGCGCAGTTAATTATTGCAGGTAGTGGTGAAGAACTTGATAATTTGAAACCATTGGTTGAGCAAAACAAAAATATAGTTTTAACTGGCCATGTGGACGGGCAAGATAAAATTGACCTGTATAAAGAATGTCTGTTTTATTGCTTGCCAAGTTATAGCGAAGGTTTGCCTACTTCGGTGCTAGAGGCAATGGCATTCGGAAAGCCTGTAATCACTACACCGGTTGGTGGTTTAAAAAGCTTTTTTCAAGACAATACAATGGGCTTTTTTGTACATCCTAAAGATGCGGTAGACCTTGAAGCCAAATTTAAAATTCTTCTCACCGATCATACATTAAGAAAAAAAATGGGCGATTTTAACTATCAATATGCACACCAACATATTATGAGCAATAAAGTTGCGCAAAAAATGCTTTTAGAGATTACTCCTTTTTTATAACCGCCTATATTTTATATCTCAAACTATTTAGATGAATAGCAATTTTAAAATGTCATTTTCTAATGATTTTTTACCTCTTTAATTGTAAGGGAACTTCACGGTTTTTTATGGTCGCTTTAGCGATTTTTAATAGAGCTGAATATGTTAAAACGTCTATAGTTATTGATGTTAAGGGCGTTTTCAAGCAACTCTCCGAATGTTAATGTAGTTAATCGGCTTTCTTTAGAAACATCCATTTCTAACCATAATTTAGCAACAGGTAAGCAAAATGCCAAGAAGTGCAATGCACTTATATGTGCCAAAGTTTTACACTAAAAATATATGTCAATAATCATTAATTCGTTTTCTAATCTAAGAGCATATTGCGAAAAGGAACAGTATAAAGGCTGGGACCCTTATGATGGGTTAAACTCTAAAGTTTTTAATGCAACACCATTAAAAAAATGGAATTTTGCACGCTTAGCCTGGATACAAGGTTTTAAACGCTCTCCCATAAATTTTAGAAAATTGTTGTTGGTACCCAAACAACATAATTCTAAAGGCTTGGCACTTTTTTTATCTGGGTACTGCAATCTATACCACATTGCTAAAACAGGTAATGAAACATTTGGGAGTACAATAGAAATAGAGAAGTCTATAAAAGAATTAGCAGACTTGCTATTAGATCGTCAAGATAAACAACATAGTGGTGCTTGTTGGGGATATAATTTTGATTGGCAAGCGAGACTAATTTTTTTGTTTCCAAAAGAAACCCCAACTATAGTTGCAACATCTTTTTGTGTAGATGCTTTATTGAAAGCCTATGAAATAACTAAAGATGAACGCTACTTAAAAACCGCTATATCTGCTGCAAAATTTGTAATTCACGATTTAAATAGAAGCGAACTAAAAGAAGGCTTTTTGTTTTCTTATTCGCCGTTAAACGGAAATAATACCGTAATAAATGCCAGTCTTTTAGGTGCTAAAATACTTAGTCAAGTATATGAATATACTAAGGAGGAAGAATTAAAAGAACTAGCGTATAAAACAATTAAAGCCTGTTGCGAAATTCAAAAAGAAGACGGTTCGTGGGTTTACGGACTTATGAATGTACAAAGCTGGATTGATAGTTTTCATACGGGGTATAATCTTGATGCCTTACAAACCTATCAAGATATTACCGGTGATGAAAGCTTTAAAAATAATATAGAATTAGGTTTAGAATATTATATAAAGTCATTTTTCTTAGAAGATGGTACCCCCAAATATTATCACGATAAAACATACCCAATAGACATTCATTGTCCTGGTCAATTATTTGTTACCCTATCTAAAACCAAAACATTCGCTAGGCATAAAGACTTAGCCGATAAGGTAATAAAATGGACTATAGAAAACATGCAAGATTCTAAAGGGTATTTCTATTATCAGCTTAAAAAGGGGATAAGTTCCAAAATTTCCTATATGCGTTGGAGCAATGCCTTTATGTTTAATGCTATGTCCAACTATTTTAAAGAAGTAAACTAAAATGAAATCAGAAAAAGTAAGTGGTGTTCAAATTTTTATTCCAGGTTCAAGAAAAGAATTGATGGAATATGCTTTTGCTAATAAGAAAATTCTTGTTGCTGTAAACGGCGAGAAAATTCAACATGCAAATGAACAGACCAGGGCAATTATTAATAGAAATGTTGGGTACTCCGATGGTGTTGGTGCTGTATGGGCCTTACATAAAAAAGGACATCAAGAAGCTATTAAAATTCCGGGTTGTGAACTTTGGTTGAACATAATTACTGCATATCATAATAGCAAAACGTTTTATTTGGTAGGGGGTAAAGAAGAGGTGATTCAACGTACTGTAAAAATGTTGCAGGTGGAGTTTCCTTCGTTAAATATAGTAGGTTTTAGAAACGGTTATTTAACCGAGGCAAACGATACTGATGAATTAATAAATGACATTGCTGAAAAAAAACCAGATGTTGTTTTTGTTGCCATGGGTTCGCCTAAACAAGAGTTGCTAATGGAAAAAATGTACGAGAATCACCCTGCTGTATACCAAGGTCTTGGAGGTAGTTTTGATTTGTACATAGGTAATACACAAAGAGCACCTAAATGGTGGCTACGAAATAATATGGAAGGTATTTATAGAACATTAATGGAACCAAGAAAGCGAATCATGAGAGATATTCGTTTGTTGCCTTATTTTTTCAAATTAATATCGAACAAGCTTTAACCCAGAATTAAAATCTCAACCATTTTATTCATCAATACTAGATTATAAAAATGCAATATCTTGTAGAATGCGAAAATATAGAATTATGGCATAATTTTCTTGAAAAGGAAAAGAATAGCCAAATAGTTACTATTGCGCATAATCCATGCTTAGGTGGTATTCTCTCTAAGACTTTTGGATATTCTTACAAGAATTATTTTATAAAAAATAATGAAGAAACTATAGGCGTTTTACCAACGGTAACGATAGGTAAAAAAATAATTTCCATGCCTCATTTTTCTTATGGCGGTCCAATTTTAAAAAATAGCTTTAGCCAAAATGTGGACGTCTCATCTTTAATTAAAGATTCTAAATATGAGTTTAGGAGTTTTACAAAACTCTCAAATTTTGCTAATGAAAAGAAGTTAACTTTTATAGTGTCGCTAATAGAAACTGCCGATGAAATATTTAAAGGTTTTTCTTCAAGATTTAGATCAAAAATTAGAAAATCCCAGAGGTATGGTTTTACCATAAAGTCCGGAGGTATTGATATGCTCGATGACTTTTATCTTTTGTATTCAAAAAGAATGCTGCAGAAAGGGTCACCACCACTTGGAAAATTGTTCTTTAAAAATTTATTGGAACATTATAAAAATGGTAAAGCTGAAATAACCACGGTGTATGATAAGGATAAGCCTGTGGCAACCGGGTTTTGTTTATCATATCTAAATTTTAAAGAATATTGTTGGGGTAGCACAGACAATGAGTATAACAGACATAACGTAAATGCTTTACTTCTTTGGAATTTAATTAAAGAGTCAGATTTAGAAGGATATAAATATTTTTCATTAGGAAGATCAACTCGAGATAGTAATAATCATGATTATAAAATACAATGGAATCCTATGGAATTGCCTTTGTATTTTAATTTGTCCGAAGCGTCTTCTGGGTCAATTAAAGATTTTGGTTTTTTAACCAAAATTTGGAAACACCAACCATTAAAAACGTCACAAATACTTGGGCATTACGTGTCTAAATACGTGTACTAAAAATAAACCAAACAATGAATATTTTAACGTTCGACGTAGAGGAGTGGTTTCATTTGCTGGAACACCCGGCAACAAAAACAGAAAAGGAGTGGTGTAATTATGAAGTTCGTATTCATAAGAACATGGAACCCATTTTTGAGATGCTAGAAAAGCATAATGTTTCTGCATCATTTTTTGTGGTAGGATGGATTGCTGAGAAGTATCCTGAAATAGTAAGAATGATCCATGATAGAGGATATGAAATTGGTAGCCACACCCATTTGCATCAATTAGCACATGAACAGGACCGAGAAACATTTTATAACGATGTCGAAAAATCAATAAAGACTATTGAAGATATCATTGGTACCAAGGTAGAATTATTTAGGGCGCCTGGTTTTTCTATTTCCGAAGGTAATAAATGGGCTTTTGAAGTCCTGCATGAACTTGGTATTACTACCGATTCATCTGTTTTTCCTGCGGATCATGCGCATGGTGGTTTAAAGGGGTATTCTAATAATAAGCCTTTTACCCTGGAATATAACGGAATAACTTTAAAGGAGTTCCCCATTAATTCAAAAGCCATATTTGGCAAACAAATGGCGTTTTCCGGTGGTGGTTTTTTTCGACTATTACCTTACTCGGTAATTAAAAATGCAACGGCAAAATCGGACTATGTCATGGGCTATTTTCATCCTCGAGATTTTGATTATACCCAACCATTAATTAAAGATTTATCATCAGTGAGAAGGTTTAAGTCGTATGTGGGCTTAAAATCTTGTATGCCCAAATTAGATAAATGGCTTACGGATTTTGACTTTATAGATGTAGCTACGGCTAGTCAACAAATAAATTGGAACGAAAAACAGGTCTCTGTTTTACATTAAAATAGTATGAAAAAAATTACTCTTATTGCTGGCGCAAGGCCAAATTTCATGAAAATTGCACCTATTATTCATGCTATTAAAGCTGCACAAGCAAATGGCAAGGATATAGCGTATCGTTTGGTACATACAGGACAACATTACGACAAAAAAATGTCGGGCGATTTTTTTGAACAGTTAGATATTCCTACACCAGATAAAAACCTAGGTGCTGGCGGTGGCTCCCAATCAGAACAAACAGCTAGTATTATGCTTGGTTTTGAAAAAGAGCTTTTAGAAAATCCGGCAGATTTGGTTATTGTTGTAGGTGATGTAACCTCTACCATGGCATGTGCTATTGTGGCTCAAAAACTACATACAAAAGTAGCGCATGTAGAGGGTGGTATTCGTTCATATGACTGGACAATGCCCGAAGAAATTAATAGATTGGTGACCGATGCAATTACCAATTATTTCTTTACCACCTCAGAAATTGCCAATGAAAATCTCTTAAAAAGTGGCGTAAAAGAAGAACAGATTTTTTATGTGGGTAATACCATGATAGATACCTTAATGAAACAACGCCCTCGTTTTAATAAACCAGAAATTTGGGATGAGCTTCAGCTAAAAGAAAAGGAATACATGGTTATGACCTTACACAGGCCTGCCAATGTAGACCAAGAAGTGCAGATAAAATCTTTAATGGATGAAATTATTGCTCATTCTAAAGAGGTACCCTTAATTTTTCCTGTTCACCCACGTACAGCTAAAATTTTAAATAACTTAAATATTAGTCACCCTAAGTTACACATGGTAGAACCATTAGGGTATTTGGAATTTAATTATTTAGTAGAAAAAAGTAAAGCGGTTATTACAGATTCTGGCGGAATTACGGAAGAAACTACCGTTATGGGAATTCCTTGTATGACGCTGCGTGATAATACAGAAAGACCCGAAACAATTACTGAAGGTACTAATGAGCTTTTAGGGACTGACCCTAAGGCAATTGCCCCAGCAATGAAAATACTTTTTAGTGGTCAATGGAAAACGGGTAGCATTCCTCATTTATGGGATGGCAACACCGCAACGCGTATTGTCGATGAAATATTGAAGTTGAAAGAAATTTAAGTAAATAAAATCCTGTAATTACTATCATTGCAGGGTGTTATGGACATATTTAGGTCTAAAAACATACTAAATACTGTAAAAAAAATGTTTACATAAATAGGTAAGCAAACTAGTTGAATAATATTGAATTTTCTCATGAACGAAAAAACATACGTATTAGATTTTGAAGAGGAAAAAGAATCGTACGATTTAAACGAAACCGTATCTAGGTATTTAAGATATTGGCCCTGGTATGTGGGTATGGTACTCTTATTTACCGCCATTGCTTTTACCTATTTAAAATTAGCTCCTGTAATCTATAAAACAGAAGCGAAAGTTAAAATCCTAGAAGATGCCATGAAAACTAGTGTGGTTAAAGACGTCATCTCTATAGCCAACGCAAATCCTAACAACAGACTATTAGATATTCAAAATCAAATAAAGGTAATACAGTCGTATCGCTTATTAAACAATGTGGTGGATGAACTTCATTTAGATGTGGAGTATTTCGAAAAATCTAAATTCATATATACCCAAGTTTGGGAGCCACCATTTATTGTACGGAAAAATATTTCTGAAGACAAAATAACCGAACCTATGAAATATGAGGTGAAGTTAACTGATGCAGGTTTTAATGTTGTGGATAGTGAAGGGGTAACTACGGTTGTTCCTTATGATGCTGCAAATACTTCTGTATATTACTTGCCCTTTAAAATAGAGCTTGTAGAGGCTATTAATACAATTAACTTGTATAAGAATAGTACGTTTAAAGTTGTCATAGATTCTAAAATAAAAACGTCTTTAAAATTAGCGAAGAAACTAACTATTATTACCGAAGCCAATAGTGAGGTTTTAAACTTATCATTATTAGGGGAAAGCAAAGAGCGATCGGAAGAGGTACTAAATTCTATTATTAACAACTTTAACCAAGATGGTATTTTAGACAGGCAATTGGTGTCTAGAAGAACGTTAGAGGTTATTGAAAAACGTTTCGTGTATTTATCGCAAGAGTTAGACTCTATAGAAGCTGGCAAACAAAACTTTAAACAAGCTCAAAACATATCGTATATACAATCTGATGCTGGTGTAAACCTTCAAAGAAAAACCGACGCGGAGAGCGAGGCGCTAAAATTAGAAACTCAAGTTTCTTTATCAGGCTTATTAAAGAAAACGGTAGCTAATGAAGCGGAATATAACTTATTGCCTGCAGATATTGGCTTAGCTAATGGCGGTTTAAATGAAATGGTCTCTAACTATAATGAAATGGCCAGAGAACGCCAAAAGCTAATTACCTCAGTAGGGTCTAATCACCCCACTTTGGTGAAACTATCAAAGCAGTTAGAACTAAGTAAGTTGAATATCCTAAGTAGTGTTAACAACTATGAATCTCAGTTAACGCTTTCGTTACGTAGAACAAACCAAGAAAAAAATTCGGCAGGGTATAAGTTTTCTAGACTTCCAGAAACGGAAAGAATGTTGAGGTCTATTGAAAGACAGCAGAGTATTAAAGAAAACTTATACTTATTACTTTTACAAAAACGTGAAGAAGCAACTATTGATTATGCTTCAACGGCACCGACTATTAAGGTTATTGAATATGGTTTAACCAGTATAGAGCCACTATGGCCAAAGCCTACTGTTGTGTATCCTGTAGGTGTTATTTTAGGATTACTATTACCGTTTTTGGTTTTCTTTATTCGTTTTTCAACAGATAATAGTATTCATGATCGCTCAGAAATTGAGAAATTAAATCCTGAAATCCCTGTTGTAGCAGAAATTCCTTTCTTTGAAAAAGAGAAGAAATTTATTAGTGAAAATGATAGATCTGTGTTAGCAGAATCGTTCCGGATATTAGGGGCTAATGTTACACATTTGTTAGCTATTGATGAAAAGGACAAAACAGGAAAGGTCATCTTCGTTACATCGGCTATTAAGGGGGAAGGTAAATCTTTATTGGCCCTTAATTTGTCGCTAGCTTATGCTAGTATTGGTAAACGTGTTTTATTAGTGGGCGGGGATTTAAGAAATCCTACCTTACAAACGCACTTAAATGTAGATAAAAAGGTTGCAGGCTTGGCAGATTACCTTTCTGGTAAAATGGCAGACTTTAAAAGTCATCTTATCGAAGGTTTTAATACAAACCCTAATCATAAAGTGTTGTTTAGTGGAGAAGTGCCTTCAAATGTACCGGTTTTATTATCGGGTAGAAATTTTGAGCAGTTTATTGATGAGGCAAAGAAAGAGTACGATTATATTATAATGGATACTGCCCCAACCATGTTGGTGACAGATACCTTGTTGATAGCAAAACATGCAGATATTACCTTGTTTGCTGTACGTGCTGGTGTAACAGATAAAAATGTGATGAATTTTTCTAAAGAACTAAATAAGTCCAAGAAAATTAAAAATATGGTTTATGTAATGAATGCTGTTGGTCAAGTACATTCCAGTAAGCTAAACTATGGCTATGGCTATGGTTATGAAATGGACCAGCCTAATTCGTCAAAAAAATGGTTCAAGAAAAGCTAGGTACTGGGTTAGGGTGCCCATATGGTACTAATTTTAAATTCATTTAATGAATATAGGCGTTCTTATTAACTCTATTGAGCAATTAGACAATTGGCAGCTAAGGGTACTTAATGAAATTTACGACGACCCAAAGTTTGAGTTGATATTAATCGTTAAGGAAAAATTGACCAAAAGCTGGCGTTTAAATACAACAGTAAGTAACACCACCTTTTGTTCTAAAATGCACGGCCTTGCCGGAACGCTACTAAAAGGTCAATTCTATATAGAGTATAATTACTTGTTTAAAAGTACTAATGCGCATAGTAAAGCTAAGTTTAATAGGTATAAACATGAGCTAATTGCCTATAGTTTACGTGATGCAGAGGCTAAAGGCGAAAGCGGATACGATAAAAATGTTTCTAATGATCTTAAGAATTTAAGATTAGGCCTAGTTTTAAATTTGGGTATTGAATCTATAGATAACATGCTTTTTACGGTTTCTGACCACGGGGTTTGGGAGTTGCTATTTAAAGACATAAGTTTAAAACATACAGGCCCTGTAGGTTTTTGGGAGGTATTGCAAAAGAAACCGTCTATTGGGGCAACCTTACTACACACAAGTGTTGACCCTTCTGAGAATGAAGTGCTGGCGACGGCATTTTTTAACCGTCATTGGTCAATGACCGAAACGGCTACTATTGTTTCTGAGGGTAGTGTGTCACTTTTATTTAAACATTTAAATAGGTTAAATAGGGGAGAACTAAAAATAATGAACTCATACGTTGATAGTGCTGAGTTTAAAGGTCCTAAACTATCAAATGTCCTTATATACCTCATCTTATTTTATGCGGAATTCCTAAACAAGCTTATAGAAAAATTCATGGCTAAGCTTTTTAAGCGGCGATATGAATGTTGGACAATTTTCACAGGAAAATCAGGTTTTTATGAAAATATAACCTCGTCTGCGGTACCTTTAAAAATGCCTAAAGACGAGTTTTGGGCAGATCCCTTTCTGTTTCACTATAACGAAAAAGACTACCTGTTTTTTGAAAACTACTCTTATAAAACAAAAAGGGGTAAAATTAGTTGCGGTATACTACATAATAACGAACTAACACAGGTTATTGATGTGCTCGACTTTAATTTTCATTTGTCGTTTCCGTTTATTTTTGAAGAAGATGGTGAAATATTCTTAATGCCAGAGGGGAGTGAAAATAAGAAACTTGAAGTTTTTAAAGCGGTAGATTTTCCATCGAAATGGGAATTGTATACAACAGCTTTTGAAGGGGAGGTCGTTGGCGATGCTTTTTTTCATGTCGATGAGGAAGCGCAAAAATGGTTGTTTTTAAATAAGCAAGCAGCTAAAACGGCACCAATGAATAGCGAGTTGTTTATTTATAAGGTAGATTCTTATAAAATGAATGTCCTTACGCCTCATAAACAGAATCCGGTGTTAATTGATGCTAGGGTTGCCCGTAATGGAGGTGGCCTATTTAAACATAACAACCAGTGGTACAGGCCATCGCAACGTAATGTAGATGGAGTTTATGGTAGAGCGTTAAATATCAATAAAATTGAAAAACTAACCCTAGAGGAGTATAAAGAAACTACAGTACAAATTATTGAGCCTAGTTTTGATAAAAAATTAATAGGTCTTCATCATTTGCATCAACACAATGGTACCTTTGTTTTTGATGCCGCTTATCGCAGTAAAAGGTAGTCCGTTTGTGGATTATACTAGAAGTTAATAAGGTCTTCCCTCCCAAATTTCAACATCATCTACCCATTGGTACATGGGGTAATTGCTACCGTATACTTGGGTGAGCATAATAAAATCCAAATTATCATTTTTAGATGTCGTAACGCCAAAATGTTCTCCTATAAGCTGGCCGTTTACCTTCATAGACGCATAACCATCTTCGCCGTTACTCCATTTAATATGGTACTCTACTTTAAACCATTCGTCCAAAATTAAAGGAATTTCTTTATTGCGCACTTGCCATATAGGGTTTTGAGGACTCGTGTCGCCTTGTAACATCCAATAAGAGTCCCCTCTAATATCGGTAGCCATAAAAGCAATCATTCTAAATCCGTCGGTATAGGTAGCGTATTTATCCGTTTTATATTCCCAAATAGCACGCCATTGGTCAACGCCTTGTAACGATTCCGCATCGGTTTTCATCCAATACGTAATGTATAAATCCTCTGGGTTTTCTTGTATATCGTTAATTTGATAGGGCGCTTGGGTTACTTGCACATCATAATTTACTCGTTGAAATAAAGTGCTGGTTTCATTTCCATGGGGGCCTGTAATGGTTTCTATTCTATTATCAATAGCATTCCCATTGTCATCACTAATATTATGGATACCACTGGGCTCGTTATTTATAGCGGAACCTAAAATATCTGGCGGCCAATAAAAACCGGTTTCGGTATCTTTCCCTGTAATATATTGATACTCGTATTGGGTTTCTGTTAAACTAACGCCTTCAAACCCCGATTTAAATAATAGCGTGGCCTCGTTTGGTGGAATAGTGGTTTCGGTATCAGTACCTGTTTCTGTATCTGGAGTGCCTTCTGGGTTGGGTTCTATGGCAGTTTCCGTTACATCGTTGTCCTTGCCACAGGATAGTAGAAATACTATTGATATTAAGGCGGTTACAAGCTTAAATTTTGAATTTTTAAGTAGGTTCATTGGGGTAAAATTTAGTGTCGACTATAAAGATATACGAAAAAGGGGCTTAATTGGTTTCTAGCAGAAGTATATAAAAGCGTTAAAGTTTTACAAATTACTGGCTAATAGAGATTTGTATGCTGCTTTGTCTGCACTCCAGTTAGGCAGGCGGCGAAATCTTAATAAAATTTTCTATTCAATGCGGCACGGGTTTGCCCTACGGTTGTCTACAGTACTATTTTAGGAGCACGGTTACTTTTCTGGAATCCCGTCCCAAATTTCAATATCATCTACCCATTGGTACATGGGGTAATTATTTCCATATACTTGGGTAATCATTATAAAATCTAAGGGGTCAGCTTTTGAAGTGGTAGGGCCGTGGTGTTCCCCAATTAATTGCCCATTTACTTTCATAGCGGCATAGCCATCTTCGCCATCGCTCCATTTTAAATAATATTCTACGTTAAACCAAGCATCGGTAATTAGGGGTATATCATAATTTTCTATGCGCCAAACCGGTTGTCGCGGGCCTATATCACCTTGAAATTGCCAGTATGGGGTTCCTCTAATATCGGTCGCCATAAAGGCAATCATTCTAAACCCATCTTTATAGGAAGCATAGTTTTTTGTTTTGTATTCCCAAATGGCACGCCAAACATCTTTGCCTTTTAGTGAAATGGCATCGGTTTTCATCCAATAGGTCATATAAAGCTCCTTGGGGTTTTTCTTTATATTGTTTATTTGATAAGGCGTTTGCGTTACCTGCACATCATAATTTACGCGTTGAAAAAGGGTAGTTGTTTCCTTGCCTTTTGGGCCGGGCACCGTTTCTAGAAAGTTGTCTATGGCAGGTCCGCCACCATCATTTACCGTATGTATGCCGCTAGGTTCTTTGTCGGTAACTGCGGATCCTAAAATGGTTGGGGGCCATGAGAAACCAGTAGCAGTATCGGTACCGGTTATGTATTGGTAATCGTATTTGTTTTCGGAGAGGTGTACGCCTTCAAAACCAGAACTAAAAAGTAATTTGGCAACTGGTTGTTGCTCAGCAATGGTTATTCCTGTATTAAAAGAGGTTACTACATTGGTGTCTACCGCAGTATGCCCTACTTTTTTTTTACACCGTCTTCCCTATCGGTGTTGATAACGGCAACACCTAAAGTGTCATTGTTATCCGTGTGGTTCAATTGTATTTTTTGGGTAGCATCACGGATAACATATTCCGATACAAGGTCGTAGTCCTTGCCGCAAGATGATAAACTTAAAAGAAAAATTAGAGCTAGTGTGGGGACGAAAAAGGGTTTTGATAAGTGCAACTTCATGAAAATTCTACTAATAAATGGTGGATTGAAATACTAACGCAATCCGAAAATATTTAAACTTTATTCATTAACGACGAAAAGTTCAATTTATTCGATGAAATGCATAATAAAGTTATTAGACTGGGTTGTTGATAACATTTTTAAGGCAATGTATTACTGTATTTGCTTATGTGTTAAGGAATAAAGCTGCTGATTTTGTAAAAAACCAAGCCCTTCATTTTCGTTGCCGCTCTCATTCCCCCGATTTTGATTGGCAATTTCCATGAAGGGCTTGGTCTAAAACTGATTTAATAGATTAAATAGCGCCTTGTCTTTAGAAGATGAACTTTTTTGATGCAGACGTATAATTACGGCTAATTCAGATTCTGTTAGCTCATAGGCCGTTTTAATCGATTTTATTTTTTTCTCCCCTAATTGGGCTAAGAATTTAAGTTCTTCTTGATGTTGGCTTTGCATGTGGTTTTCGTTTAAAAATTCGCCCTTTTGTAGGAAGGGCGAATTCTATACAACAATCATCTAAATAACTCAAAATAATAGTTTGGCTATCTGGGTTAAAACTAAGGATAGCTAACCGTTTCAACAATACCCAGTTACGGGTATATTTTTAAGTGTATCACTTTGATTGATGCCGTTTTTTTAGTTCTTTTAAAGAATATACCTACTACTAGGTATGTAAACCTGCCATTAGTTAATGCATATTTGAGAACCAAACCAAAACATACGATACTATGAAAACATTAAAAAAAATTACTTTATTAATTAGTGCAGCTTCATTTTGTTTAACAACGCTTACTGTTAATGCACAAAGTAATGAGTCGCCAATGGGCGGCGGACTAATGGTAGTTCGGAAAATAGACGGAAACCCCATGCAAGAGTATAGTTCTACTTTAGATTTAAACGATAACCGAAAACAACTAATCATGGCAGGTCAGAACTACCAAACCAATTATGGTATTTATGCTTCCATAGAATTAGGAGATTCTTCTTTAGGGGCAGATTTTAAGACCTTTAAAAGTGTGGAGTTCGAAATTGTGAACTATAAGCCTACTTATTTTATTGGAATTGATTCTATTGTAGTAGCACCTAATAAAATGAAAGATGGACTAACTTTTTTAATTTATACCAAGGCAATGTCAGATAAGGTATCGTATTCTCTTAATAAAGAACAGTTAAAAAATCTGCATTTTGAAAAAGGAGGGTATATCCATTCGCAACGAATTTTAAATCCTATGTTCCCTAAGTTTGATGCTGCTGGTAAACCTATTTTGATGAACGATGGTAGGCTAGATGCCTTACCCGATAACGGAAAAGCTTTTGATTTTGAATTCTTTTATAAAGATGGACGGCATGTGGTACGGAAGGAAGATTATGATAAAGAGGAGGTAAGTACTCAAGTTTATAAAGATGAATCTGTATCTATGATGCCCGGTAGAAGGTGTTGGTCTAGTTTTAATAAAGTTATTTTTTAATGATTAAAATTCTGTATTGTTTTCTCTTTTTGGCGCATTTAAATGTATGGTCTAATTCTAAAAATTTGGAACGTTTTTTTAGCGCCACAAAAAGTCAAGATTACGAGGCAGCATATAAAATAGTTGAAAGTTTAGAAGAGTCAATCTTAAAAGATCGTTTAGTGTTGTTGGTTACTTTAATGACAGAAAAAAGACAATCAACCATCCCTAATAATCTGTTCGAAAAAACACCGGATAAAACTATCGACTTTTTAAACGCTTTAATTAGTGGGTATTATTTTCAATATGCCAGTAAACAAGATAATTTAAAAGCGTATAAATACTTTTCCAACGCAATTAAGCTTAGTAATGAAATAGAAAATAGTGAGTATATAAAGGCCGCTTTAATAGGAATGTTGGGCGTTTTTTCTGATGAAATATTTATTGCTAGTAAACAATACGAACCGTATTTAAACGAATTTATAGAATTAAAATCGGATCGAGTAGATGAAGTGTTGATTATCAAATACAGTTTAATTTTTTTAACTTCTGATAACCAAAATTTTGAATCTTCAGAAACACAGTACTATTATTTTTATAATAAGTTAGATTCTATATTTGAATTAGTGCCAAAAACGCATTCATTTTTCCCTTATTACTATTTCGAGAAAGGTATTTATTATAAGTTGGAAGAAGAGTATGAAAAGGCAGAGGATTTTTTTTTAAAAGCAGATAGTACATCATTAAAGTATAATCACCTAGGCGAATTTAGACAAAAGGTTGCTTGGCAAATAGCTCATGTTAAGTCGTTAGGTAATAATTTAGTTGAAGCAAAAAAGTATTTACAACTAGCAAAAAAAAATTCTACGAAACTAAAGGACACCTTCTATTTTACACGATTGGCATCGTTTATTTATGAAAAAAAAGGAAACTATGACTCCGCGTTTTATAATTTACGAAAATCGGTAGATATTGAATACGAATTAGGCTATAAGAACAATACACTAGAGACAGCGATTTTAACCGTGCAAAACCAAACCGATAAATTAAAGTTGGACAAGCTAGAGTTAGCATCATCGAACACTAAAAATAGAAACTTAATCATTTTATTGGCAGTCCTCTTGGGGCTAGGTTCGGTCATTGCGGTGTTAATCAACAAAAATTCGCGCCGTAAACAATTATTGGCGGAGCAGGAACAAACGTTAGAAAAACAAAAAGTAACCAGTCTCCTTAAAGAACAAGAGCTTATTACTATTGATGCTATGGTACAGGGGCAAGAAAAAGAACGCCTACGCGTAGCCAATGAACTTCATGACGATTTGGGTAGCCTTATGGCGGCTGTAAAGCTTCAGTTTAATTCCTTGGAAGCATCGGACAAAAAAGGAAACTTAGCAACCTTCGCCAAAACCGAATCGCTTATAGATGAAGCCTATGGTAAAATTAGAGCCATCGCCCACGCAAAAAATTCGGGATTAATAGCTAAGCAGGGCTTATTGCAAGCGGTAAACCAAATGGCAGAAAAAGTGTCCGTCGCCAGTAATATTCAAATATCAGTACATGACCATGGGTTAGATAATAGATTAGAGAATAGTTTGGAGCTTACCCTCTTTCGTATTATTCAAGAATTAATGGCCAATGTTATAAAACATGCCGAAGCTACCGAAATGAATATCCATATTACCAACCATGGCGATAGCTTAAATATTATGGCAGAAGATAACGGTAAAGGTATGGTGGTGAATAGCGGTTTTATAGAAAGTGAAGGAATGGGATTAAAAAGTATAGACAAACGCATTAACCACCTAAACGGCACTATGAATTTGGAGTCGGAAATTGGAAAAGGAACTGTAATTATTTTAGATATACCTATATGATACGATTGGCAATTGCAGAGGATCACCAAGCCCTAATTGACGGATTAGAGCTATTACTGAAATACGAAGAAAATATCAGTATTGTAGGTACGGTTAATGACGGCGAGGCACTGGTACATCTGGTGCGCTTAAAAGAACCTAGTGTGGTTATTACCGATATTCGTATGCCAAAGATGGATGGTATACAGGCTACTACAGTTATAAAAAAAGAGTTCCCGCATATAAAGGTTTTGGCATTTACCATGTTTGATCAAGATGAGGCCGTTTCCCAAATGGTAGAAGCCGGTGCAGATGGATATATTTTAAAGAATACCGCACTTAAAGAAGTCTTGGAAGCCATACGGGCAGTGTCCGATGGTAAAAAATACTACGACCCTACCATAAATGTTAACCATGCCAATACTACCCAAAGTAAATCTGCCAACAGTATATTAACCAAAAGGCAGGCGGAAATTTTACATTTAATTGGCCAGGGAAAAACATCAAGAGAAATAGGGGAAGAGCTGTTTATAGGTATCCATACGGTAGACACCCATAGAAAAAATATGGCGCGTATATTAGGATTAAAAGGGAAAGGGGAATTGTTGCGCTACGCCATGGATAAGAAATATAAATTCTAAGGCTCAACGTATTTTTGTACCCGGCGTAGGTATAGCTATTGTTGCTATTTTAGTAAAGTGTTGCGTAAGCCATTATGCGGTTGCCAAATTTTTTAATGCCATAATATGTATAGAATGGGCAACTATTAAAACCCCATTCAATTTAAACTTACCTTAATGTTTTGGTAAACTTCAACTTAAAAAATGAAGCCATCTTTGCACCGAGTTAGTATAAGTTTGAGTTAGTTGAATAGCCGATGCATCCTCATAATGTGTCGGCTTTTTTTGTTTTCTACAACAATGCAAATGTAAATGCTCCTAGCCTGTAGGTTGGGAAGGCTTGGGTAAAAATTATACTAAAATTTGCATTGAAATACCACGCTGGCCTGCCCAGTTTGTTTGCTATTTAGGTACGTGCTTAGGTGAAAAAAATGTGGGAAAAACAAAAGTTAAAAATTAACCTTCATCTCATTAATTTTAAAAAGCTGTACTCGTAGTAGATTTTGAAAGATATGAACAATACGTTCTTGGTGCTCTTCAGGAATACGACCGCCTATAATCCAATTATTCTTAATGAATTTATGGCTTTTTAATTGAAACTCTATCATAAGAAGGTCTAGTGCCTCTTGGCGAGTATCGTCGTTCATTTTACTGAACATGTGTTTTATATTTTCGGTCATTTTGGTATTGGTCGGCATCAAAAATAACTAAAAAAGCGATTCAAAAGACCAATAGTTATCCATAGATATCACCAACGAATTTAACAACGTATTAGTTGCCTAGCTTTTACCTTTTTACCATCCCATTAAATTAGGGGTACTAGCAATAAAAGGGGAATGTTTTAAAATAGGCAGCTATACTAGAAGGTACTAGTGAAATTTTACGCGGTACTACACATGTATATGCGCCAGCACTTATTTATTTGGCAAGCTTGCGTCAAATTCTAAAGTATACGTTCAATTTAATGCCGTGCGGGGTTGTTCTATGATTGTTTACGATAAAAAAAAGGAATGTTAAGCGGTTAAACTGGTGTAGGAAAAAGAATAAATGTTCCAAATTTTACTTGTGGGTGAGGGCAGCTCCCTTTTGGTAAATGGCATTCAGCGTAGAATTACCCAATAGCATTGCCGTTAAAAAGCGCAGCTGTTGAAGTATAGGCAGTTTATAGTAAATAATTTAAGTATCTGTCAATAATTCATTATTTTAATGTAGATAATGTATTAAAATAAGCAAATTCCTAAGGAAAATAGATATTCGATGAAATGCACTTTTTCGGTTTACGTATAATTTTACTGTTTTTTAATAAGCAGTATCTTTGAAAAAGAATTACGAAATACCTTTTCTGCAGGTAGTGTAAAAGTTTATAATGCGTGTAGGAAAACATCTAGTAAGTTAATTTTGGTACATTTTTGTACCCTATGTACTTTACCCTAATCCCCCGGTGTATAAGTAGTGCGTAAAAACTATATAATAATAGTTTAATTTGTAAGTGATGAATGCAATAGTGCACTTGTTTTTTTTGAGTTTTAAAAGAAAGACCTTAATAGCCAATTAACCATGAGTATCCTAACCAGTTTATTTGAGAATTACTACCTACTGGCCATCTTTGCCATTGTTGGTGCCTACGTATTCTCTATTCGTGTATTTCCAACTTTAATTTATTTGTCGCACCAAAAAAATTTAATGGCAGAACCTGTAGAGCGCAGTTCCCATACCAAGAAAACACCCACAATTGGCGGTGTAGGTATATTTATTTCGTTTTCCTTGGTGCTTATACTATTTGGGATTTTTACCGATTTCCCTAAAGAAGATTTAATAAAACTGATTACCGTACTAGGTGCTTCTATACTTTTACTATTCTTAGGATTAAAAGATGACCTATTGGTGATGTCGCCCAAGAAGAAATTTATAGGGCAGTTAATAGCTTCGCTACTTGTAATTTTAGCGACGGATGTACGTATTATTTCTATGGAAGGTATTTTAGGGCTGTATACGCTACCCTATGTAGTGTCGGTCTTATTTACCCTATTTGTATTTGTGTTAATTATAAATGCCTATAATTTAATAGATGGTATAGACGGCCTTGCGGGTGGTATTGCCGTAATGGTGAGTGGTTTTTTTGGCATATATTTTATGTTGAACGATCAGCTTTTTATGGCCTTACTTTCTTTTGTGCTTATTGGGGCGCTATGTGGCTTTTTAGAGCACAATTTATCTAAAGAGCAAAAACTATTTATGGAAGATTCTGGGTCGCTATTTACCGGCTTTTTACTGGCATATCTTATTGTAGCGTTTTTAAATTTTAATCTTACTTCGGAATCCGTCTATAGATTGGAGAATGCACCCATTGTTGCTTTGGCCATCATCGCCTACCCTTTGTTCGATACCCTTAGAATATTCACTGTACGTATACGCCAAGGCAGAAGCCCCTTTTCGGCAGATAAAAACCATATTCACCACCGCTGGTTGGCCATTGGCCTTACGCATAGGGCTGCGAGCTTTGTTATTGTATTGTCCAGTATTCTTGTGGTGATAATTGCCGTAATGCTAAAAAGCTTTAATGTCCATGTGCAATTGGTGCTTTGTGTTGGTTTGGGGGTTTTAGGGTTTTTGTTGCCGTTTAAAATTTCGGGTTTAAAATCAAATAAGACATTAGGCATCGGAGATGATAAGACTGCAAAAGCAAAAAAGCAAAATGTATTTGCGTTTTCTACTACAAACGAGGTAGAAGATGTTTCTTTAGAGTGGTCAAATACCGCTTTAAAAGAAGAAGAAAAATTATATAATGAAATTAAGCAACGAAAAACTGCTAAAAAAGAAGGTAGTCTAACGGAATAAGGTAGACGCCGAATCTTCTCAAAAAATTTTCGAAGTATAAAAGTATAACCCTTTATGGAACATCAGAAAAACATATTAATTACTGGTGGAGCAGGTTTTATTGGCTCTCATGTAATTAGAAGATTTTTAAATGCATACCAAAAGTATCATATCTATAATTTAGATGCACTGACCTATGCAGGTAATTTAGAAAATTTAAAAGATGTGGAGCATTATAATAATTACACCTTTCTTCATGGTGATATTACAGATGCCGATTATATCGATGAAATTTTTAAAACCTATCAATTTGATAGTGTAATACATTTGGCAGCAGAATCGCATGTAGATAAATCGATAAGCGATCCCTTGGCATTTGCGAAAACAAATATTCTTGGGACAATTAACTTACTTAATTCATTCAAAATGCTTTGGATGGGGAACTGGAATGATAAACGGTTTTATCATATTAGTACCGATGAGGTTTTTGGTAGTTTAGGTCAAGAAGGCTTATTTAAGGAAGACACCCCGTACGACCCAAACTCACCCTATTCGGCATCAAAGGCAAGTTCTGATCACTTTGTAAGAGCATATGGCGAAACGTATGATTTACCTTTTGTAATCTCTAATTGTTCTAATAATTACGGACAATACCAGTTTCCAGAGAAGCTTATCCCTCTTTTTATAAATAATATCATAAATAACAAGGCACTACCAGTGTATGGCGATGGCAACTATACCCGAGACTGGTTGTATGTTGTTGATCATGCATTGGCCATAGACAAGGTTTTTCATAACGGAAAGAATAAGCAAACCTATGCCATTGGTGGTTTTAATGAATGTAAGAATATAGATTTGGTAAAATTGTTATGCCAACAAATGGATGAGAAATTGGGAAGGCACCATGGGCAAAGTGAGCAGTTGATTACCTTCGTTAAAGATCGCCCTGGGCATGATTTAAGATATGCTATAGATGCCACAAAGATTAATCGTGAATTAGGCTGGGCGCCAACGGTTACGTTTCAAGAGGGGCTTGCAATTACTATCGATTGGTATTTAAACAATACAAAATGGCTGGCGAATGTTACCTCTGGTGCCTATTTAGAATATTATAGAAAACAATACGATAAAGCATGAAAGGAATTATTTTAGCAGGTGGTTCAGGTACTCGTTTGTATCCTATAACAAAAGGGGCATCAAAACAATTGTTGCCTATATATGATAAACCTATGATTTATTATCCCTTATCCATATTAATGTTATCGGGTATTAAAGAGATATTAATTATATCAACACCTACAGATCTACCAAGATTTGAAGACTTGTTGGGTGATGGGTCAGATATTGGCGTGCAGTTTTCATATAAAGAACAACCTTCACCAGATGGCTTAGCACAAGCATTTATTTTGGGTGAAGATTTTATTGGCGACGATGATGTCTGCTTAATATTGGGTGATAATATTTTTTATGGCCACGGTCTTTCTAAACTTCTTGAAAAGGCGGTAAAGAATGTAAAAGATAAAAAACTAGCTACTGTTTTTGGGTATTATGTACAAGACCCGCAACGGTATGGGGTAGCTGAATTCAATACCGAAGGTAAGGTTTTAAGTATTGAAGAAAAACCAGAAAAGCCAAAGAGCAACTACGCGGTAACCGGACTGTATTATTATCCGAACTGTGTAGTGAATATTGCTAGAAACATAAAGCCGAGTGCACGTGGCGAATTAGAGATTACTACGGTAAACCAAACCTATTTAAAGCAAGAAAGACTTAAGATGTTACATTTTGGCAGGGGCTTTGCTTGGTTAGATACAGGCACACATGAATCGCTGTTAGAAGCTTCAAATTATATACAAACCATAGAAAATAGACAAGGGTTAAAAGTGGCTTGTATAGAGGAAATTGCTTATGAAATGGGCTATATTGATAAAGAACAATTGTTAAGTTTGGCAGAACCATTAAAAAAGAATGGCTACGGTCAGTATTTAATTGCACGTGCAAATACAATGATAGATGGAATTTAAACGCTTAGCCATACCCGATGTTGTTTTATGCCAACCAGCAGTACATGGGGATCATAGAGGCTATTTTATGGAAACTTTTAGGCAAGATAAATTAGATGCCTTTTTAGGGCACACCCTTAATTTTTGTCAGGATAATGAATCTAAATCTAGTTTTGGTATTTTAAGAGGGCTGCATTATCAATTACCTCCCTATGCACAAACAAAATTAGTACGTGTTATACAAGGTAAAGTGTTAGATGTAGCGGTGGATATGCGTTTGGGCTCAGCTACCTATGGTAAACATGTTTCGGCAGTATTAGATAGCGAGACTAAAAACCAATTATTGGTGCCACAAGGTTTTGCACATGGTTTTGTGGTATTGAGTGAAGAAGCCATTTTCGCATATAAGGTCGATGCCTACTATAATTTTGAAAGTGAACGAGGGATGGCGTTTAATGATCCTGCGTTAGGTATAGATTGGGGTTTGCCACATGATCAACTAAAAACTTCTGTGAAAGATGCAAAAAGCCTTTTGTTTAAAGATGCAGAACCTTTTGTAAATCTAAAAAAGTAAGATGGATATTATTTGGGTAACAGGAGCAAATGGGCAGTTAGGGTCAGAGTTAAAAGAACTGGCTGCCGGCAATAGTAAGGATCATTTTAAATTTACCGATGTTGCTGAAGTAGATATTACCGATGCTGTAGCGGTGACCAATTTTTTAGAAAAAGAAAAGATAACAGTTCTAATTAATTGTGCTGCGTATACCGCAGTGGATAAGGCAGAGACGGAAGTTGTTCTTGCAGATAAAATTAACCACCTTGCTGTGGCACACATGGCAAAGGAAGCCAAACGTTTAGGAATTAAACTAATACATATTTCAACAGATTATGTGTTTGATGGAACTTCTAAAAAACCGTATACCGAAACCGATATTCCTAATCCGCAAAGTGTGTATGGACAAACAAAATTAGATGGCGAAAAAGCTATGATAGCAGAAAACCCTGCTAACTCCATAATTATAAGAACAGCATGGGTGTATTCTTCTTACGGAGCCAATTTTGTAAAAACAATGCTGCGTTTAGGTACTGAACGAGATGAAATTAATGTGGTAAACGATCAAATAGGTTCGCCAACCTATGCGGCTGATTTAGCGGCCGTTTTAATAACAATACTCCCAAAACTTAAAAATAATGCGGTAGCATTATATCATTATACAAATGATGGGCAATGTTCTTGGTACGAATTTGCAGAGGCAATTTTTAAAGCAAAAGGAATTCATATTAAAGTAAACCCAATACCTACAACGGCATACCCAACGCCTGCGAAAAGACCTAGTTTTAGTTTGTTGGATAAGGGTAAAATTAAAGAAGATTTTGGGGTTGAAATTCGAGATTGGAATGATGCTTTGAACAATTGTTCGAGTATTTTAAACTCTTGATTATTTGGATACCCGTTTCTTAGAAACTATGATAAATAAAATTAAGGACATACTTAAGACTAGTGATAATAAAAGAATTTTTTCGAATTTTCTTTCATTGTCGGTTTTACAGGGGGCAAATCTTATTTTGCCATTAGTGACTTTTCCTTATTTAGTGCAAGTTTTGGGTATAGAAAAGTATGGATTAGTTGCATTTGCTCAAGCCCTAATAGCATACTTTTCTACATTAACAGAGTATGGGTTTAATTTAACTGGAACTCGAGAAATTTCGATTTTTAAGAATAATCAAACCCAATTGATTAAAAGATTCAATTCAATACAACAGGCAAGAATATTTTTAGTAGTCCTTGGTTTTTTATTGATGACAATAATTGTTTTTAGTTTTCAAAAGTTTCAAAATGATTGGCAGTTATACTTCCTCACTTATGGAGTTGTGGTAGGTACCGCTATGTTTCCAACATGGTTTTTTCAGGGAATTCAAAAAATGAAATTTATTACAATTCTGTCGGTAATTTCAAAAACTATATTTACTATTTCAATCTTCTTTTTGGTTAAATCGCCCGAAGATTATTTATGGGTTCCAGCATCTCAGGCCCTTGGTGGGGTTTTCGTTGCAGTAATTTCTTTGATTTTAATCAATAGAAAATTTAAAATTCCATTTAAATATCAAAAGTTTAAATATGTTTTGCAGCAATATAAAAAAGGGGGGTATGTTTTTATGTCTAGTATTTCAATAAACCTATATTCTGCCACTACCACTTTTGTTTTAGGTTTATTTACAAATAATACTATGGTTGGTTATTATTCAATTGCAAATAGGGTGGTTAAAATAATTGTTTCATTGTTCACTCCTTTTTACCAAGCTATATACCCACACGTTATTCAATTATCTAAGAAATCCTATTTGGAAACAATAAATCTTATTAGAAAAATTTTGAAATTTTCATTAATTATATCGTTTTTAGTTTTAGGCTGTGGTATTGTTCTAGCAGAACCGATGTTTAAATTGGTATTTGGTGAAGATGTTGAGCATTCAATATTACTGTTTAAAATATTATCTCCCCTTATCATAGTGTTACCAATTGCATATGTATTGTTTAATATAACATTGCTAACATTTAAAATGGATAAGTACTTTCTAAGAATTTATATAACAGGGGCAATTTTAAATATTTTTTTATTAACACTTTTTTTATATATCCTAGACTTGTCCACAATTGGAGCAGCTTTCGCATTGTTAATTTGTGAATCTTCTCTTACTATTTATGCAGCTATTTTATTGCATAAACATAAAATAAATGTGTTCCCTTTTCTGCATTCTAAAACTATTTATAACAAAACTTTTTGATATAAATGAAGAGGTTAAATAAAATATATGTTTTTCATGAATACGGTGCCGTCAACCATTACAGAGCACTCAATTGGTATATTACTAACCAAGATGATTATGAGATCGTCTATAGGGAGTTTTCCTTGCTTAGAAAATTTGTTAAAGGTGTTATAACTTTTGATTTAGAGTTAATAAAGAAACAATTTGTTAATCTGGCGTTTATTATTGGGTTATTATTTTCTAGTAAAAATACAATAATTGTAGGTATAGCTCCATACGATTATAGACTGGCAATATTTTTACCGTTGTTGAATAGACATAAATATTTTTATCATACTTCTAATACTTATTGGGATTACTCAATTTATCCGAAAAGATTATTCGCCAATACTCGAATATTAAAAGGGATATGGAAACAATTTATTGAAAATGCTACAGGAGTATTTTGTGTAACTAAAAAAGCTGCCAACGGTATTAAGAGTTATTATAATGTGTCGAATGTAGTAGTGGTAAATCATTCTATTATTTCTGCATATAATTTAGAATTTGATGAAATTAAGTTTTTAGTTCACCAAAAAAGAATAAACTGCTTGTATTCAGGTAGAATTACCCAGGCAAAAGGTATTGCAATAATTTTTAAGTTAGTAGAGTCGCTATCTAAAGAACATTTTTCATTCACTTTTGTTGGTGATGGCGACATGAAACAAGAATTATTGGAATTTATTAAAAATAAAAGCAATTGTAGCTATTTAGGATTTATTAAAAACCCAGAATTAATAGAGGTTTATAAAAATGCTGACGTTTTATTACAACCATCATTGAAGACTCAAAAATGGGAAGAATTGTTTGGAATGAGTATAATTGAAGGTATGGCATGTGCAACTATACCTATTACAACGAATCATTCCGGACCAATAGAAATAATTAAGCATGAAAAAACGGGCTTTTTGTTTTCAGAACAAGATTATTTGAATGAAACTATAAAAATATTAGAATCATTTGTAGTTGATAATGACCAAATGATACAGATTAAAAAGGCTGCTTATATAGAAAGTAAAAAATATAGGGCAGAAAATATATTTAAAAAATGGAATGAATATTTACATATTTAAATCTTAAAAAGGATTTAGTTTTTACCCCACAGTAAATCAATGTCTTTAAAAGAAAAAACAATTAACGGAGTTCTCTGGACTTTTACCGACTTATTTTTGGTAAAGGGCTTATCATTTGCAGCCATGTTATTTTTGGCGCGATGGTTGGGCCCCAAAGACTTTGGCTTAATTGGTATGGTTGCCATTTTTATAGCTATTGGAACAACGCTAATTGATAGTGGTTTGGCTGCATCACTTATAAGAACGGCTAAGGTAGCGTCAATTGATTTTTCAACGGTTTTTTATATGAATATAGCGGTAGGGCTACTTGCTTACCTACTACTCTATACTATTGCCCCGATTATCGCTAATTTTTTTGACCAATTTTTGTTAGTTGCTATTTTAAGGGTTTATAGTTTAATTTTTTTAATTTCTGCCACAACTTCTGTGCAGTTGGCTATTCTACAGAAAGAAATGGCTTTTAAGAAACTAACCCTTTTAAATGTGCCAAGTACCTTGTTAGGGGTTACGGTTGGCCTGTTTTTGGGATATAATGGATACGGTGTTTGGAGTATTGTTTGGATGTATTTAACCATACAGACGGTGCTTTCACTATTATTATGGTCAACGGCATCATGGCGACCGAATTTGTCATTTTCTAAGCAAAAATTACAACAGCATTTTTCTTTTGGCTATAAATTAATGTTGTCCAGTCTTTTGAATACCATTTTCAATAATAGCTATAATGTAATTATTGGTAAGTTTTTTCCGGTACAGATTTTAGGATTTTATGAACGCGCACAACGATTTTGTGAATATCCGTCTATGACCATAACTGGGATCATTGAAAAAGTGACATATCCCATGTTAGCTCGGTTGCAAGAAGATGTTCCTCGGCTTTCTAACATTTATCAAAAAATATTAAAAGTGACCTTTTTTATCACAGCACCTTTAATGCTTGGTGCCTCAGCATTGGCCAAACCTCTTTTTCTTTTGATATTGGGTGTAGAATGGCTTTCGGCAGTACCGTATTTTCAAATTTTGAGTTTGGCTTATATGTTATACCCATTGCATGCCTTTAACCTGAATGTTTTAAAAGTATTTGGAAGAAGCGATCTGTTTCTCAAACTAGAAGTCATTAAAAAAATTATCATTGTTTTTGGGCTTTTTATTGGGTTTCAATTTGGTATTCTGGGCCTGCTTTGGGGTGCCGTTGGTAGTTCTTTTATAGCATTGTTCGTAAATATGTTCTATAGCAGCAGATTAATACACTATAGTTCGTCTCAGCAAATAGGCGATATGCTTCCAATTTTAATAAGTGCCTTATTAGTAGCCTCTTTAATGTTTTATGGTGTTACCTTTTTAGAAGACTATAGTAACCTGAACCAAATTATAATGATAAGTGTTGTTGGTACAATCGTATATGTATCAATTTATGCAATACATAAAATGAGTCCGCTGTATATGTTGTTAGATTTAATTAAAAATAAAAGTTTATGATTCCTATTTCAAAACCCTTTCTTCCCCCAAGAAAAGATTATGATCTCTTGTTGAGGGGTATATGGAAACGTAAGTGGTTAACAAATCAAGGACCGCTTGCTAATAAGTTGGAGATGGACCTTAAAGAATTTCTTAAGGTGGAGCATCTGTTATATGTAACCAATGGCACCATTGCCATACAATTGGCAATACAAGCGCTTAAATTAAAAGGAGATATCATTACCACTCCCTTTACCTATGTGGCCACGACCAGTAGCATTGTTTGGGAAGGGTGTACACCTGTTTTTGTAGATATTGATGAAAATACACTTACCATTGATCCCGTTAAAATAGAAGAGGCGATAACCGATAAAACTGTGGCCATTTTGGCGACCCATGTATATGGTTATCCTTGCGATGTTGAAGCTATACAGAAAATTGCAGATAAACACAGGTTAAAGGTAATTTATGATGGGGCGCATACCTTTGGGGTAACCGTAAATGGTAAATCAATTTTTGACTATGGAGATGTAAGTACCTGTAGTTTACATGCTACCAAAATTTATCATTCTGGCGAAGGTGGTTTGGTCATAACTAAAGATGAAGCTGTTTATAAGGAAATTGCCCATTCCCGAAATTTTGGGCACGATGGTCCAGAAGTCTATTTTAACTTGGGAATTAATGGTAAAAACTCTGAGTTTCACGCAGCATTAGGTTTAGCGAATCTTAAACATATAGAAAAAATAAAGAAGAAGTATCAGCTGTTAACCGCTCGTTATGATAAAAATTTTAAAGATTTAAATGCGCAAAAGCCGCAAGTATTATTTAATACAGAATTAAATTATGCTTATTATATGGTTATTTTCGATTCTAAGGAACAGTTAGAAAAATCTATTGATGTTCTTAAGGCAAATGAAATTTATGGCAGGAGATATTTTTATCCATCTTTAGCAAATTGTCTACCCTATTTAGAGGCAAAGAAATTTCAGAAAACAGATAGTATTGCTGAGCGTGTTTTTTGTTTCCCTTTATACTATGAGCTTTCTACAGAAGAGGTGGATATGATCTGTAGGTTAACCTTAAGCATTCAAAAAAAATAAAAATGACAGTAGCCGTTATGCAGCCCTACATATTTCCTTACCTGTCTTATTTTCAATTGGTAAATAAGGTAGATACTTTTGTATTCTGCGATGACGTTAATTTCATAAAAGGCGGTTGGATCCATCGAAATCGTATTTTGTTAAATGATGAAGCTTATTTTATATCATTTCCACTCCATAAGGCTAGTCAAAATAAATGGATTAAAGACCTAAATATTAAGACAGAAAGCAAAGAATTTTTAAAGATATTACCTACCATTCGGCAAGCCTATTTTAGGGCGCCTAATTTTAATGTTATCTATCCAATCATTGAAGGGCTAATAACAAAAGGCAGTAGTAACTTATCGGTTTTTGCTTCGGAAACAGTGATGGCATTTGCAGACTATTTAAACATGGAAACGCAATTTTTATTTTCTTCAAAATCATTTCTACACACTAAAGGGCAAGAAAAATCGGAACGTTTAATCAATATCGCTAAAGAGTTAGGAGCAAATACGTATTTGAACCCCATTGGTGGGCAAGAAATTTATAATAAAACGTACTTTGAAAATAATGGGGTACATCTTGGCTTTTTAAAAACAGGAAATTATAGTTACCAACAAATGAACAATGATTTTATAGCAGATTTATCGATGATCGATGTGCTTATGTTTAATAATAAGGAAGCGGCCAAAAAAATGCTGTTAAATTGCGAAATCATATGAAAAGTAAAATAGCCCAGCTTTTAATTACCCTGAACAAAAAGTTAGAGGTAAACTTTTTAGACAAAACAGATGTGGAGATTGTGCAGTATGCAGATAAATTAGTTTCTAAGGCTAAAATAATAACCATATTAGATAAAAATGAATTAGAAGGTTTTATAGCCCTTTACGATAATGATTTAAAGAATAAAGTAGCATTTGTGAGTATGTTGGCAGTAGCCTATACGTCGTTAGGTAAATCGTATGGTAAATTGTTAATGCAATCGGCAATTAATACGGTACAGGTGCAAGGTTTTATTTATTTAGATATAATGATTGATGAAGGTAACATGAGATCTGTGGATTTCGTCAACCATTTTAATTTTAAGAGGGTAGAAGAAGAAACTGTGGTGAAATATAGAAAAGAGTTATGATTACGGTGAGTGTTATAATGACCACTTATGGTCAAGATAAATTTATTGCTCAAGCAATAAATGGGGTATTATTGCAAGAATGCGATTTTAATATTGAAGTTATTGTTGCCGATGATAACTCACCGGATAATACGGAGAATGTTGTTAAATCTTTAGTAGAAAACCATCCAAAAAAAGATTGGGTAAAATATACCAAACACAAGGTAAATAAGGGTATGATGGTAAATGGGATGTGGGCCCTAAACCAATGTTTAGGGAAATATATAGCACTTTGTGAAGGAGATGATTATTGGACCGACCCATTAAAATTACAGAAACAAGTAGATTTTTTAGAAGCTAACGAGGAATATGGATTGGTTTTTACTGATTTTGATATCTATTATGATGAAAGTAAAGTTTATCGTCGTAATATCTTTAAAAATAAACTAATGCCCTTGTATTACACATTTGAAGAACATTTGTTACATGCAGGTTTTTTGGCACCTTGTACCTGGTTATGTAGAAAGGAGTTGGTACCACATATTAAAAGTGATTGTGTTGATGGTAGTTATTTTTGGATGTTGCATGTTATGACAAATTCAAAAATTAAGTTTTTAAATGACACAACTACTGTATATAGAGTTTTAAACGAGAGTGCAAGTAGATCTAATTCTTTACAAAAACGATTTGATTTTTCTTTTGGTGTGTTTGAAATACAACAAGATTTTATGCATAAGTTTAAAATTTCAAAAACTAGTCGAGATCTAATTTTTAGACAGAACTATAAAAAGTTATTCCCCATAGCTTATATTCTTAAAAAAAATATAATTGTAAAAAAAGCTAATATTTTTTGGAAATTAGATAAAAGGAATTTTCTTGAATATATATTCTATTTTTTTAGCGCAAGTTATATTTTTAGGCCTTTTTTCAAAACCATTTATTTCAGTCGATTATTTTTAATACAAAATTTAAATTTTAAAACTAATAAAAATCAAGTATGGAAAACACCCAAATTATAAAAATATAATACTATAGTTTAATAAAATATTTGAGTTAGTTTAACTGCTTTTATAATGATAATTGAATTGAAAGGATGAGGTTTTTAAATTCTAATTTTATTATTATTTTTTTTCTTTTTAACACTGTTATTTACTTTGTAGGGAAAAATATTACATTATCTCTAATTGTGTTTTTTCTTGTTTATGTTAGTATTTATTTTTTCTCTTTTCAACAATTCAGGTATAATATAAACAATAAACTCTTGTTGTTTGGTGGGTATTTTTATTTTTTCAGTGCTTTGTTTTTATTAATTAATGGGTTTTTTTATGGTTATCCAAAAGATTATTATCTGTTAAATTTTGTATTGACTATTGTAATTCTATTGCCATTTTTTTTAAAGTCAAAGTTTTTAAATTTCAAGAAAATTGCAGTTCATCTAAAAATTATTTCTTTACTCACTACGGTTCTTTCAATTCTCATGTTTTTTTTTAGGGAGCAAATACCAATTTTAAATGATTTAATTGAACAATCACAAGATGCAGACCAAACCATTCTTTTTAAGCGCTCAATTAGTGAACAAGGAAATGATTTAAGAACCTTTAGGGCAACTGGTTTGTTTAAAGACGCATTTGAAAATGGAATGATTATGTTATTTGGAAGTGTTCTTTTTATTCAAGATTATATCAAGAAAAAAAAGTTGTTTCAAAATATCATTCCCGTAATATTATTAATAATTGGTATTTACACCACTCAAACTAGAAATATTTTTTTATTAGGTTTTATAGTATTATTCATATACTTTATCTCGAGTTTAAAAATGTTTAAAGAGAGAAAAAATTATTTTTTTGTTCTTTTGTGTATAATTTATGTTATAGAATTGATTATTATTTTTACCTATATAAGTTATAATAATACCTTAGAAACAGGTAAGTCAATTTTTTCACGAGTATATAGTTGGAAAATAATTTTTCAAGATTATATATTGGATGATTTTCTAACATTTAAGTTTTTATTTGGTTATGGAATTACACAAATCGAGTCCGATGCAATTGTAAAGGAATACTGGCTAATTGATAATAGTATTTTATCTATTTTTTTATCTGTTGGTTTTATCGGTATAGTTTTATTTTTAATTTGGGTTAGGGCAATATTGAAGTTTTCGCATAAAGTTTTTATCTCATCCCCTTATAGATGCCTTAGATCAAATGCTAGAGTTGTTATTGTGTTAACCTCCATTTTATTCATTGGGGGTACTATGAATACTAATCTTGTCTATACTACCTTTGTCATCCCTTTTTTAATCCTTTTAAAAGCCTTGGATAAGGAAAATCATGATGCAGAAAAATTATCAATATGGAAGTAATAATTATTTTAGTAAACTTTTATAGTCTTGAAGATGATATAACCTGTATTGAAAGTATTTGGTTTTCTAATCATCCTTAAATTTATATTAATAATTTTCCTTTGATACAACTACAAGCATATTATAAGAATTTATTAAATCTTTTATCTCTTTTCTTGATATGTTATATTTTGATACCAAGCTATCTGCCACAATTACCAGTAGGCCCTATTTATTTTTCACTAGATAGATTTATTTTTTTATTGCTAATTTCTTATTGGTTTTTTGGGATATTATTTATTCCAGATATATTGAAGAATCTTTTAAAGGTTGTAAAAACTCAAAAGCCCTTTTTTATATTATTCTATTTACATTTAGCTGTGATTTTTATTTCTAGTTATTTATCAGGAATAAGTAATTCGCTTATTAGTTCTATTTATCATATAGTGTATATTTTTGCTCTGACTTTTATACCATTATCCATTCCTTTGTCTTTTTATTACCTAAGTAAAATTTCTAAAATTTTTTTATTTATAGGAATTTTTTTGATTTTAGTTTCGGCTTTTGAATTATTTTTAGGTACAAATCCTTTTACACCATTTATTGACTTTGGTAACTTAACAGAAGTTCAACAAGGGATGTTTTCAGATATAACCTTAGCGAATGTATTAAGAATAAAAGGAACTTTTTCCAACCCACTTTCTTACGGTCAATTTATCGTACTTTTTGTTCCCGTCTTGTTTTTCTTTAGAAGATTTAATAAATATAAATTATTATTTAATATTCTTATGATTGGGTTGTTGTTTTGTGGTATTATGACTAAAAGTAGGGCCACATTTATAATTATCAGCTTGGTAATTGTAGTTTCAATTATTTACATGTGGAAATCAATTAATTTTGAATTAAGAATTTTCACAGGATTTTTTGTTTTATTTAGTTGTTGCCTTTTTTTATTATTGTCACCTAATGTTAGTGATTTTTTTGGAGGTAAAAAATTAACAAGTGATAATAACAGGGAGTCGCAACTCATGATGGCAAGTCCACTAATATTCAATAAGCCTTTTTTTGGGTACGGATTTGGACAAGGTTCTGACGCACTAGGATATGGTACTGAAAATGGGGGGTCTTCAACCATTGATAATTATTTTTTGACTATAACTCTAGATACAGGATTATTGGGTTTGTTAATATTTATATTACTTTATAGTAGTGTAATATTATTTTATAAAGTAAACAACATCTTGAAACCGTTATATTTCGGTCTATTATTTTTCATGATAAATTTGTTAACACTTTCCCTACGAGAAATACATCCTATATATTTTTTAATTATTTCAATTTTAATTTTAATTCAAGTTAATGAGAAATCGAATTGTCATTATTTTAGTCAATTACAATAGTTTTTATGATACAAAGGCTTGTGTAAATTGTATTGCTCTCACTAATACGGAATTACCTTTTATTGTTTTAGTAGATAATAATTCTAATAATCAAGGAGAATTATCTACTCTGCAGCAAGAATATAAGGACTTAAAGATTATCTTAAATAATGAAAATATTGGTTTTGGTAGAGCGAATAATATTGGTATCGACTGGGCTCAAAAAAATCTGGATTTTGATTTTTTACTACTATTAAATAATGATACTTTAATAGAACAAAGTACTTTGTCCTATCTTATTAGTGCTTTTGCAAAGGATGAAAATATCGGTATTACCACTGGGAAAACATTTTATGAAAGTAATAGAAATGTTGTTTGGTATGGCGGTGGAGATATAAACTATGTAAGGGGGTGGCCGAAATTAGTAGATTATAATAAAGAGCCAACACCTACCGGTGCCAATAACACTAGATATGTAGGTTTTGTTTCAGGTTGTACTATGATGTTTAGCAAAGCCTCAATTTCAGCCATTAAAGGTTTTGATACTGATTATTTTATGTACTGTGAAGATTTAGAACTTTGTATTAGGGCACAAAAACTAGGCTTTAAACTATATTACGAAAGTAAAGCTATTATATATCATAAAGTACAAGGCAGTTCCAAAAAAGAAAATAGTGTTTATACAGGTGATCATCCTAAAAATCCAAACCTTTCTTTTTTGTTTTACCACATGAAAACTAACCAATACTTGACATTTAAAAAACATCTAACAGGAATCGCTTTTTTAAAATTTCTAATTATCTATTGGATTGAATTTGGTTTAAAATCTATAATAATTTTGCTGAATAATCGTCGCGATATGCTACCGGTTTTTTTTAAAGTAATAAAGAAAAATCTGATAGGGTAATGAAATTAAGGACAATTAGCATTATTGAGCCAATAGGTGGCCATGGGGGTATGGATTATTATGATTATGGTCTGGCATATGGTTTAGGCCAAGATAATAGTAAGGTCTATTACTTTACGTCTAATAAAACCAAAATAAGAGCATTCAAAAATGTTGTGGTAATACCTATTTTTGGAAATTTATGGGAGGCAAAAGGTATTAAAAGGGGTATTCTATTTCTTAAAGGGTATTTTAATGCTTTTCTAAATTCTAAAAAGCTTAAAACAGATATTTTTCATTTTCATTTTTTCAGTCTAGGACCTTTAAATTTAATGGTACTGCTGATTGCTTTTTTTTTTAAACAAAAAAAAGTGGTGACATTACATGATGTTTCACCTTTTCATGGATCTGCGAATGGCATAATTGAAAGATTTTGTTTTCGTTTAATTGATGGTTTAATTGTTCATAATAAAACATCGAAAGAAGAATTAGTAACAAAGCAGATTACACTACCCAATATTCACATAATACCGCATGGCAATTATTCCCCATTTGTGAATGAAATGCCATTACCGAAACAAAATGAGATAATTAAGCTCTTGTTTTTTGGTCAAATTAAGGAGGTAAAAGGATTGGATGTGTTATTAAAGGCGATGGGTAAAGTAGTTCAGAAAAGCAATAAGTTTCATTTAACAATTGCAGGAAGACCTTGGAAAACAGGTACCGAAAAATATGAAGCGTTAATTGACGACTTAGCATTGAAATCATTTGTTAATTGCCAATTTGACTATATCAAAGATAATGAGGTAGAAAGCTTGTATAACAATGCAGATGTAGTTATTTTGCCATACCGTAAAATATATCAAAGCGGAGTTTTACTATTAAGTTTATCTTATGGTAGAACAGTTATTACATCAGACCTTCCCCCATTTAAAGAAATAATTACCCACAATGAAACAGGGTGCATTTTTTCATCAGAAAATGTTGATGAGCTCGCCGAATGTATTTTAAAATTAGATAGAGAAATGATTGAAAGGTTGACCCAGAATTCTAAGGAACTTATCAAGGAGTACGATTGGTCGGAAATTGGAAGAAAAACAAAAGTTTATTACGGTAGCTTATGAAAGTAGCAATTATAGGAACAGCAGGCATCCCGGCTTCTTATGGTGGCTTTGAAACCCTTGCAGAATATTTAGTGAAGTACCTCTCAAAAGATTTTGAAATAAAAGTCTACTGTAGTGGTAAAAAATCAGAGGAAAACTTGATAGAATATAATGGTGCTATTCTAGAATATATTCCTTTAAATGCAAATGGTGTTCAGAGTATCCCTTACGATATAATAGCTACCTGTAAGGCATTGTTGTATGCAGATGTACTCTTAATATTAGGGGTTAGCGGGTGTGTGTTTTTGCCTTTTGTTCGGTTAATATCAAAAAAGCGAATTTTAGTAAACATAGATGGGTTAGAATGGAAAAGGGCTAAATGGGGTAAATGGGCACGTAAATTTTTAAAGTATTCTGAAAAAATAGCCGTAAAAATGGCCGATGTCGTTATAGCTGACAATAAGGTTATTCAACAACATGTAATGGATAGTTATGGAAAGGAAAGTAAGTTAATTGCTTACGGTGCTGATCATACCAATAAATTACCATTAACCGATGAGATAGAAAATGAATATCCGTTTTTGCGAAATCGCTATGCATTTAAAGTTTGTAGAATAGAACCTGAAAATAATGTTCATGTTATTTTAGAGGCCTATACAAAATGCTCTAAATTAAACTTGGTTATTGTGGGTAATTGGGATAATAGTGAATATGGACAAGGGTTAAAATTAAAATATAAAGGGTTTAAAAACATTTATTTGTTAGATTCTATTTATGATCAAAATAAGCTAAATAGAATTCGAAGTAATTGCAATCTTTATGTACATGGGCATAGTGCAGGTGGTACAAATCCATCATTAGTGGAAGCAATGTTTTTAGGTCTTCCTATTCTTTCTTTTGATGTAAATTATAACAGGGAAACTACCAATAAAGAGGCCCTTTATTTTAAGGATGAAACGGAGTTAATAGCGCTGCTATGTAATCTTGAAAATCTAGATTTAAATTTGGTTGCGAAAAATTTGAAACGCTATGCAGACGAGAATTATTCATGGGATTTTATAAGTAATGAATACCGCCATTTATTTTTGGACACTTAAAAGTGTACTCACAAGTTTAGTTACCTTTATAAATCGTTAATTAATAGCTAATTTTGAAGTTATCATAATAGTGAAAAGTTAATATTGAAATTTTAAAAATCTACATTAGATTTTTTGTAAATGAAAGTAGTAATAATATGAAGGAAGCTCCTTTTACACTTGATTTAAACGACGAAAAGATTTCTTTAGATTTAAAATCTTTAGTCTTAAAATACCTAAGATATTGGCCTTTGTTTGTAGGTGCAATTATTTTGTGCTTAGCCTTAGCCGTTTTGTATTTGCGCTATGCGCCAACGATATATCAATCTACTTCAAAAATTAAAATTGTTGATGAGACCAAAGAAATAGATGTAATGGCAGATCCATTATCAGCCTTGAACGGGAGTTCTAAGATCAATATGGATAATGAGACCGAGATCTTAAAATCGTATAGGTTATTAAATCAGGTTGTTGAAGATTTAAATTTAGGGGTTTCCTATTCTAAAATAGGTAAAATAAAATCTACTCCCGTTTGGAATCCGCAGTTTAAGGTCATAAAGGATATTGCTGAAGATAGTTTGCTAACCCCTAAAGTATTTACGTTCACCATAAACAATAATGAAATTAATGTGGTAGATGAATACGAACGTTCTAAAACAATTTCATTTTCGCAACTAGATTCTTCTTTGGTGGGCTTGCCTTTTAAAGTGCATTTAGAGCCAGGTTCCGATTTTCAATCGTTCCAGAATGTGAGTTATGAAGTGGTATTAACGTCTAATAAGGAAGCTAATTTACAATTAGCGGAAGAGTTACAGGTACAGCCAACATCAAAAAGTAGTGATATAATTTCGTTATCCTTACAAGGAGAAAGCAGCGCAAAATCTGAGGCTATTTTAAATACCTTGGTGAAGAAGTTTAACCAAGATGGGGTGCTAGATCGCCAACAAGTATCGCGAAGAACTATCGATTTTATTGATGAACGTTTCCTATACTTATCTACCGAGTTAGATTCTATTGAAGGGGGTAAGCAAGACTTTAAACAAGATAACAACTTGTCGTACATAGAGGCGGATGCTGGCGTTTCATTAGAGCGTAAATCGGTTACAGAGAGTGAGGTTGCCACCATGGAAACACAAATTTCACTTTCCGACTTGCTGAAAAAATCAGTAATAGGTCAGGCGGCTTTTGAGCTGCTACCTGTAGATGTTGGACTTGAGAATACCGGTTTAAATAATTTGGTAGATCGTTATAACGATTTGGTTTTACAACGAAATAAATTACTGCAAACAGTAGGCAGCCAACACCCCAGTTTGGTAGCCCTTTCTACACAATTAGAAGGTGCCAAAGTAAATATTATTAAAACCATAAATATTTACCAAACGCAATTACGAACATCGCTTCGTCAATTAAATCAAGAGCAGTCTAGAGTAAATAGTGTGTTTTCACGTTTGCCAGAAAAAGAAAAGAAATTACGTTCCATAGAGCGTCAACAGAGTATTAAGGAAAATTTATTCTTGCTACTATTACAAAAAAGAGAAGAAGCAGCCATTAATTTTGCAGTTACCGCCCCATCGGTTAAAATTGTGGATTATGGCCTTACGAACACCATACCGGTAGCGCCTAAGAAAATAGTAGTATTGGGTATTGCGGGATTACTTGGTATATTTCTTCCGTTTGCATTTTTGTATGTAAAGTTTGCTTTAAATGATAAAATAGAAAATAGGGCAGATGTAGAGACCATTTCGGGTGCTATTCCGTTTTTAGCAGAAATTCCGCATTTTAAAACGGATAAGTTTTTCACCAATTTTAATGACCGTTCTATATTGGCAGAGTCGTTCCGGATATTGGCAACCAATATTAACTATATGTTGCCAAAAGGGAAGAATAAAGTAGGAAGTACCATTTTTGTAACCTCGGGCAACATGAACGAGGGCAAGAGTCTTATTGCCTACAATTTATCGGTAGCCTATGCCAGTATTAATAAAAAAGTATTGTTGGTAGGTGCCGACCTTAGAAGCCCAGAGCAGCACAATTATTTTAAAATGGGCATCAATACAAAAGGCCTAACGGACTATTTGCAACACCCAGAAACCAACTGGCAAGATTATGTGTACCCAGGTTTGGAAAGCAGCAAACAACACCATGTATGTCTTAGTGGTGCCATACCACCAAATGCGCCGCAGCTACTTTCTAGCGATGCCTTTGAAGATTTTATAACGCAGGCAAAAGGATTTTACGATTTAATTATTGTAGATACCGCACCAACGATACCGGTAACCGATACACTTTTAATATCAGAACATGCCGATGTGACTTTATTTGTGGCAAGAGCAGGCGTAACGGATAAAGGGGTGCTACAAGAAGCCAATGACCTTAACCGTAGAGATAAGCTAAAGAATATGGCATTTGTATTGAATGACACGCAAATGAATGCTAAAAACACCTATTCGTATTCCTATAAAAAGAAGTAAATAAGTAATTATGAGTTAGGAGTTATGAGTTAGGAGTTAGGAGTTATGAGTTAGGAGTTAGGAGTTTGGAGTTAAGCTTTTAGCTTTTAGCCTTTAGCCTTTAGCTTTTAGCCTTTAGCTTTTAGCTTTTAGCTTTTAGCGCCAAGCGCCAACCAACACTTGTGCAGAGCGTAGCCGAAGCAACCATCAACGAAGAACAGTGAACAGTGGT